>Ga0210408_10006020_pt1 | contig 10538 bp, 10 predicted proteins | sample IncBWH4MmetaG_FD_155471 | JGI IMG/M metagenome (GOLD analysis project Ga0210408, IMG submission 155471) | Forest soil microbial communities from Barre Woods Harvard Forest LTER site, Petersham, Massachusetts, United States - Inc-BW-H-4-M | ecosystem: Environmental > Terrestrial > Soil >...
GTGCGGCCGCGCTTCGCATTGGTTTCTTCGATCAATTTCACAAGAGAAGTAAGAGTGAGACTCACGGGCGTCTCGATGCCGAGTTCCGCGCCGCGACGCACGATGTAGCCATTCAGAGAATCGATTTCGGTGCGCTTGCCGCGGGCAATGTCCTGCGCCATCGAAGAGGTGGCCTCGCCTAGATTTTCCGAGTTCTTCCTTCCCTTCTCGGCCCAATCTTCGTCCGGCAGAGGCACACCGGAAGCGCGCGCGACGCTGACGGTCTCTTCGATCACTCTCTGAAGAACGGTGAGTACGGGAAAGCTCTGGGCTACGTGTCCGAAACTGGTCTGCGCGATGCCGCTGAGAGCGTTCCCCGCGCAATTCATGAGCATTTTTGTCCACAGGTCGATTTCGATCGTTGGCGAAACGCGGCATGGCACGCCGGCTGCGGTGAAAAGGGCAGCCACGCGTTCAGTGCGCGGCGGCGAAGCAGCGGCGCGAGAAATGTTCGGCAACTCACCGACGGTCAAGTCGCCGCGCCCGGAATGCTTCATATGGCCGGGCTCCGGCAAGGCCGCCGCGATGTAAACGACGGCGGGGAGCGCGTCTATACCGGTAGCCGAACAGATACGCGTGACGTTGTCCACGCCGTTTTGCAAGCTGACGACGATGGCAGAAGGGGTGAGATGCGGCGCGAGGAGGCGAGCAGCGTCTTCGGTGTCGATGGTTTTGACGCAGAACAAAACGAGATCGGCGCCGCGCACGGCGGAAACTTCGGAGGAGGCTTCGACTTTCACACGCTCTTGAAATGTAGTGGTGTCCAGCAATAACCCACTGCGGCGGATGGCCTCCACATGTGGGGCTCGAGCAATCAGCGTGACCTGTGCGCCGACACGCGCCAGCATGCCGCCAAAGTAGGAACCCACGGCTCCCGCGCCAAGAACAGCAACGCGGGCTTGGCCGAAGGAAGTTTTCGATTCTGTGGAAGTGGACAACCTATCCTCCTGCGATTTCTGGCAAAGCGCAGAGCCGTGCTGAGGCCCCTGGCTCGGTCATTCATATTGTACAGATGAGGAAAGATACGGCGGGGATTCGCAATGGGTGGGTGAAACCGGGAGGGAGCCAATTCGGACTGCGGAGTAAAGTTGGTGAATCAGCTTCAGAGCGCTGGCTCAGAAATGCGAGCGGAGCTCACGGAAGCTTGCAAGGATGAGAAGTTTTCCGGTGCCGCTCTCGAGTTCGGTTTTTTCCAGCTCCCACGTGGCCGAGTGCGGGATGAAGACGGCGTTCAGTCCCGCGTGAAGCGCAGGATTGATGTCACTCCGCGGGCTATTGCCGACCATCCACCCGTGCGTCTTGACGATCTTGAATTGTTCAACCATGCGCTCGTAGGTGCCGTGCTCCTTTTCCAGGACGATTTCGATGGCGTCGAAATATGGCTGAAGGCCGGAGCGTTCGACTTTTGCAGCCTGCTCGGCGGGCTCTCCTTTGGTGAGGAGAATCAGGCGGTGATGCTTCGAGAGGTAGGCCAACGTCTCCGGGACGCCGTCGAGGATGTGCGGCGGGGTAGCTTCAAGCTCCGCGGCCATGCGCTCGATTTCCTGCACCATGTCGCGGCGGGCGGAATTGCCGGCAAGCTTCAAATATGTTTCTTCGAGCGAGCGGCGGAAACTTCGCACACCGTAGCCATGCTGGCGGATATTGCGGCGCTCCGTCTCATTGAGAATGTGGCGGATGTACTCGCGGGTGTAGCCGAGGGTTTCCAGGCGCGAAATGAATTGATCGATGGTCTTCTCGAAGAAGATGTTGTTTTCCCATAGCGTGTCGTCCGCGTCGATTAGCAGCGTGTTGCGAGCCATGCAAAATCTCCCGTCGTGCTTCAGCCCTGGCGAATGGATCCGGCAGCGCGGTGAGGGATCAGCCCGCGGCGGCCTTGCGGACACCCTCCGAGAGCCGTTCCAGTATCACGCGGGCGATTTTCTGGGTCTCGCCGAAGCGCGTGAGGTAATCCTGGAACTCGCGATTCAATTCCAGCGCGGACGTGGGTTCGAGCTTGGTGCGCAGAATCATGTCGCGCAAGTGCACGGGATGGGGGAGGGTGGCATCGTCGCGCAATTCGTCGAGCGCCGTCCTCGGATCGTAGTGATACATAGAGCCTCCTCTTTCGCGGGGCAAACAGCATTCTACTAGGTTTCGGAGGACGCGTCAGGCGGAGGCGGGGAGAAACTCGTAGCGCTCGATACGAGCAGCCACGCCGCGGCGGCCGTTGTGCGGCTCCACGCGCAGAACTCGCGCGTAGCAACGAATGTGGACATCGCCTGCAAGCGTGATCTGCTGTGGCAAGGTTAGAACGAATTCAATCGAGCTGCCAGCTTCCAGACTGGCCTCGATCATGAAATAGAGGCCGCGAAAACTGACGTCGCGCGTCTCGCCGGCCTGCTCGACGACACCATCCCCGGCAGTGAAACGAACCTTGAGGGGAAGCATCATGGAAAATCGCCTGGCGGCGCGGCGCTCCACACCACTTTCTGCAGTCCCGGCTGCTGGGCTATCCATTGGGCACAAAGTAACACCCCGGACTCGTCCGCGCAACGGAATTTAGCTGCAGGGCAGGCGTAAGGCGGGCGAACGTTTGACCTGTGCGCCCGCGGCGACTAGGATGGGGCTGCGATGTCACGCTTGGCTACGTACATCGAACTCCGCGCACATCCTCGTGCGCAGCTGCAAATGCCGGTGCGAATCCGCTGGCGCGGTCCGTTCGGTATGCGCCTGGAGATTTGCAAGACGATTGACGTGGCGCGCGAAGGGCTGCACGTGGAGCGCGCCGAGCCGTGCGAACTGAATGGGCGCGTGTGGGTGGCGTTTCCATTCGATCCCGCTGAGCCGGCGACCGTCCAGCCGGAAACCCCCGCGCGTGTCCTGCGCGTGGAGAGCGCCAACGATGGCAGATATCGGGTGGCGTTGCGGCTGGAGTTGCCCGCGCGAACTGTTCCACGGTCCGCTGCTGCAGAGCGCCGCAGGTCTCTGCGCATGCCATTTGCCGTGCCGGTATTCGTGCGCGCTCCGGGAAATCCCTGGCCAGAGGAATCCATGACCAAGGACATTTCGCGGGGCGGCGCGCGATTTGAGACAGCGCGTATTGTGGGACCGGGCGAACCGTTGCTGGTGCAGCTTCCCTGGGGCGAGTGGGCCAAAGCGGGAGAAATTCCTGCGCGCGTGGTTCGCGTGGAAGCTCAGCAGGAAACTCCCGGCGAGGCGCCAAGGGCGGACCTGGCAAACGGACTCAGCGCCATCTTCACCAATGTCGCCGTGCGTTGGGAGACCCCGAAAAAAAACTGACCAGCGGCCGATTTTGTCCTGCGCCTGAAACTCCGCTACACTTCTGCGCTCACGAATAATGCCTGAAGTTCTGCATCGCAGTTTTTTCATCGCCGGGCCCGCGGGCCGGCTGGAGGCCATGCTGTGGACTGCGGCGGCGGAAAATCCCCCGTTTGTTGCGGTGGTCTGCCATCCGCATCCGCTGTTCGGCGGAACGATGCACAACAAAGTTGTGTTCCAGGCGGCCAAGGCGCTGCACCGGTTCGGCATTCCGGTTTTGCGGTTCAATTTTCGCGGCGCAGGAATGAGCGAAGGCGTGCACGATCGCGGCCGCGGCGAGCAGGACGATGTGCGCGCGGCGATCAACCACATCGCAGGCGAATTTCCAGGGCGTCCGATTCTGCTTGCGGGATTCAGCTTCGGGTCATCCATGGGACTGCGCGTGGGCTGCCAGGACGCGCGCGTGGTGGAGCTGATCGGGCTGGGCATTCCGGTGAACGACGCAGATTTTTCTTTTTTGAAAACGTGCGAGAAGCCAAGGCTGATCATCGTGGGCGACCACGATCGTTTTGCCGCGCAAGAAAAAGTGGAAGAACTTTTTGCCGTGTGGCCCGAGCCCAAGCGCCTGGTGATTGTCAAAGACGCGGACCATTTTTTCACTGGAAAACTAGGTGACGTGAGTTCCGCTATCGGCGCGTGGCTTGCCGAGAGATGGCCGAGTGCGAATTCCGCCGCCACGCCAGACTCCTAGCCCTTGGCCTCAAACAATTTCATAAACTCCTCCCGCGGGGCCGGTTCCACATTCACGAGAGCGAGGTTCGACTTCACGTGCTCAATGCGGCTCATACCCACCAGCGCGGTGGTAAGGCCGGGGACGGAGCGCGCAAATTGCAAAGCAAGCTCCGAGTCCGATTTGAGTTTCAGAGCCGCGGCAACAAACGGGGGCAAATTTTTTGTGAGCTGACCCTGGAGGAGCGGCGCGCTAGTGATCAGCGTGATTCCCAAGGCATGCGCCGCCTGCACCATGGGCATGGCACGGCCCCCCACCACCTGGTTGGGCCTGGTGAGCGCTTCGGGCATGGCCAGATTGAACGGCAATTGCACGTAGCGGAAGTGATGGCTGTCCCCGGCAATTTCGCGGGCAATTTCCACCATGCCCTCGAGCGGAAGATATCCCTCGGACTTCGGATCATCGCGGAACGCATTCCAGGTGGCCATGCCATAGGCGCCGATTTTTCCGGCGGCAACGGCGGACTCGAGAAACTTGAACGCCGCCTCAATGCGCGAGTGAAACAATTCCGGAGGCACTTCGGTCAACTGCGTTTCCGGATTGTGCAGGTAGAAAACGTCAACGCAGTCCAGACCGAGATTGCGGCGGCTGCGGTCGAGCTGGTTTTCCAGGTAGCGCGGAGCCATGCAGTGGCAGCCGGCAGCGATGTCCTCGACATTGAAGACTCCTTGATCGAGGAATTCGTGCTTGAAATATTCGTTGGGCTCCGCGGGCATTTGTCCATCGCCAGTAAGGAAGCCGGCCTTGGTGCAAATGACCACTTCGTCGCGAGCGAGGCCGTGAGAAATCATGCGCTTCAGTGCGGCGCCGACGGAGCGTTCGCTGCGCTGGAAGCGGTAGTTGATGGCGGTGTCGACTAAGTTGACGCCGCCTTCGACTGCGGCGACGACGGCGGCAGTGTAGCGCGCGTCGGTGGCTTCATCCGCTTCGCCAAGGTATGTCCCGATGCCGATGGAGGAGTGCACCAGGCCGCCCGAAACTTCGCGGAAGTGTCCCGAGGCGGAGCGGCCCTGGAATCGCGCGGCGTAGCGCAGAGTGCCGGAAGCGGTGGCGCGGCCGGGCAGAGAATCGTTATTCATGGCTGCGGGAGAAGACATGTATATTCCGTTTCATAAGAGAAATTTTTGAAATCGCGCGCAGTATAGCAGACCCTTCGCGCTCCCTTTGCCGATTCTGCGCCGCTGCAGTCATGAAATTCCCCTGACGGAAGCTTCCTCGACGGCTACTGAGCGATCGATGCCCTGCGCCTGAATCATTTTCCGCGCTTCGAATCGAATACTCGGCAATTTGCGCAGGAACAAGGTGGCGCCGATAATGGCGCCGGTTCCGCCGAGGGCTACGGTCCAGGGCGCGCCGATCTTCTGAGCCAGTGCACCGGCAAACAGCGAGCCCATGGGCGCCATGCCCATGAACATCATGGTGTAGGCGGCCATGGCGCGGCCGCGCAGCTCGTCCGGAACCATGGCTTGAATCAGCGTGTTGGTGCTGGACATCTGCAACATCACGGAATAACCGACGGGCACCAGCAGAATCATGGAAACCACAAACCATTTCGAAAACGAAAAAAGAATCAGGCTGATGCCGAAGCTGGCGGCGGAAATTCCGACCCAGCGGCCGAGTCCGTGAACGCCGCTGCGCATCGCGAGAGTGAGTGCGCCGAGCAGGGCGCCGACGCCCGTGGCACCCATAAGGATGCCGAGCCCGCGCGGGCCGCCGTGCAGGATACGGTCGGCGAAAATGGGCATGAGCACCGAGTACGGCACGGCCACCAGGCTGACCAGACCGATGAGGAGAATCAGCGCGCGGATGGGCGCGGTGCGGGTGACGAAGCGAAAGCCTTCGGCCATGTGCTCGAAGGGGCTCACGTCGGTGGCCGACTGGCGCGGAGGCCCGAGCTTCATCATCAACAATCCGATGATGACGGCAATGTAGCTGACGGAGTTTGCGAAGAAGCACCAGCCTTCGCCGATCCAGGCGACCAGCAGGCCGGCAATCGCGGGACCGACGACGCGCGCGGCGTTGAACATCGAAGAATTGATGGCGATGGCGTTCATCAGGTCTTCCCGGCCAACCATTTCTATCAGTAGGGATTGGCGCGCGGGAATGTCGAAGGCATTGACGGCGCCGAGGCAACCGGCGAGCAGGGCGATTTCCCAGACGCGAATGAGGTGCAGCAACGTGAGCACGGCAAGGATGAACGCGAGAATCATCGAGGCTGTTTGCGTGCCGACGACTACGCGATGACGGTTCCAGCGATCGGCAGCCAAACCACCAAGAGGAGCGAGGATGAACACGGGAATTTGCCCGGCGAAACCCACGACGCCGAGGAGAAGCGATGAGCCCGTAAGCTTGTACACCAGCCAGGACTGTGCGACCGTCTGCATCCAGGTGCCGACCAGCGAAATCAACTGGCCGCTGAAGAAAAGCTGAAAATTGCGGTGACGAAGTGCGCGCGCCATGGCCGGGACGCGCAGCGGTTCCTGCTGCCCGTTGGCTGATGAATTTGGCGAGTTTTGCGTCTGGTTCATTTTAGTAATTGTACGATGTGGCGCTCGCGGCGCCGGTTTCCGTCATCGTTCGGGTTGCGCCTCCGGTTGCGATCCAAATTGGGTCTGCGCGGGACCGAGTAGGCGTCCACACGCGCGCAGAATGCGGCGATACGGCCAGCCTTTGTCGTAAAAGAAAATTTCGCCGGTGCGCGGCTTGGAATAAAACCAGCGCGCGACCAGAGCGAGATGCTCGGCAAGGTCGGGAGGAGCGGCGCGGAGAGCGTATTGCGCGCGCCAATCGGCCGGCGGCGCGGCGTTGCTTGCATCTGCCGCCGGCGTGTCCGGCTTCGGCTGAGCAGGTGAATTTTGTTGCGGCGTTGCGGTTGCAGGCTCGAGTTCGTTGCGCAGAATCGCTTCGACGGAACGCGGCTGGCTGGAGAGCTCGGCAAAGCGCAGGAAAATCGGCTCGGCCAGCAGGCCGGCGCGCACGGGAAACACACCGATGGTCATATCTTCCACGGTGCGTTCGAGGATGACGGCGTCAAGGTCTTCGATGCGGCGGGCAATTTCAGGCAGGCCGCGAAGCGCGGCGGAAACTTTTTCAAGGCGCTTGTGGAGCCCGGCGGCGCGCTCGAAATCGAGCGCTTCGCTGGCCGCTTCGCGGTCACGCTCGATTCGTTCAATCAACGCGGCGCCAGAGGTGTCGAGCGTTTCGACCACGCGCGCTGCCTCCGTGTCGTATTCCGCTTCCGTGCATCCGGCAAAGCAGGGCGCCAGGCACATTTTCATTTCCGAGTAGATGCAGCCGGGATAGGTGGGATCGCGGCGGATCTTGATCTGGCAGCGGCGGATTTTGAAGAGATCGAGAAAGCCCTCGGCAAACGCATCGGCCGCGCGGCGCGAAGAAAACGGTCCGAAATAAAAGCCGCCGTCGGAGCGAATGCGGCGCGTGACATAGCAGCGCGGGTAATCGTTGCGCAAATTCACTTTTAGGACCGCGGGCGTGCGCAGGCGCAGGAAATCGCGATAGCGGCGCGGGAAATGCAGGCGCGCCTGCTCGTAGAGCGCCAGGGTTTGTTCAAATTTGGATCCGGTGAGGCGATAGCGGATGCGCGCGGCCACCTGGCGAAGATTCAGGCGCTTCGAGGGCGCGTCAGGTGCGCGGAGAAGGCGCTCGGCGGCGCGGCGCAGGTCGGCGGTGCGCGCGAGGTAGGGCTGGGCGCCCGGCTCGGTCATTTCGATGAGCAGGACTCCCGAGCGAGCCGGGAGCGCGGCGAAGAATTCCTGGTCGCGCACGGGGTCGAATTCCTGGCCGCAGTCGAAGGGCAGCATAAGGTAAAGAATACACTGTGCGCGGAGTGGACGGAGCACCAGTTGACGTTGGTGGACGACTCTGGAAATGGGGAAAAGTTGGCGATTGAACTGGGCCCCCGGTCTTTGTTTTCTATGAGTTACAAGGAATTCTAATTTGTCGGGTTGGCGATTGAAGACTGCTTGGATTTGGTGTGAAGGGCTGGCGGATTCTACTAGCGTGCCACCCCGGGGCATAGGGCGGAGTCGGACATACGAATTGGAATCAACGGTTGCATGGACTTCACCATATCATACTGTTAGCCAGAAAGTTAACAGTAATTATCTGGGGTTTTCATCTTGCGGGCGCAAGTCTGGTCACAGCGTAGCCGATGGCAAAGCCGGTGAGGGCAAGCAGCAAGCCGTAAAGCAGGCCGGACTTTATGCCGACGCCCAGCCAATTCATCCTGCTCGACGGGAAGATGACAAGCGCCGGGCACCATGGGCAAACAAAAAATGCCTGAAAAAATGGAGCAGGACCTGTATAGAACAAAACGGGCGCTACAAAGCCGATCGCGAATCCGATGCACCCGAGCCTCCTGCCGAGCTTCATCCCCGCTACCTCAATCTATATTATGCCTCAAGCTGATCTGCTCTCATCCGCGGCAGGATTGCGATTGTCGCGACGGTACGATGGCGAGATTGCTCGTAGGCGACTGGTGTGAACGGAAGACCACAGACTGAAGTCTGTGCCACTCACGGCTCTTGTGAATCACAGCCTCAATAGGAGCGCAAAACCCAGGAGGCGATGACCAGGCGCTGGATTTCGCTGGTGCCTTCGTAGATTTCGGTGATGCGCGAGTCGCGATAGGCACGCTCGACGGGATATTCGCTGCTGTAGCCGTTGCCGCCGTGCACTTGAATGGCTTTGTGGGCCACGCGCGTGGACATTTCGCTGGCGAAAAGTTTTGCGATGGCTGCTTCCATGGAGAAGCGCGCGCCGGAATCCTGTTTCCAGGCGGCGCGGCGGGTAAGCAAGCGCGCAGCGTCAATTTCCGTGGCCATGTCCGCGAGCATGAACTGGATGGCCTGGAAATCGGAGATGGGATGGCCGAAAGCCTGGCGCTCCTGCGAGTAGGAGAGCGCGGCTTCGAAAGCGCCCTGGGCGATGCCGACAGCCTGGGCGGCGATGCCGATGCGGCCGCCGTCGAGCGTGGTTAGCGCGACCTTGTAGCCTTCGCCTTCGTTGCCGATACGATTGTCCGCGGGGACTTCGCAATCGGTGAAGACCAGTTCGGTGCAAGCGCTGCCATGAATGCCAAGTTTCTTTTCTTCCTTGCCAACGCTGAAGCCGGGCGTGCCTTTCTCGACGACCAGCGCGGTGATTCCCTTCTCGCCTTTTTCCGGTTGCGTGTTGACGTACACGACGGCGGCGTCTGCGGCGCCACCATTGGTGATCCAGGCTTTGGTGCCGTTGACAACGTAACAGTTGCCGCGGCGCACGGCTTTGGTGGTGAGTGCGGCGGCGTTCGAGCCGGCCTGCGGTTCGGTGAGCGCGTAACAGCCTATTTTTTCACCGCGCGCAAAGGGTGCGAGGAATTTTTTCTTCTGCTCCTCGGTACCGAAGCGGTGGATGGGATCGCAATAGAGTGAATTCTGCACCGAGAGAATGACGCCGGTGGAGGCGCAGACGCGGGAGATTTCTTCAACGACGATGGCGTAGCAGATGTGGTCCATGCCCGCGCCGCCGTATTGCTCGGGCATGGCCACGCCGGTGAGGCCGAGCTCGGCGGCTTTGTTGAAAGTGTCGCGGGGGAAGCGGCCGGTCTCGTCGATTTCCCGGGCGAGAGGTTTGACCTCGGCTTCGGCAAATTCGCGGACGGTTTTTTGCAGCAGCTTTTGGTCGTCGGTGAGGTCGAGTTTCAAGTGATCGTTTCCTTACGGTTGGTTCGGGGCACAAACAAAGACGAGAAATTTTAGGCTGAGCGGAGGGAATAAGAAAGCACAAATGGAGCGCCGCAGGTGAGGTAGCTTCAGGGGCTAAAGCCCTGTATCAACCGACGACCTGATGTCGCGGTTGAAACCGCGACCCACAAAGAGTCTCGGAGCGGCGGCTTATGTTTGCGCGGGGGTGGGTGAGCCGGTTATGGGAGCTATGGCGTGGCTCTCGCGAGGGAGGAGGCAGACGCGGAAATCGCCGAAGTCTTCATCGAGGATGTTGGAGTAGATGACGAAGAGGCCCGCGGCGCCATCAATCGCGACGATGACCAGAAGCGTTGCCAGGGCATGCAGCGGCGGAATGCGCTCAAAAAGTCCAACGAATATGCCCGCCGGGATGGTGGTGACGAACACCATGATGAGCCTGTAAACCAGGGAGCGCCACGAGTAGGTCCACCAGACACGAGCCGTGCGGCCGAAGGTGGGTTCGAGAGGTTGCGCTCCTTCGCCTCCGTGGTTGGTGAGAAGCCCCAGGCGAAAATGCCTGAAATTTTTGTGCAGGATGTAATACATGACAAAAAACGCGACGAGATAAGTGTAGAAGTACAGGTTGTACTTCAAGATGGGCCCGGCCCACTGGGCGGGAATCTCCATGCTCTGGTACATGTGCTTCACCCCTATGTTGGTCGCGATGTTCAGCACCATGGTGATCAAACTGGTGGGCCAGAAGA
>Ga0210408_10006021_pt1 | contig 10537 bp, 8 predicted proteins | sample IncBWH4MmetaG_FD_155471 | JGI IMG/M metagenome (GOLD analysis project Ga0210408, IMG submission 155471) | Forest soil microbial communities from Barre Woods Harvard Forest LTER site, Petersham, Massachusetts, United States - Inc-BW-H-4-M | ecosystem: Environmental > Terrestrial > Soil >...
CTACGGCACGGATCTCGTAAATCCGGATTTTGCAGCGTTCGCTCAATCGTTTGGCGCTCAGGGTAAAATCGTGGATCGGACAGAGGACTTCCCGGCCGCCTTTGAAGAAGCGCTAACCGCCGAAACGCCGTGTTTGCTCGAACTCCGCGTCGACCCGGACGTGATTACGCCGTCCGCTCGCCTTTCCGAAATCAGGTTGCAGACGACAGCTCACGCGGATCGGGCGAGATGAACGCTGGGCCCTTTCAATCTAAATCTCCGAATTTGAGGAGTCGTCCTCGTCCTCGAGAATCCCGATCGTTTCGCAATCAGACTAACAGAACAAATTAGTTGCAGGACATCGTCTCTTTGCGGTCAACGGAATCCCAAGGCACCGAGGACGAGGACGACGACGAGGACGAGGACGATTACAAATTTCGGTTTTTGGGTTCAATTGGGCCATTTGCTGACGAGATCGGACACGACTTTGTTGCCGACACGAAAAGCGGATTCCAGGCTCGGCAGATAACCGGCTAAATGGTCCGGACTATCCTTTGTCGCTAGACTTTGCACCGGCGTTTCGCCGATCGGCGGTTGATCAAAATCACTGGCAGTCCGCAGAATCAGCACCCGATTTATGTCGACTTTTCCGCCCTTCGCCAAACTCGTGAGCGCTCGCATGACACCCGCATCTTCACATGCGGTCGTGACATAACGGCTTGCCCCTCCGCTCCAATAATCCACCCATTTTTCTGCCCATTGACTCATCAGAGCGCCTTCCCAAAATCGGCTGGTGGCGAGCGTGGCGCCGATCATGACTTTAGGCGGTCGCTGTGTTTCGGGAAAATCGATGTATTTCGAGAATAGCTTTTTCATGTCCGGGTCCTCCGGCAAAGCAATGCCTTTGGTGTCGTTATATGCCCAATTCACCAGGTCCCGATTCAGGATGTAAATCTGTTTAATATCTGTCGGAGGGGGTCCTTCAAAAGGCTTGGTGCGTTCCCAGGGGATAACGCCGGTACTCCAATTGGCAGGAATTTCGCGCCCATCAATTTCATAGGCTACGTCCCCGTCGATCACGCAGTCCGCCCAAACGGCGCTGGCCAGGCTGCCGCGTTTCGGGTCGATCCCGGCGATTCCGGCAAGAATCCAATATGCTTTGGAGCAATCGAACCGCGGATCGGTTGCCAGTGCCATGACCGAAGTCGCTGCGTTTGCGGTGCCCATCCCTGTCACCGTTCCGATCACGCCGTTGCCATCGGTCCGAACGTCGTGATATCCCATTTTCATGGGGATGATGATGTTTAAGTTTCTGCGTTCCACCCAGTACTGAAATTCGCCGGGTGTATCACCCGTATCCGCGCCAATCTCGAACGTTGTGAGGATCACGACTTTAACAGCGAGCGGGTGATCCGGTCTTGGTTGAACCGTGGCAGAAACATCCGCGGCGTCCGCGTCGACTGTCTGGAAATAGAGTAAAGCAAACCACGCCATGAAGCCGCGAATGACGAAATACATGCCCGAATGTTCGGGTAATTCAGCTATTGCGCATACGAAAAGTTGATGCTGTCACGATGGTTCGAAGATTAGGGAGGTTTTGGATGTTTCTTTACCTCGGCGGACCCCCCTCCCTATCTTAGCGACATTCTTCCCTGTCCGCTTCCCATTTGACAGTTTACAGCCCTAATGACAGTGTACTGCCATGAAGGTAAAGACCGGAAGGCCCGCTCTACGCACCAGGCAAGCCGCGGCGACCAGGGAAGAGATCCTGGAGGTCGCGATGCACATGCTGAGCAGTGGCGCGCACGACAGCTTCTCCCATGAATCGATTGCCAGGGCGGCCGGCATGGGGGCGCGAACCGTATACAGGCATTTTCCGGACCGGGCTGAGTTGCTCCAAGCTCTTTGGCTCAGGCTGCGCGACCACACCGATATAAAGTTTCCCGCTTGTGAGGAAGATGTCGTTTCGTTCGTTCGATCGGTTTTTCATGCATTCGATGAGCATGAGTCAGTGGTCCGAGCAGTCCTCAGTTCTGCGGCCGGGATGGAAGTGCGAGAACGCGGTGGCGTGGAAGGGAGACGCGCGTTTGCGGACAGTCTGAGCGGTCTTCTAGCTGGATTCGGCGCGACCGAACGGGCTCGGGTAATTGCAGTGTTCGTGGCGATATATAGTGCGCCTTTTTGGCAGTTACTCAGGGACCGCGGCGGACTGACCGGAGCGCAAGCCCAGGAAGCCGCCGCATGGCTGATAGAGCTACTGCTGGATGCTCTTCGAACAACCAGGAAAAGAAATATATATGAAAGAACAATCAAGAAAAAACGATAGAGTTGAGATCCTTGGGATTGAACTGGAATGGAAGTTGAGGCGGCACGACACGGTGGACCAATACTGCGTCTTAGCTGCGACCATGCCACCCGGGGCCGGGGTTCCGGCGCATCAACATCCGCAGCAAGAGGCATTCTTCATACTCGAGGGTCAAGCCGAGTTTGCTGTAGAAAATGGTGCCGGTCTTGCATGGAAAGAAGTAAATCCCGGAGACGTGGTCAATATCCCGCCGGATGTGATCCACGGTTTCCGAAATGAAAGCGACCGCGACGTGAAACTGTTGCTCACTTGCGAGGCTGGATTAGGCAGGTTTTTTGAAGAAGCAGGCACGCCGCTGACTGAGAATCAGTCTGCCCGCGCAAATGTCTCAGGGGAAGAAATCCAGCGTGTGCTTGAAATAGCGAAGAAACACGGGCAGCGCTTTCCTGCGCCCGCCTAGTGCCCCAAGTCTGAGACCAGCTCTGTAACCGCCGCTTGCAGCGCGTTCCTTGCCACATCAATTTGCCTGAGCTGCCGCGTCGCACCTATGGCGGAGCGTCTCATCGTTCTCCAACTCCGCCAGTAGCGCCTCGGTATCGGGCGGGATGGCACAGCGCCTGACGACGCGCGGCCACAGATCGATGGGTGGAGCGCTGATAAGTGCGGGGCTCAACGTCACGATCTGGAGATCGTCGTTCAGATGTTGCCGTTGGCCGCAGTGGAGTGCCCGGCAGGCCACGCGTGCATGACACTCTCGGTAGTGGCAGATGCGCCCAAGGTAGTGGTCCGATCCATCGCCAAGGAAGATGTCGGCGCCCAGATTGATCGTTTGCGCTGTGCCCTTGAGGCGTCGGCCGAAGCGGGCAAGAAAAGAGAGGTCCATGGCGGGGTCGATGGTGACGAGCACGTCGGCGTCCTTCGGCACTGGCTTGTCGGTCGCCAGCGAGCCGAGCAAGGCGATCCGCAGCACACCCGGCAACGATCTTGCCTCTCGCACGAAGGCGAGCACGGCCCTGAGCAGATGGCGTCGTGGGTCGGCAACAGAGGGCCGCGGTCCGAGTTGCCGTCTCTTCGAATCCTGTTTCATACGTCGAGCGCTTGTTGAGCGAGACCTACGAAGTCCGCGCTGTGACCGACGGAGAAGCTGCGCCGGCGGCAGCGCGGGAAAACCCTTAGGCGACGCTCTTGTTCGGGGTGATCAGGTACTTCTCGCCCGTCGCACGTTTGCTATAAGCCGCAATCACGTCGGGCGACAATGCCTGGGCCAGCGATATCTCTGCCGTATAGTGGCTGGCGAATGTCGTTGTCAGCTCGGCCGCAACCCGGTCACGCAGCCGCTGCGCGTCCTGTGGGCCGATCTTCTGCATGAACCAGGTCAGCAGCCAACCCCCGACGCCCCAGGCCATGCCGAAACTGCGATCGATCTCCGTCGGCCCGGTATCGAGGATGCCATAGATGTAGACCTGCTTGTGGATGGGCGAGCCATAGCGGTTGTAAGTCGTCGCCTTGCGGCCGGCGGCCTTCTCCATGCTCGACAGGATAGTCGCGGCCAGCGTCCCGCCGCCGACCGCGTCGAACGCCAGCGTCGCCCCCGTTTCGGCCAGCGCGTCGGTGAGCTCGCTGACGAAGGTGGGGGTCGTGCTGTCGAGCACGTACTTCGCGCCGATCTCGCGGAGGATGCCGGCCTGTTTCGTGTTGCGGACGACGTTCACGAGCGCGATCCCATCGGCGAGACAGACCCGGTTGAGCATCTGGCCGAGGTTCGATGCGGCGGCGGTATGGACCAGCGCGGTGTGGCCCTCGCGGCGCATGGCCTCGACCATGCCTAACGCAGTCAGCGGGTTGATGAAGGCGGACGCGCCCTCCTTCGGCGTGGTCCCTTCGGGCAAAACCATGCACTCGGACGCCTTAGCAACCCGATACTGGGCGTACATGCCAAGGGTACGCGTCGCGAGCGTCCGCCCGATCAGCGCCTGCAGGTCAGCGCCGGCCTTGACCACGACGCCCGCGCCTTCGTTGCCGACCAGCATCGACTCATCCAGCCGGCCCGCCACCCCCGCCATCCGCGACCGCGGAATGGATGCCGTCGCGGTGGGCCGATCGCTGGTTCCACCGGATCGAATGGTCGATAAGTCGGCGGGGCCCAGCAACACTCCGAGATCCGAAGGATTGATCGGCGACGCTTCGACGCGAATGACAATCTCGTCCGCTGCCAGTTCGGGCGTCGTCACGTCTTCGAGCCACAATTCGAGCTCTCCGCCCGACGTGATCTTCGACCGCAACTCGAGCCCCGACACGTCCGCTACGTCTGCCATAAATTCACTTTCTTTTCATTCGATGTGCAGGTGAGGTTCGGTGGCGGCCGCGTCCATGTCAACGGGTTCAGGTACCCCCGATTTTCAATTGCGAGGAGGGACAGGTCAAATGTCGGAGGGCAGACTGCCGGCCACGGTTCAGCTGAGGCCGAACGATCAGTCCTCTGTTGAATCGCACTTCTACAACGTCAAGGCCTCCCTCAAAACCTTCGCCTGTCTCCAGACTTGATGGTTTGAACCTCGATGCCCATTTCAACCTCGTCTTCTTTCACTTTCCCCGCTTATCTGACCTGTTCCTTGACCTGTCCCTGGGTCTTACGATCAGCCGTTCGATTATCGAAGCTCACGGAGGACGGCTGAGGGCGAAAGCAAATGCGCCCCGCGGCGCCGTCTTTGAATTTACGTTGCCGATTCGTGATGCGACGCACCCATGACGGTACGAGAGGGTATCAATTGCCCCGCATCCTCATGATCCGAAAATTCTGCTCACGTCGGAAACTCGCAATTGGCAAGACCGAAATCCGTGAATTCGAATGTTGCGGGTGGCGGCCTTCTGGCGGGCGATCTGTTTTTGCAGAAGATACGGGCCTTAAAGGTGCTTTGAATCGAGGGAAGGCAATCGAAGAAGGTCCTCGCGGCAGGCCTCGCAAAACGGGCGGTCTCTGATGACCGCTATCAGAGAAAGTCTGATGTACATTAAGGCACAAATGACCTATTTTGTCTGGGAATGTTCGGAAAGAAAAAGCAGCTTGGCTTTCCACAGGCCTCCCCGGGAAAGGTTGAAACGGGAAAAACCCCTTCTCCGAACGATCCTCTGCAGGTTGTTGTCGGCTTGACTCATACGAAAAACATCCTGACGATGGCATTGGCCCAGTCTAAGAGCCAGCTTCTTCCTCCCCAGGTCATCGTAGACGCAAGTCGACTCTTGCGAGAAATTGAAAAAGAGGTTCGGCAGATTAGAAACGAGTTTGCCATTCAGGTTCATGGCCTTGAGGGTGTAAAGGTCAAATTTGTCTTCGACACGAACTTGGGGAGCCTCGCTGTCCACGCCGACCGCTTCGCCGACGCCCTCTCTGCCATATGGAAAAAACCCGGCATTGACAAGGCTTCCGTCATCTTCGTGTCCTGGGACGGCCGTCCCCCGCATATGTTGAAGCTAATGGAACGAAGTGCCGGCCAAACGACCATTGGGGAGTTCTTAGATTTCGAGGCGGAAGGCCGCTCGCCTGGGCACCGATTGAGCGGCAAAAATTAACCAGCTCTTCACTGTCAATGTTCTGCCTAAGTTGCGAGAAGGGACAGGTCAAATATCGGAGGAGGCGTGTCTTTGTAGCTACCCTTTTGCATTATGTTCTTGCAGTGCCCACACCCCTGTCCCTCGTTCTTTCAGTGGCCTGAATATACCCATGGCATCCACCCAAGTTTCAGCCGCTTCGGCATTGGTGTCACTTAACGTCAATCTGACCGCTGACACTACAACTACCCCTCGGGCCATTAGCCACTCGGTATGAACGAAGAATCGCAGCGTTTAGACGAAGACGAGTCCAGAAAAAAGAATTGGAAACGGTGGGGACCGTATTTATCCGAACGCCAATGGGCAACAGTGCGTGAAGACTATTCCGAACAAGGAGACACCTGGAGCTATTTTCCGCATGACCACGCGAGAAGCCGGACCTATCGCTGGGGCGAAGATGGATTGCTTGGCATTACTGACCGCGAGTGTCGCCTTTGCTTCGCTTTGGCGCTATGGAACGGACAGGATGCCATATTGAAGGAACGTCTCTTCGGACTCACGGGCCCGGAAGGCAATCACGGAGAGGATTGCAAGGAATGTTACTATTACCTCGACTCTTCTCCTACCCATTCTTACCTCAAGGCGCTTTATAAATACCCCCAGGTAGCATTCCCCTACGAGCAACTCGTCAAAGAAAACCACCGGTACGGTCTGAAACTTCCTGAGTATGAGCTTATCGATACCGGGGTGTTCGCTGAGAATCGCTATTTCGATGTCGTTGCGGAGTACGCAAAACAAACGCCCGACGATGTTCATGTGAGAATTACGGTCGCAAATCGGGCGAGCGAATCCGCCTCCATCGTAGTACTTCCCAGCCTCTGGTTTCGAAACACTTGGACGTGGGGTCTCTCTCACGAAGGTCGCTCGTGCAAGCCGCGTATTTGGCGCGACGTGACAGGCAACATTCGGACTGAGCATGAGACGTTGGAGCCCATGTATTTCTTCTATGAAGGAACCGAGGAGGTTTTATTTACAGAAAACGAGACGAATTTCCAACGTCTGTACGGTTCCAAAAATCCTTCTCTTTATGTCAAAGATGCTTTCCACGACTACATCATCTCGGGACGAGCGCTTGCGTGCAATCGAAGCCCGGGCGGCACCAAGATGGCTCCGGTTTATCGCCTGCGATTAGGGCCCGGACAATCCAGGATCATCTATCTTCGGCTGGTGTCGGTCACAGATTGGGATGGCAACCCCGGGGCCGATCCCACCGTTTTCGATTTGCGGCAAAACGAAACGGACAGTTTTTACTCGCAGCTTACCGGGGCGCTCGATGAACAATCCGCAAGAGTCTTCAGGCAAGCGGCGGCAGGGCTTTTGTGGAGCAAGCAATTCTATCATTATATTGTTAAGGATTGGTTAAAGGGGGACGCCTTCGAGGTGCCCCCGCCTGCGTCTCGATGGCTGGGACGCAATCATGATTGGTTGCAGGTATACAGTCGCGATGTCATCTCGATGCCGGACAAATGGGAATATCCGTGGTTCGCGGCGTGGGATCTGGCGTTTCACATGCTCCCATTCGCACATCTCGATCCAAATTTCGCCAAGCAGCAACTGGAACTTTTCCTTCGTGAATGGTACATGCATCCGAATGGACAAATTCCCGCATATGAATTTGCGTTTACCGATGTAAATCCGCCGGTGCACGCCTGGGCTGCCTGGCGAGTCTACAAAATATCGGGCTCACGTGGCGCTCGAGATATTGACTTTCTGGAGAGTGTTTTTCACAAGCTGCTTCTCAATTTCACATGGTGGGTCAACCGCAAGGATACCGAGGGTAATAACATTTTTTCCGGCGGTTTTCTCGGGTTGGATAATATTGGTGTTTTCGACCGCTCTAAACCACTTCCTACCGGTGGATATCTGCAGCAGGCAGACGGGACCGCCTGGATGGGCTTTTATTGTCTAACCATGCTCTCAATAGCGCTGGAACTCGCTCAGACGCGACCCGTATATGAAGATATGGCTTCAAAGTTTTTCGAGCATTTCGTGGCGATTTGCGAATCCGTAAATACGCTCGGCGGCAACGGGCTCTGGGACGAAGAAGATGGTTTTTATTACGATCAACTGAAAATCGACGGCAGAACGATTCCGCTGAAGACTCGATCGCTGGTTGGCCTGCTCCCATTGATCGGAGTCGAGATACTTTATGAAGACGCCATTTTCAATCTCAAGGGATTTCGCCGCCGCATGCAATGGTTCCTCCAGTATCGACCCGATCTTGCGCGATTAATTACCATCGATAACAAAAGAGGTCGGACGCATCACCTACTAGCCGTACCAACGCAGGAGAGACTACGAAGGATTTTGAAATATCTTCTGGACGAAAATGAATTTCTTTCTCCTTATGGAATTCGCTCTCTTTCGAAAATTCACGCGACCCGACCCTACATCTTCCGGGCCGACGGCCAGGAATATCGCGTCGATTATATACCTGGCGAGGGTAATACCTATTTGTTCGGCGGTAATTCCAATTGGAGAGGTCCGGTCTGGTTTCCAATTAACTACCTGATTCTTGAGGCCCTTAAACGCTACCATTTTTTTTACGGTGATGATTTCACGGTCGAATGCCCTACCGGTTCGGGTGTTTTGAAAAATCTTCGCGAGGTGGCCCATGAGCTTTCGAGACGGCTGATCCGAATATTTCTGCCCGACAGCGGGGGCAGACGTCCCTGCCACGGGAATGATAATCTTTATGCTTCAGATCCTTACTGGAAGGATCTCATATTGTTTTACGAATATTTCCACGGAGATACGGGTCGTGGGTGCGGTGCCAACCATCAGACCGGTTGGACAGGGCTGGTGGCGCGCTTGATTATTACAGAGGCACGCTACGCGAGCCAATAGACGGTATCCGGCCGACGATCTCCGTGGTTGACACGGTTTGCGGCGATAAGAGGCGGGAAGTCAAGACTGTCTGATCTCATGATCGCCGATGTGCTGAGCTACCGCCAACACTTGGTGAATGTCGCACGCCTGCGCTGCTCCACGATCAATCAGCGTCTGCAGCTATCCGTTGTCTTTGCCCGTGGGCGGAGCGCCAGGGATTCCTCAAGTCCCAATCCAGCAGCCCAAAGGGAAGGAGATGGGAGCCAATCCCAGGCTCGCCAGCCTAAAAGGCCGAATGGGAACGCAGGAAGGAGCTTAGCGACACGGTCAGAGCTGGAGCGACGGCTCATTGCGTTCAGATCGTTACGGCCGCGCAATTTCCCAATCACTCTGGGCTCCGAAGCGCGCACGAACTAAGCTCTCTGCTTTTCGATGTCGGCAAAGGCTAAAAGATTTAACTCACTACTTGAGAACCCCAAGTGCCGTTTTCACCGACGATGACAAAGGCGAAGCCCTTTAACCTCGTTGCCTCAAGGATTTGGACGACTGAGCTTCGGACCTGATCTCGCACACTTTCAACGCTGATTCCGGGAAAGTCGCCAATTACGGCAGAATGCGGTAGTTCGAGTTTTCCGATATTGCCTTTAACCCAGTGAGACAAGCCGATTTTGGCCAATGCGCTGTAGAATCTCGCATAATCTTCCTCGGACGCATCATCAAGATCAAACGACATGAATACCTGAAATGCCATAGAGACTATGCGCGATCCTACTATTCATAAGCTCGGTTACGAGACAAAACACTGCTCAGTCGAAAACCTGACTCACTATCTTCGCATGTCCTGATTCCATGGAATGAACATGAGCCCCCCGCACCTTTGTAGATCTCAAGAGTTGCTTTGTCTTTCTGCCAAAGCTTACCTCCAACTTTATATCACCCGGTCATCAAAGGGCTTCCACTGCTACGTCCGGCTTTTTGTAACCGAACGATCTCCGCGAACGTACCGTACTTTGCCTCGTCGAGATTCACCGTTAAGGCCTTGCGATTCGTCGTTAAGAGTTCCGATGATTCCATGGGATAGCCTGTTCCAAATTAGACCATGAAAGGCAGGTAGAACACGAAGAATTTAATAAGCAAATCGTGTCACGTTGGCGCCTCAATGAGACTATTGGCATCAGTGTCTTACCACCGGGTGCAGGACGTTCGAAACGCGTGCACTGCTTAGAGGCGTGCCTGTAGAACGTGACGCAGGAGTTACTGTCGTAATGGGCCGCGAACTTTTCCTCAGCGGTCTCCGCGGTCGCCAGTGCAAAAGCGCTGGCCATCCATCGTAGGCAGTCTGCCTCCATTAAAGAACGTGGCCACTCCAGGAAGCATTCCCTGGTTTCTTGTTGCGGTAAAATCAAAAAGCGGCTCAGGAACTCTGGACAAGGTCGACTACGTGATGCGCGTAGCAACCGACGGCGGCGTTGCTCCGACAGAACCCCCCAGAGCCGGTGCACCAAAGCTCGTCAGAACCGATTTAAGTACAGTCCGACAACAACGTTGAAAGAACGCATCGTTGTGGACACCGGCAATCAATTCTAATATTCTTGGAATTGTGACTACTCCTCCCATGGTCGTCGGCCTCGATGTTGGGGGTACCAAGACGAACGCGACTCTCCTCGATTCCAAAGGAGTTTTTCTCAATAACCGGATGGTAGAAACACCGAGCCGAGTATTGGAGGGCCCTGAAGCGGCGATTGAAGCAATGGCGAAGGCGATTGAACTCGCCATCGGCGGTGCAGGAGTGCATTGGGAGTCGGTGCGGGTGAT
>Ga0210408_10006022_pt1 | contig 10537 bp, 6 predicted proteins | sample IncBWH4MmetaG_FD_155471 | JGI IMG/M metagenome (GOLD analysis project Ga0210408, IMG submission 155471) | Forest soil microbial communities from Barre Woods Harvard Forest LTER site, Petersham, Massachusetts, United States - Inc-BW-H-4-M | ecosystem: Environmental > Terrestrial > Soil >...
AGCCGAATATGCTTGGTATGCGCTATGACGTGGACGGAAAAATCTGGACGGACAGCGCCGGACACTACGATATTTTCCGTCTCGATGTGAAGACCGGCAACTACGAGCGCTTCGAACCGATGAAGCAGTTGCCCGATAGCCGCCGCGGCACAATTTACGGCATCGATTCCGACTCGCACAACAACTTGTACTTCACCGACTTCGCCACCGACTACATCGGACGCATCGACTCCAAAACTGGAAAAGTTGACTGGTTCCAGACGCCGACTGCGAATTCCCGCCCGCGCCGCATCCGCACCGACGCCCAGGACCGCGCCTTCTTCGGCGAATATCAGGCCAACCGGATCGGCATGCTCGATCCCGAAACGAAGAAAATTACGGAATGGCCTCTGTCGATCCCCTGGTCCGGTCCGTACTACGTGACGTGGGACAAGAGCGGAAACCTCTATACCGGAGGCATGACCACGGACCGCCTCTCCAAGATTGATCCCAAGACCGGGGTGGACACCGAATATCTCATGCCGCGCGATACCAACATGCGCCGCGTCTTCGCCGACGATTCCACTACGCCAGCCACCATCTGGACAGGGAGCAACCATGGCGCCGCTATCGTAAAGATCGAGCCTCTTGACTAGGACCAGGGGATTTCTTCTGCAGGTGTCGCGAAAGTTCTTCGTCGCGAAAACGAGATGAAAACCCTAAGGCTGCGAAATAGTGAAGGTCATTAAAGATCCACGCGCTCCGTACCACGAAGCAGGGCATGCCCTGGTCGCGAGAAAACTCAGGATCCCTCTCCTCGGAGTTGGATTTTCCGACAATCACCCTGCGGGTCGAGGCGGACTGGCGACTGGGGTAGTCAACATGAGTGATTTAGACAACCCACTTTTTTCTGCCGGCGGGATGGCTGCAGAGGAAATTCTTTTTGGGAGTTACGATCCAGAAGGGTCGGTGAGTGACAGGTCCTCAATCGAGAAATCTGGCAAATCTGTCAGGGAAAGTATTGACGCAGCGCGCGCGCTTTTGGACCGCTACGAGATTGTTCAAACGGGCAAAATTATCGAAGCGTTCGCGTTGCAATACGATTCCGGGTATATTCCTCAAGCCAACCTATTTGCCGATGCACACTAGAGTGTCCCGACCCGGCAAAGCGCCGGGTAATTGCACGTTTCAGCAATCGCTGCTATGCATGACGGTCACGCCGGGTGCGCCATGCTTTGAAAGAATTTGAACTTTCGGGTGCCGCATCCATGTGATTTTCAAGGGTGCGGATTTCCCTCAATCACGGCACGTTCTTCTCCAGCCAGTCCATAAAAAACTTTGAAATCTCAGCGCTGTTCTTCTCGGACAAGAACTGGTGCCCGTTGCCGCGGATGCCCACATCTTCGAGGTTCACGAACTTGGTTTTTACCCCTGCCTGATTGAGCCATTTGGCGATGCAATGAGCATAAGGACGGTGATAGCTCGCTTCTCCGGATACATTGAGAACCGGGATGCCTTCCAGATTTACGAGCTTATGCGCGGGCTCTTTCTGAACCCAGCAGGGAATCAGGTCCGGTCCATCGGCTTTGTCCTCGTGCACGGTCTGCAATTCGGAAGCGCTCTTGATTGGTTGATCGTACGTAATCGGCACGTTGGTCAGGCCCCAAACACGCCCCGGGCCGGTCGCACCTCTCTCCGCGTTTTCGATAGGCGGCGCGACCGGCTCTGCCGCGATGATGCCCTTAACGAGCTTTGGCCGCGCGTCTGCCGCGAGCCAGCCGGAAGGTGACACGCCCGAGTGGAGCAGAAGGATGACGGGTTCGTGGATCAAATCCATTAGCGCTACGACATCGTCTGCGGAAAGTCGTTCCATGTCCTTGCCCGTCGGGGCCTGCGAATCGGTCTTGGCAAAATAATCGAATATCGGATCGCCCATTTTGCCTTTGTTCGGGCCGTCGCCCGGCCATTGCGTGTGCTTAGCAGCCTGCGGCCAGCTGCTTTGCGGTGTCGAAGGCGGGCGCGCCCCCGACCAAACCTCCTCCATCAACGGACCGGAGCGAGGCGGAGCCAGGTCGCCGTCAACGCCTGGCACATACGCCGAGCGCCCTCGCGCCGGAAGATCCATCATGTAAACGGTATAGCCACGATTGACGAAGTCATACGCCCAGCCCGGGCGCCCGTCCGGCGTTTGCAGCAAGGCGACATTGGTTTCCCCGCCTCCCGATTGAATGAAGAGGATCGGGTACTTGTACCGAATCCTTTTCGGCACCCACGTTTCCACGTACATGGCGCCGCGCATGACTTCATGGCCGGGCTCGCCAACCCATTTCCCGCCGACATAAAAATGCCCTTGGCGCGCAATGTTTGCGGTCGAAAACGTCGGAACTGATGTGAGGGGAGGAACTATCGGCGCGTCTTTTGGTTCTTGTTGCGCGCCGCTTTTGCCGGCAAGGAGGAAGACTATCGCGAAAAATACTGCAGTTGATAGCCTCATGATTTTCATCACATCCTCCCCTGAATGTTCTCCCTGAAATTCAGAATTTCAAATTTCAAATTCAAGATTTCGGTATTGATTCGCGTGTGCAGCTAATACAACGCACCATGCAAAGTTGTCAAGCAGAGGCCGCCACGAGCAAGGCTTGCGAATTGGGCAGCCCTCGTGCTGCAATATTCACCAGGATTGAATTGAGGATGCAATGGCGCACAGCGTTTGTCCGTGGTGGTTAGGATACTGGCTGGTTTGTCCGTTCCGACGCCGAAGCCAAAACCCTGCCGAGATCCTTGCACCCTATCTACGCGAAGGAATGACTGTGCTCGAACCTGGTTCGGGCATGGGATTCTTTACAATCGAACTGGCTCGCAAAGTTGGACCATCAGGTCGAGTGATCGCGGTCGACATCCAACCGAAGATGCTTGACCGACTGAAGCGCCGCGCCGCCAAAGCTGGTGTGCATGACCATTTAGAAACGCGCCTGGCTTCCCCTGACTCAATGGGTATCGCCGATTTGTCCAATTCAGTCGATTTCACTCTGGCCTTCGCCGTGGTGCACGAATTCCCGGACGCCGGTCGCTTTTTCACCGAGGTTGCCGCGGTCTCCAAAAAAGGGGCCGCGATTCTGCTTGCCGAGCCCGCTGGCCACGTGAAGGGCCACGAATTCGATTCCGAATTGCAGGCAGCCTCCCGGTCTGGGTTTAGCGTTGTCGATCGACCCTCCATCAGCCGCAGCCAGTCCGCATTGCTGAAAAAGGTCTGAGGCGAAATCCATGCCACCGGTCCCACGCGCTAGTTCAATTTGACGTGGAGTACACACATGGATCCGAAGCGGCGGGCAAGTGCGGGGAATTTGTCGTGCGACCAGCATTCCTGAATTCAAGCCACGCGTGATGGACCACCTTGAATTAATCGGCTCAGGAGCCGTAGACCAATTCGAGATTCGCAGCTTCGGTAAACGCCCGAAAGTCGCGGTCACGCGTGAGGAGAGAAAGGCCTTCGTCAATACAGGATTGAGCAATGAGAGCATCATCCAATCGAGCCCTGCGCCCCTGTGCCAGCACTCTTGCGCGGAGCAAACCCGCGCGCTGCCAATAGCCGGGAATGATTTGGATCAAAGGCAGATCCATCAGGCTCGAGGCGACTTGGGAAGGCAACTCGGGGTCGCTCAGGAGTTCACTGAGGACAACGGGCACCATCACTGCAAGCTTGTTACTGAGCGCCTGTCGAAGCAGTTCTGCGTCGTTTTCGATGGCGCCTTCAAGGTAAGCGACCCACGTGCTGGTGTCGGCCGCAATCATCGATCATCCTTCAACTCCTTCACGGAACGCGAAAAACGAACCTTGCCTCGGAATTGAAGCAGTCGAGCATACGCTTCGGATGCCGCCATCAATTGCAGGCCGGCACGGACGGTCTGCGTGATACCGGCGCCGCTGGCTCGTTGCGCCTTGTCAAGAAGCTCAGCCGGAACCTCAACGGTGATCTTGCGCGCTCTTCGCATGATAGAGAATTATGCTATATTGCGGACCATCATTAACTACAGCGTTCCTGCCCAAATCATGCCACGAAATCCGGATCGGGCTCGGATGTTCGGAATGATCACAATTCGTGAATAGTCGGAACGTCGTGTTCCCGGCCGCCAGAACTGGGAACACGAGAGACGATGGTTATTCCGATACTAGAATGTGACCTTTAGCGCAAATTGAATTTGCCGCTCCGAGATTGTTGTCTTGGCCAAAGCGCCTGCTATCCCGCCGAGACCGAGACTGGGGTCCTGTGATGCTCCCGTTGCGTCAAAGAGGTCAGTGTTGCCGTCGCCAGGGCCTGGCGGAGCAAAGTTGGGGTGATTGAGAACATTAAACATTTCCACGCGGAACTGTACGTTGAAGTTCTCTGAAATTCTCTTGATCTGGTTGTTTTTGAACACGGAGAAATCCAGGTTTGTAATGCCTGGACCAATCAAGATATTGCGGCCCGAGTTGCCGCGAAGATTGAAGCATTGAAGCGAAGCGGGGTCTACGGGACCTCCCAAGGTTGGCGGAGCCGGGTCGCAATTTGCGCCCCAGAACGCAGCATTGGGCGCCGTGGGCACAGCAAAACATTGCGTCTTGATGTAGTTGGAAGGGTTGCCGGGATTGGTGAGTGTTGAGCATCCCGAACCACCGAGCCTATTCGGAAAAGCAAAATCGTCGCTACTGAGCGTACCCGCAGGGTCGCTCCCAGTTCCCCATGTGGGTGTAAAAGGCACGCCATCGCTCACTGTGAAGATCGTACCTAGTTCCCATCCATCCGCCAGCCAACGCGCGGGTCCGGAAAACGATTTCGGCGCCGGAATATCCCATGTGCCGTTGATAACGAGTGTCCGCCCGACGTTGAAGTCGGAAAGGCCGCGGGTCAACGACATATCGAACCAATTCAGACTGGATATGGAATTACCGAAGGCGTCACCGGCTACAGTTGCCGAGCTGGTATCCATGCTCTTGCCCCAGGTGAAAGTGCCCTGTACTTGAAAGCCGTGGCTCATCCGCTTAGCCAACTGCGCCTCGAGGGCATTGAAATAGGAGCGCCCTTGATAAAACATTCCACGTACGGAACCAAATGCCGGGTTGATCGGACTTGGCGGACCGCATTGGGGCGGGTCGGTTGGGGCATTGGGATCCGTCGCGTTGCACTGTGGCGTGAATAGATTCCCTTGTAGATCGACTTGTGGCCAGAGATACCCTGCCGATGTTTTTGTCGGAATAACCAGATCCGCTTCATCTACGCGAAAGGGTTGGTGCACACCGCGCGAGCCTACGTAAGCAACCATGGCAGCAAGGTTTGGAGTGAGTTGATACTGGAGATTGAGATTCCATTGCACAACGTAATTGCGCTTGGGATTGGGCTCGATATAAGTGGAACGCAATTTATTTGCACTGATGAGACACGGCGTAACGAAGGGAAACGTAAGTGTCGTACCGGGAGGACAGCTCGGATCAGGAGGCGCCGACGCGCTCAACGACGTATATTGAAAGAAGGGAGCTGCCTGCGTTGCCAGAAGTGTGAATTGATACGGCAGCGGCAGCACATCGAAAAACCCGGCTCCTCCACGCACGGCCATTCTCCCATTGCTGAGCGGGTCCCAGGCAAAACCTATTCGCGGCTCGAAGTTCCTTTTTGTGGGATTGTTGAAAAAAGGATCGCCGAGATGAGGTGCGGAGTCGGAAAGGCTTCTCAAGTTCGCGAGCTTGCCGTGAATTTCCGTTGGCACGGTGGTCATCTCGTAACGCAGGCCGAGATTAATCGTCAAGTTCGGTTTCCATCGCCAATCATCCTGGACATAGCCGCCAAAGATGGACTGACGAAGGTCGCGAGGCGTGAGGGAACTGAAGATTCCACCGGCGAATTTGCTTGGATTATTTGCCAGGAACGAGGGCAAATTCGCGAAGGTCCAGACCCCATTCGGATCGCTGAGAGCGTTGGCCTGAAACAGCATGCGCTCCACAGCCACCCCGAACTTGATGGAATGGGTGCCGCGGATCCAGAAAGCGTCGTCGTACACCTGATAAGAATTCCACCGGTAAAGATACGTCGGGAGCCCTCCAACTCCTCCCGACAGGTCAGAGAGGCCGCCGACGTGCACGTAAGCCGCGTCGCGCCCAGCGAAAGCGCCCAGGGAAGTATCCCCTGCCGCCGGAACCAGAGCTTTCAAGCTGGAATTGTTGTTCACGTTTTCGTGGTTATAGCCAAAACGGACTGCATTCACAAAGTTGGGAGTGAAGCCGTGAGTCTCCTCCACCGCCACGATCTGTCTCGAGGATAAAGATTGGAGCTGCACGTTCCCGAATGAGTCTGGCGAAGTGTATGGCGTCTTGTCGTAAAGGTAGGTCCCGAACAAACTGTCTTTGTCTGAGAACTTGTGGTCCACGCGGGCCGTTACGAAATTTTCAGTTACGATTTGCTTCGAGTTGACGACCAGGGTACAGACATTCGAACCACAACTGCTGGGTGGCGTGGGATAGAGCGCGAGATATTTCTGAACCGCAGGGTCGACTGTTGGGTCGCTGTGGACTTCCGGTGATGGCACGTGGTTAAAATTAGGGATACCTTTCGACTGGCGGATGCCTTCGTAGTCCGCAAAGAAAAAAGTGCGATTCTTGATGATCGGCCCGCCGAGGGCGCCTCCAAACTGATTTCTTTTGAAAGTCGCTTTCGGAACGCTAGGATCCTCAAAGTAATTTCGCGCGTCGAGCGCGCTGTTTCGGAGGAACTCATAAGCGCTCCCATGGAACGCGTTAGTCCCCGAACGCGTAATAGCGTTGACCACGCCTCCCGAGGTTTTGCCGTACTCCGCCGAATAATTGCTGGTCAGAACGGAGAACTCCTGAATTGCGTCTACGCCGAGATTTCCACCCAGGACGCTTCCGGGCGCTCCGTTGGCGTAATCATTCAGGCTGATTCCATCAAGACGATAATTATTTTGCTGTGGCCGCGCGCCAGAGATGGTCAATTGCTGACCGAAACCGCGGTTGCCCCGATCCGCGCCGGTCGAAAAACTTGGTTGCGTTTGGATCGTGTCCACGCCGGGCTGCAATGCAGCCAAGTCCGTCCAACTGCGGCCGTTCAGCGGCAATTCCCGAACTGTGTTCGCACTGACTGTGGCGCTGATATCCGAGCTGGTGAGTTGGACAGTGGGGGCCTCGGTGCTCACTTCCACGGTGTTCGCGACTGTGCCAATCTGCAAGGCCATGTTAAAGACCGGCTGCGACCCCACATTGATGGTGATCCCTTTCTTGACCCCCGTGTTAAAACCGGTGGCGGAAACCGCGACCTCATACTCCCCAGGCAGCAGGTTTGCCGCTGAATAAAAGCCGTCCGAATTCGTTGTCACGGTCGTCGCAACGCCCGTTGCCGAGTTCTTGATCACTACTTGGGCATTCGCGACTACTGCGCCGGAGGGATCCGTAATCGAGCCGGAGAGTGTTCCTCCAGCTACCTGCCCGCGCAATGGCCGCGTAGTAAGAAGAAAAAGTCCGAAAATACACACGAAAAGAGCAAGTTTGACGCTTTTTGCAATCATAAGAGCCCACCCCCTTTTACTTTTGTAAAAAGCAAATACAAATGCCGCGAGCAGAAATCTCACTGGCGTGATTAAAACAGCCGACTTTGGACTGCGTCTATTTTGGCCTCATGATTAGGCGAGTGAAGGAATGTGTCAAGCGAATCTTTGTTGCTTTTTTTGCTGCGGTTTACGGAAGACAGGACAAGCCGGGGAAGATGTGGGCGTCAAAAAACAGTTCCACTTATTCAGTAAATACAATCCCGACCGCGGTGCGCTCTTTATCCTCTTGCGCTTCGATGCGCACGACGTAGCCACGCAGGCGCAGCGGGCTGTTGGTCGAGCCGTCGATGCCGGGATTATCGAGCAGGACTTGTAATTCGGACTGCAGCTTTGGGCTGTGGTCCAGGTAAATGAGCGCGCCGTGCAAAGTCAAATCGCTGATCACGGTCTCTTCCTCGAAGGCGCGCCCCGCATCGGTTTGGCCGCTGACGCGCGCGCGGAAATGGGCGTCGCGCCGCAGACCTTCACGCGAAGCCGGGATGACCACATCGAGTTCATCCTGCCCGAGCGTCATCACCATCCCCTCGGCCGCGGCCCACACGTTCGCGAATTTTCCGCGCGCTTCGCGCAATATGCTATCCACCGCCTTGTCTGTGGAATCGGGATCATGGTGAAACAGCACCAGGTTTTTGACTTTTACTTGCTCGGCGACTTTCACGCCTTCGAGCCAAGACGAATGTCCCCAGCCCTTGCGCGTCGTGGCCAGCTGTTCGGGGGAAAACTGCGCGTCGTTGATGAAAATATCCGCTCCTGCGGCAAGTTCCAGCAAACTTTTGTCCAACTTCGGATTGCCTGGTTCATTGTCCGTGGCGTACACAATGGTTCCAGCGGAGGTCTCAAATCGAAAGCCGAGGCACCCTTGCGGGTGATGCAGCCAGTGCGCCGTTACGCGCGCGCCAGGCACTCGGATTTCGTCTCCGCCGCTTACCTCCGTAAATTCTCGTTTCGCGCACATCGCGTTGAGGTTCACCGGAAAATACGGATACGCCATCTGCGCTTCAAACACGCGCTTCAAGCTGCCCGCGCCGAGATACTCCGACCGGAAGCTATAGAAGTGGAAGCGGTTTTGTTCCGCGTACAGCGGAGAAAAGAACGGAATGCCCTGGATGTGATCCCAGTGATAGTGCGTCACAAAAATGTGCGGCTCGTGCTTCTGATTTTCCTGTGCCGCTTCCAAATGCCGGCCGAGCATGCGCAGTCCCGTTCCGCAATCCAGTATGACGCGCGCTCCCGCGGGGGTCGTGAGCTCCACGCAGGCCGTATTGCCGCCGTAGCGCCAGGTGGCCTTGTCCACCGTGGGAGTCGACCCGCGCACACCCCAGAAACGCAGTGTAGCGACCCGGTCCTGGGCAACCTTGCGCGATGGCTTGGCCGCCGGTTCGGCAGCGATGGAGTGGGTGGATGGCACGGAATCTCGAATCGAACTATCTTTGTCATACTAGGGAGCGCTCGCGGCTAAGTCAATTATCTTCCAGCGCATATGTGCGTGTCCTGCAAGCGTCCCGAAATGGCATCCCACCAACGTTCAACTGTCCCTCCGGAGGCGACTCCCAGTACAATGTTGCAGATGCATGTTCATGCGCATGGCCAATCGCCGGGGTGGGACGCCCGCCAAACGCACCCCTCCCAGGAAATTACCAGAGGGGTGCTTGCCGGAGCGGTGGCCGCAACTTTAGTGCTGGTTGTCGCGGAGCTCCTGGGCGGCTACCTGGGCCATTCCATTTCCCTGGTCAGCGACGCGTTCCACAATCTTTCCGATATTCCCACGCTGCTGATTTCGTGGATCGCCCTGCATTGGGCCATACGGCCCGCGGATCACGAACGCACCTATGGCTATCAGCGTGCCGGCGTTCTGGCAGCATTTACGAACGCAATCGTATTGGTCCTGGTGTCGCTTGGTCTCTTTTACGAGGCGTTCGAACGCTTCCTTCATCCTGTCGCCGTCCAAGAAAGGTGGATGATCGCTGTTTCGCTTTTGGCCCTGGCCATTAACGGGGGGATTACCCTCGCGCTCGTCCGCAGCCGGAGCGATTTAAATCTGCGCAGCCTGCTGATTCACAACTTTGGCGACGCCATTTCAAACATAGGAATTCTGGCGGGAGCGATCGCCATTCGAATGACAGGGGCGCAGTGGCTCGATCCCTTGATTGGCGTGGGTATCGCTGCGATGGTTCTCTGGTCCACCAAGAGTCTCCTGCAAGAAGCCGGCAACATCCTGCTGGAGGGTCTGCCCAAGGGGATTCAACTTGAGTCCGTGGCGCGCTCCATTTTAAGCGTCAACGGCGCGAAGGAAGTCCATGACATTCATGTCTGGACGATTGGGAAGGATATGGTGGCGCTCTCCTGCCACATGCGCATTCCGGACATGCACATGGACGAGAGCGAAAAAATCCTGCGGGAGGTTTGCGCCAGGCTCGAAAAAGATTTCCACATTACGCACATCACCGTCCAATTCGAACGCGCCGGACTGCCGCAGGAAGCCGGCTACATCATGCCGCACCCGATGCAATCCTCGAAATAGTTCAGCGGGTTCTAATTCCGTGCTTCACAGGCCGGGGAAAAAATAATCCATTTTGTCATTCCGAATGAAGCGAGGAATCTTGGTATCGCATCATTTTGATTTGTATTGCATCGGAAAACTGCCCGCCCAAAATTCGGGCCGCCTCTACAAAACCAACGGTGCGTGTGTCACGCCTTCGTAGAGGACTGTCCGTCCCGTGCTGTTCGGGGCGGACAGGGCACGCTTCCGTCAAACTGAGACACTACCTAAATTTGAGAGTTGATTCGGGCAGGTTAGTTCTGAATCTGCACCGTGGTTCCGCGAGCTTCATTCATCTGCTGAGTGGCTTCGGCATCGAGTTCGGAAATCGCAATCGTGCGGCGAATCCCATCCGGAGTGATGTATTGCAATTGCCTGCCGACGACCGAGAAAGCAGAAGCAAACAGAATCCGCCCGTCTCGTCGAA
>Ga0210408_10006023_pt1 | contig 10535 bp, 5 predicted proteins | sample IncBWH4MmetaG_FD_155471 | JGI IMG/M metagenome (GOLD analysis project Ga0210408, IMG submission 155471) | Forest soil microbial communities from Barre Woods Harvard Forest LTER site, Petersham, Massachusetts, United States - Inc-BW-H-4-M | ecosystem: Environmental > Terrestrial > Soil >...
ATGACGTGTCTGTTCTGCGACCTCGTGAACTCGGTTGGGCTCTCCGAACGCCTGGATCCCGAGGAGCTACGCGAGACTCTGGCCGCCTATCATCGCGTCTGCGCGACCGTCGTCCGCCGCTTTGAGGGCCACACCCACAACTATCTGGGCGACGGCATCATGGTCTACTTCGGATTCCCGTCGGCCCATGAGGACGACGCCCAGCGGGCCGTGCGTAGCGGACTCGGGATCATCGAGGCCGTCAAGCAGCTCAACAGCCGCCTTCAGTCTGAATACGGTATCGACCTCCACGTTCGGATTGGCATCGACACCGGCCTGGTCGTGGCCGGCGCCATTGCTGCCGACGAGGGTATAGCGGACGCGGCGGTCGGCGTTCCGCCGAACATCGCCGCGCGCCTGCAGGCCCTGGCCGCCCCCGATTCGGTGGTGATCAGCGCGGCGGCGTACCGATTGATCGCGGGCTACTTCGACTGTCGCGAACTCGGCTTTCACACCATTCGGGGCATCTCGCAGCCGATGGCGATCTACCACGTGCTACACGAGAGCGGGGCGCGAACCCGGCTGGACGTCGCCGCGCGGCGCGGACTTCCCCCCATGCAGGGTCGCGACGACGAACTGGCCACACTGGCCGACCGCTGGGCGCAGGCCAGGGCCGGTCAGGGCGGCGTCGCCCTCGTAGCGGGCGAGCCGGGCATCGGCAAGTCGCGGCTGATCTGGGCGCTCCAGCAGCATGTGGCCCAATCCCCGGACGCGTTCCTTATCCATATGTCCTGTTCGCCCTACTTCATGAACACAGCTTTCTACCCGGTCGTCCAGCATCTGGAGCGTGTACTAGAGTTCGGGCTGGACGACGCCGAGCAGCGCCCCGACAAGCTGGACGGCTTTCTGGCGCAGTACGGTTTCGACCTCCCGGCCGTAGGGCCCCTGCTGGCCAGGCTGTTGGCGGTGAACTTCGAGGGTCGCTATCCGCCGCTCGACTTGACGGCAGATCGCCAGCGGCAGCTGACCATTGACGCGCTGATCACGATCACGCTCATGCGCGCTGACTATCAGCCCCTCCTCTTCGTAGTCGAGGACCTGCAGTGGATCGACCCCTCGACGCTCGACCTGCTGACGCAGCTGATCGAACAAGTGCCACGCACTCGGCAACTAGTGGTCCTCAGCTTCCGCACGGAGTTCAAGCCTCCCTGGCCAGAAGGCCCAGGGCTCGAGCGGCTGAATCTCAACCGCCTCGACCGTGAGGCGTCGGCGAGGATCGTGACCGAGATCGCCGGCATGCCAGCGCCCACCGAACTGCTGGACCAGCTCGTGGAGAAGGCCGACGGGGTGCCTCTCTACCTCGAAGAGCTAACCAAGCTAGTCAGCGAGCAGGGCCTCATTCGCCGTGGCAACGGGCGGCTCGATCCGGCCCGCCCCAGGCCGGCCCTAGCCATCCCGGCCACGCTCGCGGACTCGCTCACAGCACGTCTGGACCGTCTGACCGATGCCAAGAGTGTCGCCCAGCTCGGGGCAGTCATCGGCCGGCAATTCTCATACGAGCTACTCGCAGCCGTGTCGAAGACGACCGCGAGCGTGGACACGCGGGCGCTGCGGCACAACTTGGCCCGGTTGGTCGACGCTGGACTGCTCTTCGTCGAACACAACGCGCGCGGCGAGACCTACACCTTCAAACACGCCCTCATCCAAGACGCGGCCTATGGGTCGCTGCTGCGGACAACGCGGCTGCAGTATCACCGGCACATCGCGCAGGCGCTGACCGAGCCCTTCCCGGTCAGGGTCGAGACCGCGCCTGAGCTGCTGGCGCACCACTACACCCAGGCCAGCATGATGGCCGAGGCGGTGCCGTGCTGGCTGGACGCCGGCCAGCGCGCGCTTCGCGCATCGGCCAACCCCGAGGCGATCGTCCACCTCACGACCGGCCTCGACCTACTGGCGGACCTCCCCGCGGGCACAGAGCGCGACGGAGTGGAGCTGCAGTTCCGCCTGACGCTCGGTCCCGCCTACATGGCCATCCGAGGCTATGCGGCGCCCGAGGTCGAGGCCTGTTACCAGCGCGCACGGGAGCTGCGTCGAGAGCTTGGCGACACTCTTGGCGACACTCCGGAGCTCGTGCCCATCCTGCACGGCCTGTGGACCTACCACATCGTGCGGGCGCAGCACACCAGCGCCTTGGCGCTCGGCGAACAGGTCCTCCAAATTGGCGCCGCCACCAGCGACGAGGGGTTGCTGCTGCAGGGCAATATGGAGGTGGGCTGGTCGCACTTCTTCCTGGGTGAGCTGGAGCAGGCGCGCGAGCATCTCGAGCGCGTGCTGGCGCTGTACGACCACGAACGCCACAGCTCCCACGCCTTCACCTACGGCGACAATCCGGCCACGTCGGCGCGGAGCAATCTCGCCCAGGTGCTATGGCTGCTCGGCCATGTGGACCAGTCGCTGCGCTACAGCGAGGAGAACCTGGAGATCCTGCGGTCGGTGATCAACCACCTCTACAGCGAGGCCTTCGGAGTCGACCTGGCTGCCGTCGTGCGCCAATACCGGAGCGATGCCCCTGCGACTCGCGCGCTGGTCGACGAGGCGCTCGCGCTCTCAGAAGCGCATGGCCTCGCGTTCATCGGCGCAATGGCTTCCATACTCAATGGCTGGGTGCTCGCCCAGGAGGGCGATCTCGGGGAAGGGATTGCCCAGATGCGCCACGGGCTGGCCGCTCAGCTCGCCACCGGCGCCGAGCTGGCCAGGCCGTACTGGCTGTGCTTGATCACCCAGGCCTGCCTCGAATCGGGCGCCGCCCTCGAGGGACTGGCGCTTCTCGACGAAGCGGAGGCGGCCGCCCAGCAAACTAACGAACGCTACTGGGAAGCCGAGATCCATCGTTTGCGCGGGCAGCTCCTGCTGGCCGCCGCTTCGGACCCGGCCGCTCCGGCGGTGGTTCGCTCGGCTGAGGAGTGCTACCGCCGCGCGCTCGACGTCGCGCGCCGACAGGGCGCTCGCTCGCTCGAGCTGCGCGCCGCGGTCTCGCTGTCGCGATTGTGGCAGGCCGCGGACCGCCATGACGAAGCCCGCGAGCTGCTGGCGCCTATCTACGAGTGGTTCACCGAAGGCCTGGACCGCCCCGAGCTGCGCGAGGCGACCGCGCTCCTGGACGAGCTCTCGTTCCGCCATGTACCCGACCTGACTTCTCTGGATGGAGAACGATAAATGGACGACCGCAATGCTCAAGTTGGCTGGACTGAAGCGCAATGGAATCGGGTTCGCGAAGAAGTCCTCCAGGCGTGGCAACGCGTCCGGGTGGCCGGTTCGTTTCTCCCCATCTACGGCCCGCTGCCGCCCAGCACCACGGTCGTCCCCAGCGAGGTGATCAAGCCCGACGGCTCGGTTGACGACCGAGCGACCGCGGACCTGCTTGAGATCGCACTGCCCGTCACACTCTCCCGCCAGCAGATCCTGGAGGAGGACCTGTCCAGTGCCTTGCTCCAGTTCAGACGAAGGGCCACCCAGCTGGGCCAGCTCGAAGACTGGTTCATCTTCAACGGGACCTATCCCAGCATCGACCTCTCCGACAATGCTGAAAAGGTGTTCGCAAAGGAGAGGAAGACCGGGCTTCCGGACTACCGTCCAGATCTCCCTTATCTGGATCGCCTGACCCCCAGCGAATGGGCCACTATGAGTGGCACCCCAAGGCCGATCGCAGACGTGGACCAGATCCGGCAGAGGGACGGCAGGCGTCAGCGGGATCCCGGGTCGCTGGGGTTGATCGGGGCTCCAAGGGTGGAACGGGAGCATAACTCCACGGAGCAAGCCAAGCAAGTGAAGCAAGCACAGCAGCAAGCGAGGCGAGCCCAGCAGCAAGCCGACGACGCCCGGCGGCAAGCCGTCGGCGCCCAGCAAGCCGCCGGCGCCCAGCAAGCCGCCGGCGCCCAGCAAGCCGCTGGCGCCCGGCAGCAAGCCGCCGACGCCCGGCAGCAAGCTAACGACGCCCAGCAACAGGCCAACGACGCCCAGCAGCAAGCCGACGACGCCCAGCGGCGAGCCGACGACGCCCAGAAGGTGCTGGACGAGATTTCGCCGCTTGATGACAATGGCCTGATGCAAGCGATCGTCAGGGCCATCGATTCACTGGAGGAAAACGGTTACGTCGCGCCCTACGTGTGCGTATTCGGCCGTAACCCGTTCGAGGCGGCCTACAAGCCGATCAACCGCTCGACCGTGCTTCCGCGTGACCGAATCGAACCGCTCATTGGGCGTGAGCTCCTGCACGCCAGCGGCATTGATGTCCCTCCTCAGAGGGACTACCTATATGTAGGACTAGATAGGGAGGAGTGGCGGAGCCGTGGTGTGCTCCTCTCGATGGCGGACGAGCCCATCGATCTCGCCCTTGCCGCCGAAGCGACACCGGAATTCAGGCAGGTGGACTTGGAAGGCCGCTATGTGTTTTCCGTCTTCGAGCGCTTTGCCCTCCGAATAAAGGACGCTAAGGCTGTTGTGCCCCTGAGGTTCGAGAAGCCCCAGAGGCCATAGAGGGCGCAGCTTCCTCTGCCAACTTCTGACCGGGATCGCGGACATGGTGCAACTTACGCACGACGGGCTCGAGCTGTGGTATGGGACGCCGGATGCGCCGGCGCCCGATGGGACGACCGAGCAACGCCAAGGGGTTTCGGTCACGGTGGGTGTTCGGCCCGCCAATCCCTCGAACGCAGTGAGCGTGCGGTACCGCGTCGACGGGCGGGGCGTCGAGACCGTGTCGGCGCCGCTGGTGGCCAACGACTTCCAGAAGCGGACGCAGTACTTCCGGGCGACGTTCCCCACCTTCTGGAGTGGCGAGACAGTCGAGTACGTGCCGGTGGTGTCGTGTGCGGGGCGTCGCGCGCCGGATCCGGCAACGGCCAGCACCTTCCCGTCGGCGTTCCTGCTCAGCGAAGCGAGCGCAGCCCCACCGGCGAACAGGCCTTCTGAGAGCTCAGTCGAGCCGCGAGCCATCGTTGTACCCAGCCTCGAGCACCTAGTCCATGTCAGGGTCTCACTCACGCGAGAGCCGGAGCTCATCGGCGAGACACCGGCCGGCTTTGTCATCAACTGGAACCCGCTGAGCGGCACCCTCGATGGACCCGCGTTTCACGCCACGGTCATTCCAGGTGGGGAGCACCAGACGATTGTCCGGGATGACGGGATCGGTATCCTGAGCGCCAGCGTCTCGTTGGAGACCCACGATCGTGTCCTGATCGCGCTGCGCCACTCCGGCATGGTCGATTTCGGCGGGGGCTGGAGCAGGAGCCGACCGCTCGAGAGGTGGCCCTCGGTTCTGCCGGTGCGCACGCACATTCGCCTGCTGACCGCTGATCCCAGGTATCGGTGGCTCAACCGCCTCCATTGCCTGAGCGTTGGCCAGGTACGACCGCCCGAACGGTCGTACACCTACGACATGTACGCAGTTCGTTGAGCGGCGGGAGCTGACGGTGTCCCAGACGGTGATCGTGCTCGGCGGTGGCATCGGCGGCCTGAGCGCCGCCCACGAGTTGAGCGAGCGCGGCTTCTCCGTGCGCGTCTTCGAGCTCCGGGATGTGCCCGGTGGCAAGGCCCGCAGCGTGGTCGTCCCCAGCACGGTGCCCCGCCAGAACGTCGGCGCCGTGAACCTCGGCAGTCTTGCCGGCCCGACGCGGCGGGACCTCCCCGGCGAGCACGGCTTCCGCTTCTTTCCGCGGTTCTACAAGCACATTATCGACACCATGGCCCGGACTCCGTATCGAGGCTCCCGCTCGGTCGCCGAGAATCTGGTCGACACCACCGGCACCATCTTCGCCCGGTTCGGTCGCCGGCCGCTGAAGCTGCCGACGATCACGCCATCGAACGTCCCTGAGCTGTTCACGCTGGTCAGCGACCTCGGGTCGTTGTTCGGCCCCGAGCTCGGCATTGCGCCCGAGGACTTCGCCTTCTTCGGCGAGCGCATCTGGCAGATCCTCACCAGCTGCTCGGAGCGCCGCATGGAAGAATACGAGCGGCTCGGATGGTGGGAGTTCATAGGCGCGGAGCAGCGCTCCGACGCCTATCAGAAGCTCTTCGGCATCGGCTGTACCCGATCGGTCGTCGCGGCCCAGGCGAAGCTAGCGAGCACCAAGACGATCGGCGACATGTTCGTGCAGTACTTCTTCAATCTCGCCGAGCCAGGTATCAGCGCCGACCGAGTGCTGAACGGGCCGACCAACGACGTCTGGATCGACCCCTGGCTCACGTACCTGCACGGACGGGGCGTCGAGTACCACCTGAACGCGCGTGTGCGCTCGATCGAGATGAATGGTGGCGTCGTGCGGGGCGTGATGGTGGAGCAGGAACGGTCGGTGCGCGAGGTCACGGCAGACTACTATGTTTCCGCCCTGCCGATCGAGGTTATGGCCACGCTGGTCACGGACCAGGTGGTGCGCGCCGATCCGAGCTTGGCCAACATCTTCCCGCTCAGCCGGAACACGGCCTGGATGAACGGCATCCAGTTCTACCTGGACGAAGACGTGCCCATCGGCCGCGGCCACGAGATCTACCTTGATGCCCCATGGGCGCTTACGTCCGTGTCCCAGGCGCAGTTCTGGTCCGACGTCGACCTTAGCCGCTTCGGCGACGGAAACATCCGTGGGGTGATCTCGGTCGACATCTCCGACTGGGACACGCCCGGCTTGAACGGGAAGCCCGCCCGGGAGTGCACCCGTCGCGAGATCAGGGACGAAGTATGGGACCAGATGAAGCGCAGCCTGAATGTGCAGGGCGCCAACGTGCTCGAGGACGAGGACCTGGTCCACTGGTACCTAGATCTCGATATCGATCCGCTGTTCAAGGCCGACGCCGAGCCGCTGTTCGTCAACTTCGTCGACACGTGGCGGCTCAGGCCTCAGGCGGTGACAGCCATCCCGAATCTGTTCCTGGCCTCCGACTACGTCCAGACGTTCACCGATCTGGCCACCATGGAAGCTGCCAACGAGGCCGCCCGGCGCGCGGTCAACGGAATCCTCGAGCATTCGGGGTCGGACGCGCCGCCGTGCCGGCTCTGGGACCTGCACGAACCGGAACTGCTGGAGCCCTGGCGCGCGAACGATCGAGTGCGCTACCGGCAGGGCCTGCCCTGGGACGACACCGGGGTCAGGCTCGGGCTGTCGGCGCTGGCGGCGCTCTACCGCGGGGCCAGCGCGCTCGAGGCATCGATCGTCAACGTGGTCAGGGGGGCGATGAGCGTTGAGGACGTGCTGTCGTACATCAGGACGGGCGAGAGCCGGTCCGAGCTGGTCCAGCGCCTGACATCGGGGCCGGGAGCGCCGTCTGGTGAGCTGCTGCGCGCCTTCGCCGCGCTGGCCGGCACAGCCGCCAGCCCGGCGGAGTCGGTGACGACCTCGGCGCTGGAGGCGCTCGCCTCCGCGGAGCGCAATTCACCGAATGCGGGACCACCCGGCGTGACCACCGGCAACGTCCGCTTCGTCGAGCCGTAGCATGACCAGTCGGACCGAGACGGCGGCGGGCATCGAGCGGCAGCTCGCCCGCTACCGCGACCTCACCTACCGGGCCCTGCTCGGGCAGCTTCCGACCCGTGAGCCGCGACGCTACCTGTACGACCTGATCTCGGGCCAGCTGTCGCATGTAGGCAAGGGCTTGCGTCCGGCGTTGTGCATCGCCACCTGCCGCGCCTTTGGCGGATCGATCGAGCAGGCGCTGCCGTCGGCGGTGACCATCGAACTGCTGCACAACGCCTTCCTCGTCCACGACGACATCGAGGATGGAAGCTTGTACCGCCGCAACCGCGCGACGCTATATATCGAGGAGGGCGTCCCGATCGCGGTCAACGTCGGCGATGCGATGAATGCCATCAGCATTGGCTCGCTGACCGAGAACATTCCGGTCCTGGGTGCTGAGCTCGCATACCGGATCTTCCATGAGGCGCAGCATCTCGTCCTGCAGTCGGTTGAGGGCCAGGCGCTCGAGCTCGGCTGGACGCGCGACAATTTCTTCGAGCTGACCGAGGACGACTATCTGCGGCTGGTTCTCAAGAAAACGTGCTGGTACACGTGCATCCACCCCTGCCGCATCGGAGCACTGATCGGGACAGCCGGCGCGATCGACGCCGACCGCTTCAACCTGTTCGGTTTCCTGCTCGGCGCGGCGTTCCAGATCCAGGACGACATCCTGAACCTGGTTGGCGATCAGACCCAGTACGGCAAGGAGATCCTAGGCGACATCTGGGAGGGCAAGCGCACGCTCATGCTCGTCCACACCCTGCGCGAGTGCAGCGCCGATGAGCGGGAGCAGCTCGGGCGCGTCTTCTCCGTTGCACGCGAGCAGCGCACGGAGGGGGACGTGGAGTGGGTCTTTCGGTTGTTCAAGCGTTACGGAAGCATCGACTTCGCCCGCGCTACCTTGCGGCAGACAGTCCAGGCGGCGCTGGATGAGTTCGACGTCGCGTACCGCGATGCGCCGCCCTCGGTGGATCGCGACTTCATTCGTGAATTGATTCCATTTCTGGGTGAGCGAGACATCTAGGCCGAAGTTACGGCCAGTTTGGTAAGCGTTCCCGGGCTTGATCTGGAGTTTTGCCTTGCTGGCCGGATTTCGTTCTGGCTACTTCAAGGTGAGCGGGATCGGGGCACCGATCAGGTCGAAGGCCTCGTGCTGGGCGCTGGTGGGCTCGGCGAGCATCGGGACGGTGGTGGTGGCGCCGGCGAACCGGACCTGGTTGCGGGTCAAGGTGGCCAGGTGCTCCAGTAGCCCGCGGAAGCTGCGGTAGGGCCGGCCGGCCGCGTCGCGCTGGCCGGAGGCCTTGGCCTGGGCGGCCGGGGAGCGGCGGGCGGGCGTGACCGGGCTGGCCTGCTGGGGCGGGTCCTGGTCGGTGAAGGTCAGCGGCGCCCAGGCACGGCGCAGGTGCCAGGTGAGGTAGCAGGCGAGCATGCAGATCAGCACGTGCGCCTTGACGCGTTCTTCCAGCCGGTGGAAGACCGGGCGCAGGTCCAGGTCATCGGATTTGATGTGCCGGAAGTCCCGCTCGACGTATTTGAGGTTCTTGTAGGCGGTCACTACGGCGGGGGCGTCCAGTTCGGCGGCGGGGACGGGAGTGCGCAGTACGTAGAACCCGTCCAGGGCCGCCTCGGCATCGATCTGGTCCTGCCTGCGGGTCACGGCCAGGCTGGTATCGGTGATGGTGAGATCGAAGTGCTTGCCGGTCTTGTATCTGCTGATCAGCTTGCCTGCCTCAACGCCGATCGCGGCGGCGCCGGCGAGCCGGCCCGCCCGGACGCGGGTGATGAGCGGGGCAAGCAGTTTCTCGGTGGCGGCCAGCAGGTCTTCGCGCTTGCGGGCGCGCTCGGCGGCCAGCGCCGGGTTCCGGCAGGCGACCAGCCGCTCGCCGGGGAAGTCCGGCGAGGTGATCTCGGCCAGGTCCTGCTGATCGAACAGCGACAGCTGCAGCGGGCCGCCGTCAGCCATCAGCTTGCGGATCGCGGGGGCGCGCAGCGCGGTGATCCACCCGTAGGCAGACGGCGGCGTCCCGTCCTGTCCCGGCTGGTTCAGCGCCTCGACCCGGGCGCTGGTGATCATGCCGCGGTCCCCGACCATCACCATCCGGGCGAGCCCGAACTTCTCCCGCACCACCTGCACGATGGCGGTGAACGCGGCTGGGTCGCCCGTGTTGCCGGGGAGCACCCGGACCGCGACCGGACGGCCGGCCGGGTCGGTGAGCAGCCCGTACTCGATCTGCAGCTTCCCCTTCTTGCCGTCCCGGGAGTAGCCGCGGGCGGCCAGCGGGCACCGCGACCCCTCCAGCCAGGACGACGACAGGTCGAACAGCGCCATCCGCGCCGGGTTCGCCGCCGGGGCCAGGTGCCGGGCGGCCAGCTTCGCCTCGACCGCGTCCTGCCGGCCCGCCAGCCAGTCCATCGCCGCGTAGATCTCATCGGTGGATGCCCCGGCCACCCCCAGGTCGGCGCCCAGCGTCGTGCCGTCCCACCAGGTCAGCGTGGACAGCTTCGAACCCGGCCGCACCACCCGGGAGATCACCAGCGCCAGGGCCAGGTCCCGGGCCCGGCCCGCCGGGCCCAGCAGCGCCGGCAGCCCCAGCTTCGCGGCAATGGCGTGCACCGCGGCGACGTGCCCGTGCGGCAGCGACCCGGTGATGGCCACCGCCCGGGCGGCCGGCACCAGCCGCTCGCCTTTCAGCGTGGCCTCGATCGCGGTGACCGCCTCAGCCGGCAGCGCCGACAGATTCGCCAGCGTCTCATGCCGGACCTTGCCGGCCTCGCGGTAGGTCCGGCGCACCAGCACCGACTCATACACCCGCCGCTCGCCGGACTTCGCCACATAGGTGCGCTTGTTCCGGGCTACGTGCATCGCGCCGCTGCGTGCCGACATACCACGATCCTAGCCGGTAACACCAGGGAAAGACCGGAATGACACGCCAATTTCGTGGCTACATCTAACAGCCGCCAACACAGAACTTCAGCATGTCAGAGCAGTAATCTCCACGCAGAGTTACGGCAACTTCGGTTTAGCTGATGTCTGCCACGCTAGGAACCAAG
>Ga0210408_10006024_pt1 | contig 10533 bp, 10 predicted proteins | sample IncBWH4MmetaG_FD_155471 | JGI IMG/M metagenome (GOLD analysis project Ga0210408, IMG submission 155471) | Forest soil microbial communities from Barre Woods Harvard Forest LTER site, Petersham, Massachusetts, United States - Inc-BW-H-4-M | ecosystem: Environmental > Terrestrial > Soil >...
GCGTGCGCCACGTGCCGATTGGCAAGGAAGTGTGGTTTTCGGTGCGCGCCGACTTGATGAACACCGGCGACAAGCAGGACATGGCCAACCGCGTCGAAGGCAAGTATATCGCCAGCGAGTTTCTCGGCTCGCTCGAGACCGACGTGTTCGAGGTGGCGCCAGGGCATTACGTCCACGTCGAGCAGCACCGGCACGCGCAGGACCGCATCTACAAGAGGGGCGCCCGCGAAATGCTGTGCTGGCCCGCCGAGGCCGGTATTCTGCTTGAGGATTCGCGCCGGCCAGAGACGCTTGATGCGGCCTAGCGATCCGTGCTCGCGGCGCGCAGGCTAAGGCGTTTCGGGTTACTCGAGGATTGGTCCGCAGCGGAGTAGGCGAAATGGACAGCATCCCGGTCGTTGACATCGCGCCGTTCGCAGAAGGAGGTGCAAGGGACCGGGAAGCCGTGGCGCGTCAAGTAGACAGCGCCTGCTCCAGCCTCGGCTTCCTGATCATCTCGGGACATGGCGTGGCCGATCGCCTCATCGACGACATGCGCGGGGTATCGCTGGCCTATTTCGATCGGCCGCTGGAGGAAAAGCTGAAGCTGCGGATGCCGCCGGACCGCTATCGCGGTTACATCGCGCTCGGAAGCGAAGCCCTGTCTTATTCGCTGGACCAGGAATCGCCGCCGGACTTCAAGGAATCTTTTTCCATTGGCCCGGTCGACTTTCCCGATGACGACTACCACCGTGCCGCGGCGCCGGGAAAGTTTTTCGCCCCCAACCTGTGGCCGGAATCTCTGCCCGACTTTCGGCCGGTCTGGGAGACCTACTACCGCGAGATGGAGCGCGTGGCGACGGCGCTGATGCGCATTTTTGCCGTCGGCCTTGGCATGGACCAGCACTACTTCGACGACAAAATCGACCGCCACATAACCAACTTCAGCGTCCTGCACTACCCCGAGCAGCCAAAGGAGCCGCTGCCCGGACAGTTGCGCGCGGGTGCGCACACTGACTATGGCAGCCTTACCATACTGAAGCCCGACAACGCGCCGGGCGGTCTGCAGGTGTTGAACAAGGACGGCCAATGGATCGACGTGCCGACGCTGCCCGGTACCTTCGTGGTCAACCTCGGCGACCTTATGGCCGAGTGGACCAACAATCGCTGGGTTTCTACTCTGCACCGCGTGGTCAATCCGCCGCGCGACAAGGCGTCGGGCAGCCGCCGGCTGTCGATGGCGTTCTTCCATCAACCCAATTATGACGCCTTGATCGAATGCCTGCCGACCTGCTGCGGTGCCGACCGCCCGCCGCGCTATGGCCGCACGACTTCCGGCGAACATGTGTGGATGAAAATCAACAAGCATCGCACCCCCGAGCTTGTGCCGGCGAAGGCGTGACCGGCCCATCGACGTCAGGGTGAGCCACGAACGTCAGGTCGATTGTGCCGTGGGCTGAAACGAGAGGTGCGCCATGGAACGCTTCATCAACGTCGCCGGTGCCCAGACTGGGCCCATCGCCCGCGACGAATCGCGCCAGCAGGTGGTATCGCGGCTGCTCGAGCTCATGCGCGAGGCCAAGGCGCGCGGCAGCGACATCGTGGTCTTCCCGGAACTCGCCCTGACTACCTTCTTCCCGCGCTGGTGGATGGAAGACGACGCCGAGATCGACAGCTTCTTCGAGCGCGAAATGCCGAGCGCGGCGACGCGGCCGCTGTTCGAGGCCGCGCAATCGCTCGGCATCGGCTTTTATCTCGGCTATGCCGAACTGGCGAAAGAGAACGGCGCGACCCACCGCTACAACACCGCGATCCTGGTGGACAAGAACGCGGCGATCGTCGGCAAATACCGCAAGGTGCATCTGCCCGGCCACGCCGACAATCGGGCGCATTATCCTTTTCAGCACCTGGAGAAGCGCTATTTCGAGCCGGGCGACCTCGGCTTTCCGGTCTGGCGCGCCTTCGGCGGCAATGTCGGCATGTGCATCTGCAACGACCGGCGCTGGCCGGAGACCTACCGGGTCATGGGGATGCAGGGCGTCGAGCTCGTTCTGCTTGGCTACAACACGCCGACCCATCTGCCGTGGGTGCCGGTCTACGATCACCTCGCCGACTTTCACAACCACCTGTGCATGCAGGCCGGCGCTTACCAGAACAGCACCTGGGTGGTCGGCATTGCCAAGGCCGGCAACGAGGAGGGAAGCGAGCTTCTCGCCGGCAGTTGCATCGTGGCGCCCTCGGGCGAGATCGTGGCGCAGGCGACGACCAAGGGCGACGAGGTGTTCACGGCAAGATGCGACCTCGCCATCAGCCGGTTCAACAAGGAGGCGATGTTCAACTTCGCCCAGCACCGCCGCATCGAGCACTACGGGCTGATCACCCGGCAGGCCGGCGCCATCCCGCCGCAGGGTTGATGCCTCCGCGTCCGCCGCGCGTTCTCGCCTCTCCCCCTTTTGCCGGAAGCGACTCCTGATCCGACCTTGTGAGGAAGCGGGGAGGGGCAGCGTCACTCCCTGACCGCCCGAGAAGCGACGAAGCTTCAACTCTCGCTCTGCCCCGTCAGCCTGTGGAAAACGGCTGCCAGGATTGTGGAAAACCGCCTCTTTGACGGTGGAAAACCCGCTCCGGCAACTTTTTGTCTTGTCGGATCGAGAACTAAAATCCTTCATCGATGCCGTTCGCCGGGGGAGCGGCGCGATGATGAGTCCGGAGGACTGCAAGAAAAGGTCCGCCGAGTGTCTCACGGCGGCGCGGCTATGCAGCGAAGACCATGGTCAGCAGGCCTGGAGGCAATTGTCCGACCTGTGGGTGGCGTGGTCCGACACGCTCGGCGTGCTGAGCGAACGCGAGCGGCTGACTTCGCTGCGGGGCATGCGGTCACCGTTTTCCTATTGAGGGCTGCTGGTCGCAGGGCATTTGTCGGCGCGGCATTTCATCCGCTGCCGCGGCGCTTGATCCTCCACCCGCTTCCGCGCGGCCCCGGCCAATGAATTCATTGCTCACGCGACGGACCAGGGCGGACGTTGAACGGCGGGAGGGGAGGCGGAGCTCCCGGTAGTCGCACCGTCCCCACGTCCCGGCGCTATCGCTCCTTTCGATGAGACGAACTGGTGCGCGGCTGGCGCGACTAAGGCGCATCCCGCGGTGGGGCGCGGGATCGCCTGTCGTCAGCGATTTCGCGGTGCCGCGGGCTGCATTCCGCCGTCTGCACAGGAGCGCCAACGTCCTGATTTTGTCGGATACGATCCGCGGTACAATGACACAGGTGATTCGCGGAGATTTTGCCCGTGCCACCAGACCCGCCCGAGTCGTTCGGGGCCGCGCAAGCCGCGCCGAACTTTTTTGTCCTCGATCCCAGCCACGTGCGTAGCCGGCTCAACGACATGCTTGCTGCCATGCGGGCGGCCAAGCGCTGGCAGTGGGAGCAAGTGATGGTCGAGCTCTATCGCGAGACGGTGTGGCCTTATCTCTACACGCGGCTCCCCGACCAGGACGAAGCCGATCGCTGGCGCGCCGAGATCGAAGCCGAGATCGCCCGCCTTGACGCCGCGTGATTGTCGCTGCCCCGCGATCCTGCGCGGGGCAAGCGGCGGTGCGGCTCGCCCGGCCGGAAACTCGGGTAGTGTCTCAGTTTGAATTGTCGGCCTGCGGCACGCCGTGGAGCCTGATGAATGACAATTTGTCCCAATAGCCGCGCTGAAAAGCGATCTGCCCGTCAACGACGTGGAAGAAGCCGCAGCCGCGCAATCCTTTCGGGTCCCGCCACTCCAGGATAGCCCACTCGCCGTCCGCAAAGAGGTTTTCGCGAATGCAGACCATCTCGGCCGCGTCAAATCCGGCCTTGAACATTGCTCGAATAGCCTCGCGGCCGTGAACAGGGCTTTCGGCTACCTGATGGTTGATCGCGTCCGCATGATAGAGGGCGGCGAGGGCATCAACGTCGGCGCGGTTGAACGCATCAACCCAAGCCAGCACGGTTTCCCTCGGGGACATGGCTCGCATCCCTTGAGGCGCAATTGCAACCGAGACACTGCCGAGACTCGTGCCGGTAAAGCGGGCGGGCGCCCCTAATAGCCGATGAGAATCTCGCTGACCGCCGGATTGACGGCGCGCAACGCCGGGTAGGTGGAGGAGAATTCGCGGTCTGCCGGCATGGCGGCGACCGCGTTCGGCGGGGCTTTGAGGTCGGCGCGCAACATCACGCCGGCCTTGCAGCCGCCGGGAAGCGCGGCGAGCGTGCCGCCGTCCCAGTCGCTTACCGCGGCGACACCATCCTTGTCGAAGCCGCGGAGCTTGAACGGCCGGCGGTTGAGCTTTTCCAGGTCCGCAAGGCCGAGGCCAAGCCGCAGCCCGTCTGGCCCGGCCCAGGTCGAATGACCGTTGATGGCGATGAGATAGGTGTCTTTGCGCTTCTCCGGCTCGAGCCACCACACTTCAAGTCGCTTCTTCGGATCCTTCGGATAGAGGATCGACGCCATGGTCTTGCCCGAGCCGGCCTCGACCTCGGTGAAGTCGACGTTCTTCAGATCGTACGCCATGGTGAGCTTGAGATGATTCGAATCCTTGGCGAACGCGCCGCTGCAGGCGACCACGAGATTGGAATTGGCGCGAGGTGGCTTTCCCGCCGCCGCGCCAGGTGGCGCGGCGAGCGCGGTGGTTTGTGTGCGGGTCGGCGCGGGCACCGCCGCCGGCAGCGGCTGCGACACCTGCGAGGGGGCTAGCTGGTCGGCGGCATCGAGGTCGGGGTTCTGCCCGGCAGCAGGCGTCTGCACGCGCGCGCGCTTTGATTTCGCCAGCTTGGGCGCTTGCGGCGATTGTGCCGGCGCGACGGCCGGCTTTTCGTCGACCATGATCGAAGGCTGAGCCGGCGAACCGTTGTTCTGCTGCGCTGACAGCGAACCGCTCGTTGCCATCGCCAAGCCCGCAACTATGGCCGCGCCCGCCGCCCGGGCCGCACCGGTCCATCCTCCCCGCATACTCACATCCTCCCTCTGCCGCAGCGGCGAGATTAAAGCATCATCCCGATCCCGAAAAGCGGAAACCGTTTTCGCAGCGCCGGATGGCGCGACGACCGGGTTGCGTAATAGAACGTGGCGGATAGACCCTGCCGGAGGAGCGGCGAAGCTGTGGAGAACCCCGATGCTGACGGGAACCTACCATTATCCGCGTGCCGACGGCGTCGTGTTCGGGCTTCCCTGGCCGGAGGCTCTGCGCTCCGAAGTGGAGCGTCTCGGGGCACGCAAGGTTTTCGCCGTCGTCAGCAGCTCGCTCAAGGCGGCAATGCCACTTGAAGTCGACCTGCGCCGCGCGCTCGGCGAACGCCTCGCCGGGGTCGGGGACGGCGTCCGCGCCCATTCGCCGCGCGAGGACGTCGCGCGCGTCGCCAGCGCGGCGCGTGATGCCGGCGCCGACCTCCTCGTCGCGGTCGGCGGCGGCTCGGTCGTGGACGCGGCCAAGGTCGCCCAACTGTGTCTCGCACACTCGGTCTTTGCCGGGGAGGCTTTCGACGCGCTGCGCGGCAAGCGGCGCGAAGGCGCTGCGGCGGCGGAACTCGCGGTGCGCGTCGTTGCCGTGCCGACGACGCTGTCCGGCGCCGAGTTCACGGCGATCGCCGGCGTGACCAATGTCGCGCGCAACGTGAAGGAGGGTTACGCGCATCCCAACCTCGCGCCGCGCACGGTCGTGCTCGACCCGCGGGTCACGGTGCATACGCCGGCGGCACTGTGGCTCTCGACCGGCATCCGCGCGGTCGATCACGCCGTGGAGGATCTGTGCTCGATCAACAGTCAGCCGCTTGCCGATGCTGCTTCGCTGCACGCGCTGCGGCTTCTTTCCCGCGGCTTGCGGCGCACCAAGGCCGATCCCGGCGATCTCGATGCGCGGCTCGACAGCATGATCGGGGCATGGCTTTCGCTCGTCGGTACGCAAGGCGGCGTGCAGAAGGGGGCGAGCCATGCCATCGGCCACGTGCTCGGCGGCACCGCCGGCGTCCCTCACGGCTTCACCTCGTGCGTGATGCTCGCGCACGTGCTGCGCTGGAACAAGGCGGTGAACGCCGACCGCCAGAAGCTCGTCAGCGAAGCGCTTGGCGACGCCAATGCCGAAGCGGCCGACCTGGTCGCGCAGCTTGTTGCCGATCTCGGCCTGCCGCGGACCTTGCGCGACGTGAAAGTGCCGCGCGAACAACTGCGCACAATCGCCGAGCACACGATGCATGACCCGTGGACCGCGACCAACCCGCGCAAGATCGCCGGGCCGGAGGACGTCCTCGAGATATTGGAGATGGCCTGGTAGGCGCGCGCCTCGACAAAACGTCTCTGATGCCGAAACATCCATCGATCTCTATCGCCGACGCGCGGCCGCCTGCGTGAGCGCTGCAGTCGTTAGAGAAAGTCGCGAGCAATGGCGCGATCCCAGTCGCGACGGCAGACTTCCTGTTCGCCTTCGTACGCGCGCAAGCTCGCCTCCAGCAGGAAGGCATCGCGCGTGCAGGACAATCGCATTCGGGTCTCGATACGGATTTGCCAGGCCTCCCGCGACATTGTCTGGGTCCGCTGCAGCTCGGCGACTGCACTGAGCGGATCGTTCTCCTCGACGTGATACTGCCATTTGCCCTTTGCGCCCAATTCCAGGTCGATCCGGTCGATGCGTTCGACGCGCATGTCGCCGCGACGCAACATCGTCGGTTTCTCAGGTGGCGCCGACTCGGGGCCGGGCAGCGGCGACAGCAGCGCGTCGGCAGCCGACGGCGGGCGGACCGGCAGATCGAGCGCGCCGCCGGAAATCAGCAGTGTCGCCTTCTCAGGACAAGGCCAGATCATCGGCCCGTAAGCGGTGGATATCGCAAGCCGCACCCGGTGGCCGGCCGGGAACACGGAGCCGGCATCGTTGAGCTGGATGCGCACGCGGTAGCGCTCTCCGATCGCCAGCAGTTCGGGTTTTTCATGTCCGTTGCGGCGCGTGAGGTTGAGCACGCCAAAGCTGACGCGCAGCGATTCCCCGGACGGATGCACATCGCATAATCGAACCACCAAGTTTGCCATCGGCCGGTCGGACGCGACATCGAGCGTGACGATCGCCGCGCCCAGGAGCTCGATCGGCGCATCGAGCGGCGGCGTCTCGAAAACCAGCGAGCGCAGGTCGTCTTCGCCCTGGTCACCCGCCTGATCGTGCCCACGACCGAAAGGAACCCAGTTTCCTCCGCACTTGCCGACGGTCTGCGGCGAGCACACGGCGCGAGCAGTCAAAGACGCGGTTTCGTCTCGCAGGCCCTCATCGGTCAAGAACAGCCGCCGGGGTGTTATTCCTGGCGATGGCCACGACGATTCTGCGATCCACCGGCCCGGCAACGTCTCATGATGCGACGCAGGCCTCACGCTTTCCATCATCCAGGCGCGCAGCATGGGTTCATCCATCACGCCGGTGTCGATACCCTTCAGCCAGTAGTCCCACCACCGCAGCATCTCTTGGAGGAATCCAACCTGCGGGCCGGGAAGCGCGAAATGCGGATAGGCGTGCGCCCACGGCCCGATGAGACCCTTGCGCGGCACCGTCAGGCCCGCGAGCAGGCGCGGAATTGTATTCGTGTAGGCATCGGTCCAGCCGCCCACGGCGAAAACCGGACATTGGATCGCGCTGTAATCCTCGCACACCGAACCGCGTTTCCAGTAAGAATCACGCCGCTGGTGCTGCAGCCAGATTTCGAAGAAGAGCGGTGCGTTCGCCAGGCGCTCCAGCCACGTCGCTCGCCAGCCCTCTCCGACAAGCAGCGGATCGGGCGGGAGGCACATCGTGCCGAAAAAGAAGAACGCCCATTCAAGCCCGGCCGTAATAAGCGTGCCCCCCATGTAGTGGGCGTCATCGGCATACCGGTCATCACTCGAACAGATGGTGACGATCGCCTTGAGCGCCGGAGGACGGCGCGCCGCAATCTGCAGTCCATTGAACCCGCCCCAGGAGATGCCCATCATCCCCACCACGCCGCTGCACCAGGGCTGCGCCGCCAACCACGCTATGACCTCCACGCTATCGGCCAGCTCTTGCTCCGAGTACTCGTCAGACAGCAGGCCCGCGGACTCGCCGCTGCCGCGAATGTCGACGCGAACGCCGGCGTAGCCGTGGCCGGCCAGGTAAGGATGAGTCAGCGCGTCCCGTTCGTATGTACCGTCGCGCTTACGGTATGGCAGATATTCCAATATTGCGGGCACAGGGTTGCGTTCGGCGTCGTCCGGCAACCACATGCGTGCGGCGAGCGTCGTGCCATCTTTGAGCGGTATTAGTATGTGCTCGATCACCCGCACCGAGCGTGGGAAGGTGGTGACAATCACTGAAACACTCCGTTGACAAGAAAACCGGGAAGGTGAGGCGCAACTATGCGCGGGTCAAGTCAGCCAATCCGTACTGTCTCAAGCCGCAACGATGGGCATTTCTGCATCGAGCAAAATGACCGTGAAGTCTGCGACATACCTGCCGACCCGAACCTGCTAAGGATAAGCCGCGGGTTCAGATCGGGTGGCGCGTCCGGAACGGCCGCACCGGCAGGAACTCGGCCCGGCTGAAATCCCGCAACGGCGACCCCATTGGCCTTGGGTTGCAGGCGCGGCCGATCCTGAGATGGTCGGTAGGTTCGCCGGCTGGTGCGCCTTTCGGCAGCGGCAATCGACAACCACGCGAACTTCGTCACCGTCGCGGGCGGAACAAATACGCGACATCCGCGTTAGGTTGCGTTCGACGTGCTCAACGTCGTGAGCGGCAGTTTATGACCTCCACCGGCTTATGACCTCCTCCGGCGGAGCGCACCGCGTTCTGAATCTCGTCGGCGGGCTGCAGAGTGGAGCGAAGGGTTTCCAGGTTTGATACTTTTCGCGCGGAGATATTGCCGAGGTATCGGCAGAGCTGCTGCTTTGCCGTCGCTCTATCTGCTGGAAGAGAGTGGACAGCGCTATGGCGAGAACCTACCGTGAGATTGCAATAGAGGAAATGCTGGGAACCGTCGAAGAAGCGATGAGTCAGGTTATTGACTGGTGGGGAGACCTGCCGCCGCCGATGAAAGAAGCGATGATCGAGCAGTTTCGCACCCAACTTGGGGCGGCAATTGATTCCGTGGAATTTGTCAGAAGGGCACTCGACCGACAAGTAGACGAAACTGACCACGGAAAAGGCCCTGCCTGATGTTTGCTGCGGCGCATGAGCCAGGTTATGGCACATCTCGGAATTCCGGCAATGAGTGCTTTCGCGCCGCTATTAAAGTCTTTGCGGACATAAATAGCGTCGACCTAAGCGGCCGGATCTATGAGTACAAGACCTTACAGCTTTCCATCAAAGGTGCAATATAGCATAAGAGATTCCAGTTTCACCTCTTGCAGCAGGATCGACCTTACTCGCCAGGAGTGACCTTCATGTTTGGTCGCGATAGCTCCGTTGTCAAAAAAGCCGTTGTTGGCGTTCTTGTCTGTGTCGTTCACTGTGGCGCGGCCGTTGCGCAAGGTTCGGCGCCGGCGCCGGCGGTGACGGTGAGCCCGGTGGTTAGCCGCCAAGTGACGGAGACGGCCGATTTCGTCGGCCGCGTGGTCGCGATCAATAAAGTCGATGTCGTCGCGCGTGTCCCCGGTTTCATCGAGGAACGCAATTTCACCGAAGGTCAGCAGGTCAAGACCGGCGATCTTCTCTTCCGCATCGAGCAGGATACCTACAAGGCGGCCGTCGATCAGCAGAAGGCCAATGTCGCCAAGGCGAAGGCGACCGAGGTGAACGCCGCACTACAGCTCCATCGCGGCAAGGAGCTCATCCACAACCAGACCATTCCGCAATCCACGCTCGACCAGAGGGAGGCGGACGAAGCGGCCGCCCAAGCTGAAGTCCTGCAGGCCGAGGCGCTGCTGCAGCAGGCGCAGATCAATCTCGGCTACACCGAAATCCGCTCGCCGATCGACGGACGCGTCGGGTTGGCAATATTCACCGTGGGGAACCTGGTCGAGCCATCGTCGGGAAAACTCGCCACGATTGTCAGCCAGGATCCGATCTACGTGACGTTTCCGGCAAGCGAGCGCGACGTCATCGCGTACCGGCACCGGCTCGCCGAGTCGGGCGGCATAAATCAGCACCTGCCCGTTCATATCAAACTACCGGACGGGACCATCTATGGTCATCCCGGCCTCACCAACTTTCTCGACGTCCAGGTCGAGACCAACACCGACACCGTGATTGTCCGCGCGGAATTTCCAAACCCGGACGGTCTCCTCGTTCCGGGCGGAATCGTCGGGGTCGGGGTGGACACTGGGCCACCGAAGTGGGCACTGCTGGTTCCGCAATCCGCTATCCAGCTCGACCAGGCCGGCCACTTCGTCCTGGTGGTCGATGGCGCAAAAAAGGTCGAGCTGCGGCGGGTGACGACGAGTGTCGAGCTAGGTCGCAATGTCGTCGTGACCGACGGTCTCAAGGAGGGCGAACTGGTCATCGTCGAGGGAATTCAGAAGGTCCATGCCGGCCAGGTGGTGTCGGCAAACGTCGCACCGAGTAACTGAAGCCGATGTTTTCCGGCATATTCATCGACCG
>Ga0210408_10006028_pt1 | contig 10531 bp, 11 predicted proteins | sample IncBWH4MmetaG_FD_155471 | JGI IMG/M metagenome (GOLD analysis project Ga0210408, IMG submission 155471) | Forest soil microbial communities from Barre Woods Harvard Forest LTER site, Petersham, Massachusetts, United States - Inc-BW-H-4-M | ecosystem: Environmental > Terrestrial > Soil >...
ACAGCTCGGTCGTGCTCCACAAGCTCACCTCAGTGCCGGTTCCGATAATGATCCTGGTCGGCGGCATCATGTCCGGGATCCTGGGCTTCGGCATGGGCTACCTCACCTTGCGGCTCAAGGGTGTGTTCTTTGCGATCGCCACCCTGGCGTTTGCGATCGTGGCGCAGACCTTTATCGTCAACTGGGATTTTGTCGGCGGGTCGCGCGGCATCTATGTCATCCGACCGCAGCAATCGCCGCTCTATGGCAGCTACATCCAGTACCTCTATTCGCTGATGCTGGCGCTGACCTGGATCTCGGTGGCGACCGCGCGAACCATCGAGCGCTCCACACTCGGGCTCGGCTTCAACGCGATCCGCGACGACGAGCAGGCGGCCGAGGCCGGAGGTGTCCCGACATTGCGGTTGAAGCTCATCTCGACGACGTTGAGCGGCGCACTGATGGGCATGTCTGGCGCCCCCCTTCCTTATTACGTCACCTATCTAGACCCGACCTCCGCCTTCAATCTGTCCTATGCGGTCAACAGTGTGGCAATGCCAATGATCGGCGGCATGACCAGCTGGGTCGGCCCGATCATCGGCGCGGTGCTGCTCGGCACGATTCAACAGCTCGCAACAGTAACGATTTCCTCGGCGCTCAACCTGTTGATCGTCGGTGTTTTGCTGATCCTTTTTGTCGTCATTGCTCCCAACGGCATCGTCGGGCTGGTGCATAGCCGCCGGCGCGCGCGGCTCGGCTGATGGCCCAGCCGATCCTTGAGGTCAGCGGGCTCGGCAAACGCTTTGGCGGGTTCGTCGCGCTCGAAGGCATCGACCTTGCGGTCAAAACCGGCGAGCGGCTCGGTCTCATCGGACCCAACGGCTCGGGCAAGAGCACGCTCGTCAATTGCCTCTGCGGCGCGTTGCACCACGACAGTGGCGGCATTCTCTTCGACGGGCGCCCGATCGACGGGCTGCCCGCTTACCAGCGCACCCGGTTGGGGCTCGCCCGCAGCTTTCAGCTCCCCAAGCCGTTCCGCAGCCTCACTCTCCTCGACAATCTGCGCATCCCGCTGCTCTACACGGTCAATGCCCGGCACGGCGCCCGACTTTCGAGCATCGCGATTGGCGAGCGTTGCCAGACGCTGCTGGCGGATGTCGGGCTCGCGGACAAGGCGCAGCGCCTGCCGCGCGATCTGACCCAGGTCGAGATGCGCAAGCTCGAGCTCGCCCGCGCCGTCGCCAGCGCGCCGCGCCTGCTGTTCGCCGACGAGGCGATGGCCGGCCTCTCGCCGTCCGAGATCGAGGAGATCCTGGCGGTGCTGTTCCGCCTGAACGAGGCGGGCATCACGATCGTCTTGATTGAGCACATCATGCGCGCGGTGATGAGCTTTTCGACCCGGCTCGTCGTATTGGTCGCCGGCCAGAAGATCGCTGATGGAGCGCCGCAAGAGGCAATCCGCAACCCCGAAGTCGAGAGAGCTTATCTTGGCGAGTAGCCTCACCCTCACCGGCATCGATGCCGGCTACGGCTCGGTGCGCGTACTCGAGGACGTGTCATTGTCGGTGGCGCCGGGCGAGACCGTGGTGTTGCTCGGCACCAACGGCAACGGCAAGAGCACCTTGATGAAATGCGTCATGGGGATGTTGCCGCCGGCGGCCGGGAATATCGTCGCCGATATCGACGGCCGGTCTTACGAGTTGATCGGCCGCGCGACCGAGGAGATCGTCGATCTCGGGATCAGCCTGGTGCCGGAGGGACGGCGTCTCTTCCCCAAACTCACCGTCGAGGAGAACCTGCTCTTGGGCGCATTCCGTTCAAGCGCTCGCGCCCAGATCGCGCGGAATCTCGCAATGTCCTATGAGACCTTCCCGGTATTGCGGGAGCGCAGACGGCAACTCTCCGGCAGCCTCAGCGGTGGCGAGCAGCAAATGCTGGCATTGGCGCGCGCGCTGATGTCGGCCCCCAAGATCCTGTTGATCGACGAGCCCTCGGTCGGCCTCGCCCCGGTCCTCGTCAAGCGCACGATAGAGAAGATCAAGGAATTGAAGGACCTCTACCAGTTGACCGTGCTGATGGCCGAGCAGAACTTCAATCAGGCCGTCCGCATCGCCGACCGCGGCTACGTCATCGTCCACGGCAAGATCGCCTTCGAGGGCGGCTCGGCCGAGGAGCTCAACAACAACGAACTCGTGCGCAAATTCTATTTGGGACTCTAAAGCGGATACCACTTCGGGAGTGAGGATTGTCATGTGTCGCAACATCAAGACGCTGCACAACTTCAAACCGCCCGCCACGGAAGAGGAGATCCGCGCGTCCTCCCTCCAATTCGTCAGGAAGCTGAGCGGCTTCGCCCGGCCCAGCAAGGCGAACCAAGTCGCGTTCGACCAGGCGGTGGACCGGGTGGTCGATGCGGCGCGCGAGCTGCTCGCCTCGCTCGTCACCAACGCCCCACCCCGCGATCGCGCGGTCGAGGCGTCAAGGGCCCGGGCTAGGGCGGCCGACCGGTTCCGCTCCGCCGACGCGCCCTCCGCGACTTAGCTGGCCGGGCTTCGGCAACAGCCTGATATTTGTGCAAGACGCGGTCATTGGCGGCGGGACCGGGTGCCAGACCATAATCCGGTTCGTCGACCGGCTGCCCGGTCGCGGGATCCGCGAGGATGGGATCGACGGTCCCACCCGTCCGGCGATTGACGAGCACGACGCTCGCTCCCTCGGGGGCAAAATGCCGGTTGCCCCAGGCGAGCAGTGACAGCACGACGGGACGGAAATCGCGCCCACGCTCGGTCGGCAGGTACTCGTCGCGCGGCGGGTGCTCGCTGTAGCGGCGGCGTTCGAGGAGCCCGGCCTCCACCAGCGCGTTCAGCCGCCGCGTCAGCATGTTGGGCGCGATGCCGAGGCTTTCCTGGAGTTGGTCGAAGCGCGTCAGCCCGTGCAGCGCGTCGCGCAGAATCAGAATGCTCCACCATTCGCCGACCCGCTCGAGGCTGCGGGCGATCGGGCATTGCATCGTGCCGAAGCTCTTGCGCTGCATTGACAGAACATACGCTCGTGACTATCATAATGCAAGCTACTAACTTTGAGCGAAAAGGCGCGCAGCATGTCACTGCCCTTGTCCGAAGCAGCCGTGAAGCCGCGCCAGCGCAATTTTTGGGTCGCCGTGATCTGCGGTGCCGTGATCCTCACCATCGGGATGGGTGTCCGCCAAAGCTTCGGCATCTTTCAGAAGCCGATCGCGGCCGACCTCCATGTCGGCCGCGAGCTGTGGTCGTTCGCCATCGCACTGTCGATGCTGCTGATGGGTGCGTTCTCGCCATTCGTCGGCAACCTCGCCGATCGCTTCGGCACGGCGCGCACCGTCGCCGCCGGCGGCGTGCTTTACGTCGCCGGCATGTTCATGATCGCGTTCGCCACCGAAGGCGTCATGCTCACGCTCGGAAATGTGTTGTGCGGCATCGGCATGGCGGCCGCGGGGTTCGGGCCGATCTTCGGCTCGATCAGCCGGCAGACGCCGCCGGAGAAACGCTCTCTGGCGCTCGGTGTCACGACCGCAGGCGGGTCGTTTGGTCAATTCGCGATCGTGCCGTTCGTGTCGCTGCTACAGTACCGGCTCGCCGACTGGCATACGACGATGTTCCTCGTCGGCGTGATGTCGATGGTGATGGTGCCGCTTGCCTTCGGCTTGCGCGAACAAGCCCCGGCCGCAAAGCCCGGGGTAGCGATCCCGCAAGGGACCAAAGGCGCGCTGCAGGAGGCGTTTCAGACCCAAGGCTTCTGGCTGCTGACGATCGGGTTCTTTGTGTGCGGCTTCCACGTGACGTTCATCGGGCTCCATTTGCCGTCCTACATTTCCGACAAGGCGGTCGGCATGACGTTCTTCGGCACACCGATTTCGGCCCTTGAACTCGGCGGGTGGGCCATCGGCTTTGTCGGCCTCTTCAACATTGCGGGCTCGCTTATCTGGGGCTGGCTCGGCAGCCGCTATCCGAAGAAGGACATGCTGGCATTGCTTTATGCCTTGCGCGCGCTCGCCTTTGTGCTGTTTCTCGCGCTGCCGCTGTCCGGGGTCTCGGTGCTGTTGTTTGCGGCCTCGCTCGGGTTCCTCTGGCTCGGCACCGTTCCACTGACGAGCGGCCTCGTTGGCTACATGTTCGGTTCGACGCATCTCTCGATGCTCTGGGGCATCGTGTTCTTCAGCCATCAGCTCGGGAGCTTCCTCGGCGGCTGGGCCCCCGGCCGGCTCTACGACATCCAGGGTAACTACGATATGATGTGGTGGATCGCGGTCGGGCTCGGCATGTTCGCCGCCTTGATCCACTGGTGCATTCGCGAGCGGCCGGTGCCGCGGCTCGCGCTGGCGGCAGCACCGGCATGAGTGCGACAAGTCCCGCCCCCGGCGCGTCGCCCGCCGGAACTCCTTATCGGCTGCTGTGGTCGACCGGGATCGCCGCCTTCGTGCTCACCGCCGCCGCCTTCGCGCTGTGGGGCCTCAACGGCACCGGCACCCTGTTCGATATAATCGCTGCATTCTGCACTTGATTGCTGCGGCAGCCGCCGGTCACCGGCACTTCAATCTGCCAGGGTGGGCCTGACCTTCGCTCGCGGGTCGAAGCGCGTGGCGCGGCGGGTGAGCAGCGCGAGCGGTGCGCACAACAGCAACATGAATGTGCCGAGAATGACAAAGCTCTCACTCACGCCCCAGTAGTCGGCGATCCCGCCCATCAGCGGTGGAATCAGGATCGAGGTGAGTCGCTGCCCGGTCTGACGCAGGCCGACGACCGCGCCTTGCTGATGGCGACCGACTGCCCTCGCCTGGACCGATAATATGACCGGCTGGATCACCCCTTCGAGCCAGCCGCGCACGACCTGCGAGAGCAGCAGCAACGCAAAGATCCCGCCCAGAACCGGTGTCACTGCAATCAGCAGGATCGATAGCACGGTGCCGCTCAGCATCGTGCGCCGCGGATCACCCAGTCGCGCCGCCCGCCCCGCAAACAGCGAGCCGAACCCGCTCGCGATCTCGACAGCAGCAAACAGGATGCCGATCGTCGTGCCGACGAACCCAATACGGTCGAGATAGACAACATAGACCGAGGTCTGAATGCTGTATGTCGTATTGCGCATCGCCATTATGGCCATGGACAGCGCAATGGCCGGGATAGCAACCAGCATAATCGAGCTGAGGTAGTCTGAAGCTCGGGGCAAGGCATCGCGGGCGCGGAAAGGCGTTCTTCCCGTTCCACCCTGCTGTCGCGGCGCGAAGATCTCGGCCTCCGGTGTGCGCAGCAGCGCGATCGTCAGCACCGCGCCCCACGCGGCGCCGAGGAGATAGGCCGGCCAGGCTCCGCCAAAGTCCCAGACCGCGCCGGCGAGAATCGGCGCCGTGCTCGAACCGAGCCGGGCGAAGAAGCTGAACTTGCCTATATATCCGGCATCACCCTCGGCGAGCTGGGCGATCAGGGTCTGCGCGCCCGACCAGGCGAAGGAGACCGCGGCACCGCTAATCAGTTGCAGCAGCAACAAGGCCCAGAATCCCGGCACCAATGGAAACAGCGGCGCCAGAGCCATCCCCGTCCAAACGAAAAACAGGGTGACCCGGCGGGTACCGAAGCGGTCCATCAGGACGCCGACGTGGATCGACAAGAACATGGCGACGATCGAGCGCGCGCCCACAAGGATACCGATCTCTGAGGCGTTGAGCCCTAGCGAGAGGCCATAGAGCGGGATAAGGAAGGTGTAGAAATCGACATATCCCATGCTGAACGGCCCGGCTACATAAAGCGACGCAGGGGGCCGCGAGCGGAGATCATTCATTTCGATAAGCCCGGTCGCCGCGTCGGACGGCCGGAGCGGTCTCGACCCGCCGCCGTGGCGCAGCCGCTGCGCCGTTTCGAACCGCCGCAAGCGCCCTCAACGAGCGCCGCGGGTTTGTCTGCTCGAATGTCGTACCGATAAGATCAGCGCGCGGGCGGGGAAAGGGACCTACAGATATTTCGCCGGTCGGATCATCGCCCGCCACATATGTGCGACCGGGCTGTTGTCGAAGCCGAGCCCTTGTTCCGGCTGGCGAAAGTTGCGGCCGATCACATCGGTGAATTCTTCGAGCTCGACCACGGCGTTCGGGTCGAAAGAGTAGATGTCATGGACCGTGATCATCCGGCCCGACATGTACCATTTGTGGTTCCGCATCCGCTGGTAGTCTTCCTCGACATACGGGTCCGGACGATAATCCGTACCAAACGATTTGACGTAGGATTGCGGGTATTCGTAGCCGACCGACTCATCGGGATAGAACCGCAGCACCTGGTGCGCGCGGATCGCCCAGGTCACTTCCTCATCGACATAGGGCTCGACCAGCTGCGCGCCCCAATAGCCGTGGTCGCCGCGGATGAAGCCGATCGTCGAGATGTCGTGCAGGAGGCAGGCAAGCACCATGTTCTCGGGCAGCCCGGCATTGACCGCGTGCTTGGCGCTCTGCAGCAGGTGGGCGGCGGGGCCGAAGCGGTATTTGAAGAAATCGATCAGGGTTGGCTTCTCCGGCATTGGCGGCAGGCGTGGATCGTCACCCATCAGCACGCGCGCATTGGGGTTTTTGGCCATCAGCGCGCCGGCGTTCGGCGCCGGGCCCATATCGCCTTCGGCCATGCTGTAGAGCCGCGACTTGATGACGATATAGTCGAGCTCGCGGCTCATTTTCTCTTCGAGCGCGTCGGCGCGCTGGGAAAGCGTCATCGCGTCGTTCATCGGTTTTTCTCCTTGCTGGCCGAATATTCGATGAAGCTTAGCAGATCGCACTCGATCGCGTCGATGACCCGACGGTCAGCAAGGACGTGTGCCCTTGAGCTGAGTGCGGTGCATCAGCCGGCGCGTCGCCGGATCGAAAGCGTCGCGGCGGTGCATGGCGCAGCGATTGTCCCACCACACCAGGTCGCTGACCCGCCACTCCTGCGTCCAAGTGAACTTCTCCTGGGTCGTGTGCGCCCACAACTCGTCGAGCAATGCCTCGCTCTCCGCCACCGGCAGCCCGATGACATAGGCATTGATGCGTCGACCGAGGAACAGCGCCTTCTTGCCGGTTTCCGGATGCGTGCGCACCATCGGCTGCCGCGCCCCCGGGACTTGGCTGACATCCTCGACATTCTCGAACCCTTTATGCGCTCTGCCGGCACTCGAATGGGTCGCCGCATGGATCATCGTAAGCCCGTCGATCCGCTCCTTGGTTCCCGGGGACAACGTGGCGTAGGCGGCATAGCAGTTGAGGAACGAGGTCGCCCCGCCGGCATCGAGCGGCGGCACTTCGAGCGCCCGCAACAGGCTCGCCGCCGGCGGCACGTCGACGAACGAGCTATCGGTATGCCAGAACGCCTCGCCGTCGCCGAGCCCGCCGATCGCCTTGCCGTCTTCGATGATGTTGGAGATCACCGAGATTTCCGGCGGGATCTCCCGCTTGCGGCCGGCGGTCTGGGTCTCGACCCCATACTGCTTGGCGATCAGTGCCGCGGGATTGAATTCGAGCTCGCCGAACTGACGGGTGAACGCCATGTGCTGCTCGTCGGTCATCGGCTGATCGCGAAAGCGCAGCACGAGGTTGGCGAGCCAGGCGGCACGGATCGCGTCGTGATCGGCGGTGCTCAAGGGTTCGCGGATGTCGACGCCGGAGACGTCGGCGCCGAGCCCCGCTGCGAATGGCCTGACGGTGATGCTCATCGCCGCTACTCCGCCGCCTCGAGCGCTTCGATCCCATAGTCGTTGATTGAGACCCGCCAATGGATACGGTCTTCCTTGGGCGGGTAATCGCCGGCCGCCCGATGATACGAGCAGCGGTTGTCCCAGATCACGATGTCGCCCTTGCGCCAGACGTGATGGTATTCGGCGTCGGGCACGACCATGCGTTCTTTCAATTCGGCGATCAGCGCGTCGCCTTCCTCATCAGCGATGCCGACCAGGTAGCAGATCTTGCCGGGATCGAAGTAGAGCGACTTCCGCCCGGTCTCGGGATGGGCGCGTATGATCGGGTGGAACACCGGCTTCCAATCCTGGTCTTCCGGGTTGAGCAGCCTGGCCTTGCCGCGCCGCCCGCCATAGGAAAAGGCGCCGACGACCCCGTCGAGCCGGTCTTTCAGCCGCTCCGGCAACGCGTCGTAGGCGCCATAGGCATTGGCAAAGAGCGTGTTGCCGCCGCGGCTCGGCACCGCCAGCGCGTAAAGCTGCGTCGCCTTGAACGGCGCCTGATTGTAGGCGCCGTCGGTGTGCCAGCCCTCGGCGCCGCGCCGGTAGATCTCGGCGCGCAGCCTGCCCTCGGCGTCGAACTTGTTGATCCCGAGCATCGTGATCTTGGGATGATCGGGATGCCGCGTCGATTTCGACGGGTGCGGCGTCACCGGCCCAAAGCGCTCGCTGTAAGCGATGAAGTCCGGGATCGTCAGATCCTGGTCGCGCACCACCATGACATTGCGGTCGAGCCAGGCCCGGTAAATCTTGTTCCAGGTCGCCTCATCCATCGTCTTGACGTCGATGCCGGTGATCTCGACGCCAATCTGCGGCCCCATGTGGCGGATCTGAAGCATCCATCGCCCTCCCATCCTCGACCTGGTGGCGAGTGAACACCCGTACCAAAAGGGCCGCAACGCTGGATTCCGCGTTGCCGACACGCGATAGAGGCATGACAGTATGCAAACCTAACTTGGCCGCCTCCGGACGCAGCTTTCCCCGGCATCGATGCCCTTACGAGAGGGCCGGCAGCACAACCTCGCGGATCATCCGCGTCGGTGAAACCGACTGATCGGGCGTATCATAGTTGCCGGCTGTTATGGCCACGACCAGATCAAGGCCGGGAAATACAAAGAGCCGCTGGCCGCCATTGCCGACAGCACTCCAAAAGCGCTCGAGTCGCGAGCGGTCCCATCGCGGCCCGGTCGCGACCGTGAATGCGAATTTGCCCAGATACCAGTGGTAGCCGTATTGCCGGATCTCGTCGACATCGACCATCGGTGAGGTCGAGCGCTCGATCCATTGTCCCGGCACTACGCTCCGGTCACCCCACATTCCGCCCTTCACTGTCATCAGGCCGATGCGCGCCAGATCGCGCGGCGTCATGCGCAAGCCGGAGGCAGCAATGGCTTCCCCACGGCCATCGGTAATCCATTCCGTCGGTCCGATCCCGAGGGGGTCGAACAGCTTCTCGCGCGCGAAGACATGCAATGGTTTTCCAACGCCTCGGGCGATGATCCGCGCCAACAGTGCGGTGGCACCCCCGTTGTAAATCCAGCGCTTACCCGGCTCCATCACAACCGGCCCGCCGAGGACGAAGCGGTAGCGATCGGGCGCCATGTCCATGGCGATCTCACTATTGGTCGGATCGGAGTAGGGAACGCCGAGCTCATCCCAATCCGTCCCCATCGTCATCGTCAGCACATGGTGAATTGTCCACCGGTTACGCGCGGGGTCGGCGGTGAGATCGGCGGATTCGGAGAACGAGGCGAGCAGCGGCGCCTCTGGCGGCGGCACGTTTCCATCGGCGAGCGCAATGCCGTAGAGCAGGCCAACGATGCTCTTCGATGCCGAACGCAGATCATGCAGCGTGTCGGCCCGGAACGCGACCTTGCCCAATGGGCTGCCCCGCGCATTATCGTCGCCCTCGAAATAGCGCTCGAGTACCAGACGCCCGTTGCGCACGATGACGACGCCATGGATATTCCAAACGCGCTTGTCTGCAATCGCCTTGTCGAGCAGCACTCCAAGGTCGGATGTGAAGCCCGCTTCGCTTGGCGAGATCGAAGACCAGTCTGCCCCGACAGCGGTGGTCGTTCGAATTGGCGGCCCCATAAGAATAGCTCCTGCAACCATCAGGATCTGGCGCCTGCTCGGTTTTGGAGCGTTGAACATCTCGCCTCCTTACGGGTGCCATTTCGGCCTTAGTGAGATCGCAGCTTCGGGTCAATAGCAGCCGGTTGCGTCATCCATAAAATTGCCTTGTTGGAATCGTGCCGAACGTGATGAGTGCCATCGTCATCGAGGCTTGACAATCGCAAGCATTCGTTCTCATTATGTTCTTACCCTCCGCAAAACGTTACAGGTGAACGGTCGGGATGGAAACGACGGCCACCATCCTCCATGCAGACCTGGATGCGTTCTATGCCTCGGTCGAGCAGCTGCTCGACCCTTCGTTGCGCGACAAGCCCATCGCCGTCGGTGGCGGGGTTGTGCTTGCCGCTTCTTACGAAGCCAAAGCCTTCGGGGTCCACGGCGGCATGCCGGGACGGCAGGCGCGCGAACTCTGTCCGCAACTCATTCTTGTCAACGGCCATTTCAAGGACTACCAACGGCTAGGCGATGCCGCCATCAAGGTGGTCAACGATTTCACGCCCCTCGTCGAGCGGATTTCCATCGACGAGGCCTTTGCCGACGTCGCGGGCTGCACCCATCTCTTCGGTCCGCCTAGCGAAATTGCGAGGGCAATCCGCCACCGCGTACGGGCGGAGCTTGGCCTTCCAATCTCGATCGGCGTGGCGCGCACCAAGCATCTGGCGAAAGTTGCCTCGCAAGTGGCCAA
>Ga0210408_10006030_pt1 | contig 10528 bp, 9 predicted proteins | sample IncBWH4MmetaG_FD_155471 | JGI IMG/M metagenome (GOLD analysis project Ga0210408, IMG submission 155471) | Forest soil microbial communities from Barre Woods Harvard Forest LTER site, Petersham, Massachusetts, United States - Inc-BW-H-4-M | ecosystem: Environmental > Terrestrial > Soil >...
ATCGCGATGCGTCAGTAGCCATAGTCGCCGCAGACATTGACATATTGCGGTCCGTGTCGCGTCCACACCCTGCGCCAGCAGTCGTCGTAGGAGGCGTAGCTGTAGGGCGCGCCAATCAACGCAAAGCGATGGAAGCGGTGATGGAAGAAGTGGCGGTGATGGAAGCCGCCATGGAACGCGACATGCGAAAACCGCGGCGAGAAATGCGCAGAATGCCAGCCGCCGCCATGCCAGCCGCCTCCGCCGTGCCAACCACCGCCTCCGTGGCCGCCACCGCCGTGGCCGTGAGCGAACGCCGGTGACGCAAGCGCAAGCGTCGCGCCGAACGCACCCGCGACGAGGCAGCTAAGGAGCCTGTTGTTCATCCCAATGTCCTCCATGGTTGAATTGCAACGACCGATGCCGTCGCAAGAAGAGAACAATCAGGAGACCCAAAACATCCAATGATTTTAGATGAAAAATGCGACAGTTTCTGACACCGAAGTTAGTTTGGCCGACTCGCAGAGCGGCGCGTCGTTTGAAGGCCCCGCGCCACGCTAACGTATCATCGCAACTGCGAAGATGCGGCGCGGTTCAACCAGCCGCGCGAGCCGATTTCCGCATCAAAGGTTGACCGGCGCGTATCGTCGCGGATTCCACGACATTGTCGCAAAACTCGAAATGATCCGGGGCCAGCACGATGATCGTCGATCCATGTTCGAACCAGCCGAGTTCACTGCCTTTGCGGACGCTGACGTCGCAAGGAAAGACGGCGGGCCCTTTGGTTTGCGCATTGAGGACGCGGTCGAGGAAATGCAGCCGGATGCTGGCCACCAAAATGGCCGCCACCGGCACCAGCGTCAGCGCCTCGCCGCTCGAGAGTTGGGTTTGCAGCACCGCCCGTTCGTTCTTGCAAAACAGCCGCTCGACCCGCTTCAGCGCGATCGGGTTGACGTTCCAGACGTCGCCGTGGATGAAGGTGACGCGCTTGATCCGGCAGTCATACGGGGCGTGAAAGCGGTGATACATGCTCGAGGTCAGGCGCAGCGTGACGAAGCGGCCCTGGCGGTGCTGTTCCACCAGCGCGGCATCGCCGAGGAGGTCGAGCAACGAATAGGGCGCGCCCTTGATCTGGTAGAGCTCGCCATCGCGGATCGCGCCGAACGCGCCGACGATGGCGTCAGAGGGGCTCGCCACCACCTGCGGATCGCCGTCATAGGGTCGCAGCCCCTCGCGCAGCTCACGCGTGAAACAGTCGTGCAGGCTCTTGAACTCGGTTTTCCTGGCCTCGGACAGATCGAGGTCGGAAAACAGCCGCCAGCAGGCGATCGAGAGGTCGCGGACGAGCGGATTCTCGATCTTGCTGAACCAGCCCATGAAGCGCGTGGCCGCCGCCCGCGGGATGCGGTTGGTCAACAGGAAATTGAGGTCCTCCTGCTCGGACAGGGCGGAGATCAGGGCTCTGATTGTCATGAATCTGTCAGAAGGTCTGGTTAGCGCTGGTGGCATGGATTCGCCCCTGTCGATTCTCTATTTGTCCACAGCTGCGGTCGCCGGCGCAGCCGCGGTCTTTCCCAAGGTCAAGGCGCGGCTGGCGCTGTCGCGCGCCAAGCACCGCTCGCTGACCGGACATTCCAAGATGTCGCGCATGGTCGCGCGCATGGTCCCGGCTTACGAATTCGGCATCGACGATTTCTTCTGTTCCGACGGCGCGCCGGCGGACCTCGCCACCAAGCGCCAGGACGGCTTCTTCCGGCTCGCAAAGTTTTACGGGGAGCGTTACGCCCGCGGCCGGCAGATGACGGCGGAAGCCAGTACGCAAATCTCCGACCTGCAATTCACGGAAAGCTACCGGGTGCCGTTCCAGTTCAGCCGGCTGGTCCGCGAGCATCTTGCGACCGGCACCTTCATGCAATCGTCGTCGGGGGTCACCGTCACCGATGTCGACGGCAATGTGTTCTACGACCTGACCGGCTCGTATGGCGTCAACATCTTCGGCAACGATTTTTACAAGGAATGCATCGCGCAAGGAGAGAAGCGCGCCCACGCACTCGGCCCCGTGCTCGGGCCCTACCATCCCGTCATCACCGACAATGTGAAGCGGCTCACCGAGATTTCCGGGCTCGACGAGGTCTCGTTCCACATGTCCGGCACCGAGGCGGTGATGCAGGCAGTGCGGCTCGCGCGCTATCACACAAGCCGCACCCATCTGGTGCGTTTCGCGGGCAGCTATCACGGCTGGTGGGGCGACGTGCAGCCCGGCGTCGGCAACCCGATCGCGCCGCACGAAACCTATACGCTTGCCGACATGTCCGAGCGGACGCTGCACGTGCTCAAGACGCGGCGCGATATCGCCTGCGTGCTGGTCAATCCGCTGCAGGCGCTGCACCCCAATGCCAATGCGCCCGGCGACTCCGCGCTGGTGGACAGCTCGCGCGCCGCCAATTTCGATCGCGCCGCCTATGGCGCGTGGCTCAAGGCGCTGCGGGAAGTCTGCGACCAGCGCGGCATTGTCTTGATTTTCGACGAGGTGTTCGTCGGCTTCCGCATCGCGCCCCGAGGCGCGCAGGAATATTTCGGCGTGCGCGCCGACATGGTGACGTACGGCAAGAGCCTCGCCGGGGGCTTGCCGATCGGCGTCGTCTGCGGGCGCAAGGAACTGATGCGTCGCTTCCGCGACGATCGCCCTGCCGACGTCTGCTTCGCGCGCGGCACCTTCAACTCGCATCCCTACGTCATGACGGCGATGGATGAATTCTTGAGCCGGCTTGCCAGTCCCAATTTCCGCTCGGTCTATAACGGGCTCGACGAGACCTGGAACGGACGCGCGGCGCAGTTGAACGACCGGCTTGCCGCGCAGGACCTGCCGGTCCGCGTCTCCAACCTGTCCTCGATCTGGATGGTCCATTACGCCACACCGTCCCGCTATAACTGGATGCTGCAATATTATCTGCGGGCCGAAGGGCTCGCGCTGAGCTGGGTCGGGACCGGCCGGCTGATCTTCAGCCTGAACTACACCGAGGCGGATTTTGCCGAGGTGGCCGATCGCTTTGTCGCCGCGACTGAAAAGATGAAGCAGGACGGCTGGTGGTGGCACGATGCTTCGCTCACCAACAAGAGCATCCGCCGCAAAATCCTGAAGGAAATGATCGCGCACCGGTTCTCGCGCTGAGGGCCTTGGCTAAGACGGGCCGCATCCTTCGAGACGGCGCGGAGTTTATCATCGGGCGCGCCTTCGCGCGACCCGTTGGCGCCTCCTCAGGATGAGGTGATAGACCCTCACGGTGAGCCCACGAGGCCCGAGTCGCGCCGGCCATCTACGTTTTTCCTTTGAACGCCGTCATTCCGGGGCGATGCGAAGCATCGAACTACGATGCGCAATTGCGCATCGGAGAATCTCGAGATTCCGGGTCTGGTGCTACGCACCATCCCGGAATGACGGTGTACACGTTCAGGCGTGCTGCTCTTCAAGGCCGTGCTCAACGATGTCGAGGCCGGGATCGATCAGCTCGCCCTTCAGGAGGAACAGCGGCGCCTTGTGATAGAGCTTGAAGTCGTTGAACGGGTCGGTGAGGATCTTGGTCATCCACACCAGACCGGTCTCGACATCGCGGATGAAGAACAGGTGAACCGTGCGGAACAGAAGCCCGCCGATCCCGATCACCAGCCAGATCTTGGCAACGTGCCGCATGAAATCGGCCGGCGAGGTCCAGGGCGTGACGATGCCGAACAGGGTCGGATCGAAGAACAACACCACCGGCGACAGCGCCCAGATTGTCATCAGCACGACCTTTCGCTGCAAATTGTAACCGACCTTGATTTCTTCCTTGTGCTCGTGGGTCGCCTGATTGATGTGATCGTAACCCCTGGGCTCGAAGAAGAAATGGCCGGCCTGACGTGAGGTCATGGAGACCAGCCAGCCGATCAGCGCGGATACCACCGGATCGAAAAACATCATCACATAGCCGATCAGGAAGCTGACGGCGCTGACGAAGTGCAGGCTCTGGTTGATCCTGCTGTGATGATAGTAGCGATGATCGTCCCACCGTTGGACGCGCAGTTGTTCCAGGAAGTTCTTGATCATTCTCTCCCCCAAAATAGGTTGATTCGTTCTACAGCGATTCGATGTCCGGCGTATGACATCATCAAAATGTCATATGACGTCTCGCGATGGCACAGCCATACGCGCCCCCGCCGGAGCTTAAGCGGCAGCCGCCATCTCGGTCTTGCGGAAACGAATCAGCGAGAAGTGACCGAGCGGCGGCACCAGGCGGCGCTCGACCAGTTCGATACCCCGCGCGCCCGCCGCCCATTGCATAAAGCGCGACCACGCGAACTCGGCGGTCCGGAAGCCGAGCGGACGCACCACCGGCTGCAGCCGCTGCTCGATGAAGCGGCGCATTCCGGCGTCGGCACTGACTCGGCTCAGGATGATCATCTCGCCACCCGGCCGCAGCACGCGCGCGAATTCATCGAGCGCGGCTTCCGGATTCGGCACCGCGGTCACGACATATTGCGCCATCACCACGTCGAACGAATTGTCGGGAAATTCGAGCTTCTCGGCATCCATCACGGCGAGCCCTTCGACATTCTTCAGCCGAAGCTCGGCGACGCGCGCCTTCGCCTTGCGCAACATGGCTTCCGAGATATCAGTCCCGAAGATGCGGAGGTGCGGGGCATATTGCGGCAACGAGATGCCGGTGCCGATACCGACCTCGAGCACGCGGCCGCCGATCTTGTTGGTGGCGATGATGGCGGCACGCCGGCCCTTAGAGAACACGCCGCCGAACACGAGGTCATAAATCGGAGCCCAGCGGTCGTAGGCCTGCTCGACCGTGGCGCGGTCGAAGTCCAACTCGCCGGCGTCGTCAAGTTTCATAATTTCAGCCATGATCACTCTCTCGTCGGTTTTCCTGATGATCCAATCAGCCTTTGGTCCGCTCGGCGCTGGTTCGATCCTTGAGATTATTGGGTTCGATCAGCCCTGCACGGCGCTTCTGCCGGCAACGACGCGCGGTACGGGTTGCAGCGAGCGGCTTGGCTGCAACGCCGCCAGATTGCCGATGAACTGCCGCGCGCTGTTTTCCCAGGAGCGCTCGAGCGCGAAATTCCGGCACGCCTCGCGCGACACGCCGGCGGCGCGCACGCAGGCACTGCGCAGGTCGGTATCCAGCGCGCCGACCGGATGGTCGGCGATCACGTCGAGCGGCCCGGTGACCGGAAACGCCGCGACCGGCGTGCCGCACGCCAAGGCTTCGAGCTGAACGACGCCGAACGTGTCGGTCAGGCTTGGAAACACGAAGACATCCGCCGCCGCCAGATGCGCGGTCAGATCCTGGCCTTTTTTCTCGCCGAGAAACTTGACCTTGGGATATTTGTGCGCGAGCGAGGCCTTCTGCGGTCCATCGCCGACCACGACTTTGGTGCCCGGCAGGTCCAGCGAAAGGAAGGCCTCGAGATTCTTTTCGACCGCGACACGGCCCATGGTCATGAAGATCGGCCGCGGCAGATCGAGCCTGGCCGGGGAATCCGGATTGAACAACCCGGTATCGACGCCGCGCGTCCAGAAGCCGAGCTTCCTGAAACCTCGCAAGGCAAGCTCCTGCCGGAGCGAGTCGGTCGCGATCATGATCGTGGCGGCGGCGGCGTGAAAGCGCCGCAGCACGGCGTAGCCGAGGCTGACCGGAATGCCGGTGCGGACCGAAACATATTCCGGGAAACGCGTCGTATAGGAGGTCGTGAAGGGCAGCTTCCGGCGGCGGCAATAGGCCCGCACCGACCAGCCGATCGGACCTTCGGTTGCGATATGGATCGCGTCCGGCGACGCCGTTTCTATCCTGCGGGCAATCTCGCGGCGGTTCGGCAGCGCCACGCGCAAGCCCGGATAGGTCGGGACCCCCAGCGAGGCGAACCCGTCGGGCGTCAAGAACTCGATTTCGGCGCCGAGGGCGGAAGCGGCGCCGGCGAGCGAGGTCAACGTGCGAACCACGCCGTTGACCTGCGGATGCCAGGCATCGGTCGCAATCAATATCCGCATGACGAAAACCCGAGCGTTCGATGATTCTCAGGTCTCCGACGTTCAACCATGGATATTTCAAACGTGTGACGTCATCGAAATGTTGAGCAGTTTTTGTTAACCACCGGACGCCGCGCCCCTCATCAAACTGTCACAAAGCCGCTCATGATCGCGATGGAACCCGCTGGCGATCGGCGCAGCGGATGCGTCGCTCGTAAATTTGTTTCCTCCCGCGACATCGGCACGAAGCAAATCCTTACCGCGACGAAACCATTTTGCAGTTTCGACGCAAACGTCCCGAAACCTTTGGCCGGTAACGATGTTGTTAACGAGACAACAGCGATCAAGACAGGGGGACGGCAATGTTCGGGCAGGACGCATTCACATTGAATTCCCGCACGTTGAATTCCCGCCGCGCCGCCGCCTTTGGCGCGCTGGCCATCGGCGCGATGGCCTTCGCAGGCCCTGCCACGGCCGCGCCGCTGGAACTGTTTCCCTTCATCATGACGCCGCCGACGCAAGTCGCGCCGCTGCAGGCCGCGGCCGCGCCTGCCGAAGATGAAGGCACCGTCTTCGAGCTGCCGGCGCGCTTGAGACGCCAGGTCGTGAACTACGCAACCCGCGAGGCGCCCGGCACCGTTATCATCGATACGCCCAACACCTATCTCTATTATGTGCTCGGAGGCGGCCAGGCCGTCCGCTACGGCATCGGCGTCGGCCGCGAGGGTTTTACCTGGTCCGGCACGCAGACCATCACCAAGAAGGCGGAATGGCCGGATTGGACCCCGCCGCCGGAAATGATCGCCCGGCAGCCTTATTTGCCGCGCCAGATGGCCGGCGGCCCCGGTAACCCGCTCGGCGCGCGCGCGATGTATCTCGGCGGCACGGTGTACCGCATTCACGGCACCAACGCGCCCGGCACGATTGGCACCCACGTCTCCTCCGGCTGCCTGCGCCTGACCAACGAGGACGTCACCGACCTTTATTCGCGGGTCAACATCGGCACCAAGGTGATTGTCCTGCCGGTGACCGACCGCCGCGCGGATTTGGGCGCAACCATTCGCTGACAGCTGCGGAAATTCAAGGGATCGAAAACGGCCCCGGCATCGACCGGGGCCGTTTTCAATTGTGTTCACGATTAGCCCAACGCTCTGGCGCCGCCTCCACCCGCCCTGTAGAATCAACCGTTTGAATTAGTCCGGGGGGACGATGCGTCTGCCACTACGGGTGGGGCCGAAAACGATCCTGGTTGCCATCGCCGTGGTGGCGATCTCGTTTTTCGTCAGCCTGAGGGCGATGGACTGGCTGTCGCCGGGCGGCCGGTCCCCCGCGCCGGCGATCACCGAATTGCCGCCGCTGCCGCCGGTCTCGCGCAGCTCCGTCATCGTCGCCCCGGTTGCGATTGCGCTGTCGCTCATTCGCGACATCGCCGACCACGCCGCGCCGCGCAACTTCACCGGCAAGGCCGACAATCCGGTATCGCAGGTGCTGCAAAATGCCGATATCGGCTGGTCCGCCTCGCGCGGACCGATTTTCGCGACCGGCGCGCAGGACGTGCTGTCGCTGTCGACCCCATTGAACGGAAAACTGAACATCACCGGCTCGCTGTCGTCAAAGGCGACCGGTGCAGTCGGCGACGCCATCGGCGGCCTGCTCGGCGGCAACGCCGCCAAGCAAATCGGCGCCGTCAACATCAAGGCGCTGAACGCCAACGCCGAGATCAGAGGCAGCGTCACCATCACCTCGCGGCCGAAGCTTGCCGCCAGCTGGCACCTCGAGCCGAATTTGGGGGCGCAGGTCAGCCTCGGCGACACCAGCCTTTCGATGGCCGGCGCGCGCGTCAACGTGCCGGCCCAGGTCAAGCCGCTGATCGACAAGACCGTCGGCGAGCAGCTCAACGCGGTGGGCGATCGGATCCGGGCCGACCAGACGCTGGTGCGTAATGCGCGGGAGCAATGGGCAAAAGCCTGCCGCTCGATCCCGCTGCAGAACGCGGGTGCGACTTCGTCATTGCCGGCCCTGTGGCTCGAGCTGAAGCCCACGCGCGCCATCGCCGCGCAGCCAAGTGTCGACGCCAAGGCGATGACGCTGATGCTCGGCATCCAGGCCGACACCCGCATCACGCCAACGCAGACCAAGCCCGACTGCCCGTTCCCGGAGAAAATATCGATCATCCCGCCGACCACGGGCGGCGTCTCGATCGGCGTGCCGATCGATATACCGTTCACCGACCTCAACAAGATCCTTCAGACCCAGCTTGCCGGCCGGACGTTTCCGGAAGACGGTTCCGGCTCGGTCGACGTCACTGTGAAGAGCGCGAGCGTCACCGCCTCGGGCGAGCGTTTGTTGATTTCGCTGGTGGTGAAGGCCAAGGAGAAGAAGAGTTTTTTCGGGTTCGGCGGCGAAGCCACGGTGCATATCTGGGGCAGACCGATGCTCGACCAGGCGCAGCAGACGCTGCGTCTTGCCGACATCCAGCTCGCGGTCGAATCGGAAGCGGCGTTCGGGTTGCTCGGCGCCGCGGCGCGCGCCGCCATGCCGCATCTGCAGAAGGCGCTCGCGGACAAGACAACCATCGACCTGAAGCCGTTCGCAACCAACGCGCAGAAAAAGATCGCCGCCGCCATCGCCGATTTCCAGAAGAATGAGGACGGTATCCGGGTGGAGGCGCAGATCAACAGCCTGCAGCTTGCCGACATTGCATTCGACTCCAAGACGCTGCGCGTGATCGCTCAGGCCGACGGCTCGATCAACGTCTACGTCACCGCGCTGCCGGGACCTTAAGATCTTCTCCTTCTCCCCGTAAAAGAACGGGGCGAGGTCAAGAGAAAACCGTCGCGCGCTTTTTTGGCCATCAGCCCTGCATTTCCCCTCCGGCTTTGGCTTTGCCCGCTTCGCCGAAGGCGGCTAGAACAAACTTCAACCAATCGCGCATCAAAATCCTCGGAGACGAAACCATGAAATCGATTTTGGCTGCGCTCGCAGCCGGCCTCGCCTTCGCCGCCCTCAGCGGGGTAGCGAACGCGCAGATTTCCGACGACGTCGTCAAGATCGGCGTCTTGACCGACATGTCGAGCCTCTATGCCGATGCTACCGGCAAGGGCTCGCTCGCCGCGGTAGAGATGGCGATCGCCGACTACGGCGGCAAGGTCAAGGGCAAGCCGGTCGAGGTCATCTCCGCCGACCACCAGAACAAGCCCGATGTCGGCATCAATATCGCCCGCAACTGGTATGACAATGAGAAGGTCGACGCCATCGTCGACGTCCCGACTTCCTCCGTCGCGCTGCCGATCTCGATGCTGACCCGCGAGAAGAACCGGATCAACATCAATTCCGGCGGCGGCAGCTCCGATATCACCGGGGTTGCCTGCTCGCCCAACACCGTGCACTGGACCTACGACACCTACGCGCTGTCCAACGTCGCAGGCCGAGCGATGGTCAAGCGCGGCGAGGACACCTGGTTCTTCGTCACCGCCGACTATGCGTTCGGCATGGCGCTGGAGCGCGACGCCGCCAATGTCGTCAAGGAGAGCGGCGGCAAGGTGCTCGGCGACGTCCGCCATCCCCTCAACTCGTCGGACTTCTCGTCGTTCCTGCTGCAGGCGCAGGCCTCCAAGGCCAAGGTGATCGGGCTCGCCAATGCCGGCGGCGACACCACCAATGCGCTGAAGCAGGCCGCGGAGTTCGGCATCATCCAGGGCGGCCAGAAGATGATTGCGCTCTTGCTGGAAATCACCGACACCCACGCGCTCGGCGCCAAGGCGACCCAGGGCCTGATCGTCACCGATGCCTTCTACTGGGACATGAACGACGAGACCCGCGCCTTCTCAAAACGCTTCAACGACAAGGTCGGCCACATGCCGACCATGATCCAGGCGGGCCTTTATTCCGCGACCATGCATTACCTCAAGGCGATCGAGGCAATCGGTACCGACGAAGCGCCGAAGGTGATGGAGCAGATGCGGGCAACGCCGATCAACGACTTCTTTGCGCGCGGCGGCAAGATCCGGATCGACGGCCGCATGGTGCACGACATGTATCTGTTCGAGGTGAAGAAGCCGGAGGAGTCCAAGGGCGAATGGGACCTCTACAAGCTCATCGCCACCATTCCAGGCGACGAAGCATTCCGTCCGCTCGACAAGGGCGGCTGCCCGCTGGTCAAGACGAATTGAGGCTTCTCTCCCTCTCCCCGCACTTCGCGGGGAGAGGCGTAGGCGGCCCACGGCCGCCGTCCTCCCTTAATTAAGGGAAGAACGCCGATGCAAAGCATCGGCTATGGGTGAGTGGCTGCCTCCACGAATACCGAATGCGCGGAGAGTCCCCCCTCACCCGGATTTTTCGCTGCGCGTAAAATCCGACCTCTCCCCGCAAGCGGGGCGAGGTAAGAGATACTTCCTCAATCCTCGAATTTGAACGAGACGTTGAGCTTGGCGCGGTAGGCTTCGACCTTGCCCTTGGCGTCCAGCTGCAGGTCGAGCTTGACGACTTCGGCGACACGCAGATCCCGCAGCGTTTTCCCGGCCCTTTCGAGCG
>Ga0210408_10006031_pt1 | contig 10527 bp, 10 predicted proteins | sample IncBWH4MmetaG_FD_155471 | JGI IMG/M metagenome (GOLD analysis project Ga0210408, IMG submission 155471) | Forest soil microbial communities from Barre Woods Harvard Forest LTER site, Petersham, Massachusetts, United States - Inc-BW-H-4-M | ecosystem: Environmental > Terrestrial > Soil >...
ACTTACGCGATCGGAAAGCTCGTGCTGTGGTCGCCGCGGCAGGGAACCGTCGATTCGGGCGCAGAGGTGCTCAAGAAGGCCGCCTTCCAGCACCTGTCGGTGGCGAATCCGGTTCTGGCTCCGTACGGCGCCGCCGCGGTTGCGGTGATGAAGGCTCTGGGCGTTTACGAATCGCTGAAGCCGAAGATCGTTCAGGGCGAAAATATCACGCAGGCCTACCAGTTCGTCTCAACCGGCGCCGCGGAGCTCGGCTTCGTCGCCCTGTCCCAGGTGATGAAAGACGGAAAGGTTCAGGGATCGGCCTGGATCGTTCCGGCCGAGCTGTATCCGGCCATTCGGCAGGACGCGATCATCCTCGCCCAGGGCAGCCACAAACGCGCTGCCGGCCGCTTTCTGGACTACCTGCGAAGCGACGCCGCCCGGGCGGTCATCGCCTCATTCGGTTACGCGCACTAGGTCGGCCGGCGTTCAGCACGTGCACTGGTAGCGCTTGGGCGTCGTTCCCACATAAGTTCTGAACACCTGCGAGAAGTGGCTCTGGTCGGCGAACCCGAGCCGCAGCGCCACCTCGGAGATCGCCATCCGATTTCCCGAGAGCAGCCGCTTGGCCTCGTGGACGCGCTGCGTCAGAACGTAGCGGTGGGGCGAGACGCCGAAAGCGTTCTTGAACAGCATCGCGAAATAGTGCGGACTCAATCCCACCAGATTGGCCAGCTCGGTCAGGCCGATGTCGCGCTCCAGGTTCGCACCGACGTATTCACGCACACGGCGGATCTGCGCCGCTGACAGTGCAACGGTGCGCGGCTCTGCCCGCGCGGCTGGATGGGAATAGCGCCCGAACAGGTACGCCGCCAGCGCGAGCGACAGCGCCTCGCCATAGACCCGGCCGGCCGGACAGCCGGCCAGTATCTCGTTGCGCATGTTCAGTACGATCGAGGCGGCCTGCGGGTCACTGATGGCGTACTGCGGCTCGACGTTCGACCGCAGAGCGGCCGAGTCGTGGCCCATCAGGCGTTCGAGCTGTTCGGTATCCAGAGCGACATAGAGCATTTCGCGCGTACCGGTCCAGGCGAGCGGCCGCTGCTCGAAGCCGCGGGCGAGCAGCGAGAATCGTCCCGGCACGGACTGCAGGCGGCGCGCACTTCTTCCTTCGCGCACGCACAGCGTGCCTTTGCCGCTGGTGCAAAGCCCGAGCAGCGTGCGCTCTATGCCGAACTCTTCCAGGCTGCCGCGCGCGCCGATCAGGCGGCACTCGACGGGAAAGCCGGCCCAGGCAGTGTGCGCACTGGACCAGCGAAATGCACCGATCTCGATCGGCCGATGGCGGCCATCCACCACCAGCGCCATGCCTGCGTCCTGCACAACCGCTCTCCTGCGCCAGCGAGGGGCCGCAATCATTCGGCCGCGCAGATTTCAGCACAGATCGCCCCAGGATCGAGCATTAACCACACCGCGCGGAAAGGCCGATCCCGAATACTGCGCCCCTCTGTGCGTGGTCGAGCGGTGGCGTGAACATCCACTGCGTCAATGGCCCTTTGGGCATCTCGAAATCAACGCGAGATACAGGGGACAGCTTCCGCGCAGAACTCGATCGGTCACGGCACGAACGTGAGAAACACGAAGGCGGCGAAGATCACGAGGTGGGTCAGGCCCGGCAGCACGTTGGTGCGGCCGGTGCCGAACGTGAGCGCGCTCACGACCATGGTGAGCACCAGCAGCAGCGTTTCCTTCGGCGCAAGCCCGAGCACCAGCTCCTTGTCGAGCAGGATGGCCACCGTGGCAACCGAGGGAATGGTCAATCCGATGGTCGCGAGCGACGAGCCCAGCGCGAGATTCAGGCTCTTTTGCAACTCGTCCCGGTAGGCCGCGCGCACCGCGGCCATGCTCTCGGGCAGAAGTACCAGCAGAGCGACGATCAGGCCCGATACGGCGGCGGGCGCGCCCGCCCGCCCGAGGACTTCATCGACCCCCGACCCGAACTTCTTTGCCAGCAGGATGACGATCAGCAGCGAAGCCACCAGCAGCACGCTGGTCCAGGTCATGCTGACGGGCGCGGCGCCCCGGGCGTGCGCATCGGCCGCGACTGCTTCGCAAGGCGAGGGGGCTGCCGCGAAATAGGCGGTGTGGCGCACGGTCTGGATGTAAAGGAACACCGCGTACAGCACGACGGTGACAGCGCTCACGAAGCCGAGCTGGCTCGTCGACAAGATCGGTCCCGGAATCGTCGTCGTGTAGTTCGGCAACATCAGGGTCAAGGCCGCCAGGGTCACGATAACGCCCAGGTAGGAATTGGCGCCGTGCACCAGGAATTCCTGCTCGCGGTGCCGCAGCCCCCCGGTCAGGATGCACAGTCCCACCAGCCCGTTGCATACGATCATGATCACCGAAAAGACCGTGTCGCGCGCCAGCACGGGATTGCCCGGCCCGCCCAGCATCATCGACAGGATGAGCGCCACTTCGATCACGGTGACCGCCAGCGACAACACCAGCGTGCCGTAGGGCTCGCCGACCCGGTGCGCGATCTCCTCGGCGTGGTGGACCGCGGCGAATACCGCCCCGAACATCAGAATCACGAGGATCAGCAGGAACGCGGCGCCGGATGGCGTGAAAACGCTGTTGCCGCCCAGCCCGACCGCGGTCGTTGCGACGTAGAAGCCAACGCCCAGCGCCGGAAAGACGATTCCCGTTCGGGGAAAAGACGCTCTCGTTCGTTCAGGAGCTGTTACGGCCACTGGTTCGCTTCGGTGGCGAAGTTCCGCGATGTCGGCGCCACGACGCAAAATCGCTGGCCGGTGGGGGCTTGCATCACCCACCACTGTTTGACCTGTTGAATTCTCCTGGCGCCGATGGCCTCCAGGCGCCGAACCTCCGCCTCGATATTGTCCGCTTCGATGTCCAGGTGCACGCGGCTTGGATGAGCCACCTTCTGCACCTCCACGTCGAACCGGCCGGACGGGTCGACCAGGCGCATGTACAGCTCGCCTTCCGCGCCGGGGATCGCTTCACGGGCCATGCCCAACGCGCCGCTCCAGAACGCCGCGGCCGCTGGCAGGTCCTCAGTTTGACAGTCGATGATGAACCCGCCGAGTTTGCTGCGATGCATGCCGTCTCCCGCAAGTCGCCCGTGCGTCAATTTAGCGCCGAACAGTCCGGCGGCACAACGGCGGCGGCACAACGGGCCAGCTGGCACGGCACAATGCCGCCTCATGAGCGTCCGTGACGGCCGAGTCGAGTACACCCGCCGAATGCACCAGGTGCTCGAGTACATCGACCTGCACCTGGACCAGCCGCTCGAGCTCGCCGAGCTGGCCGGGGTCGCACACTTCTCGCCCTTTCACTTCCACCGGCTGTTTTCGGCCTGGATGGGTGAAACGCTGGGCGACTACCTGCGGCGACGGCGCCTCGAACTGGCGGCCATGCGACTGGCCGCCCAGCCCCGTTTGCCGGTCCTGAACGTCGCACTGTCGGTCGGCTTCGGATCGAGCGAGGCCTTCACGCGGGCCTTCAAGGCCCGCTTCGGAAGCGCGCCCACGAACTGGCGCCAGCAGCAAGCGCGACGACGCGGCAGCCAGCGGTTCCATGGCGGGCACACGCCGGCCGGACCAGAGCGCAAGCCGGATCAGGCGATGCGCAAGCACGATCAGGCGCTCACGAGCGCGGACTCCGATGATGGGACCTTCCAACACACACCGCTGGAGGTTCCCATGAAGGTGAAGATCATCGACCGTGCTCCCGTTCGCGTCGCGTATTTGAGGCACGTCGGGCCGTACGGACAGCCGCTGTCGGCGTTTTGGCAGCAGGTCGTCTACCCATGGCTCGCCACCAACGACCTGGTCGATCGGCCCCGTTACGGGATCAGCCATGACGACCCGGGCATCACTGCGCCGGAAAAGTGCCGCTACGACGCCTGCGTGGAGGCGCCCGCAAGCTTCGTCGCGACCGGTGAAGCCTTGATGACCACGATTGCGGGCGGACAGTACGCCGCGACCCATTTTCGCGGCACGGCGCCGCAGATCGGCGAGACATGGACGGCGCTGCTGCGCGACTGGCTGCCATCGAGCGGAATGCAGCTCGATGCGCGGCCGTGTTTCGAGTACTACCCGAGGGATGCGGAATACGATGCGGCCAGCGGTGCATTCGGATGCGACATCGTCATCCCGGTGGTGCCGCTTTGACCGCTGACGTTCTTGTCGGCGCGCCGCGCCTCGCGGGCGGCGCGCCGTTCGCCGACTACATGTCTCCGGAAGGCTGTAGAACGCTCACGCGGTTGCCCTCGGTGTCGACAAAGCCCGCATACAGGCCAACACCCGGAATGTCCATCGGTTCCCCGAGGACCTTTCCGCCGGCCTCCTTGATTTTCTTGAGCGCGTCGCCGATGTCCGGTACCGCGATCACAACCGACGGATGCTGGCCAAGCGGATCGTCGGGTCTCTTGTAGAAACCCCCGTTGATCACCCCAGGCTGTTTCGGACGCCCCTTGTCGTCCGTTTCGCCGGTGGTCACGACGACGTACTCTCCCATTTCCGGGCCGAGCATTTTGGGCTTCCAGCCGAAGGCCTTGGTGTAGAAACCAGCCATCCGGTTCTTGTTCTGATACGGCATTTCAAAATGTACGACGGGGTTCATGTGCTTCCTTTCTCGTTGATAGGCGATAGCAGCCCGGCTGAGAAACCATACTACCCTCGTGACATCCGACAGATCCGAAACCGGTTGCCATGCCCTTAGTCGATTCGCGCGCCGTCGCTTCGACAGGGGGCCGGACAGAATTTAAAAGGTCAGCCGCACTCCGGCCGTAGTCGAGGTGGCCGCATTGGCCAGGTAGCCGCTCGAGAGGCCCCCGCTGACGGCCGATTGCAGCAGGCCCGCGTACAGGTCGACGTGCGTGTTGTACGGGTACTCCAGCAGCAGCGACCAGGCATTCTCGGTGCCGCCGCAGTTCGATGCGCTTGGCGTGCTGCAGCCGGCCGCTTTCCCGGTGGCGTAGCTGTTCTGGTGGTAGTGGTAGAAGGCCCCGGTGACGATCCATTTCGGCGTGATCGAAACCTTCAGACCGGCCCAAGGCACCTGCAGGATCTTATGGTGCGCGTAGGAGCTCGTGGTCAGCGAGGCGATCTGGTATCCGCCGATGGTGCTCGACCCGACGGCGATCAGGCCAAGGTCGGGAGCGCCGTACGTGATGTTCTCGTAGCCGGCGAACGCCTTTAACGAGCCGGCGTCGTACCGGGCCATCAGCGACCCGCTTTTGTTGTTCGACAGCGTCGCTTTCAGCGAGTTCTGCAGCGTCAGGCCCTTGGAAAGGAGCGTCGTGAGCTGGGCCGGCGTCGGCGAATACGATCCGAGGGAAATCGCATCGTGCTTGCTGACATACGTGGCGTCGAACTGCAGCCGGCCGACGTCGCCGCCGGCATCGAGCTCGTAACCGACTCCGCCGGTCGCCTGCGCCGAGGGCTGGTATTGCGCGCCGACGCGGGCAGCACCGAACTGACCGAAGTACTTCAGCGAACTGCTCAAGCGGTTGTATTCCGAGTCGCCCGCGCCGGCCGTGACGGCGGAAAAGCCGATCAAGGAAAAGGCATAGGCGCCCGCGTTGGGGTCGTACTTCAGCACGTTGTCATAGAGCAGCCCGTACTGGCGCCCGATCGTCAGCGTGCCGAACGTGCTCGAACTGACGCCGGCGTAGGCCGCCGAACTGAATGCCTGGCCGGCCTGGCTGGAGTCGCTGTTGGCGCTCTGATTCGCGGGCGGCACGCCATTGTTCTGGATCAGCGACTTGGGGCCGTTGGCGAGTTCTCCGCTCAGCGGGGAAAAGCGCGACTCCAGCCTGAAGACCCCCGACCAGCCGTCCGCGAACTGCCGCGCGCCGCTCAGTCCGATGCGCGACTGGGTCAGGCCGTTGGGCGCCAGGCCCGCATACGAACGGTTGCTGTTGGCGGAAATGCCGTATTCGAGTCCTTGCGCATAGAAGTCGTTCAATGGCGAGCCGTGCGTCTGGTAGGTGACGCCGATATCGACGACGCCGTACAACGTGATGCCGTACCAGGTCAGGCTGTCGGAAGGCTCACCGGCGTGGGCCACGGATGCGGTCCAGCCCGCAATCGCCAGCAGGAGGGCATTTGTGTATTTCTTCACGTCATATGCCCCGTGAGTCAGAGTTCGTCGATGAGCCGGCCTCCTTGCAGCAGGTAACCCGACCGCGGCAATGTATCGTTGGCGGGTTCCCGAAAGAAGAAAGAAAAATTCAATTGCATATATGCCGGAGCGCAGACGACATGAATTTCCAGCAACTGCGCATCGTGCGCGAAACGGTGCGCCGCAACTTCAACCTGACCGAGGCCGCCGCGGCGCTGTTCACCTCGCAGTCGGGCCTGAGCAAGCACATCAAGGATCTGGAGGACGAGCTCGGCATCGAACTGTTCGTCCGCAAGGGACGGCGTCTGCTGGGCCTGACCGAACCGGGCAAGGAACTGGTGCAGATCGTCGAGCGGATGCTGCTCGACGCGCGCAACATCAAGGGACTGGCCGATCAATTCCGCCAGCGTGACGAGGGCCAGCTGACGATCGCGACCACCCACACGCAGGCGCGCTACGCGCTGCCGAAGGTCGTCGTCGAGTTCAAGCGGCTGTTTCCCAAGGTGCACCTGGCGCTGCACCAGGGCAGCCCGGGCGAGATCGCGTCGATGCTGCAGCTGGGCGAGGCCGACATCGGCGTGGCCACCGAAATGCTGGGCGGCGTTGCCGAACTGACGTCATTTCCGTTCTATGCCTGGCGCCACACCCTGATCGTGCCCAAGGGCCACCCGCTCGCGAGCCAGACGGCACCCACGCTGGAAGCCATCGCCGAGTATCCGCTGATCACGTACCACGAGGGCTTCACCGGTCGAGAGCGCGTCGACCAGGCGTTCGCCAGCGCCGGGCTGTCACCCGACATCATCATGTCGGCGCTGGACGCCGACGTGATCAAGACCTATGTGGCGCTGGGACTTGGGGTCGGCATCGTCGCCTCGATGGCCTACGATCCGCAGCGCGACGACCATCTGCAGTTGATCGATACGCAGCAGTTGTTCGCTCAGAACGTCACCCAAATCGCGGTCAGGCGCGGCCGCTACCTGCGCGGTTACGCCTACCGGTTCATCGAATTGTGCTCGCCGGGGCTGACCGAGGCCGTGGTTCGAACGGCGCTGGCGCCTCCGCCAACGCCGGACATCGACGTGTGAGCCCGACGTCTGCCCCGAGGCGCCCCCGCGACCTTGATCTACGTGTGGTCTTTGTCACCTGAAGCCGGCTCCCGGGTCACGCCGGCCGCACTGACCCCTCGGACGCGCTACGCTTACCGCGCGCCGGCGGCGGGCTTGCAGTTGTCACGCGGTTGCGCCCGGCGGTCGCATGTTTCGATCAGGGAGGTGTTCAGTGGATCGTGCCGATAAGGATGTGTCGGTGATGGCGCATATTCAGCGCCTGGTGGCCGAAGAGCATCAATTGCTGGAGCAACGAGAAGCCGGCCCGGATAACCACAAGCGGCTGACCGAGCTGCAAGTCCAGCTCGATCAGTGCTGGGACCTGCTGCGCCAGCGGCGCGCGCTGCGCGAGACCGGAGGCGACCCCGCCGAGGCGCAGGTGCGGCCGCCGGACGTCGTCGAGCGATACGTGGGTTGAGCGCGCAATGGCCGACCTGATACCGCCCGCGCTGCAGGCTCGGCGGGCGCAGATGTTCCCGATCCTGACGACCGAGGAGATCGAGCGCGTGCGGCGCTTCGCCACCGATTGCCGTTTCGCCGATGGCGAGCGCGTGTACGAAACCGGCAAACCGAGCGCCGGCCTGCTGGTCGTGCTGTCCGGAATTTTGCGCGTGACCGGCCGCGACGGGCACGGGCACGATGCTCTGGTCGTGGATCATGGCCCGGGCTCGTTTTCCGGAGAGGTCGGACAGCTTTCGGGCCGGCGCTCGTTCGTCGATGGCGTGGCCGTTGGCCAGCTGGAGGGGTTGTTGATCAAGCCGGAGCAGCTGCGAGCGCTGCTGGTGGCGGAAGCCAGTCTGGGCGAGAACGTCATGCGCGCGCTGATCCTGCGGCGCGTCGGTCTGCTCGAGACCGGTACCGGCGGCCCGGTGCTGATCGGTTCGCCTTCCTCATCCGATGTGGCCCGGCTGGGCAGTTTTCTCAGGCGCAACGGCATCCCGCACCTGGTGCTCGACCCATCCGACGACGAGGTGGCACACAGTTTCATCGAGCGCTACGCGCCCGGGCCCGGCGAGCTGCCGCTGGTGGTGTGCCCGGACGGTTCCACGATGTTCAATCCGACAGAGGGCGTGCTGGCCCGGTGCATCGGCATGCTCGACGCGGACACCGACGGGCGGATATTCGATGTCACCATCGCGGGCGCCGGTCCGGCCGGATTGGCGGCCGCGGTCTATGCGGCTTCGGAAGGGCTGTCCGTACTGGTGATCGATTCCCGCGCTTTCGGCGGACAGGCCGGCGCCAGCGCGAGGATTGAAAACTACCTCGGATTTCCAACCGGCATATCGGGCCTTGCCCTGGCGGGACGTGCCTATAGCCAGGCGCAAAAATTCGGAGCGACGATATTGATCCCGGCCGAGGTCGTGGGCCTCGATTGCGAGCGTACGAGCGGCCACGCTCCGCTTGCGCTGCGGCTGGGCGATGGGCGCACCGTTCGAAGCCGGTCCCTCGTCATCGCCACCGGTGCCCGCTACCGGCGGCCGCCCTGCTCGAATCTGAAAGCTCTGGAGGGCTACGGAATCTGGTACTGGGCGTCCCCGATCGAGGCCAAGATATGCCAGGGCCAGGAAGTCGTTCTGGTGGGCGGAGGCAATTCCGCGGGGCAAGCCGCCGTCTTCCTGTCCGGATATTGCTCAAAGGTGTGGATGCTGGTGCGCGGGCCCGGACTGGCAGCCAGCATGTCGCAGTACCTGATCGACCGGCTCGCCGCGATCCCCAATATCGAACTGCTCACGCGCACCGAGGTCGTCGCGGTCACCGGTTCGAAGCCGTCGGGCGTCGCGTCGGTTCGCTGGCGGCATAGCGACACCGGTCGGGAAGAGACTCGCGCCATCTGCCACGTTTTCCTGTTTCTCGGAGCCGACCCCTGCACCGAATGGTTGAAGGATTGCGACGTCGAGGTCGACCACAAGGGCTTCGTCATGACCGGGCATGATTTTTCGCCTTTCGAAGCGACCGGGCAGCAGCCCGCCCGTCTGCCTCTGGAAACCAGCGTGCCGGGGGTTTTCGCGATCGGCGACGTGCACGCCGGATCGGTCAAGCGCGTCGGAGGCGCGATCGGCGAGGGCGCGGCCGTGGTCGCGCAGATCCACGCGTTTTTGTCCGCTCCGGCAGCCGCGACCCGGCCGGTCGAGCACGCATAGTCACTTCGGCAGCAGATCACGCGCCAGCTCGACGCTGCGCGGCGCCGCCAGGCCGCCGAAGCGCCGGTCGATTTCACCCAGCCGCGTCTGCGCGGCATCGTGTTCGCCGTTGGCGATCAGCGATTCGAGTTGCTGCATCGCCGTGGCCAGGTCCTTCTCGATGGCCGATCGGCAAGCCATCAGCCGGTCGGTATCGGGCCGGGACGGATCCTGCAGCGCCTCCAGCGCCCGGGACAGGGCGCCGGGATCGGCCACCGCATGGCCCGCCAGCAGCGTGACCTGGCCTTCCACGTCGAAGACACACCACCTGCGCATCGAGGTGATGCTGGCGGTGTCTTCGCGCAGATGAGGAAAGTCGCGGTCTCCCGTCACGTAGACCAGGCGCGTGGAACTCTGAAACCTAAACATCAGATCCCTGGGAGGCAACGGGATGTCGGCGCCGCCGATCGGATCGCTGCCTGCGTTCAGGATCGCCCCACGGAATACGTCGGGGTAGCCCAGCGCAAGGCGCATCGCCACACGTGATCCGCCCGAAAATCCGGCGATGTAGACCCGTTCCGGATCGACCGGATAACGCCGGACGATGTTCTGCTCGGCCAGCAAGGCCAACGGTTCGCGCCGGCCCAGAACGCTCGCGTCGTTGCCCGATCGCGTTGCGCTCACGAAAATGACGCCGTATTGATCCAGCACCGAAGACCAGCCTCGCGGCAGCTTCGCATCGCTCCATGGCGGCACGAACACCAGCAGCGCGTAGCCGCGGGGCGGCCTCAGAGCGGGCACATAGACGCCGAATTTCTCTTCGGACAGGTCGATCGACTGTTCACTGAGCGTCTTGCGCGACTCGGTCAATGCGCGCGCCAGCTGAACGGCCGCCAGCGGACTGAACAGGCGCCGCGCCAGCTCCGCGTTGCTCGACAGCGACGAATAGTCGGTGAAAGCCACGTCGGTGAAAGTCCCCGCCGCCGCGTCACGCCCGCATGCCAGGGCGGCGGTGCCGCAGGCCCCGAGTGCGGCGACGACCCACGCGATGCCGCGCATGGACAGCATTCAGCGATTCTGCGATCTTTTGCTACCGTTTGGTGTCCGGCCGCGGGCCGGTGCCACCCCCATTGCATGACGAGACCGATATCCCGTTCCGAGGCTGTCGAGCA
>Ga0210408_10006032_pt1 | contig 10527 bp, 8 predicted proteins | sample IncBWH4MmetaG_FD_155471 | JGI IMG/M metagenome (GOLD analysis project Ga0210408, IMG submission 155471) | Forest soil microbial communities from Barre Woods Harvard Forest LTER site, Petersham, Massachusetts, United States - Inc-BW-H-4-M | ecosystem: Environmental > Terrestrial > Soil >...
ACCGCGACGATGTCTTCGCGCTGCTCGCCGTCGGCGCCAACCCTCTGTATGTGATCTATGGCCTCGGTGGCGCCCACAACGACCTGATCATGCTCGCGCTGATGATGGCCGCCGTTGCGTTCACCCTGTCCGACCGCGACGCCGCCGCGGGCGCCGCCGTCGTCGCGGGCGCACTCGTCAAGGCGACCGTCGCGGTGCTGCTGCCGTTCATGATTCTCGCCCGGCGACGAGCTTCGACCGTCTACGGCGGGCTCGCCGCGCTTTTGCTGTGCGCGCTCGCGGGCTACCTCGCGTTCGGCATCCACGGCATCGACGTCGTCTCCGCACTGGGTCGCGACTCGGCATTCGTCTCGACCGACAGCTTTCCCAACGAGCTCGCCCACCTGTTCGGCAAGCCAGGCGTGTTCCCCATCGATCACGACCTGCTCAAGGGCGCGCTCGTGCTGATCGTCCTGCACCTGCTGTATCGCACCTACCGCGGCTATGACTGGGTCGCCGCGTCCGGCTGGGCGCTGCTGGCGATCTCGGTCACCAGCACATGGCTGCTCGCCTGGTACATCCTCTGGCCGCTGCCGCTGGCCGTCGTCACGCGCGACCGACGCCTGCTCGCCGCCACGCTGTTCGTGCAGGGCCTGTTCATCGCCCACCAGACATCGCCATTGTTCGCCCCGGTTTCCTGATGAGTCGCGTGCGCCTCATAGAGACGACGCTGCTGATCATGTTCGGGCTGCTGCTCGCCGGCGCGACCGTCAACGACGTCGCCCGCCAGACCCACGTCAACCAGCGCCTGATCGAGGACCTGCGCACCTGGCGCGCCTACACCGGCCACGACTACCACAACCTCTCGATCGAGCAAACCCTCTTCGGCGAACGCTCCCAGCGCGAGGTCGTCTGCGGCAACACTGCTCCTGGGGCGCCGCATGCGCGCATCCAGCTGTGCCTGGCGATCTGGGGGCCAGTCGTCGATGGTCGGCGCACCGTGCACGGCGGCTGGTATCTGCCGGCCGACACCGAAGAAGACCTGCGCCGCCACCGCTATGGCTGCTTCGGTCCCGCCTCCGCCGGCATCTGCCCGACCGCGGCGGAAGCGGCGACGGAACATGGATCCGCGCGCTCGGGCGCCGGCGCGTGAGCACGGCGAGCATGTCCGGCCTCGCCCGGCACGAGACCCCGAGCGAGCATGCCGAGGACAGCTCCTCGTCTCTGCCCGCGTGGTGGCCGCTCGCGGCGCTCACGCTCCTTGCCGCGATCCTGCGCCTGTCCACGCTCGGTGAGCAGAGCTTCTGGTATGACGAGGCGTTCACGCCCGTCCACGTCCTGCACCCGAGCCTCGCGGCGACGCTGCGCTCGGTCGTGCACACCGAGAACACACCCCCGCTCTGGTATCTCCTCGCCTGGGCCGATGCGCGCGTGCTGGGGACGGGCGAGTACGCCCTGCGCCTGCCATCCGCGCTCGCCGGCATCGCCACCGTGCCGCTCGCCTGGACGATCGGACGAGAGCTGACCGCTCGCCACGCGACCGCCCTCGCCATGGCCGCATTCGTCGCGGTGAACCCGCTGTTCGTCTGGTACTCCCAGGAGGCACGCGCCTACGCCCTGTTCGTGCTGTTTGCCGCCCTTGCGATGCTGTGCTTCCTGCGCGCCATGCACCGGCCGACCCGCGGGCGGATGGCCATGTTCGCACTCAGCGGCGCGCTCGCGCTGCTGAGCCACTACTTCGCCGTGTTCCTGCTGATCCCGATGGTGTTGTGGCTGCTCTGGGCGCATGCCGATCGCCTGCGCGCGGTGCTGCCCGCGGTCGTGGTGCTCGCGCTCGTCGGCGTCGCGCTGTTGCCGCTGATCTCCGCGCAGGGCGGCCACGGCACGCAGTGGATCGGTCGGTGGGCGCTCACAAGTCGTCTGCAGGCGATCCCCCAGTACTACCTCACCGACTACTACGGCGCCGCGCTCGGACACGGGATCGAGCTGCTCGTCGCGCTGCCGATTCTCGCCGGTCTCGGTCTAGGTCTATGGCGGGTGCTCACGCCGCGTGAGGAGCGCGCAGCCCTGATCGCCCTGACGGTCGCCGCGGGCGGCGTCCTGCTCCCGGTCGCGCTTGTCGCGTTCGGCGCCGACTACCTCGCGCCGCGCAACCTCGTCGCGGCGATGATCCCCGTCACCGCGCTGGTCGCCGTGATCGTGCCCTCTCGGCGCGCCGGATGTGCAGGCATCGCACTCGCCGTCACGATCGCCGTCGTGTTCGCGGCGATATCGCTCGACGTCGCGCTCAGCCCGCGCCTGCAGCGCGGGGACTGGCGTGGCCTGGCGCAGGCGCTCCGGAGCTCCGAGCTCACCGCGAGTGCCGCCCCGGTGACAGGGCGGCGCACGATCACGACCGTCGAGCTCGGCGCGGCCCCGCTGGAGTACTACCTGCCGGGATTGCACAACCTCGCTCCGGGTATGTCAGTGACGGTGAACGAGATCGACGAGACCGGCTATTCCCCGCTGCGGGCGTCCGCGGATCGTCCTCCGGCGCCCGGCTTTCACCTGCTCGATCGCCGCGAGGTCCATGGTCTGATCGTGTATCGCTTCGTCTCCGCGACTCCTCGCACGGTCTCCGAGGCGACGCTGCGCCGGCACGTGATCACCCATGCGTATCCCGAGGTGCTCGTAGTAACCGGTGAGCGGCGGTCGTCCTAACATGTTGCGCAACTGCCGTCATCAGGCAAAACCATTTAGCTTTCCCGCATGTCCTCCCCTTCGACGGTAGAGGCCTCATCGCCCAGCGAGGCACACGTGGCACTGCACCGTGCCCGCGAGCGCCTGCTCTGCCTCCAGGACACCGCCGGCTGGTGGCAGGGCGAGCTGCAGACGAACGTGACGATGGACGCCGAGGACATGCTCCTGCGAGAGTTCCTCGGCGTGCGCCGTCCCGAGGAGACCGAGCGCTCGGCCGCCTGGATCCGCTCCCAGCAGCGCGCGGACGGAACCTGGGCGAACTTCCATGGCGGCCCCGGCGAGCTGTCCACCACGATCGAGGCCTACTGGGCGCTGCGTCTCGCCGGTGACGCTCGCGAGCAGGAGCACATGCGCAGGGCCGCGGCCTTCGTGCGCGCGCAGGGCGGGATCGAGCACGCGCGGGTGTTCACGCACGTATGGCTCGCGCTGTTCGGGCTGTGGTCCTGGGATGAGGTGCCGGCGCTGCCCCCCGAGATCGTGCTGCTGCCCAGTTGGGTTCCCCTGAACATGTACGACTTCGCGTGCTGGGCGCGCCAGACGATCGTCGCGCTGTCGCTCGTCAAAGCCCACCGGCCGGTGCGTCCGTTGGGGTTCGAGCTCGACGAGCTGCGCTCCGGCGAGTCGCCTGGAGGGCGCCGGACGGTCTCGTGGCACGGGCGGCTGCTGGCGGCGCTGGACAAGCTCCTGCGCGCATACGAGCGCCGGCCGATCGGACCGCTGCGCCGGCTCGCGCTCGGCCGGTCCGAGCGCTGGATCGTGCGCCGTCAGGAGGCCGACGGCTCCTGGGGTGGGATTCAGCCCCCGTGGGTCTACTCGCTGATGGCGCTGCACCTCGGCGGCTATCCGCTCGAGCACCCGGTGATGCGACGCGGACTGCAAGGCCTCGACGGGTTCATGGTCGAGGACCGCGACGACGCGCGCGAGGTGGGCGCCCCGGCCGGCCTCAGTCGTCGCCTGGAAGCGTGCCAGTCGCCGGTGTGGGACACCGCGCTGGCGATGGTGGCGCTCGCCGACGCCGGCCTCCCCGGCGACGACCCCGCGATGGTGCGCGCCGCGGAGTGGCTGCTCGGCGAGGAGGTCACCGCCACCGGAGACTGGAAGGTGGCCCGGCGAGGGCTCGCGCCCGGAGGGTGGGCGTTCGAGTTCGCCAACGTCAACTACCCCGACGTCGATGACACCGCCGAGGTCGTGCTCGCGCTGCGCCGCGTGGCCGGCGCGCTGAGCGCCGCTCCCAACGGCGGCTCCTCCGGCGCGCAGATCCGCTCCAGGATCGATGCGGCGATCGGCCGGGCGGCGCGCTGGGCCCAGGGCATGCAGAGCTCGGGCGGCGGCTGGGGCGCCTTCGACGCCGACAATACCCGCACGCTGGTGCGCGAGCTGCCGTTCCTGGATTTCGGCGAGGTGATCGACGAGCCGAGCGCCGATGTGACCGCCCACGCCGTCGAGATGCTCGCCGCGCTGGACATGCTCGACACGCCCGCCGCCCGTCGTGGCGTGCGCTGGCTGATCGCCCAGCAGGAGCCCGACGGGTCGTGGTTCGGGCGCTGGGGCGTCAACCACGTATATGGCACGGGCGCCGCGGTTCCCGCGCTGATCGCCGCGGGGGTCGCGCCGGGCGAGGGATGCATCCGCCGTGCGGTGGACTGGCTCGAGCGCCACCAGAACGAGGACGGCGGCTGGGGCGAGGATCCGCGCTCATACGACGATCCCGCCTGGATCGGGCGTGGGCCCAGCAGCGCCTCGCAGACCGCCTGGGCGCTGCTCGCGCTGCACGCCGCCGGGCGCATCGACACGCCCGCGCTCGCGTATGGCGTGGACTGGCTGGTGGCGACCCAGCGTGCGGACGGGACCTGGGAGGAGCCGCAGTACACCGGCACGGGGTTTCCGTCGGACTACTACATCAACTATCACCTGTACCGGCTCGTCTTCCCGACCGCGGCCCTCGGTCGCTGCCTGCGCTCGACCGCCGCGAGGCGGTGATGGAGGGATGATCGCGGCCGCGTCACCGCCGGGCGCGCCCGCCGGGGGGCGGGGCGCGCGCAAGCCCGAGCCACCGCTCGACATTCCCACCGCGGGCGCGGTGATGGCGCGTGCCGGAACCGAGAACTTCCCGGTCGCCAGCCGGCTGCTCGGGCGGCGCGTGCGCGTGCACCTGCTCGCCGTCTACGGCTTTGCCCGCCTGGTCGACGAGCTCGGGGACTCGCTCGCTGGCGATCGGCCGGCCGCGCTGGATTGGCTGGAGCACGACCTGGACCGGGCCTATCGTGGCGAAGCCGAACACCCGCTGTTGCGGCGTCTGCAGCCGACGCTGAGCGAGTGCGACCTGCCGCGCGAGCCGTTCGTGCGCCTGATCGAGGCCAACCGCGTGGATCAGCGTGTAACCCGATATGCCACATGGGATCAACTGCGTGCCTACTGCGCTCTGTCCGCCAACCCCGTCGGCGAGCTCGTGCTCGGCGTGTTCGGTCAGGTCACACCCTCGCGCGTGGCGCGCTCGGATGAGATCTGCACCGCGCTGCAGCTCACCGAGCACTGCCAGGACGTGGCCGAGGATCTGGTCCGCGGGCGCGTCTACCTGCCGGCCGAGGATCTCGCCCGCTTCGGCTGCACGATCGCCGAGCTCTCCGCCCGGCATGCCGGGCGTGAGCTGCGTGACACGCTCGCGTTTGAGTGCTCGCGCGCACGCGAGCTGCTGGCGCGCGGAGCGCCTCTGATCGGCGAGCTGCGCGGCGTCCGCGAGCGGCTGGCCGTGGCCGCGTTCGTGGCCGGGGGACACGCCGCCCTGGACGCGATCGAGCGCGCCGACTATGACGTGCTCGCGGCCCCGCCCCGCGCGGGCGCCGCGCGGCGCCTGCTCGCACTGGCTCGCGCGCTCGCGGAGCGCCGGCGGTGACCCCGGGCACGCGGGAGGCCTACCGCCAGTGCGAGGCGATCACGCGTCGCGCCGCGGCGAACTTCTACTACGGCATCCGCCTGCTCTCGCCGGAGCGGCGCAGGGCGATGTGCGCGGTGTATGCGTTTGCGCGCCGCGTCGACGACATCGGCGACGGCACGCTCGCACGCGAGGAGAAGCTGCGCCGGCTCGACGCTCAGGCACGAGCCCTCGCCGCGTTACCCGGTGGTGAGATCGGGGCGACCGGCGCCGCGGTCGAGTCCGCCGGCGCCTCCACGGCCGCGACCGAGCCTCCGCGAGCACACGGCGTCGCGCCTCGCGCCTCGCAGGCCGATCTCGTGATGGTCGCGCTGGCCGATGCGTACGTGCGCTTCGACGTGCCCCCCGACGCGTTGCAGGCGCTGATAGCGGGGGTGCGCATGGACGTCGAGGGCGTGACGTATGAGAGCTTCGAGGATCTCGTGCTCTACTGCCGGCGCGTGGCCGGCGCGATCGGCCGGGCATGTCTGGCGATCTTCGCGCTACGCGATCCGGCCGGTACCGATCGCGCCGCGGCGCAGCGGCTCGCCGACGACCTCGGTGTGGCGCTGCAGCTCACGAACATCCTGCGCGACGTGCGCGAGGACGCCGAGGACGGCCGCGTCTACCTGCCCGCCGAGGATCTGCGCCGCTTCGGGCTGATCGCGGCCGGGGACGAGCGCGAGGCGGCCGGCGTGATCGTGCGACTCGCGGACCGATCGGCGATCGACGGGGACGGCATGGCCGCGGACGGAGAGCGGGCGGACGCGGGATGGCTCGACGCCCTTGTGTGCTTCCAGGCCGATCGCGCGCGGGTCTGGTTCGATCGCGGTATGGCGTTGGCGCCGCTGCTGGACAGGCGCAGCGCCGCGTGCCTGCTGGCGATGGCCGGCATCTACAGCCGGCTGCTCAGTCGTGTCGCGGCCGATCCCGAGCGTGCGCTGCGTGAGCGGGTCTCCCTGTCGATGCGCGAGAAGACATGGGTCGCGGCGCGCAGCATGCTCGCCGGCGGCGCTGGGGTAACCCGATGATCGCCGCCGGGCGTCGTGTCGTCGTGATCGGCGGTGGGCTCGCGGGCATCGCGGCGGCGCTCGACTGCGCGCAGGCCGGCGCGCAGGTGACGGTGCTCGAGGTCAGGCGCAGGCTCGGCGGCGCGATCTACTCATTCGAGCGCGACGGGCTGCGGATCGACAACGGGCAGCACGTGTTCATGCGCTGCTGCGTCGCCTACCGCGCGCTGCTGGCGCACATCGGCAGCGATCGCACGGTCTCGATCCAGCCATACTTGCGCGTCCCCGTGCTCAGTCCCGGAGCGCCCCCCGCGTTGCTGCGTCGCCGCGCCCTGCCGGCGCCGCTGCACATGGCCGGCGCGCTCGCGCGCTACCCGCACCTGACCATCCCCCAGCGCCTGGGCGTCGCGCGCGCGGCGCTCGGCCTCGCGCGCATGGATCCTCGCGATGACGCGCTCGATCGGGTCACGTTCGGGGAGTGGCTCGCCCGTCACGGCCAGGATCGGGACGCGCTGGACACGCTATGGGACATGATCGTCCGGCCCACCCTCAACCTGCCCGCGGCCGAGGCGTCGCTGGCGCTCGGAGCGTTCGTGTTCCGCAACGCGCTGCTCGACCGCTCCGACGCCGGTGACATGGGCTTTCACCGGACCGCGCTGGCCGAGACCGTCGGCGAGCCCGCCGAGCGCGCGCTGCGCGCAGCCGGCGTGGAGGTCCGGTTCGGCTGGCGTGCGCAGCGGCTGGAGCGGACTGCCACGGGCTTTGAGGTGCACGACGGCCGCGATGACGGCCTGAGCGCGGACGCGGCGATCGTGGCGCTGCCCCACCAGCGCGCGGGCGCATTGCTGGCGCCGCTGCTGCCCACGGTCGCGCGCAACCTCGACGCGCTCGGCAGCTCGCCGATCGTCAATCTGCATGTGGTGTATGACCGGCGGGTGTGCGAGGAGCCGTTCGCGGCCGGCGTCCGAACGCCGGTGCAGTATCTGTTCGACCGTACGGCTGCGGGCGGGGCGCCGCCTGACACCCAGTACCTCGCGGTGTCGCTGTCCGCCGCCGAGCGTGAGATGCAGATGAGCGTCGACGCCCTGCGCGAGCGCTACCTGCCTGCGCTGCGCGAACTGCTGCCGCGGGCGCGCGAGGCCAGCGTCGAGAGCTTTTTTGTCACCCGCGAGCACGCCGCCACGTTTCGCGCCGCGCCCGGCGTCGGTGCGCTGCGCCCGAGCGCGCAAACCGACGTGCCGGGGCTCGCGCTGGCGGGCGCGTGGACCGACACAGGCTGGCCGGCGACGCTCGAGAGCGCCGTCCTGAGCGGACACGCCGCGGCCCGCACGGCATTGCGCGCTCTCGGTATCGAGCGAACTTCGGCGGGCGTGATCGCGCCGGCGCAAGGCGGCGATCCAGCGTCGGCGCCTACCGTCTCCTCCAGGCCCGCCGACAGCGCCGCGAGCGGGGCGCCGCGATGAGCGACCTGCTGATCGCCGCGCCGTTGAGCGTCGAGGCCGCGCTGATCTCCTCGGCCGCGCGTGGCGCCCGCGTGCGCAAGACCGGGATGGGTCCGGTACGCGCCGGCTCGGCGGCGCGGGAGCTGGCGCAAACCCCGGGCGGGGCATTGCTGGTGCTGGGATTTTGCGGTGGCCTGGATGCTGAGTCCGTGCCCGGGGAAGTGATCGTCGCCGAGTCGGTGTGTGCCGCCGGCGATGAAGGACACGCCCCCGAGCGGGTCGCATGCGTGGATGCCGCGGGTCTCGTGGGCAGGCTGCGGGAGCGGGCTATGACAGTGCGCAGCGGTGAGATCGTGTGCGTCTCCAAGCTCGCCCTCGGCGAGCGCCGCGCGCAGCTGCTGGCGGGCGGCGCGCTGGCGGTGGACATGGAGTCGGTATGGCTGGCCGGCGGCGCCGCGGGACGGCCGTTCGCGGTCGTGCGCGTCGTGCTGGACAGTCCCAGCCACGAGCTGCTGCGTCCCCGGGCGGCAGCCGGGGCGGTGCGGGCCGCACGCGTCTTGCGCCGGGTGGCGGGCGCCCTGCACGACTGGGCGCCCCCGTCGCGCGCGCAGGGTCCGGCCGGGTCGGCCGGCCCTCGCGACGGCGGCGCGGGGGACGCCGGGCTGTACTACGGACCGCGAGGGGTCTAAGGTAGGCGCCATGGCGGTCCGGGTCAGGCAGAGCACGCGCATGGGCTGGTATCTGATGCGCCAGCGGCTGGCGCGACGCGAGAAGTTCCCGCTGATCGTCGAGCTGGAGCCACTGTTCCAGTGCAACCTCGCCTGCTCGGGCTGCGGCAAGATCCAGCACCCCGAGCACGAGCTGCGCCGGCGGATGCCCGTCGAGCAGGCGATCGCCGCGATCGAGGAGAGCGGCACGCCGATGGTCTCGATCGCCGGCGGCGAGCCGCTGATCCATCCCGAGATCCATGTGATCGCGGACGAGCTGCTCAAACGCAAGAAGTTCGTCTACCTCTGCACGAACGCACTGCTGTTGGAGCGCAAGCTCGAGAACTTCAAGCCCAGCCCATACTTCGCGTGGGCGATTCACATGGACGGCCTGCGCGAGCGCCACGACGAATCGGTCGAGCGTGAGGGCGTCTTCGACAAGGCTATCGCGGCGATCAAGGCCGCCAAGACGGCCGGGTTCAGGGTGACGACGAATACGACGTTCTTCACGCACGACTCGCCCAAAACCGTGCGCGAGGTGCTCGACTTCCTCAACGACGACCTCGAAGTCGACGAGATGATGATCTCACCCGCCTACGCCTACGAGAAAGCGCCTGACCAGGAGCACTTCCTCGGCGTGACCCAGACGCGCCGGCTGTTCAGCCAAGCGTTTGCGGACGGGCGGCGCAAGCGCTGGCGCCTGAACCACAGCCCGCTGTTTCTCGACTTCCTCGAAGGCAAGGCCGACTTCGACTGCACCGCGTGGGGGATCCCGAGCTACTCGCTGTTCGGCTGGCAGCGGCCCTGCTACCTGATGTCAGACGGGTACGCGCGCACTTACAAAGAGCTGCTCGAGACGACCGACTGGAGCGCCTACGGTCGCGGCCGTGACCCGCGCTGCGCCAACTGCATGGCCCACTGCGGGTACGAGCCGACCGCGGTGCTGCAGACCACGCACTCGCTCAAGCAGTCCCTACGGGCGCTCGTCGGGTAGGTCCGCGGCACCACCTGGGCTGTTCGTGTCGCCCGGCGGCCCTTGCGTGTCGCCCAGCTCCTGCGTGTCGCCCAGCTCCTGCGGGTCACCCGGTCCCTCCGCTTCGCCCGGGTTCCTCGGACCCTCGTGCGCCGCGCCGGTGGGGCGGATGTCCTGCCAGGTCAGGCCCTCGCCGAGCAGCGCGGGGACGCCGAGAGCCAGCGCGGTCACGACCTCGACGGCCTGCAGCACGATCCCATACGCGATCGCCTGACCGGCGCCGACGCCATACGCGGCGAGCACGACCAGGCAGGCGGCCTGGAACACCCCCACATTGGAGGGCGTCGCCGGCAGGATCGCGCTGACGTTGACAGCGAGCAGAACCGCGGCGGCCGCCACGAGCGTGGGGTGGGCCGGCAGGCCGAGCGCGAGCAGGACCGCGTAGCAGGCGAGCCACTGCAGCATCCACCCCAGCAGCTGGGCCGCCACGGCGGCGGCCCCGTGACGTGGGGTCACGAACACGGCCAGGCCCTGCCTGGCGAGTCCCAGCAGCCGCGCGATCGCCGCGGCGGCGAGGCGCACGCGTATCGACCGCGACCGTACACCGAGTCGCAGCAGGCGCGGGCCGAGCAGCACCAGCGCACACAGTGCCAGCGGGACGGCCGCGACCGCGAGGATCGCTGCAAATCGGCCGTGGACAGGAATGCTGCTGAACGTGACCGACGCGAGGATCGCGAGCGCGAGCAGGTTGATCAGCGTCTGCGAG
>Ga0210408_10006034_pt1 | contig 10520 bp, 10 predicted proteins | sample IncBWH4MmetaG_FD_155471 | JGI IMG/M metagenome (GOLD analysis project Ga0210408, IMG submission 155471) | Forest soil microbial communities from Barre Woods Harvard Forest LTER site, Petersham, Massachusetts, United States - Inc-BW-H-4-M | ecosystem: Environmental > Terrestrial > Soil >...
CGGACGCGGATGTGCAGACTCTGCACCTGGACTGGAACCAGCCCCGCGAGGCGCTGCTGGATCACCGGGTCGACGCGGTGGTGACCCGGCTGCCGCTCCGCACCGGCGGGCTGCACGTGACGATCCTGTACGACGAGCCCCGGGTGCTGCTGGTCCCGCTGGACCACCGGCTGGCCGGCAAGGAATCGGTCAGCATCGACGACATCGCCGACGAGCCCATCCCCCGGCTGCCCGACCCGGCCTGGAACGCCTACTGGCGGATCGATCCCCGGCCGGACGGCAGCCCCGCCCCCGACGGCCCCCTGGTCGAGGCCATCGAGGACAAGAACGAGCTCATCGCCGCCGGGCAGGCCGTTGCCGTCATCCCGGCCGGAGTTGCCGTCGGCAGCCCCCGACCCGACCTCACCACGATCCCGCTGGACGGCGTCGAGCCGAGCCACGTCGTGCTGGCCACCCGGGCCGGAGACCGCGGCCGCCTGGTGGCGGCCTTCCGCAAGTGCGCCCAGGCCCTGCTAGGGGCTTAGGGCTAGGGGCTCACGGCTAGGGCGGCGCGGGTGCCGCGCGCGGCGCTCACGGTGGTGACGGTCGCGGCGATGACGACCAGGGCCAGGTAGAGGCCCGACAGGGCGCCGTCGTGGTAGCCGGCGAACTGCCGGGCCCATAGGTTCAGGCTGACCACGGCGACCACGATGGCAACGGCGGCCACCGCCATGACCGCGGCCGAGACGCCGGCCGCAGCGGCGGCCAGGCGCAGGGCTGGCCCCCCTGGCTGCAGCCTGCGCAGGGCCACGCCCGGTCCGGCCGCCGCGGCGGCGGCCGCAGCGAACCCGGCCAGCGTGACGACGCCGAACCAGCCCTGGCTGACCCCGCTCGCGCCGCCGACCATCCGGGCCGTCACGACCAGGCCGGCCAGGTACGCGACCGGGGCGAGCACCGGCAGGAACAGGTACACCATGTCGCGGATGCGCTGCTCGCGCCGGGCCCGGCGCAGCATCAGCAGCCACAGCGGCAGCCCGCCGAGGCCGGCGATCAGCGCCGAGGCGGCCAGGGTGACGTCGAAGACGGCGTAGGCCCAGCGGATCTGCGGATGGCCCGGCGGGGCGAGGCCCTGAAGCTGGGTGAGCTGGGCGAAGACCAGGCCCAGGCCGACCAGCATGGACCAGGACATGAGCGCGGTGCCCAGGCTGGACCGCATCCGGGCCGGCCGGTCATGCAGGTGCCGGGGTGGCCAGAACCAGGCGGGCAGTGCACGCCAGGCCAGGCTGGCCACGGCGGCCGGTCCGCCGCCGGAGTCGTCGAGGTACGCCAGAACCTCGTCGCCGTAGCGGGCCCGCCAGGAGGGCGGGTAGAGGGCGAGGGCGGCCCGGGCCGGGGTCATGCTCCGGCCCAGCCGAGGCGCGTGCTCAGCCGCTCCCTGGCCACCGAGGCGACCTTGCTCATCCGCTCGGACTGCTGGGCCAGCGCCTCGGCGCCGGTCATCGTGATGCGGTACGGCCGGCGGCGGTCGTCCGACTCGAGCGGCTCGATCAGTCCGCGGGCCTCCAGCCTGGCGATCACCGCGTAGAGGGTCCCCGCGCTGAGCCGAACGCCCATGGTTTCCGCTACGTCCTGGGTGATCGCGTAGCCGTGCTTGGGCTCGTCGGCCAGGCTAGCCAGCACCAGCAGCGGCGGATCGGCCCATCGGTCCAGTCTGTCCGTCATGCCGCCGACTCTATAGCGGATCACGCTATACCGCAAGCCGATATAGCGTGAGGCATGACAGAGGTGCCAGGAGGTCTGCCAGCCGCCCTCGCGCTAGACGGGCAGGACCGCGACGGGGGTGGTGGTGGGGCGGGCGGTGCCGCCGGCGGGCTCGACGGTGATGCCGATCTGGTCGCCGGTCCGGACCGCGGACGCCAGGAGCGAGCCGCCCTGAATCAGGCCGGCCGAGCGCGCGCCGGACGGGCTCATCACCCACACCTGGTAGACCCGGCCGGCCGGGAGCGACGCCATCCCGCTGGTGCTGACCACGGCCTCGTGCAGCCGGATCGAGGTGACGACGGTGACGCTGCCGCCCGCGGCTCGGGCGGTGTCGACGTGGGCGTCGGGCGCGGTGACCACCCGGGCGATCGCGGTGGCCCGCGCCTGGTCGAGCTGGTGCTGGGCCGTCAGCTGGGTGATCCCGAGGACGAGGGCCGCGGCCACGCTGGCCGCGGCGGCGAGGATCGCCAGGCGGCGGGGAAAATGGAGGACCCGGCCGGAACGGCTGGCGGCCAGCGGCGGGAGCTGCCTGGTCCGGTAGGTGGCCGCCAGCACGTGCCGTTCCATCCGGGTGGGCGGGTTCACCGCGCAGGCCAGGGCGAGCCTGGCCGCGGTCTCGCGCAGGCCGCGGACCTCGGCGTCGCAAGTGGGGCAGAACTGCAGGTGGCGCTCGAACTCCTCGCGTTCGGTCGCGCTGAGGGCGTCCAGGACGTAGCTACCAGTGAGCACGTGCAGGTCGTCACGCACGGCCTTCACCAGGTCACCTCCATGCAGTCACGCATCCTGATCAATCCGTCCCTGATCCTGGTCTTGACCGTGCCGAGGGCGACCCCGAGCAGCTTCGCGACCTGCGGGTAGGAGTAGCCGCTGTAGTACGCGAGCTTGATCGACTCACGCTGCAGCTCGGTCAGCCCGCCCATGCACCGGCGCACCCGCTGGCGCTCCAGCGTCGCCGCGACGGTCTCGGCCACGTCGTCCTCAGCCGGTTCCGGCTCCGCCGCCTTCTGTTCCCGGCGCGAGGAGGCGTTCTCCGAGCGGACCCGGTCGACCGCGCGGCGGTGCGCGATGGTCAGCGCCCAGGCGGCGGCGCTGCCCCGGGCCGGGTCGAACCGGGACGCGGTGCGCCAGATCTCGAGCAGCACTTCCTGGGCGACTTCCTCGGACTGGGCCGGGTCTCTCAGCACCTGCCGGACCACGCCGTACACCGGGCCGGCGAGCTCGCCGTAGACCAGCTCGAACGCCCGGTGGTCGCCGCGCGACACCAGGACCAGCTGGGCGGCGAGGTCCGGCTCGTACTCCGGCGCCGGCTCCGGCTGCAGTTGTCGTATATCAGGCCTGCTCATGCCCCCCATTCGAGGCCGAGTGGCCTCCGGATTGCTCCCGCATCACTTCGTAATGAATTCCAGGAGTGACCAATCTGCTACGCGGACAGGCACGAATGGCCGCCGTGATGAAGACATCGGGCCTAGCCGGACTGCTGACGGGGGCCGTGGCGCTGGGCATAGCCGAGCTGACGGCCGCGGTCACCGGGCCGAACGGCGCTCCGGTCACCGCGGTCGGCGAGACCGCTATCAACCTGACCCCGGTGCCGGTCAAGGAGTTCGCGATCGCTCACTTCGGCACGCATGACAAGGCGGCCCTGGTCACCGGCATCGTGGTGCTGCTGGCCGCGTTCGCCGTGCTGATCGGCATGCTGGCCGTGCGCCGGCTGGCCTACGGGCTGGCCGCCCTCGCGGTGTTCGCCGCGGTCGGCGTCGCGGCCGCGGTCAGCCAGGGGGGCGGCCTCAACGTGGTGCCGACGCTGGCCGGCTCGGCCGTGGCGGCCGTGGCGCTGGTGCTGATGGTGCGCGCGATACGGGGGACGGCCCGGCCGGAAACCGCGGGGCCCGTGGAGGGGGCAGGGCTTGCGGGAGGGACAGAGCTGGCGAGGGGGCCGGGAGGCAAGGGGCTCGAGCGCCGCCGCTTCCTGATCGTGGGGGCGGGAGCGGCGGCCCTGGGCGTGGCGGCGGGCGGCCTGGGCAACGCGCTGCTCGGCCGGTTCAGCGTGGCCTCGTCGCGGGCGGCGGTCCGGCTGCCCGGGCCGGCCGTCCCGGCGGCGGCCATCCCGGCGGGCACCGACCTCCGGATTCCCGGGCTGACGCCCTTCATGACGTCCAACGCCAGCTTTTACCGCGTCGACACCGACCTGGTCCTGCCGCAGGTGTCGCCGGAGACCTGGACGCTCACGATCGACGGCATGGTCGACCGGCCGGTGGAGCTCACCTTCGCCGAGCTGCTGAAGATGCCGCTGACCGAGGCCGACATCACGCTGGTGTGCGTCTCGAACCAGGTCGGCGGGACCTACAACGGCAACGCCACGTGGCTCGGCGTGCCGCTGGCCGGGCTGCTCCGGCGGGCCGGGGTGCGGGCCGGCGCCGACCAGGTGCTGTCCGCCGCCACCGACGGGATGACGATCTCCACCCCGGTCGCCGCGATCATGGACGGCCGGAACGCGCTGCTGGCCGTCGGGATGAACGGCCAGCCGCTGCCCGTCGCGCACGGATTCCCGGCGCGGATGATCGTCCCCGGCCTGTACGGCTACGTGTCCGCGACGAAGTGGGTCACCAAGCTGACCCTGACCACGTTCGCGCGGCAGAAGGCCTACTGGACCCAGCGCGGCTACTCCGCCCAGGCGCCCATCAAGACCGAATCGCGCATCGACGTGCCCAAGCCGCTGTCCCAGGTCAAGGCCGGCCGCATCACGGTGGCGGGCGTGGCCTGGGCGCCGGCCAGGGGCATCGCCAAGGTCGAGGTCAGCGCGGACAACGGCCCGTGGCAGCAGGCCACGCTGGCCGCCTCGGGCGGCATCGACACCTGGCGGCAGTGGATGTGGGGCTGGGACGCCCGGCCCGGGCTGCACAACCTCCGGGTCCGGGCCACCGATAACTCAGGCGCGACGCAGACACCGCAGCGCGCCTACCCCGTACCCAACGGCGCCAGCGGTTGGGACTCCGTGGTGGTGACCGTCATGTGACGCGCGCCGCATCCACGGGATGACGCCGGCCCGTAGTCAAGGAAAACCGAATCAAGGAAACCGAAAACCATCAAGGAGTCAACACCATGAAGTACCGTCTTCTCGCCCTATCGGGCCTGGCCGTCAGCCTCAGCCTGGGCGCGGCCGCGTGTAGCTCGTCCTCGTCCTCGCCCGCCGCGTCCGGCGCCACGTCCTCGCCCGCCTCCTCCCCCACAGCGGTGTCCTCCTCGCCCGCGACGGCCGCCAAGGACTTCGGCCCGGGCTGCGCGGCGGTGCCCAAGTCCGGGGCGGGCAGCTTCACCGGCATGGCCACCGCGCCGGTGGCCACCGCCGCCTCCGCCAACCCCGCGCTGTCCACCCTGGTCACCGCGGTCAAGGCGGCCGGCCTGGTCGACACGCTCAACTCCGCCTCGAACATCACCGTGTTCGCCCCGGACAACGCCGCGTTCGCCAAGATCCCGCCCGCCACGCTGAAGAAGCTGCTGGCCAACAAGGCCGAGCTCACCAAGATCCTCACCTATCACGTGGCCCCGGCCCGCTATACCCCCACCCAGCTGTCCTCGGGCACGGCCATCAAGACCCTGGAAGGCGGCATGGTCACCCCGGCCGCGATGGGCAGCACCTACGAGGTCAACAAGGCCAACGTGGTCTGCGGGAACGTGCAGACCGCCAACGCCACCGTCTACATCATCGACAGCGTGCTGACGCCTCCCGCCCACTAAGGCAAGCACTGCGTAGGTCAAGCCAGCTCGACCAGCGGGCCCGGATACCCCAGCCGGACCCGCTGGGCGGGGGGCAGCTGCCACGGCGTGTGGATCCAGGCCGGGTCGAGGCCGGCCAGCTCGGGCACATAGCGGCGGACGTACTCGCCGGACCGGTCGAACCGCTGGGCCTGCCGCAGCGGGTTCATCACGCGGTTGGGCCGGGTGTTGTTGCCGGTCCCGGCCACCCACTGCCAGTTGCCCGCGTTGTTAGCCACGTCACCGTCCGCGAGCAGGGAGTCGAAGTGCGCCAGGCCGTGCCGCCAGTCGATGCCGAGGTTGCGGGTGAGGAACGACGCGGTGACCATCCGGGCCCGGTTGTGCATGAAGCCCTCGGCGGCCAGCTGGCGCAGGCCGGCGTCCACGATCGGGATCCCGGTCTGGCCCTCGCGCCAGGCGTCCAGCGCGCGCCGGTCCTCGTGCCAGGCCGGGCCGGGCCGGTAGTTCTTCCTGGCGATGTCCGGGAAAGCGGCCGTGACCTGGCCGAAGAAGTCGCGCCAGGCGAGCTGGCGGCAGAACTCCTCGCCGCCGGGTCTATCGAGGGCGCCGATCGCCACCTCGAGCGGCGAGACGCAGCCGAACCGCAGGTAGGCGGACAAGCGGGAGGTGGCGTCGCCGGCCAGGTCGTCGTGGTTCTCCCCGTACCCGGCCAGCAGGCGCTGCCGCCAGCTCACGAACCGCCGGCGGCCGGCTGTCTCACCGCCGGGGGCCAGCCCCGGGGAGCCCGTTTCCTTCGCGGGGAGGTGGCCGGTCTTCTCGACCGACGGCATCGCGATGGCCGCCGGGACCGGACAGTGGCTGCGCCAGGCGGCCGCACGCCAGGCGCGCCAGTACGGGGTGAAGACCCGGTAGTGGCCGCCGCCGGCCGGCCTCAGCTCGCCGGGCGGCACCACGGTCAGCCCCGGGGTCAGGGTCAGCTCGATCCGGTGCCGGGCGCATTCGCGCTCCAGCCTGTGGCGGCGGGCCGTGGCGTAGTGCGACACGTCGTCGGCGATGTAGACCGCGGTCGCGTGCACCTCGGTGGCGAGCCCGATCACCTCGGCGGCCGGGTCACCCCGGCGCAGGACCAGGTCGGCGCCGCGCTCGCGCAGGGAGGTGCGCAGGTCGGCGAGGGATTCGGCCAGGAAGCCGGCGCGGTTGGCGCTGCGGGTGCCCAGGGCCGGGTCGACCACGAACAGCGGCACCACCTGCCGGGCCCGGACATAGGCCTGGTGCAGCGCCGGGTTGTCGTGCAGCCGGAGATCACGCGTGAAGACCACGATCGCGGTGTCCATCTGCCTCCTTCTGATCACTGTCCGTCACAGCGTAGAGGTGGGGGAGGGAAGGGGCGTAGAGGTGGGGGGAAGGAAGAGGCCTAGGGTGGGGATATGACGGGGAGGCCCCGGGTCGGCGTGTCGAGCTGCCTGCTCGGCGAGGAAGTCCGGTTCAACGGCGGGCACAAGCGGTACCGGTTCCTCACCGACGAGCTCGGCCCGTACGTCGACTGGGTGCCCTACTGCCCCGAAGTCTCCATCGGGCTGGGGACGCCACGCGAGCCGATCCGGCTGACCGCGGACGGGCGGCTGGTCAACCGGGGCGGCACCGCCGACCACACGGCGGCCATGGCGGCGCTGCCCCTGCCCGCCGAACGGCTGGACGGGTACGTGTTCAAGGCCAAGTCGCCGAGCTGCGGCATCCGGGCCATCCCGCGGTACGACCAGGACGGTCTCGCCGCCCGCCACGACGGGCGCGGGCTGTACGCCGACCGGGTGCTGACCGCGTTCCCGCTGCTGGCCGTGGAGGACGAGGGGCGGCTGAACGACGCGGGGCTGCGCGAGGCATTCTGCGAGCGAATCTTCGCCACGGCGCGGCTGCGGTCGTTGTTCTCCGGCCCGTGGTCGGCGGGGGACCTGGTGGCCTTCCACGCCCGGCACAAGCTGCAGCTGCTGGCGCACGACCCGGCGCGCTACCGCGCGGCCGGGCGGGTGGTGGCCGGGGCCGGGGCGGTGCCCTCCGGGGTGGAGGCCTCCGGGGTGGAGGTGGCGTACCGGGATCTGTTCCTGGCCGCGATGGCCAGCCGGGCGACTCCCGGCCGTACCGCGAACGCGCTGCAGCATGCGTACAGCCGGATCGGCCGGCAGCTGGACCGGCCGCGGCGGCTGGACCTGGTGGCCAGGATCGAGGCGCACCGGCGCGGCGAGGAGCCGCTCAGCGTGCCGGTCGCGCTGCTCGTGCACTACGCGAGCGGCGGGGAGTTCGGCTGGCTGGCGGAGCAAACCTTCCTCAGGCCTTTCCCGGCGGAGCTGCGGCTGCGGCATTCCGTTTCGGCGCCCGCTTAGGCGGCAGCGGGATGAAGCCGCTGGTCCGGGCGACGTAGTCGGCGTACCGCGGGCGGGACGCGGTCATCCGCCGGTCGGTCATCCGGGCACCGGTGCCGCGGATCAGGATGAAGCTCATCAGCAGCGGGCCGACCAGGGCCGGGAGCTCACGCCAGGAGCCCGCGCTGATGCCGAACAGCCCCCACCACATGCAGAAGTCGCCGAAGTAGTTCGGGTGCCGGGTGTAGCGCCACAGCCCGCGGTCCATGATCTGGCCCGGCGAGGCGCTGGCCTTGAAGCGGGCCAGCTGCCAGTCGCCGACGGACTCGAAGGCGAAGCCGACCACGAACAGGGCCGTACCGATCACGGCGAGCAGCCCAGCCGGGGACCGCTCCAGCATGCCGAGCTGCACCGGGACGGTAGCCAGCCACAGGATCGCCGCCTGCAGCAGGTAGACCATGCGCAGTGCGTACAGGTTCGTCTTGCCGCGGAGCATGTCCGCGTAACGCGGGTCCTCCGGCTTGCCGTGGTTGCGCCGGCCGACGTAGGCGGCCAGCCGTAGGCCCCATACGGCCGAGGCGGTTAGGAGGAGGGCGCGGCGCGCGGGGTCGCCGTGGCCGAGGGATACGAGGAACGCGGCCAGGGCGGCCAGGGCAATGCCGAGGCCCCAGGCCGTGTCCACCACGGAGTGCTTGCCAGCCTTGAGGGCGACCACGAAGGTGACCCACTGCAGGATCACCAGCGCGGCCGCGGCCGCCAGGAGCGTGAGCGCGATCACCGCTCGGGCCTTTGCGCGAGGATCTGGTCCACGCCCATCCGGCCCTGCTCGAAGGCCAGCGCGCCGCCGGCCAGGTAGAGCCGCCAGACGCGGACCTGTTCGGCGGACAGGATCTGGGTGATCGCGGGCAGGTTAGCCTCGAGGTTCTCCAGCCAGGCCCGGATCGTGCGCACGTAGTGCTCCCGCATGGCCTCGACCCCGAGAACCTCGAACCCGGCGTCCTGGATCCATCGGATCGTGTCCCCCACCGGGCGCATGTCCATGTCGGGGGCGATGTAGGACTCGATGAACGGGCCGCCGCCGCGGCGGGCGGTCCGGGACATCTGCTGGATCAGCAGCCGGCCGCCCGGCCGGAGCCTGCGGTACAGGGCCGCGCAGAAGGCCGGGTACCGGGTCGCGCCGACGTGCTCGCCCATCTCCACCGACGCGATCGCGTCGTAGCATCCGTCCAGCGGGTCGCGGTAGTCCTGGATCCGGACCTCCGGGGCCAGGCCCAGGCCGCGGGCGCGCTGCCGGACAAAGCCGCCCTGCTCGCGGGACAGGGTAACCCCGGTCACCTTGACCCGGGCCCGGGCGGCGTGCAGGGTGAGCGAACCCCAGCCGCAGCCCATGTCGAGCAGGGCCTGGCCCGGCTCGAGGGCGAGCTTGCCCATGATCAGGTCGAGCTTGGCCCGCTGCGCTCCGCTGAGATCCTTCTGGCCGTCCCAGTACGCGCACGAGTAAGCCATGCTCGGATCCAGGATGAGCTGGTAGAACGCGGACGGCACGTCGTAGTGGCCGGCGATCACCGCCTGGTCGCGGGCCCGGCTGTGCCGGCGGCCGCGGACCCGGAGCTCGCAGCCGGGAGGTGCGGGGGGCGAGGCGAGCAGGCCGAGGCGGGCCGCTGCGGCGACGGCGGCCGGACCCGTCTTGATCAGGCCGAACGGGCCGGAGCGGGGGTCGTTCGCGTGGACCCGGCGCAGGCCGTCGGTGAGGTCGCCCTCCACGTCGAGGTCGCCGCTGACGTAGGCGCGGGCCAGGCCGAGCTCGCCCGGGCGCCACAGGAGCCGCTGCAGCGCCCGCGGGGACCTGGCCACCAGCACCGGGCCGTCCGCGGGCCCGGCCTCGCTGCCGTCCCAGGCGCGCAGGCGCACCGGCAGGCCCAGGCCGGCCTGGGCCAGCAGGCCCGCGATGACGTCGGCCACGTCCTTGGGGCCGCTCATAGCGGGGTCCGGGCCAGGGTGAGCTGGCTGACATCGATGTACCCGGCTCGGAAGCCGGCCTCGGAATAGCACAGGTAGAAGGTCCACATCCGGTTGAACACCTCGTCGAAGCCGAGGCGGGCGACGTCGGCGGCATGCGCGCCGAACCGTTCCCGCCAGATCCGCAGCGTCTCGGCGTAGTGCGCGCCGAAGTCCTCGCGCCCGGCGATCCGCAGCGTGGTGCGGGCCAGGCAGTCACCGATCGCGGTGACCGACGGGAGGAGGCCGCCGGGGAAGATGTACTTGTGGATCCAGGTGTACGTCTGCCGGGTGGCCAGCATCCGGTCGTGCGGCATCGTGATCGTCTGCAGCCCGATCCGCCCGCCCGGGGCCAGGTGCTCATCGAGGGCGGCGAAGTAGGCGTCCCAGTAGCGCTCGCCGACCGCCTCGAGCATCTCGACCGAGCAGATCGCGTCGAACCGGCCGTCGAGGTCGCGGTAGTCACGTAGTTCCACGCGGACCCGGTCGGCCAGGCCGGCCTCGGCGACCCGGCGGGCGGCGAGCGCCCGCTGCTCGGTGGAGAGCGTGATCGTGCGCACGGTGGCGCCGCGGCGGGCGGCCCGGATGGCCAGCTCGCCCCAGCCGGTGCCGATCTCGAGCACCCGGCAGCCGGGCCCCACCCCGGCGCGGTCGAGGAGCCGGTCGATCTTGCGCCGCTGTGCTTCGGCGAGGTCCGCGGCGACGGGGACG
>Ga0210408_10006036_pt1 | contig 10518 bp, 5 predicted proteins | sample IncBWH4MmetaG_FD_155471 | JGI IMG/M metagenome (GOLD analysis project Ga0210408, IMG submission 155471) | Forest soil microbial communities from Barre Woods Harvard Forest LTER site, Petersham, Massachusetts, United States - Inc-BW-H-4-M | ecosystem: Environmental > Terrestrial > Soil >...
GCGACCGCATGGCCGACGGTCTTGGCACCGTGCGCGACCGCGTGACCGGCGGTCTTCGCATCCTCCTTGATCGTCTCCTTGACGCCGGAGCCCTGGGACTCCTGCGCACCGACGGGGGCGGCGGCGCCCAGGAGGAGCGCCGTCACAGCAGCTGCGAATGAGAGGGTGGCTTTCATGGGCAACTATCGTACGACAGTCGCCGCGGCGCCGCACCGTTGGAGCTCCGTTGCGGTGCCAATCGTCAAGGTATTCGGGCAAACTTCGGCGAATGCGTTTCGAACGGCTGCCCATCGCGGTACTTCGAACCCGTTACGTCCCGGGCGGCTGGGACGTGCTCGCCTTTGTTCTGGTGTTTGCTTTCTTTATCTATTGCGCGCAGGCGGCCCACGGACTCACCGGGTCGCTGTCGCGGCTCGAGGCGACGCCGATCTCGCTCGATCCGACAGCGCTCTTCGGCTACTCGGCGCGCACGGCGCTGCGCATGCTGCTCGCGATGATCGCCTCGCTCCTCTTCACCTTTACCTACGCGACGCTCGCCGCCAAGAGCCACCGCGCCGAGATCATCCTGGTGCCGCTCCTCGACTTCCTGCAGTCGGTGCCGATCTTCAGCTTCTCCATCTTCATTCTGTTCTTTCTGCAGCTGACGCCGGGGCGGGTCGCGGGGGCGGAGCTCGCCTCGATCGTCCTCATCTTCACCAGCCAGGCCTGGAACATGGCCTTCAGCTTCTACCACTCGCTCCGCAGCATCCCGGACGAGCTGAGCGAGGCGGCGCGCAACTTCCAGTTGAGCCCCTGGATGCGTTTCTGGCGGCTCGAGGTGCCGTTCGCCATGCCGGCGCTCATCTGGAACATGATGATGTCGATGTCGGGCGGCTGGTTCTTCGTTACGGTGTCGGAAGCGATCGCCGTCGGCAACACGACCGTGACGCTCCCCGGGGTGGGCTCCTACATCGTGGCCGCCATGGAGCAGAAGAACCTCGCCGCGATCGGCTGGGCGATCCTCGCGATGCTGATCGTCATCCTGGTTTTCGATCAGCTGCTGTTCCGGCCGCTGGTCGCGAGCGCCGACTGGTTCCGCCTCGAGCAGGAGGCGGGATTCACCTCCAGCCACTCCTGGGTGCTCACGATGATGCGCCGCTCGCGCCTGCTGCGCTTCGTCGGGTCGGGCTTCGCGGCGCTCCTGCGCGCTGGCGTCAAGCCCGTCGCGGTCTGGGGCGCGGCGCCCCCGCGGCCGCCGAGCCTGTGGCGCTCGCGCTCGGTGGACTACCTCTGGTACGGGGTGTTGATCGTCATCGGGATTGCGGCGCTCTGGAAGACGGGGCTGTTCGTGCTCGGTGGAGTGCGGCCGGCCGAGATCGGGCGGGTGCTGCTCTACGGGCTGTTCACGCTCACGCGGGTCGCGGTGCTGATCGCGCTCGCGAGCCTCATCTGGGTCCCGATCGGGGTATGGGTGGGCCTGCGGCCGCGGGTGGCGGACATCGCCCAGCCGATCGCGCAGTTCCTCGCCGCCTTCCCCGCGAACCTGTTCTACCCGCTGCTCTTCTCGGCGATCGTGCTCTACAAGCTCAGCCCCGATATCTGGCTGAGCCCGCTCATGATCCTCGGCACGCAGTGGTACATTCTCTTCAACGTGATCGTCGGCGCCTCCGCCATCGCGCCCGAGCTGCGCTATGCGAGCGAGAATCTCGGTGTGCGGGGGTGGCTCTGGTGGCGGCGGGTGGCGCTGCCTGCGGTGTTCCCCTTCTACGTCACCGGAGCCATCACCGCCTCCGGCGGCTCGTGGAACGCGAGCGTCGTAGCGGAGGTCGCCACCTGGGGTAAGGAGAAGCTCACCGCCCACGGGCTCGGCGCCTACATCCTCAATGCGACCACCGCCGGGGACTTCCAGCGCACCGTGCTTGGTACGGTGGTCCTGAGCCTGTTCGTGGTGGTACTGAACCGCATCTTCTGGCGGCCCCTGTACGCGCGCGCCGAGCGCAAGTTCCGCATCAGCTGAAGTGACTCAAAGGATCTCTCGAGGAAACATCCGTGAACGCCACCGCCCCCGCGCTCAACCTCGCACCACTGCTGGACGTGCAGGAGCTGTGCAAGTCCTTCCGCAAGCCCGACGGCGATGAGCTGGTAGTGCTGGAGAAGGTGAACATGAAGCTCCGTCCGGGCGAGATCGTCGGGCTGCTCGGGCGCTCGGGCTCGGGGAAATCGACGCTGCTGCGGCAGATCGCCGGGCTCGACACGCCGAGCAGCGGTGTCGTCAACTATCTCGGCCACGCGGTGCTGGCGCCGGCGTCCGGGATCGCCATGGTGTTTCAGAGCTTTGCGCTCTTCCCCTGGCTCACGGTGCTCGAGAACGTGCAGCTCGGACTGGAAGCCCAGGGGGTCGCCGCGGAGCAGATGCGCAAGCGCGCACTCCAGGCGATCGACCTGATCGGGCTCGACGGCTTCGAGTCCGCCTATCCGCGCGAGCTCTCGGGCGGCATGCGCCAGCGGGTGGGCTTCGCGCGCGCGCTGGTCGTGCACCCCAACATCATCCTGATGGACGAGCCGTTCTCGGCGCTCGACGTGCTCACGGCCGAGACGCTGCGCGGCGACTTCCTCAACCTCTGGGGGGAGGGGCAGCTGCCGATCAAGGCGGTGCTGCTCGTCACCCACAACATCGAGGAGGCGGTGCAGATGTGCGACCGGTTGCTGATCTTCTCCAGCAACCCGGGTCGGGTCGTGGGCGAGATCAGCGTCGATCTGCCCCAGCCGCGCCACGCCGAGGATCCGCGCTTCCGTGCGCTCATCGACCGGGTGTACGTGGAGATGACCGCACGGCCGCGTGGCGAGGTGCGCACCGGCCCCAAGGAGCGCTTCCCCGGCACCGGCATCGGCACGGTTCTCACCCACGTCTCGTCCAACGTGCTGACCGGCCTCATCGAGGCGGTGAGCGCACCCCCTTACAACGGCAAGGCCGACCTGCCCGTGATCGCCGAGGAACAGCACCTCGAGGTGGACGAGCTGTTTCCCGCGGCGGAGGCGTTGCAACTGCTGCGTCTCGCCGAGGTCGAGGGTGGCGACATCCGTCTGACGGATGCCGGACTCGAGTTCGCGCGCGGCGAGACCGATGAGCGCAAGAAGCTCTTCGCCCGACACCTGATCACCTACGTGGCGCTCGCGGCGCACATCCGGCGGGTGCTGGATGAGCGCGCCAGCCATACGGCACCGAGGAGCCGCTTCTTCGACGAGCTCGAGGACTACATGGCCGAAGACGCCGCCGAGCAGACGCTACGGACCATCGTGAGCTGGGGGCGCTATGCGGAAGTCTTCGCCTACGACGACCATGCCCAGGCCTTCAGCCTGGAGAATCCGGCATAGGCCGCCCACGCTCAGAAGTGCAGGGTGAGGGTGTAATACAAGGTGCGCCGCGGGCCATAGGCGGACTGGAAGATACCGATCCCCTCTGCCGGCCTGATGAGGTTCACGCGGTCGAAGACGTTGAGGAGCGCCAGCCGCTGGGTGAGGAGCGTCGCGCCGCGGGTCTGCCAGGCGCGCTCGAGGCTCAGGTTCACCTGCACGACCTGCGGCAGCTGCTCGAGGTCCGCAAACCCTGCGCGCAGCCCGCTGCTGTAGAGGCCGTCTGCGGCCAGCGCCCACGGCCCGGCCTGCCAGCTCGCCCCGGCGGCGGCGCCGGTGAGCGGCTGGTGATCGATCACGATCGAATGGCTGCCGATGTAGTCGAGCTCGGCAGCATCGAAGTTGAACTGGCCGGTGACGACACCACGCTGCCAGTTGCGGCCGAGCGTGAGGTTGGCATAGGCCTTGAGGCCCCCGCTCTGATAGCGGGAGGCGAGCTCCACTCCCCACATGTGCCCGGTGCCGTAGTTGAACGGCGCGAAGATCGGCACCACACCGAACTGGCCCGTGTCGAGATAGCGCGTGGTCTGCTCGTAGTACGCATCCGCGGACAGCGTCAGGCCGGCTCCGAGCTCACGTACGACACCGACGTCCCACTCGCGATCGTCCTCGGTGTCGGGCGTCGGGATCCCCGCGGAGCCGGCGGCGGTAGTGCCTGCGAAGGCCGCCTGAGCGGTGGGGGAGATGCCGAGGAGTGAGGGCACCTGGAAGTAGCGGGCGAAGCCGGCGTGCAGCGTGGTGGCACCGTCCGGGCGGTACACGAGGCTCGCGCTCGGGCTCAGCTGCTGGCCGGAGGTGAAGCCGCTCAAGTGATCCCAGCGCAGCCCGAGGGAGGCGCTGAGCGGCGCGGCGATGCGCCACAGGTCGCTGACATAAACGCCGGCGACCAGGTTGTTCGCGTGGTCGTTGTTGACGACCGTGAGCGGCACGTCACTCTGCTGGGCCCCCGCAGCGTCGGCGGGGAATACCAGCGAGGTGTCGTTGGCGCTCACCCGGTACTCACCCAGATAGAAGCCGCTCCCGAGCGTGTGAGCGCCGAGCGTCGCGCTCGCGTCGCCCTCGAGCGTCCAGTCGTGATCCTCATGGCTCGCGGTGGAGGCAACGCCCTGGTAAATGAGCTCCCCGACCGGGTCGGGCTCGAATCGCTGGGAAATCACGTGCCGGGTCGCGGCGAGCTGCCAGGAAAGCCCGGCGGAAGGCGCGCCGCTCACCGACAGCATGGCGAGTGCATCGCTGAAGTCGAGGTGCGAATCGATCCCGGCCGAGGAGGGCGGAACGGGCACCCCGCTCAAGGCAAACTGCGGCGCGAGGCCGGGGACGTTCGGCAGCTGGTTGCTGCTGCGCGCGCCCGAGACGAGCAGGCTCACGGTCTCCGTCGGGCTCAGCGGATAAGAGAACAGCCCGAGCACCTGTCCGTGTTTCGTGAAGTCGTGCACCGGCGCAGGCCCCGGCGTCGCGGAGCTGAAGGCGGTGTCGCTCTGACCGTAGAGCGCGCTCAGGTAGCTGCCGAGCCCGCCGTGACAGGCGGCATACTCGAGACTCGGCTCGAGCGTGTCGCGCTGCCCGATGACGAGGCTCGCGGCGCCGCCGCCAGCGCCCTCACAGCCGCCGCGGGTCTCGATGTTGATGACACCCCCCGTCGCGTAGCTGTAACGCGCGGGCAGCACGCCATCGAGCAGGTCCACGCGGCGGATGAACATCGGGTTGAGCATCGAGAGGAACGACGGATTGGTGTTGATGTCGAGCGGGACCAGCACGCCGTTGATCTGATACTGAAACTGAGGTCCCTCGGTGTTGCGGATGTGGATCTGCTCGTTCTGATCGATCGAGACCCCCGGCATCTGCGCGAGTACGTCGGTGATGGGCGCGGTCTTTCCCCGGGGTCCCGCCGCGATGTCCTCAGCGCTTGCCCCATACTGGCTCGCACCGGTGGGGGAGACCGCGGGACCGGCGGTCGAGGTGGCTTCGATGACGACCGTGCGCAGGTCGCCGGCGTCGGTTTCCGCCGCGTCGGCCGCCGCCAGCGCGGGGAGCGTCGCAAGGGCCGCGGCGATACCCAGCAAGCCAATATTATGTATGCAGATGCGAATCATTCGCATTTGCATCTTAGGCGCGGGGCAGTCCGGGGTCAATGCGACATGAAAAGGAGTCGGAAGAGCCGGAAGCGCCGGGGCGGTGCGCGGCTCAGTAGCCGCCCGTCGGCTGCCCGGGCGAAGCCCCAGTCCAGCCGCCGCCGAGCGCCTCGATGAGGGTGATGCTTGCGGTCAGGCGGCTCTGGCGGATGTTGAGGAGAGTCTGGGCGTCCGCGAGCGCGATCGTCTGGGCCGTGATCACCGCGGTGTAGGCGACGGTGCCCGCCTTGTACTGATTGAGGGTGAGCTGCACGGCGAGGTTCGCGGACTTGACCGTCTCCTCCTGCACCTGCACCTGCTGCTCGAGGATGCGCAGCGTCGCGAGCTCGTCCTCGACCTGCTGAAACGCCGTCAGCACCGTCTGGCGGTAGTTGGCGACCGCCGCGTCGTAGGCCGCCCGCGCCTGCCGCACCTGCGCCGGGCGCGCTCCGAAATCGAGCAGGGTGTCGCTCGCGCTGCCACCGAAGGACCAGAGGTTGTTCGGCGCCTTGACGAGACCGGAGACGACGTTGCTCACGTAGCCGAAACTGCCGTTCAGAGTGAGATCCGGAAAATAGGCGGAGATCGCGATGCCGACCTGGGCGTTCGCAGCCGCCATGCGGCGCTCCACGGCGGCGATGTCGGGGCGCCGCTCGAGCAGCGCCGAGGGCACGCCGATCGGCACCACCGGCACGCTGGCGCCGAGTGTCGCCGGCGCGAGCGAGAAGTCACCCGGCGCCTTGCCGATCAGCACGGCGATCGCGTGCTCGAGTGTCGCGCGGGTGACGCCGACGGCTATACGTTGCGACTCGGCGCCATCGAGCTGCGTCTCCGCCGTGATCACGTCGACCTTGGCCACCACGCCGACGTGGTACTGGTTCTGGGTGATCTCGAGCGAGCGCTTGTAAGCCTCGACTGTCTCATCGAGCAGGTGTTGCTGCTCGTCGGCGACCCGCAGCGCGATGTAGTCGATGGCGAGCTGCGCCTGCGCCGAGAGGCGCGCGGCGGCGAGGTCCGCCTCGCTCGCCCGCGCATTCGCGACGGCGCTCTCGAGCGTGCGGCGAATCCTGCCCCAGACATCGATATCCCAGGACGCGGTGCCCGCAAGCTCGAACTGATTCTTCGGGTGCGACTGCGGCGCGGCCGTGGCACCGGCGGCGACGGTCGCCCCGGCCCCCGGCCCGCCGGAGCGACTGCCAGTCGCATTCGCGCCGATGACGGGAAACAACCCAGCGCGGGCCTCGCTCACGAGTGCCACCGACTCCCGCCACGCGGCTTCGGACGCCTTGAGTGTCTGATTGGAGATATCGATCTGCTTCTCGAGCGAGTCGAGCGTCGCATCGTCGTATACCGACCACCAGTTGGAGCCGCTCGCCGCTTCGCGCGGCTCAGCCGGCTTCCAGCCTTCGGCTTCCTTGAAGCGCTGCGGGACCGGGGCCGACGGGCGGTGATAGTTCGGGCCCACGGCGCAACCGCCCGAGAGCGCGGCAACTAACGCGGCAGCAGCCGTCCCGGCGCGCAGAGGCGCGTGCCAGACGGACTTCCGCGACGGCGGCTTCGCCTGTGTCCTTATCCAACGGGCGTCCTGTTGCTTCATGTTCATCCCTGCACCGGTTCAGCGGCGGGTGGCACCTGAGGGTACCTGCTGGCCCACACCCGTCGGCACCACGCGCCGAATCGATCGAGATAGAGATACATGACGGGCGTCGTGTACAGCGTCAGCACCTGGCTGACGGCGAGCCCGCCGACGATGGCGATGCCGAGCGGCTGGCGCATCTCGGCGCCGTCGCCGGTCCCGAAGGCGAGCGGCAGTGCGCCCAGCATCGCCGCCATGGTGGTCATCATGATCGGCCGGAAGCGCAGGAGCGAGGCGGCGTAGATCGCGTCCGCGGGCGCGCGTCCCTCGCGCTGCGCCTCGAGCGCGAAGTCGATCATCATGATTGCGTTCTTCTTCACGATGCCGATGAGGAGGAACACCCCGATGAGCGCGATGATGCCGAACTCCTGACCGAAGAGACGCAACGCCAGCACCGCGCCGGCGCCCGCCGAGGGCAGCGTGGAGAGAATGGTGATGGGGTGGATGTAGCTCTCGTACAGCACTCCGAGCACGATGTAGACGGTCGCGAGCGCCGCCAGGATCAGCACGGGCTGGTTGGCGAGCGAGTCCTCGAACGCGCGCGCGGTCCCCTGCAGGCTCCCGTGAATGGTCGCGGGCATGCCGATCTCGTTCACCGCGCGCCTGATCGCTGCGGAGGCATCGCTCAGGGAAGCGGTCGGCGCCAGATTGAACGAGAGCGTGGTCGCGACGAAGGTGCCCTGGTGGTTGACGGCGAGCGGCGTGGTGCCTGGGGCGTAGTGGGCGAAGGAGGCGAGCGGAATGGAGGGTTCGGCCGCGATGGTCACGGCGGAGCCGGTCGAGACCGCGCCGCGCCCGGTATTGGCGAGGCTGTTGCTGGCGAGGTTGCGGGCCGTGTCGGCGGCGATGCTCTGCGCGGTATGACTGCTGGCCGCCGAGCTCACGGTACCCGCGAGCGCATTGGTCGACTGGCTGCCGCTCACCGTGCCGCCGGCGGTGCTGATCCACAGATCCCGGAGCGTGTCGGGGCTTTGCCAGTACTGGGGCTCCACCTCCATGACGACGTGATACTGGTTGAGCGCGCTGTAGATGGTGGAGACGGCACGCTGTCCGAAGGCGTCGTAGAGGTTGTTGTCGATGGCGGTGGGGTTCAGCTGCAGCCGTGCGGCGCTGTCGCGGTCGATGGCGATCTCGATTTCCTGGCCGTTCTGCTGCTGGTCGGAGTTGACGTCCGTCAGGACCGGCTCATGCTGCAGGGCTTCCGCGAGCCTCGGCGCCCAGGTGTAGATCTCGGCCACGCTGTCGCCCTGGAGCGTGTACTGATAGAGGGCGTTGCTCTGCCGCCCGCCCTGGCGCAGGTCCTGTGCCGCCTGCAGGAACAGGCGCGCGCCGGCCACCTGGTTGAGCTTCGGCCTCAAGCGCCCGATGACCTGATCGGCGGAGAGCTTGCGATCCGCCTTCGCCTTGAGCGAGGCGAACATGAAACCGCTGTTCACCTGGCCGCCCCCCTGCGAGCCGCCGCCGGTGAAGCCGACCACGGTGTCGACCGCGGGATCGGCCTGCACGATGCCGACGAACTGGCGCAGCTTCCCCGCCATCGACTGGAAGGAGATGGCCTGATCGGCCTGGATACCGCCGACCAGGCGCCCGGTATCCTGCTGCGGGAAGAAACCCTTGGGGATCACGATCCAGAGGTAGATATTGAAGACCACGGTGGCGACCAGCAGCACGATGATCACGCCGCGGTTGCCGAGCGCCCAGCCGAGCGAGCGTCCGTAGAAGTCGCGCATCCCGTCGAAGATGCGCTCGCTCCAGCGGAACAGCGCTCCCTGCCCGGCGGGTGCGACGTGCCGGATGAGGCGCGAGCACATCATCGGAGTCGTGGTGAGCGACACGAGGAGCGACACGAGCACCGCGACCGACAGCGTGATCGAGAATTCGCGGAACAGCCGCCCCACGATGCCTCCCATCATGAGGATGGGGATGAACACCGCGACCAGCGACAGGCTCATCGACAGCACGGTGAAGCCGACCTCGCGCGCGCCCTGGATCGCCGCCTGGAAGCGCGGCATGCCGGCCTCGACGTGCCGGGTGATGTTCTCCAGCACGACGATCGCATCGTCCACGACGAAGCCGGTGGCGATGATGAGCGCCATGAGCGAGAGGTTGTCGAGACTGTAACCCAGGAGATACATCGCGCCGAAGGTGCCAAGCAGCGAGATCGGCACCGCGACCGCCGGCACCGCGGTGGCGCGCAGGTTCCGCAGGAACAGGAATACCACCAGGATCACCAGCGCGATCGCGATACCGAGCGTGCGCTCCACGGCGACCAGCGAGGCGCGGATGGTCGTGGTTCGGTCCATCGCCACCTTCATGTCGATGTCGGTCGGGATCGAGGCCCTGAGCGATGGGATCAGGCTGATGACGCGGTCGACCGTCTGGATAATGTTCGCGCCCGGCTGGCGGCTGAGGATGACGAGCACCGCCGGCTGGCCGTTGGCGAGCGCGAGGTTGCGGACGTTCTCCACCGAGTCGAGCACCTGCGCCACGTCCTCTAGTCGCACCGCCGCGCCGTTGCGGTAGGCGATCACGAGGTTCTGGTACTCCGCCGCCTTGCTCGCCTGGTCGTTGGTGTAGATCTGGTAGCGCCGTCCGCCGACGTCGATCGATCCCTTGGGCGTGTTGGCATTGGCGGCCGCCAGCGCCGCGCGCACGTCCTCGAGCCCGATGCCGTACTTGAACAGGGCGTTGGGATTCAACTCGACGCGCACCGCCGGCAGCGAGCTGCCGGTGACCTGCACCTGGCCGACGCCGCTCACCTGCGAGAGCTTCTGCGACAGGATGGTCTCTGCCGCGTCGTACACCTGCCCGGCGGTGAGCGTCTTCGAGGTGAGCGCCAGAATCAGGATGGGCGCATCGGCGGGATTTATCTTGTGGTAGGTCGGGTTGCTGCGCAGCGCGGTCGGAAGGTCGGCGCGCGCGGCGTTGATGGCCGCCTCGACGTCGCGCGCGGCGCCGTCTATGTCGCGGTCGAGGCCGAACTGCAGCGTCACGTGCGTAGCTCCGGTCGAGCTCTGCGAGGTCATCTCGGTGACGTCGGCGATCTGCCCGAGGTGGCGCTCGAGGGGCGTCGCGACAGTTGCCGCCATGACGTCGGGGCTCGCGCCCGCCATCGAGGCATTCACCGAGATCGTCGGGTAATCCACCTGCGGGAGCGAGGCCACCGGCAGCTGGAAGTAGGCGATGCCGCCGGCGAGTGCGATGCCGATCGTGAGCAGCGTGGTCGCGACCGGGCGGCGGATGAAGGGCTCGGAGAGGCTCATGGGACGCGGCTCAATCGAGCGACGAGCCGCTCGCCGACGGCCGGCCCCAGGCAGCCACGCGGCGCTCGAGGCGGTCGAAGTAGAGGTAGATCACCGGTGTGGTGAACAGCGTCAG
>Ga0210408_10006037_pt1 | contig 10517 bp, 6 predicted proteins | sample IncBWH4MmetaG_FD_155471 | JGI IMG/M metagenome (GOLD analysis project Ga0210408, IMG submission 155471) | Forest soil microbial communities from Barre Woods Harvard Forest LTER site, Petersham, Massachusetts, United States - Inc-BW-H-4-M | ecosystem: Environmental > Terrestrial > Soil >...
CATTTCATTCATCGCCGGTGGTCTCACCGTCTTGGCGCCGTGCGTGTTGCCGCTCCTCCCAGTTATCGTCGGCGGATCGCTCACCACCGGCAGCCACCGGAGAGCCTACACGATCTGCATTGCGCTCGGCGCATCGGTGATCGTTTTCACGCTCCTCCTGAAAGCTTCGACAGTTTTCATCAATATCCCGCAGTCGTTTTGGGAATGGTTCTCGGGCGGCATCCTCATACTTTTCGGTATCGTAATGATTTCCCCACGGCTGTGGGACAATCTCGGATTCGTAAATCTGATGAATCGCAGTTCGAACAGAGCGCTTGCGGTGGGCTATCAAAAAAATTCATTATGGGGCGACATGCTGATGGGTGCTGCACTTGGCCCGGTTTTTTCAAGTTGCAGTCCGACATATTTCGTCATCCTTGCGACCGTTTTGCCGGCGAGTTTTGGCATGGGTTTTCTCGATCTCCTCGCGTATGCAGTGGGGCTTTCAGGATTTTTGTTCATCATCGCGATTATGGGCCAGCGTTTGGTGGATCGACTCGGTGTCACCATCAATCCCGAAGGCTGGTTCCGCAAAGCGATCGGCATTCTTTTCATGATCGTGGGCCTCGGTGTCTTCACTGGTGCGGAAGCAAAGCTTGAAGCATGGCTTCTCACTAATGGATTCGACGTAACGATGATCGAGCAGCACTTGCTCGGTGCATCGAGCAGTGACGTAGGGAACGCCCCTCAAAATGCGGCTCAAAATACTCAAGCCAACGCAACTTCCACACTGCTCTCCGCAACCGAAAAAGCGATGGTTTACCAAAAATCGCCGGAGCTTACGGGCATCGACGGCTACATCAATACGCCGAGCGGCGCACCGATCACGATCGGGCAATACAAAGGAGACAAAGTCGTGCTCGTGGATTTCTGGACGTATTCGTGCATCAACTGCCAGCGGACCATTCCGTATCTCGAAGCGTGGTACAAAAAATATGCCGGGGACGGCCTCGTCATCATCGGCGTTTCCACGCCAGAATTTGCCTTTGAACATTTGTATTCAAATGTGCAGGCAGCCGTACAGAAATTTGGTATCACGTATCCGGTCGTCTTGGACAACGAGTACGGCACGTGGAACGCATTCGGCAATCAATACTGGCCGCGCGACTACCTCGTCGACATCGACGGCTACATCGTCTACGACCATGCCGGCGAAGGAGACTATGATGGCGCGGAGCTGGCGATCCAAAAAGCACTGATCGAACGGGCCAAGCGCCTCGGTCTTCCCGCGCCTTCGTTCACGATGACCACGCCCGCAAACACGATTCCAATTAATTTCAATGACGTGCAATCACCCGAAACGTATTTCGGCGCGGCGCGCAATGAGTATCTGCGCAATGGCACGCAGGGACAGCGGGGAAACCAAACGCTGACGATCCCGCAAAATCTCGATACCAACGCACTCTATCTGGGTGGCATGTGGAATTTTGTCGACGAATATGCAAGCAATCAGGCTGCAGGCGCACGGATCGAATACGAATACAGCGCAAAAAATGTCTACATCGTCGCGGCCGCTGATAAGCCGGTAAAAATCAAGATCATGCTCGACGGCGCGCCGCTTCCTGCGAGCGAGCGCGGGGCCGACGTCGATGCAAATAGTGAGGCAACCATTTCTGCCGATCGACTCTACGATCTCATTCAAGGATTGGGTTACGGCAGTCACATACTACAAATTCAAGTCGAGGGCGCGGGCTTGCAGGCGTACACGTTCACGTTCGGGTGATGCAGTCGTCTGTTTTGCGCTTGCGTATTATTAAAGCGTGCAGAAGCCGCAGAGGGTGGTGAAGGTCTTAATTATCCACACCGTTGTCCCCATGTTGTTCCTCGCAGTCAATTTGGTATTTTAGTGGAAAAATCATCCCGACATAACCGGAAAGTCGACCTCGATTTCGATTTTATGGAATGCCTAACCTCCCAATAAGTAAGAAGATTTCGAATGAGAGGAGCGCACTCGTCGTGCTCCGATAAATTTCTAAAGGACAACCACAGAATTCTAGGTTGTCCTTTAGAGACCTCTCTTTCTTTGCAGAATCTCACAAATTTTGAGGCCGTTCCTTACGATGTCCGATAGAATTCGCAGGCTGGTGGAGAGCAACGTAAGTCTTTTTAGGCGCACTTGTACCGTTTGCGGATGCGAAAATCTTGTCGCTCAAATTTTGACATCAAGAAAAAAGCATGTTGTTGATCGGTCTCGAGGTTTGGAGAGCAAACTTAACCAACTTGTAACTCATCCCATATAAAAATCAGAGATTGACAGTCGCAGGAGCATGCTACCCTTGGGAGGGTTGCGTTCTTTATCACTTTATCCGTTTCTAGGATTCATATACAGAGCTTATGACGTTGACATTAAAGAAGGTGTCGGTTGTAGCGGCGATACTTTTAATTTCGCTTCTCGCAACCAGCATTATTTTCTTGGGAAACCAGCGTCTTGCTCAAGCAGAACAACAGTGTGCATTTGGACCAAATTTAGCGGATTGTATCGTTTTTTGTATCGTTTATCCGCCACTCATAGCTGGTGGTGTATTACCACCCAGTGTCGAGACAAACCCCCTCTTTTGCCCCTCTACGCCGCCGTCAGGAAGCGGCACGCTCACCGTTCGAAAAATTGTAGTTGGAGGCACCGCATCCTCTTCTGCGTTTAGTATTCACGTTACAAGGGATGGAAGCGATGTATCAGGAAGTCCGCAGCCCGGATCTTCTAGCGGCACTTCTTATATAGGACTCTCACCCGGTACGTACCACGTGAGTGAAACTGGTACCCCAACCGGCTTCACGGCGACGTTCAGTGGAGATTGCAACAATGGCGGCTTTGTCGACGTCGCATCAAGCACCACTCCGTCGGTCTGTACGATCACCAACACCTTCCATACTCCTGCGGCCAGCTCCGATCTCTCCGTTTCGAAGACAGTAGATAATTCGACTCCGGCGCAAGGCTCGAATGTCGTCTTTACCATCACGGTGCACAATGGGGGTCCCGATTCGGCAAGTGGTGTGAGCGTAAACGATCTTCTTCCGAACGAATTGACCTATGTTTCCGATGACAGTAACGGAAACTACGCAACAACGACCGGTCTCTGGTCGATTGGGACGCTTGCAACGACAAGCAACGCCGTGATCCACATTACCGCAAAAGTCGGCAATACGACGAATACGATCACCAACACGGCGTCAATCGGTTCGAGCAACAGTTCCGACAACAACACAGAAAACAACTCCGGCAGTGTCTCTATCACGCCTGCTTCTTCAGGCGGAGGAGGAGGTGGGGGAGGCGGCGGAGGCGGCACAACCGGATCTATAAAAGTTGTCAAAATGGTCAGCGGCGGCACGGCGACATCTTCCGATTTCCAGATTCATGTGAAAGTGGGCACTACAAGCACGGAACTAGCAGGATCTCCGCAGGCTGGCTCGGCATCGGGAACTACGTATTCAACTCTGGCCCCGGGAATGTATATGGTGAGCGAAACAGGAGCACCGTCGAATTACGCGCTCGCCTTTAGTGGCGCGTGTGATCAAACCGGAGCGCTCACAGTGCTCGCAAATACGACAGCGACATGCACGCTCACCAATACCGCATCAAGTGCGACGTCTTCGGATCTATCACTCAGCAAGACGGTGAGCCCCACAAATCCCAATGTGGGCGACACGGTGACCTACACGCTTACCGTCACCAACGGCGGCCCGGCTGCTGCCTCCGGAGTGACGGTCACCGATCTCCTGCCGAGTGGCCTCACCTTTGTTTCCAGTGACGCGAGCACAACAGGCACTACGTACGCCACCTCAACGGGTATGTGGACCATCGGAGCACTGAGCAATGCTTCAAGCACCACCTTGCACATCATGGCGACGGTCAATAGCGGTACCTCGGGCAATACGATTACCAACGTCGCGAGTACAACGAGCACAACTGCAGACAATAATGGAGGCAACAATTCGGGGAGCGCATCATTTACTGTTGGCTCCGGCGGTGGGGGTGGCGGTGGTGGGGGAGGCACGACCGGCACGCTGATCGTCAAAAAAGTTTTTGCAAGTGGAACCACGACGCCGGATCAGTTCTCCTTCACCCTCAACGGTGCCGCAACGACGACGTTCAATGGAAACGGCGAGAATGATCTCACGCTTACGCCGGGCACGTACTCGATTCTCGAGGTTGCAAGCTCGACCTACACGCCGGTATACAAGAATTGTTCGGGTGTCATTATGTCGATCGGTACGACCACGACGTGCACGGTGACAAACATGTTGAGCAGCATGACCGCCGATGTCGCGCTTACCAAAAACGTCGACAAAACATCGCCGAATCCCGGCGACACAGTCGTCTTCACGCTTACTGCTGCCAACAACGGACCCAGTGCCGCGCCAGGCGTCGTCGTGACCGATCTGTTGCCGTCCGCACTCATCTATGTCTCCGATGATTCAACGACGACCGGAACCACGTATGCCACAAGTACCGGCGCGTGGAGCGTAGGGACGCTTGCAAACGGCTCGAGCACGGCGCTCCATATCACGGCAACGGTCGCGAGTGGGACCGGTGGTCAGACAATCACCAACACGGCACATATAGCCAGCGGATTTACCGATCAAAACACTGGAAATAATTCAGTTTCGAAAGATATCACACCGGTCGCGCCGGGTTCAAGCGGAGGGGGCGGCGGCGGAGGGGGCGGCGGAGGCGGTGGTGGAGGAGGTAACGGTCCTCCCGTAGGCTTACTAGGAGGCGGAGGCGGGGGAGGCGGTGGCAATAGTGTGCCTCTTGCGGCTTTGCCGAATAACGGCGGCGGAGTAGGTGGCGCAGGCGGGACGACCTCCGGCGGCACCGGAGTTGTGCTTGGTGCCTCGACATCGACCCTTCCCGCGTCCTGCGAAGCCTACATCACTGCATTTATGCGCTTGGGCAAACACAATGATCCGGAGCAAGTGAAGCGACTCCAACAGTTTCTCAATAGCGAGATGGGCTCGGGTCTTCCGATAACAGGAATCTTCGGCCTGCGTACGGATGCGGCAGTGCGGGCTTTCCAAGTCAAATACGCGTCGGACATCCTCGCGCCATGGGGAATAAGCCAGCCGACCGGCTATGTGTATCTCACGACCCGCAAGAAGATAAACGAGATCTACTGCCACAATGCAATGCAATTTCCGCTCACGGCAGCGCAGCAGCGGATTATAGATCAGAGCCGTTTGGGAGGGGAGTCGGCTTCGTCCGGAGGGATTTCTTCCACACCGAGCTCTGGCACTCCTGCATCCGGGCGGACATCCGTCACTCTATCGGGCACTTCTTCGACGGCAGGAGGAGCGCAGCGAGGAAACATTGCAACGACGAGTACTACATCGGGAATATCCGGGGTATTCGGGACAGCAACGGGAACGGCGGAGCGGGGGCTTGGTGATAGTAGGCTATGGATAGTACTTGCGCTGATTATCGTTGCCCTTGGCGTGGCGGGGTGGTATTTCTGGCCACCACCCCCTGTGATGAGCTCTGTGTCAGCCAATACGCCCGCAAAAGTCCCTGGAGAGCAGACGCAACCAAAAAATACCACATAACGCGCGGACGTTGACAGCGAGTCGGAGAAGTATATCTTTGCGACAGATTCGCTCTCTTCTCGGCATGTATTATTCATTGTGCACGTTTGTAAACAGAGCTTATGACGTCGACGCTACGAAGGCTGTCGGCTGTGGTCGCGGTAGTCGTACTTTCGCTTCTTGCAACCAGCATCCTTTTCTTGGGGAACCAGCGTCAAGCTCATGCAGCGGTAGTGCCTCCCGATCTGGGAACCAAAATCGTGTGCATAGTTTTCAGTACTATAGATAGCAAAGGATCGCCGGTGAATATTTTTCCCGACGCGTGCCGTGCGCAGGGCGGAGAAGTGTCGCAGTGTTCGGACGGCATCGACAATGATGGCGACGGTTTGATAGATAGTGCCGATCCCGGCTGTCACACCGACGGGAATGCCAGTAATCCAAATTCGTACGACCCGAGCCGTAACGACGAATCGGTATTCGTACCGCAATGTAAAGACGGGCTCGACAACGACCATGACGGACTCGTCGATAGCGCCGACCCCGGTTGCCACACGGACTTTAATGCCAACAATCCGGCCAGTTATAATCCCAATGGCAACGACGAGAGTGCTCACGCCGCCCCTACAGAGAGTGCAGAGAATACTCTTGCACTGTGTTCCGATGGAATTGATAACGATGGAAATGGCCTGATAGACCTTGCTGATCCTGCATGCTCGGCGTTCAAGCCGTCGATAACGGTGAAAAATGTTGTGGTAAATACGGGTGGCGGCACGGCCACCTCGAGCGATTTCAGCATAAACGTGAGCAGTCCCGGCGTGTCGGAATCATTTCCGGGGAACGCCGCGGGTACCACGGTACTCTTGAGCGTCGGTGCTTTCAGTGTAAGCCAAAGCGGTGGACCTTCCGGATATGTGATGGCTACTGCAGGCTGCTCTGGCATCATGGGCGTGGGAAGTTCGACCACCTGCATCATCACGAACACGTTTACCGCTACGAGTACCACAGCGGACGTCTCGCTTACCAAAGATGTTGATATAACAGCGCCAAATCCGGGCGACACCGTTACCTATACCCTTACCGTTACGAATAACGGCCCCAACGGGGTGACGGGCGTCATGGTGACGGATCTCCTCCCGAGTGGACTTACGTTTGTCTCGAGTGACGGTGCGTATGCTTCATCGACCGGTCTCTGGAGTGTTGGGGCGCTTGCAAACACCGCGCATGCATCTCTTCACATCGTTGCCATGGTCGGAAGCGGGACCGCAGGACAGACGATCACGAACACGGCGAGTGTAACAGGCAACTTTAGCGATCCCAATACTGGAAATAATTCGGCTTCTTCGAGCATCACATCAATTGCTCCGACAAACTCTGGGGGAGGAGGTGGCGGCGGAAATGGCGGCGGCGGGAGTGGTGGTGGAGGAGGGGGTGGAGATGGAGGAAACGGCCCCTTGGTGACTCCTTCCGTTTCTTCCTCGGATGGAAATGGAGGTCCGATTGCGCAGGAAAACGGCGGGGCAGTCCTGGGCGCAGCTACTTCCAGCGTGTATCGGCCGGTTGAAGCATGCGATCAATATCTGACGGCTTTTATCCGCACAGGCTACGCGAACGATCCCGAGCAGGTACGAAGGCTCCAGTATGTCTTGCGGGATTTTGAGGGCGCCAAGATAAGTGTGAATGGCATTTACGATGCTTCCACGCTTGCAGCCGTCAACACATTCCAGAGCACGTATGCCGCCGACATCCTGACTCCATGGGGAATTACCAAGCCAACGGGCTTCACTTACCTCACGACGCGCAAGAAAGTGAATGAGATCTATTGCAGGAATACCAAACAATTCCCATTGACGCAGCCACAGCTCCAAGAGATTGCGCACATCCGAGGTCTCACACAGCCTTCGACCTCTGCGTCATCAGCGACTGGCACCTCGAAGGTTTCAGCGTCGTCGAAAAAAGGGACGACGCAAGGAAGCGCAGGTGCTACAAGTGAAGTTGCGACAAGCACAAAAACCAACCCCAATCCCGGTGCGCTCGGCAATCTTTTCAACTATTTCAAAGGGTTTTTCACTCATCAGTGACGCGGTGAAGAGAATGTGGCTAGAAGAAAAGGCGCCACCGGGCGCTTTTTCTTTTTAGACGCTGTCATTGACAAGACCGCGCCCTTGTATACCATGCCGCCCGGAGCCCAAAAGCATTTGTGTTGAGATTTCAGAGCGGACCCGAGACCGCAGCTTTACGCTGGTTTCCCTAGGCCTTGGGTCCACTCTGGAACCCCATCCCCTATAGTACCCTGTATTCAGGAGCGATCTTTCGCTATGTGTATATCCACAATGTTATCAACAAACTTATCCACAAACGGACGCTGTATTTCCTGTCTCTTATGCACCAATCGCACATTATCCAGCAAAAGAACACGTATCGGACAAGAAGTGAAATGAAGTTTGACTTACAGACGTCTTTTGTGTCGCACTGCTAAAAATCTTGCGATTTCCATTGACGCGTCCCGAGATGTGTACATAATACACACACGTTGCGTGCGTGCGCGACGAAAGGGAAACCAGCGGCATTACATGGCCGCAGTATCTAGAATCCTAGAGACAGTGATAACCGAAGGCGAGTACGCTTTGCGTACGTCGTCTTTTTTAATTGTTGAGAAGTGTTCCTTACAGTCGTGAAGTCCACGGTGCGTTCCGTTCGCATCGAACGGGACGCACCGTGAACTGCACAGTTCACGAAGGTCGATGCCTGCCGCGTGCGCAAATTTTATTGTAATGCGGCAGTAAATTAGAAAACAATAAACAAAAAACATTATGCAAAAACTTATAGCAGTTGGAACTGCGTTGACGATGTTCGCTTTTGCGACACCGGCTTTCGCAGCGATCAACTCGACATCCATCACGATCACGACCACGAACCGTGGCACGATCAACAACACGACATCGGCTCGTTCATCGACCGGTGGTAACACTGCCCTCGGCAGCCAAGGAGGCACCGGCGGCACTGGCGGCGCGGTAACATCGGCCGGCAGCGAAAACAACGGCGGTGCATCGGCTGGTAACGGCGGTAACGGCGGTAACGGCGGCGCAGGCGGACTCGTCCAGACGGGCAGCGCTTCTGCGAACGCTGGTACTTCCAACGACCTCAACAACACCGACGCAGGTGTTGACCTGACTGGTTGTGGCTGTGGCGACATCAACAGCGTCACGCTCGGACTCACGACGGATAACAGCGCTGCGACCAACGTGGTCAACAACACCACGCGCGCACGCGCACGCACCGGCGGCAACACTGCTCTCGGTTCGCTCGGCGGCGACGCTGGCGTTGGCGGGGTAGTTGACGGCGGCACAGGCTCTGAGAACAACGGCGGTGCCAAGGCTGGCACTGGCGGTGCAGGCGGAGCAGGCGGTCTTGGCGGCACGGTCTCGACCGGGGCAGCAAGCTCGACCTCCGGAACGATCAACATGTTGAACACATCTTTGATTCGTGTTCGCATGTAATCCCTACCAAAAGTAGCGGATTGGTGCTCGTTTAGTGAGGGCTGGGACGCGGGCAGAAGCTCGCGTCCCACCCTCGGGAGAGGACTTCTAAATAGCAAGGAAGCAGATACGGCAGGATTCTCCCGAGGGAAAGCCTTATAAAAGAAACAAACAATATGAAACCAACAATATGAAAAAAATCATCGCTCTCCAAACATCGTCGACCTTCGGCCTTGTGGCAACACTCGCCGTTCTCTTTGTCGCCCTGTTTGCCGCTCTGTCGGCTTCGAACGTGTACGCCGACACGACGACCTGCACCAAAATAAATGTGCCATTCGGCGGGCACGTAGATCGCAGTATAACGATCGCCCCCGGGGGAGTAGTGCAAGCGGACAGCGCCGCAGGAAACTCAAACACGCGCGCCATGCTCACCGCGCTTATCTCCCGTGTGCATATATAACCCATGCGTATGAATTTTCGAACTCACACAGCAACCACGCGCATAAGCGTTCTCGCGTTAACAGTCTTTTTTGCTATCGTACCACTACTCTACGCTCACGCCGACGCGCGCGACAGTGTGCGCACAGTACTTCGCCCCGCCCCTGTCTCGATACCATCTCCGAGCCCGGTCCCACCTCCCGTACCGACACCCGCACCCCCGCCTCCTTCTGGCGGCATCACGAGCACTACGAACGGTAGCGTCGATTCCGGCGGCAATACTGGCGGCAACATCACGACGGGAGACGAGCATATCGACGTGCATGAGGTCAATATAGGCCCGACGAATCCTCCTCCACCTCCACCGCCTCCAAGCGCGAGCCAGAGCGAGACGCCTCCGGCACCGCAATGCGACTTGCGCACACGGACGGGGTGTCCGACGCAGGACGCTGGGCGTGCACGCTAAGGCATGGTGGCGCAGGAGGATTTTGGACACTTTTCCTTCGATCGAGGTCTTGCGGTTCACGCGAAAATGTGGTAGAAGGCGAGCCCTCGTGGAGGTAAGAAATAGGGAAATATGAATAAATTCTTGTCAATATCAGTATCACGCACGTTAGCGTCTTTTTTGATGATCGTGCTTGTGTATAGCCCTCTTTCTCCCCTCATCTCCTTCACGCAAGCAGACACACTGTCCGACAGAATTGCAGCCCGAAACACCCTTCCTGTTATAGCTGCACAAGCCGACGTGACCGCCCAAGCAACGTCCGTATCCGGTGCGGTCGTCGCGTATACGCCACCGGTAACCACCGATGTGTTTGACGGGTCGGACACCACCTCGTGCACCCCCGCCTCCGGTTCAACATTTCCCATCGGCACAACGCAAGTGACCTGCAACGCGACTGACTCTCAGGGTTTAGCGGCAACACCGACCACATTCAATGTCATCGTGAGCGTTGCCGCCCCCGTCATCGCCGCGCAAGCCGACCTGAACGCTCAAGCGACATCCGCTTCTAGTACTGCCGTTGTAACGTACACACCACCCATGAC
>Ga0210408_10006039_pt1 | contig 10514 bp, 4 predicted proteins | sample IncBWH4MmetaG_FD_155471 | JGI IMG/M metagenome (GOLD analysis project Ga0210408, IMG submission 155471) | Forest soil microbial communities from Barre Woods Harvard Forest LTER site, Petersham, Massachusetts, United States - Inc-BW-H-4-M | ecosystem: Environmental > Terrestrial > Soil >...
TAACTCAACGGGTCTTTCCAATATCACGACGCTCTTCCCCAGTTCGGCCGTCAGCAATACGCTGATCATTCAACACGGGACCAATTTCAGGCCCCGCGCCTCTGCGGGCATCGAGTTCGTAGTGCAGTTGCCCATTATCAATGCGCCCTTCCGCCTCTACTGGGCCTATAATCTGGATCGTCTCGAGCAGCAGATAGCCGCGCCCTTATCGATCTTCAAATCGACCGAGTTATCGGCGATTGAGAATTCGATAGGCCCCAGCATCTGGAATTCGCAGGTCCTGCCGCAATTGAGGAATTTCCAGGTGAATACTCAGCGGATCAACTTCTTCGAGCCTCTCTCAACCTTCCGCTTTACCGTCAGTCGGACCTTCTGAATGAATTGCGAGCGCGCCCCGGCCGGGCAAGAGAGGCCACGTACATTGGAGACAAGAGCATGAAAGCCCGGTTGGCATTGTTTTGCCTGGCGCTCGTCATCGGCCTGGTCATGGCAGGATGCAAGAGTAGCCCTTCCACGACTACCATAGCCGTTTCGCCGACTTCGGCGACCGTCCTGCTAGGGACGAGCTTTCAGTTCCTCTCCAGCGCTTCGGGATCGAACAATGCCGTGCAATGGAGCGTGAATGGCGTTCCCAACGGAAACGCGACCTTTGGCATGATCAGCCCCACCGGCCTTTATACGGCGCCCGCAAGCAGGCTACCAGCATTAGGAGTGATTGTCCCGGTAGTTTTTGCCATCGCGAATTCCAGTATTCCGAATTCCGGCTCTACCGGATCCGTCATTGAACTTCAGAGAGGCTTTAATATGAAAGACTTCGCGCCGGGTAACACCATCAACATCAGCGGCAATTCCCAGCCCGGCTGGAATTCATCTTTTATCATTCAAGCTGCCGCAGTTCTGAGCAACGGCCAGTTCGGCGTGCAAATTGCCACCCCGCCGGGACCTCCGCCCAATGGCGTCGGTGGCACCGCTACTGCCACGCCCAACATCACCATCTCCGCTCAGGTTACGGGTACAAGCGCCATCGCTAACGCCACAGTCAGCCTCGATTCTGGCGTCCGTGTATCACTCTCGCAGCCAACGTGTACCATCTACACAAACGAAACTTTCACCTTCACCGCGTCTGTTTCCGGCAATACTAACCAGGCCGTCACCTGGAGCGTCAGCGGCGTCGGGACGATCACACCGACTGGTTTGAATACGGCCCTGTACGCGGCTCTGGCTACGACGGGAACGGCGACTGTTACTGCGACTTCCGCTTTCGACCCCACGCAAAGTGCCAGCGCTACCGTGACCGTCGCGCCGACCGCGGACCCGACCGTAACCGCCCTCAGCCCTACAACCGGAGCGCTAGGCGCCACCCGTCAAGACGTTTACCTCTCCGGGTCGAATTTTATCTGCACGACGGCGGTGATTGTGAATAACGGTGCGACGAACATTTTCCTGCCGGCGAGCTCCCTTTTCGCTCTATCCTCGACCACTTTCCTCGTAAGCGTGCCCGATTCCATTCTTTCTACTCTGCCAACATCGGGCACGACGACAACGCTCACCTTCAGCGCGGAACGCCAGGGCAGCACAACGCCGGTATCGTGCTCGTCTTGCCAGCTTGTCCTCTCGCCGGTGCGCCCAGCTCTCGTCGCCGCCACACCCGATAGCATCGCACTGCCCACCGGAACTTTTAACCTGACTCTTGACGGCGGCTATTTCGGAACCACAAATGTGACGATCGACGCGAACAACAAGCCCATCCAAGGAAAACCGCTTGTGAATGTGCAGTTTAATGGACAGAGCAACGGCACACTCACTTTCAACTCGGATAGACAATTGACGCTTGCCGTCCCTGCCTCAGATGCCAGCGCACCGGGACTTTATCCGATAAACGTCGCAAACACCGTCTCCTGCCCGCCCAGCGGGACGCCCGTTTGCGGAACTGGTTCGCCGAATGGATCGATGGCCTCGGCCAATCTCGCGGTGCAGCCTACTGCCGTTCCCAAGCAGGTCGGTCCGCCACCGAGCGGGGTTGTAGGTGTCGTCACCGTGGGCGCCATCGGTACTAACCCCATCCCTACCGCGGTCGCTATCAACACGGCCACCGGCGTTGCCGTCGTTGCCAATCGAGGAACCAACGACATTACGCTCGTCAGTTTGGGCAGCCTCGCGACACCGTCGCTTAGCATTCTCACACCATCGCTCTGCACCGGCTCTATCGGTACCTCTGCCGCGCCATGCGGTGTTGCAACCGGACCGACCTCAGTGGCTGTCGACAACATCCGCAACCTCGCACTCGTTGCCAACAGCGGGAACTCTATGCTCGCTGTCGTGGACCTCGGCAATCCCAGCGGCACCCCGCCGGTTCCACCCAAGGTCACAGCCCTTCTGAGTTTCCAAGCCGTGGATTCAAGCGGGAATCCGTTGCTATTGGCGCCGCAGGCGGTCGGAATTAATCCGGTCACTGGGCGCGCCCTCGTCGCCTTCTCGACTTCCTCAGGGGCTGGCGGCTCAAATGCCGGGGCGATTCTTGATATGGACCAGGTTAAGGCAGCAACGAATGTCGTCGCGCTGCCTGCGCCGGGCGCGGCGCCCATCCTCTTGAATGTTGTGAATATTAATAGTGGACCCCAACCGCAGATTGCGGTTTCGGCGAAATTGAATTGGGCTTTGGCGACACCAGGAGGCACGGGCTCCCTTTCCATCGTGGATTTGGGACGCCAGACGACAAATCAAATCACGAGTCTGAGCTGCAGCGGAGGGGTTGTAACGGCCAATGTGAGCATCATACCTTCCCTGCAGCCCGGCCAGCCGGTTCTCATCACCGGTGCGAGCCCTTCTAGCCTCAACGGAATATTCCAGGTGAGAAGCGTATCCAATACCAACTTCACATACTCCCAAGCATCATGCGCCTCAGGTTCTGGCGGTACTGCCGCGTACGCGGTTCCCGTGGCCACGCTCGCTACTAATCCCAACGTTCGTGGCGTGAGCATCAATGATGAAACGCAGAAGGCGCTTCTCGTCGATCCTACGAATACAGTGCCGGCCTTTGTCTTCAACATTCTCGATCAGAGCTCTCCGGCGGTCAGTAACCTGCCGTCAGGCTCGAACAACGTGGCTACCGCCATGAATCCACTAACGAACGTCGGTGTGATCGTAAATCGCACCGGCAATCAGGGGCTAGTGGTCAATCCAGTAACTCCGACCGTGGTCACTAGTTTCCCTACCGGCATTTCCCCGATCGATGTCGCTATTGACCCCGCCGCCAATACGGCGCTCGTCGTCAATCAAGGCGATAACACCGTGAGCCTCTTTTCTCTCGGCGGCCCGCTGCGTTCCTCGCCTCAGATCGTCCAAGGCAGCTTTGTCTCTGCGGGTTCCACGCAAAGCTCCACCAACGTGACGATCAAATCCAGTCTTGGCTCTGCTGCCATGCCGCAGAACCAAACAGTGACGCTCGTCGGAAATTTCCCCGGCACGCCCGTGCCCCGTCTGGACGGAAACTGCTCTTCCTCTGCCTTCATCGGCTCGCCGACGATTACAAATGGCGGCAGGAAGTTGACCGCGACCATATCAGGCAGCTTCCTTGCAGCGAATGGCCCGCGTTTATACGCCCTCGATGTGGTAGACAGCTGCACTACGCCCGCATCTTTTTCTAATGCCGCTCCCCTGCAAGTCATTCAGGCGGTCAGCCTTATCACCAGCCACTGTTCCAACCCCGCGAACCCCGCGCCTCAGGGCGTCGCCATCGATACTGCCCATAACGTTGCGGTAATAACGGAGCCCGGCTGTAACCATGTTTCTCTGGTTAGTCTAGCGCCGGCCACCATCGGCCAGGGACAGTTCGGCGCCACCGATCTTGCTGTCGGAACAAATCCTCAAGGTGTGGCTGTGTATCCCCAGGCTGGTCTTGCGGTCGCGGCCAATTCTGGCAGCAACAACGTCTCCATCGTGGATATCGTCAATAACGCTGTGCCCACAACTTTCACGGTCGATCCCATCCCCACCGGCGTGGCCATTGATCTCGGTTTGGGCAAAGCCACGGTCACAGCCAATGGCGCCAGTCTGGTCGACGTCTTTCCCGTCTCTACAACCTCGCAAACGCCAACGACGGTCGGCGTTCAGCAAGGCCCCACAGCCGTGGCCATCGATCAAAAGGATCACGTGGCCGTCGTGGCAAATAGCAACAGCAACACCGCCAGTGTCGTGAACCTTTCTACGAACACAGTGAGTCTCACCAGCTCGATCAGTTTCCCTCAAGGCGTAGCGTTCGATCCCATAACGGGCGCTTTTTTGGTCACCTCTGCGGCAAGCAACCAGGTGATCGCCCTGAATCCCAATACGTCTGCCACGTTGGGCATTCGGGTAGGCATCGGTCCCAGTTCTGTCGCTTATAATTTTGAAAGCGGCACGCTGGTGACTGCAAATAACCTGAGTGGCACCGTGAGCGTCGTCGACTTTATAGACCAAACGGTTCGCGGGGTGTTCTCACTGCCATCGTCCACTCAATTTGCAATCGATATTCATCCGCAAACGAATTTGGCCGTTGTTGCCGATACGGCGGATAATGAGGTCTTGTTGGTTCCGCTGCCGCACTAACGATGCGCATGACCATGCAACAAAAGACACTTTGTGCGGCATCTCATCCGCACCGAAGTTGACGCCTGGAAAATGCGGTCGCTATAATTCCCGACTTGTGATTTCGCGAAGGAGACAGTATGAAATTTCACCAGATGCCGAAAAATCTACGGACACTCGCCCTGGCATTGCTCTTACTGCCGGCCACGGGCGCCTGGGCTCAGACGGGCGGCGCCGCCGCTGCTTCGGGCCCGATGAAAATTGCCATTCTCAACGTGCGCCAGGCCATCGTGACCACCATTGAAGGAAAACAGGCGTCCGCCCAGCTCCAGAGCCAGTTCGCCGCGCAACAGAACGACTTGCAGAATGTGCAGAAGCAAATTACAGATTTGCAGAATCGCATCGCCAACAGTCACGGCACGCTAAGTGAGGATGAGCAATCTCGGCTGCAGCGCCAGGGCGAGCTTTTGACCCGCCAGTTTCAGCGCAAGCAGGATGACCTGAATGAAGCGTTGAACGCTGCCCAGAGCGACATCATCGACAATATTGGCCGAAAAATGCTCGACGTTCTCGACCGCTATGCCCGCGAAAATAGCTACACGGCGGTATTCGATACATCCGCCCAGGGCTCGCCCGTCGTCTACGGTTCCAGCCAGATCGATATCACTCAGGAAATAATCCGTCTCTACGATCAGGCCTATCCTGCAAAGGCGGGCACTGCCGTGCCATCCGGTTCCGCTGCTCCAGCCCCACAACCGAAAACGCCAGCTCCGGCCGGAACTCAGCCTTCCACCGCGCCCAAGAAGACAACGCCGTAATACGAATCGACCTTACGGCGGCCGTTCTTACGACGGCCTAAACTGACCGCAGCTTGCTCGGCAAATTACTTTTCGGCAGTGTCAAGCTGCGGTTTCTATTGCTCGGGAATGCCTTCGTTTAGGCGCTAATGCCCCGCTGTCGGGTCTCAAAGTAAGCCGAAGGCTTCCCGCCGGTCCCTTGCTTTTGTAGTTCCCGGCCACTATACTGAACCTTCGTCCGAAGCCGGTCGCACATCCGAGTGGGCGCGAGCCCACTTTTTTGTTGGAGAAAACGTTCAGGCGACCGCCGGCCAGCCCATGGAGTTGGAGCGCATACGCGACGCCGCCGAACGCGCCGCCCGAACGGCCGGGGTCGAAGTGGTCGACGTCGAATGGAAAATCGGCAAGCAACGCTTTTTGCGCGTTTACATCGATAAACCGGAAGGCGTCAGCCATAGTGATTGCCAGGCCGTCAGCGAGCAACTGGGCGTGCTTCTCGACGTCGAGGACCTCGTTCCGGGGCCCCGCTACATTCTGGAGGTCAGCTCTCCGGGTCTCGATCGCAAGCTGACCAGGGCGGCTGACTTCGAGAGATTTGTCGGCCGCTTGGCTCGGATTTCGACCGTGCAACCCGTCGAGAATTCGACCTTCTTCGAAGGACGCCTGGCAGGGCACGCCGACGGCCTGGTGAAGATGGAAGTCAAAGGCCGCATCATTGAGTTACCTCTCGCCGGCATTCGCAAGGCGAATCTGGTCGTGGAGTGGTAGGAGTAAAACGGAATGGCGAATCTGCTGGACCAAATGATTGAGCAGATCAGCCGGGAAAAGCATATCGAGCCGGATATTATCGTGGCTGCTATTGAAGACGCCATGGTGGTGGCCGCGCGGAAGTTTTACAAGACTGAAGAGAACCTCCGCGCCAAGTTCAATCCGGAAACCGGCCAGGTCGACGTGTATTCAGTTCGCTCTGTAGTGGACGAAATCGCCGACCCCAAAAACGAAATGACGCTCTCCGATGCGCGTAAGGTCGATCCGCATCTCGAGGTTGGCGGCGAACTGCTGATTCCCAAGCCCACCGCCGTTCTGGGCCGTATCGCCGCGCAGACCGCCAAGCAAGTCATCATGCAGAAGGTGCGCGAGGCCGAGCGCGACACCATCTTCAACGAATACAACGGGCGCGCCGGCGAGCTCGTCAACTGCATCGTCAAGCGTTTCGAAGGTCCCGACGTTGTCGTGGATATGGGCCGCACCGAAGCGCGTCTGCCAAAACGCGAGCAATCGCGCTTGGAAACGTACAATCTGGGTGATCGCCTGCGTGTTGTCATCAGGGCCGTGGACCGCGCCGCCAAAGGCCCGCAAGTAATCGTCTCCCGCGCCGATCCGGTGTTGGTGCAGCGCTTGTTCGAAATGGAGGTCCCGGAGATTTACGATGGGACCGTGCAGATTCGCGCCGCGGCGCGCGAGGCCGGCGAGCGCACCAAAATCGCCGTGGTGAGCCGGGATAAGGACGTCGACCCTGTAGGCGCCTGTGTCGGCATGAAGGGCATGCGCGTGCAATCGATCATCCGTGAACTGCGCGGCGAAAAAATCGATATTATTCCGTATTCCGAAGATATCATGGCCTTCGCGCAAAAATCCTTGAGCCCGGCTAAGGTTACGCGCGTGCAAATTGTCGATTCGGAAAACCACCACCTCGAAGTCATCGTGGAGGATACTCAGCTTTCTCTGGCCATCGGCAAAAAAGGACAGAACGTCCGTCTCGCCAGCAAACTGATCGGCTGGAATGTCGATATCAAGAGCGAGGAAGAGAAGCGCCAGGAAATTGAAGCGCAGATGGCTGCGCTTACCGCGCCCGGCACGCCCCTTTCTGAATTGAAAGGTGTGGGTCCGAAGACCATCGAAAAAATCGAAGCTCACGGCGTCAGCAGCATAGAAAAGCTGGCCGATATGACTCCCGAACAGTTGACCGCGATTCCGGGTATCGGCGAAAAGATGGTGGAAAAAATCCAGCTTTCCGTGGCCGCCCATTTCCAATCGATCGAACAGCAAGCCGTGGAAGGGGCTCAGCCCGCCGAGCTTGAGGAACAGCCAGGTGAGGCCGAGCAGTTGGCTTCATCAGAAGGCTCCGTCGAGGAAGCAGCCCCGGTCGAGGCCGCCCCCGAGGAGTTAGACACTGCGGCCGAACAGCACACCGAAATCAATCAGGAAGCTGCGCCGCAGACTCAAGCGGAATCAGTCGAGGCTATTTCCGAAGAAGCCGGCACATCCGAAGACGAAAACGTGGAGCGAAAAGAGAAATCAACTCAGGAATGACGGAACCAAACCAAATTCGCATCAACGAGCTCGCGCGTGACCTGGAAGTAAAGGCCAAAGCGATCATCGACTATTTGCCCGAAGCTGGCGTCACCGAGAAGAAGACCCACTCGAGCTCGATCGACGTAGCCGCCGCCGAAAAAGTACGCGCCCATTTCCGCAAACTAGCTGAGGACGAGGCCACCGCTGAAGCGAAAGCGCAAGCGGACAAAGCCGCCAAAGAAGCTGCCGCCAAAGCCGCTCGCCTGCGTCCCGCGGCCCCAGCAGCTGCCGCCGCCCCAGGAGCGAAAGTGCCTGCTCCTGCAGCCACGGTGCCCACGCCAGTTGGCGTTGCGCCTGCGGCTCCTAAGCCGGCTCCCGCTCAGGCGGGTCCGGCTGCTGCGAAGCCGACCGCTCCGGCTGTTGCGAAACCCGCCGCTCCTGCGCAGACGCCGGTTCGTCCGGCTGCTGCGCCTGCCGCTCCCGGATCCACTCCGGCCGGGCCGGCACCACCTGCTGCAGCGCAGCCGCCGAAGCCATCGCCCGCGACCGCACCGCCCGGATCAACGCCGAGGCCTGCAACCCCGGCTCCGATGCGCCCTGCCGCGCCAGGCGCTCCGCCGCAAGGCGTTGCACGGCCGCCCATGCGTCCCGGCACAGCACCTGGAGGACCCGGAAGTCCAGTCGCTCCCCGCCCAGGCGCTCCTCGCCCCGGCGCTCCCGGTTCCGCGCCCGGCATTGCCGCGCGCTCCGGCGCCCCTTCGGGCGCTCCGGCACCTCGTCCCGGCGTAGGAGCCCCCGGCGGCCGCTACCCGATGCGTCCCGGTGCTCGCCCCGGAACGGTTCCCATGCGACCGGGCAGTATGCCGCCTCGCCCTGGGCAAAGGCCCATGCGGCCTGGCGGTCCGTCGTTGCCGATGCCCGTCGTGCCTCCGCCAAAGGCGGAGCCCGGCAAACCAATTTATGAACGCAAGCCTGCGGCTCGCGCCCGTCCCACGCTGGAGAAGCGCTTCGAAGAGGGCGAACGCAAGCTGCACCCGGTTCGCGCACGCACCGGCGTACCCCAGGGCCGGGCCACGCGCATCGAGCCCGTCGCCCAGCCGCCGCGTCCGCCGCGCGACATCACCATCACCGAAGGCATCACCGTCCGCGACCTCGCGGAAAAGCTGGACGTACGCGCCAAGGAAGTCCTAAAAGAACTCCTCGACCGAGGAGTTTTTGCCTCCATCAATCAGGCTCTGGACGTGGGCACGGCAACCAGCCTCGCCGAAGCCTTCAGCGGAGTCGTGAACGTCGTCTCCTTCGAAGAAGAAGTCGTCCAGGAAGTTGCCAAGGAAGAGAAGAAGGAAAATCTCCTGCCTCGGTCGCCGGTCGTTACGGTCATGGGTCACGTCGACCACGGCAAGACCAGCTTGCTGGACGCCATTCGCCAAACCGAAGTCGCTGCCGGTGAAGCCGGAGGCATAACGCAGCACATCGGCGCATCGGTCGTTTCCATTGACGGCCGCCGCATAGTTTTCATCGATACGCCCGGCCACGAAGCCTTTACGCGCATGCGTGCTCGTGGCGCCAAGGTCACCGATCTTGTTGTGTTGGTCGTTGCCGCCGATGACGGCCTGATGCCGCAAACGCTCGAAGCCATTGACCACGCGCGTGCCGCCAGCGTGCCCATCATTGTTGCCATCAACAAGGTTGATAAGCCGGAAGCCCAGCCTGAACGCGTTAAGCGCCAGCTTGCCGATCGCGGCCTGATGCCGGAAGAATGGGGCGGCGATACTGTCGTCGTCGAAGTGTCCGCGCGCGAAAAGAAAAATCTCGACAAGCTCCTCGAAATGATCCTGCTCGTCTCCGATCTGCGCGAGCTTCGCGCGAATCCGTCTGCGCCTGCCAGCGGCACGGTTCTCGAATCCCGCGTCGATCGCGGCCGCGGTCCGGTGGCCACTGTTCTTGTGCAGAACGGCACCTTGCACACCGGAGACGTCTTCATCGTCGGCGCCGTCTACGGCAAAGTGCGGGCGCTTTTCGACGATCATGGCCGCCCAGTCAAGCTGGCCGCGCCGTCCACACCCGTTGAGGTCCTCGGCCTGCAAGGCATTCCCGAGGCCGGTGATCAATTCCAGGTGGCCGACGAAGCCAAGGCTCGCCACATCGTCGATTATCGCCAAACCAAGTTGCGTGAAGCCTCGCTCGCCCGCAGCGCCGGCGGGCGTATCACTCTCGATCAATTGCACGAGCAGTTGAAGAGCGGCGAAACCAAGGAATTGCCCATCGTCATCAAGGCCGATGTGCAGGGCTCCGTCGAAGTTCTCAGCGAACTGCTCCCCAAGCAGTCCACCGATCAGGTGAAGCTGAAGATCATTCACGCCAGCGTCGGCGCTGTTACGGAAACCGACGTTCTGCTCGCTTCCGCTTCAGGCGCCATCATTTTCGCCTTCAACGTGCGGCCCGACCGCAAAGCTGCCGACTTGGCTCAACGCGAAAACGTCGACATCCGCCTGCACTCGATCATTTACGAAGTCACCGACGAGATCAAAAAGGCCATGTCCGGCCTGCTCGAGCCCGTCTACAAGGAAACGCATCTCGGCCGCGCCGAAGTGCGCAACTCTTTCCGCATCAAGGGCGTCGGCACGATCGCCGGCTGTTATGTTCTCGACGGCATCATCAAGCGCGATGCCGAAGTGCGCGTCGTTCGTGAAGGAGTGGTGGTTTACACCGGCCGAGTCAGTTCGTTGCGCCGGTTCAAGGAAGATGCCAACGAAGTTCGCGCTGGCTTCGAATGCGGCGTCGGAGTTTCGAATTTCAACGACATCAAAGTCGCCGATGTGCTCGAATGCTTCGCTATGCAGAAGCAGATTCTCG
>Ga0210408_10006041_pt1 | contig 10514 bp, 7 predicted proteins | sample IncBWH4MmetaG_FD_155471 | JGI IMG/M metagenome (GOLD analysis project Ga0210408, IMG submission 155471) | Forest soil microbial communities from Barre Woods Harvard Forest LTER site, Petersham, Massachusetts, United States - Inc-BW-H-4-M | ecosystem: Environmental > Terrestrial > Soil >...
CTGGTGCGTACCCATCGCCACGCAGACGCTGCATGCCGCCGGCGCAGCGATGGCATTCAAAGTGCTCAAGCAGCCGCGCTGCGCCCTCGCCTACATCGGCGATGGCGGTACCTCCGAGGGCGCATTTTACGAAGCGCTCAACCTGGCCGGGGCGCGCGATTTGCCCGTGGTTTTCGTCATCGTCAACAACGGCTGGGCCATTTCCGTTCCGACGAAGGCGCAGACGGCCGCGCAAACTTTGGCGCAGAAGGCGGTGGCGGCCGGTATTCCCGGCGTGCAGGTCGACGGCAACGACGTGTTCGCCGTGCGGGAAGTGGTCGGCGAGGCGCTCGAGGCCGCGCGAAACGGCGCAGGTCCCTGTTTGATCGAGGCACTGACGTACCGATTGAGCGATCACACCACCGCGGATGACGCCAGCCGCTATCGCTCCAATCACGAGGTCAAGGACGCGTGGGCACTCGAGCCGTTGATTCGGCTGCGGGAATTTTTGGTCAATGCCGGCGTTTGGGATGCCGCCAAGGAGCAGTCCCTGCTGGAGGAGTGCGCTCTCAAAGTCGATGCGGCCGTGACCGAGTATCTGGCGAAGCCGAAGCCGTCGACCGATGCGATGTTCGACCATCTGTTCGCCGCTTTACCCCCTCACCTGCACGAGCAGCGCCTCATCGCGCGCCATTATTCATCTAATCCTGGCGTCTCGAAAACCAGCGGACATTGAGTTGGCGAAAATAACCATGGTAGAAGCCATTGCATTGGCGCATGGCTGGGAAATGCAGCATGACGCCAAGGTGGTCGTGATCGGGCAGGACGTGGGCCTCAACGGCGGCGTGTTCCGCGCGACCGCTGGGTTGCAGGAACGCTTCGGCGCGGATCGGGTGCAGGACACGCCGCTGGCGGAAGCGATGATCGCCGGCATGTCAGTCGGCATGGCGACGCATGGGCTGAAGCCGGTCGCGGAAATTCAGTTCATGGGATTCCTGTATCCGGCGCTCGATCAGATCGTGAATCACATGTCGCGGATGCGCAACCGGACCCGCGGCCGGCTCAGTTGTCCGGTGGTCATTCGAACCCCGCACGGCGGCGGCATCCACGCTCCCGAACATCATTCGGAAAGCACCGAGACCATGCTGTGCCACATACCGGGAATACGCGTCGTATGCCCATCCTCCCCGCAGCGAGCCTACGGCCTGTTGCTGGCGGCGATCCGCGATCCGGACCCCGTCATGTTTTTGGAGCCGGTACGCCTGTACCGCGCGATGCGCCAGGAGGTGAGCGACGACGGCCAGGCTCTGCCGCTCGATGTGTGCTTCGTTCTGCGCGAAGGCTCGGATGTGACCGTAGTCACGTGGGGAGCAATGACCATCGAGACCTTGCGTGCCGTCGGCGAACTCGACAAGCGCGGCATCAGCGCCGAGGTCATCGACCTTGCCACGTTGAGTCCGATCGACATCGAGACCATCCTCGAGTCCGTGGCCAAGACCGGCCGGCTGGTGATCGTGCACGAGGCCGCGCGCAATGTCGGCGTGGGCGCCGAGATTGCGGCGCTGGTCGCGGAACACGGCCTGTATGACTTACAGGCGCCGATTCAGCGCGTCACCGGTTTCGACACCATCATGCCGCTGTTCAAACTCGAGCACGATTACATTCCGAGCGTGCAGCGAATCATCGACGCGGTGGAACGCACGTTCACCGACTAGCAGCCAGGGCCGTTTCATGAGTACATTCAGGCTTCCGGATTTGGGCGAAGGCTTGGCGGAGGCCGAGATCATCGAGTGGCACGTCAAGGTGGGCGATCACGTGCGGGTCGATCAACCCATGGTCTCGGTCGAAACCGCCAAAGCGGTTGTCGAGGTACCGGCGCCCTTCAGCGGCACGGTGACCGCCTTGCGGGGTGCACCCGGCGACATCGTGCTCACCGGGGCGCCGCTCATCGACTTCGATTCCGGGACCGTCGTGGGCAGCATGCCCGCCACTGCTGAGCAGGAATACGTGGAATCGGCGGTGGCCGGGGGCGCGCGCAACCACGGCGTGCATCGCGCTCGTGCCGTGCCGGCGGCTCGCGCGCTGGCCAAGCGCTTAGGGGTGGATCTGGCGGCGGTCAACGGCCGCGGCCACGCCGGATTGATCACTCTCGACGACGTCCTGCAGTACGCCAATATATCGGCCACCACGAATTTCGCACCCGCCACGAACGGCACATCCGCCTCGCCGGGCGCCCGCGCGATTGCCGCCGCCGGACCCGCCGACGGCAGCGTTGAACCGCTGCGCGGTGTGCGCCGCGCCATGGCGCAGAGCATGTCGCTGTCGCGGGATCAGGTGGCCGGCGCCACGGTGTGCGACGATGCGGACATTCACCACTGGACGCGCCCCGGCGACTACATGCTGCGGCTCATGCGCGCCATGATCTGCGCCTGGCGTACGGAACCCGCCTTGAACGCCTGGTATGATTCGGTCACGCAGTCGCGAATCTTGGTGGCGCACATCGACCTCGCGATTGCGGTGGATACGCCCGGCGGGCTCATCGTTCCGGTGGTGCGAAACATCGAAAAAAAATCGCCTGACGAATTGCGTACAGCCATCGCGCTGCAAAAAGAGGCGGCGCACCGACGCAGCACCCGGCCGGAGGACCTGCGCGACTTCACCCTGATGCTGTCGAATTTCGGAACTCTCGCCGGCCGCTACGGAATCCCCCGGGTGGTGCCGCCCGCGGTCGCCATCCTGGGCGCGGGCAAAGTGCGCGAAGATGCGGTGGTCGTCGGAGGTGCGGTCCACGCGCATCGCCGCATGCCGCTGTCCTTGAGCTTCGATCACCGCTGCATCACCGGCGGCGAAGCCTGCCGTTTCCTGGCCTCCGTCATTCTCGATCTCGAAAAGCCGGATTAACCCACGGAGTTTCGTCATGTATCAGGCTTCCTCGGTACAACTTCGCAAGATCGTCGCCGCCATGGCCCGCTCCGCAATCAGGCCGCCAAAATCGATGCGCAACTTCGACTGGCCGGGCTTTCTGCAGGCGTACTACGCCAACGTCGATGCGCAGGACCTCGCGGCGCGTGAACCGGCCGAACTTGCCGGCCTCGCCCTGTCGCACCTGACGTTCGCGCGCCGGCGGGGAAGATCCGCGCTCATCCGCGTATTCAACCCGACCTTGCGCGAGCATGGATTCACCTCGCCGCACACCGTCATCGAGATGGTGAACGACGACATGCCCTTCCTCGTGGATACCATCAACCTTGCGCTCACCCAGCGCGCCCTTACCCTGCATTTTCTGACGCACCCCATCTTTGCCGCGTCGCGCGACCGTTCGGGGAATTTGCTCTCGCTGCGGGAGCGCGGCGAACCGTCCACGGGTCCCGCCGACAAGAAGCTGCGTCTGGAATCCTTTCAACACATCGAAGTGGACCGAATCGTCGACCCCGCCGCGTTGAATTCTCTCGCCGCGCAGATCGAGCGCAGCATGCGCGACGTGCGGGTCGCGTGCGCCGATTGGGGCAAGATGCGCGCCGCCACCCGGCTGGTGGCGCAGGAATTGAGTTCCTTGAGCGCGCAGTTCGACGCGAGCGACTTGAGCGAAGCTCTGGCGCTTCTCGCCTGGATGGAAGATCGCCACTTCACCTTTTTGGGATATCGTGAATATCGATTGCAGGGACGCAAGGGACAGGAGGCCCTGCGGCCGCTCGAAGCCACCGGCCTGGGGATTCTGCGCCGCGGCCACAGAAAGACCACCAGCAGCAACCGCTCGCTGGCGAGCGACATCCGCCGCCAGAGCCGCTCGCGCGACATCGTCCTCGTCACCAAGGCGAATCTGCTGTCGACGGTTCACAGGGCCGGACACGTCGACTACGTCGGCATCAAGCATTTCGACGCCAAGGGGCGCTTGACCGGCGAAAAGCGCTTCCTGGGCTTGTGGACCTCGTCGGCCTACAGCAGCAACCCGCGTGAAATTCCCGTGCTGCGCCACAAAGTCGCGCAAGTGGTGGAACATTTTGCGCTGGCCCCGGACAGCCATGACGGCAAGGCGCTGCAGCACATTCTCGAGTCCTTTCCGCGCGACGAATTATTTCAAGCGAGCGTTGCGGAACTGAATCGCATCGTTACCGGAATCTTCGGTTTGCAGGAGCGCCCGCGGGTTCGCGTGCTGCTCAGGCGCGACGCATTTCACCGTTTCTATTCCTGCATGGTGTTCGTGCCGCGCGAAAAGTACAACACACAGGTCCGTCAGCGCATCGAGAAAGTCATCCGCGAGGAGCTTTCCGCGTCCGGCATCGAATCGCAGGTGCAGATCGCGGAGTCGAACCTCGCGCGCCTGCACATCGTCGCGCGCACCAACCCGGCCGACATCACCCGGGTCGATGCGGACGCGCTGGAACGCCGCGTCGCCGCGGCGGTGCGCTCGTGGCTGGACGCGTTCAAGACCGCGCTGCTGGCGCGCCTCGATGAGGCATTCGCCTTGCAGCTTTTCGAGAAGTACGCGCCGGCGTTCCCCGCGGCCTACACCGAGGACTTTCAAGGAGATGCCGCCGCGCTGGATGTGTCGTTTCTCGAGGCCGTGGAGAAAGAACCGGCGCGCCTGCATCTCGATATCTACCGGCCTGAGCCGCGGCGCAAGGACGGGTTCTTCCTGAAGATCTTCCGCAGCCAGGATGCGATTCCGATTTCGGACCTCCTGCCCATGCTGGAGAACATGGGACTCAAAGTGATTGCCGAGCGGCCCTACCAACTGGAGTTCGCGGGAGGCCGCCACGCCTGGATTCAGGATCTGGAACTGGTGATGCAGGCATCGACGGTAAGTCAATTCGAGGCGCTGGAGCGCGAAATCAAGAGTGCCTTCGCCGCCGTTTGGACCGGCCGGATGGACAGCGACAGCTTCAATCAGTTGACTCTGTCAGCCGGCATACCGTGGCGCATCGTGATCGTCATGCGCGCCTATTGCCGGTATCTGCTGCAGACCGGACTGCCGTTCAGCCAGGGCTATATCGCGCAAGTGCTGGTGAACAATGCGGCCATCGCCCGGGCATTGGCCGATATGTTCGTGACCCGCTTCAACCCCGAGACGTCGGCTGCCGTGCGCCAAAGCACGCTCGCGCGGCTCGATCGGCGCATCCGCGCAGCCCTCGAGGAGGTGACGCGCTCGGACGAGGACCGGATCTTGCGGGCCTTATGGAATGCATTGTCGGCAACGGTTCGCACCAATGCCTATCAAACCGGCCGCGACGGCCAGTTCAAGGAATACCTGTCCTTCAAGCTGGAGAGCCAACAGCTTCGCGAGCTGCCTTTACCCAAGCCGCTGTTCGAGATCTTCGTATTCTCGCCGCGGATGGAGGGCGTGCACCTGCGCATGGGTTACGTCGCGCGCGGCGGCATCCGCTGGTCGGATCGGCGCGAGGATTTTCGCACGGAAGTGCTCGGCCTCATGAAGGCGCAGCAGGTGAAGAACACGGTGATCGTTCCCGTGGGAGCCAAGGGCGGATTCGTCGTCAAGCGCATGCCGGTCGAGCGCGACGCGCAGCAGGCGGAAGTGATCGCATGCTATCAAACGCTCATCAGGGGCCTTTTGGACATCACCGACAACATCGTCGACGACAAGATCATCGCTCCGGCCATGGTGGTCCGCCACGACAAGGACGACGCCTACCTGGTGGTCGCCGCGGACAAGGGCACTGCGACGTTTTCCGACATCGCCAACGCCATTTCCGAAGAGTACGGCTTCTGGCTCGGCGATGCGTTCGCCTCCGGCGGCTCGGCCGGCTACGACCATAAGAAGATGGCGATCACGGCGCGCGGCGCCTGGGAGTGCGTGAAGCGCCACTTCCGCGAAATGCGCATCGACATCCAGAATCAGAACTTCACGGTCGTCGGCATCGGCGACATGGCGGGGGATGTATTCGGCAACGGCATGCTGCAATCGCGGCACATCCTGCTGGTGGCGGCCTTCAATCACATGCACATCTTCATCGATCCGCAGCCCGATCCGGCGCGCTCGTTCCGTGAGCGCGAAAGGCTGTTCAAGATGCCGCGCTCCAGCTGGGATGATTATTCGCGCGCCGCCATTTCGAAGGGCGGCGGGGTATTTTCCAGGGCCGCCAAGAACCTGACCCTGTCGCGCGAAGCGCAGTTGCTGCTCGAACTTCCGGCGCAGACCACGCCGAACGAAGTGATCAAGGCCATTCTGAAGGCGCATGTCGATCTGTTTTGGAACGGCGGCATCGGCACTTACGTGAAGGCCACCTTTGAAAGCCACAGCGACGTCGGCGACCGCAGCAACGACGCCGTGCGGGTCGATGCGCGCGAATTGAATTGCAAGGTCATCGGCGAGGGCGGCAACCTCGGAGTATCGCAGCTCGGGCGCGTCGAATTCGCGCGGCGCGGCGGCAGGCTCAACACGGATTTCATCGACAACTCCGCCGGAGTGAACTGTTCGGATGTGGAAGTCAATTTGAAGATTCTCCTGAACGGGGCGGTACGCGCAAAGGAAATAAGCCGCGCGGGGCGCGACCGGCTGCTGGTCCAGATGACCGGTGAAGTGGCGGGTCTGGTGCTACGCAACAACTATTTGCAGAGCCAAGCGATCAGCACCAGCGAATTCCAGTCTAAGGAGCGCTTGAACGAGATCGCCTACGTGATCCGCGCGCTCGAACGTTCCGGTGACCTCAACCGCTCGCTGGAATACCTGCCGACCGAGGAGGAAATCGCGGAGCGCCGCAAGGCCGGCGAGGGATTGACCCGCCCGGAGCTGTCCGTCACCTTGAGTTACGGGAAGATATGGCTATACCGGGCGCTCATCCAGTCGAACGTTCCCGAGGATCCCTATCTTTCGACCGAATTGGCCCGCTACTTCCCGGCGCAGGTACAGAAGCGTTTCGCGGTGCGTTTGAAACGCCACCGTTTGCGGCGCGAGATCATCGCCACGGCGATCACCAATAGTTTGATCAACCGCATGGGGCCGGTGTTTCCGGTGCGCGCGCAGGATGACACGGGGGCGGATCCGGCGGCGATTGCGCGCGCTTACAGCATCGCACGCGAGGTGTTCGCCGCCCGCTACATTTGGACGCAAATCGAAGCGCTCGACAACCGCATTCCTGCCACCGTGCAATACACGGCCATGTCGCAGATCGCGCGCCTGTTGCGGCATATGACCTACTGGCTGCTGGAGAATCGGCGCGATGACCTCGACATCGAGCGCGGCGTGCTGCGCTACGCCGCCAAGGTGGGGGAGCTGTTCCACGGTCTAACGGACGTGTTGGGGGCCACGGAGCAGGCGCGCCTACGCGTGCTGCGCTCGCACCTCATCGAGCAGCACGTCCCCGAAGATCTTGCCTCGCGAATCTCCTCGGTGGAGGTGCTGCATTGCGCGCTGGATTTGGCCGAAGTCGCCATGGCCGCGCGCTTGGACGTGGGCTACGCGGCCAAGGCGTATTTCGACTTGGGCGAGCGCATCGGCCTGACTTGGATCAAGGAACAAATCGAAAGTCTGGCCGCGGACGGTCATTGGCAGGCGGTGGCTCGCGGCACCTTGCGCGACAATTTGTACGAGCTGCAACGCAAGATCACCGGCGCGGTGCTGGCATGCAAGGGCCGGGACGCATCCGCGCGAGTCAGCCTTTGGGTCGAGCGTCACGCCGCTCCGGTCGATGCATTGAAGCGGGTCGTCGTCGATCTGCGCACCGGTTCGCCGCCGGACTTCGCGACTCTGTCCGTCGCTCTGCAAGCGGTCAGGCGTCTCGCGCAGGATTGATCGAGTGACGCTGCAAGCGACGAAATTCGGCCGCGAGTACCTGCAAAATCGCATCCTGGGAGAATTCTCGCTGGCGCGGCACCTCGGCATCGTGGTCGAATCAGCCGACGACTCCGCGGTGGTGCTGCGCGCGCCGCTCGCAGCCAATGCCAATTACAAGGGCACCGCATTCGGCGGAAGCTTGTATTCGGTGGCGGTGCTGACCGGGTGGGCCTGGGTCACCCGCTATCTCGAGTCCCGGGGTGTCATCGCCGATGCGGTGATCCAGGAATCGAGCACGCGTTTCCTGGCGCCGGTCCAAGGTGATCTGCGAGCCAGCGCCGTCGTGCCTTCCGACGCGCAGATCGACAAATTCCGCAAGATGCTGCAGCGCGCCGGTCGCGGCCGAATTCGCGTGCGCGTGGAGATTTGCCACGAGCAGACCCTGGCCACCCTTTTTGAGGGTGTGTTTGCGGCGGTCATGCGTCAATAGGAGGAGCGGTGGCCGGAAAATTGATTTTGGTCCGTCACGGACAGAGCATTTGGAACCTCGAGAATCTCTTCACCGGCTGGCGCGACGTCGATCTGAGCGATCAGGGGCGCCTGGAAGCGGTGCAGGCGGGACGTGAATTGCAGCGTGAAAGGCTCGAGCCGAAGATCGCCTTTACCTCGGTATTGAAGCGGGCGATCCGCACGCTGTGGTTGCTCCTGGATACCACCGACCGTATGTGGATTCCGGTGGAGCGGAGCTGGCGGCTCAATGAGCGTCACTACGGCGCCTTGGAGGGACTCAACAAGGCGCAGACGGTCGAACAGCACGGCGAGGCGCAGGTCAAGATCTGGCGCCGCAGCTACGATGTGCCGCCGCCGGCCTTGAGGCTGGATGATCCGCGGCATCCGCGCTTCGATCCTCGCTACGCCGACGTCGATGCGGGCTCGCTGCCCGCGGCCGAGTCGCTCAAGGACACGCTGTCGCGCGTTCTGCCCTTTTGGGAGTCGCGCATCGTCCCCGAGCTTCGCGCCAACCGGGACGTGCTCGTCGTCGCGCATGGAAACTCCCTGCGCGCCTTGGTCAAAATGCTCGACATGATGTCCGAGAGCGACATCGTGGAATTCAACATTCCAACCGGCATCCCGATACTCTACGAACTTGACGAACAGCTGCAGCCTCTCGGCCGCCGATTCCTCGGCGACCAGCAATCCATTGAAGCCGCGCAAGAGGCGGTGCGCCGGCAAACCGAGAAGAAATGACGCCGCGGGTCACGAATCCGGGGCGATGGCCACCTTCAGACCCGACAGCGCCTCGGTGAAATCGACCTGGCATGACAAGCGAGAGGTGCCCTGGCGGACGTCGGGCAATTCATTGAGCAATTCCAGCTCGTCGCTTTGCGGTTTCGGCAGCCGGGCGGTCCAGTTTTCATCGACATAGACGTGACAGGTGGCGCAGGAGCACAGGCCTCCGCAAATCGCGGCGACGCCGTAATCGAGCTCACGCAGAATCTCCATCACCTTCAAACCGGGTTTTGCCTCGACGTCATGTTCCTTCCCGTCCCGGTCCACTACGATCATCCGCGCCATTGAGTTCTCCGTTAGTACCCCCCGTGGGGTTCGTAGTGTGCCGGAACTTGATCGCCTCGACTACTTGGCTGCGGTGAGGCGTGCCGCGAGCAGCTTTGCGCGGGCCGAAACGCCATCCCGCACGGCGTCGGCCGGCCGGACGTCGCGGCGCGGATTCATGTAAAGTTCGCTCCATAACAAGCAGACATAGTCATATAACCAGCCCAATAACTGCAGGCGTAAATATTCATCGCGAGCCGGCGTGCGGCCCATATAGCGCATCAACAGCTCATGCTTGAACTCGTCCTCGAGATCGTTGTTGGCGCTCCAGCCTGCCAGATCCCACAGCGGATCCGAGACATGCGCGTACTCCCAGTCGAGCAAGGCCAAGGCAGGGCCGCGGTCGATCAGATTGAGGGTGTGCAAGTCGCTGTGGCACACCACGGGCTCGACGCGTGGCAGCGCCGCAAGCGCGGCCAGCCGCTGCGCCGACGCGTGCCGCAGTGCTGCCATGAGGGGCAGATCCGCGGTGGTCCGCGGTTCCGTCGTGGTGCGCAGTTCCGTCGTGGTGCGCAGTTCCGTCGTGGTGCGCAGTTCCGCCGTGGCGCGCAGTTGCGCGACAGAGTAGTGGTCGACCCAGGTCGAGGGACTCATGAGGCGCGCGGGCGTCGGCATCGGCAATGCGTGGACACGCCGGACCAGCTGCGCCATCCTCGCGAGGTTCGACTCGCGCCGCACATCCGCCGGGCTCCACGACCGCCCGTCGAGCCATTGCACGATCTGAATTCCGCGCTGCGGATCGCAGTACTCGAGAGCGGGTGCAAGATCTGCCCTGCCAGCGCACTCCAGCACGCGCGCCTCCCAGGCACGGTCGACTCCGAGATCGATTGGATTCGCGGCCGGCACCCGCAAGGCATAGGCGCCGCCGTCGCGCAGGACCCGATAGGTCTCGTTGATCAGGCCCTTCCCCGACAGTTGAATATCGAGATTCCCCGTGCCGGGCACATGCCGGGCGGCCACGCGCTCGAGTTCATCCGGCTGCATAGGCCGCGCGAGGCAGGGTGCGGCGCCATTGCCGCATGCCGATCACGATCAGCACCAGGTAAAAGGCGAATAGCAGCATTGTGAGATACAAACGGCGCGTGAAGCACAAGCACAAACTCACCGAGTCAATCACCAGCCACCAATGCCAGTTCTCACACACCTTGCGCGCCACCAAGAAGGTGCCGAACACGCTGGACCAGGTCAC
>Ga0210408_10006043_pt1 | contig 10512 bp, 6 predicted proteins | sample IncBWH4MmetaG_FD_155471 | JGI IMG/M metagenome (GOLD analysis project Ga0210408, IMG submission 155471) | Forest soil microbial communities from Barre Woods Harvard Forest LTER site, Petersham, Massachusetts, United States - Inc-BW-H-4-M | ecosystem: Environmental > Terrestrial > Soil >...
TTCGCCGTCGAGCACGCCGGCTACGTCGGTGAGATAGATCAATTGGTCAGCGGCCAGATACTCGGCGCACGCTGCGGCCATATGGTCCGCGTTGACGTTGTAGAGCTCATTGTCGGAGCCCAAACCGAGGCAGGCGGCCACGGGGAGCAAACCCTCACGCCACAGCGATTCGAGAACGGTGAGGTTGACGCTGGTAAGGTAGCCGACAAAACCCAGATCGCCTTCTTCGGCGTTGTGGAACATTGGTTCGGCCTGGAAACACTTCGCGTCGGCGCCGGAAATGCCGATGGCCGGCTGCCCTTCCGCGGAAATCGCGGCGGAGAGGCGCTTGTTCAGCAACCCCGCGAAAACCATCACAGCAACGTCGCGGGTTTCGCGGTCCGTGACGCGCAGACCGGCGACGAATTTGCTTTCCATGCCCAGGCGCTTGAGGGTGGCAGTGAACAGGCGGCCGCCGCCGTGGACGACCAGGATTTCATGGCCTTCTTTTGCAAGCGACGCGATCTGACGAGAAAGCGACTTCACGATGGCTTCGTCTTCCAGCAAGGCTCCGGCGAGTTTGATTACGGTTCTCATTGCAGTGCGGTGTGCTCCTCAACGCCTAGTATGTGGTTGAAATTCTGAACTGCCTGGCCGGCTGCGCCTTTGCCGAGATTGTCCAGGCAAGAAACGATGATTAGACTGCGGCCCGAGTTGTCCAGCGCGAAGCCGATATCGCAAAAATTTGTGTGAGCGACGTGTTGCAGCTCCGGTAGCTTGCCGGCCGGCCAGATGCGGACCATCTTACGTTCCGCGTAAAACTTGCGGTACAACGATTCAATAGCACTGCCGGTTTGCTGTTCGTTGAGCGTGACGTAAATGGTCGAAAGAATTCCCCGCGCGAGCGGCAGCAGATGCGTGGAGAAGATCAGGCGATTCTCGGGCAAGCCGGTGTGATCGAGGATTTCCGGCGTGTGGCGGTGAGAGAACAGACTGTAAGCCTTGAAATTTTCGTCGACCTCGACGAACTGAAGGTCCCGCCGCGGTTCTTTGCCTGCTCCGCTGGCGCCGGACTTGCAATCGCAGATCACGCGGCTGCCCTCGGCGATCCAGTTGGCCTCGGAGAGCGGGCGCAGCGCGAGGACGACGCTGGTGGCATAGCACCCGGGATTGGCGATGAGCCGCGCTTTCGCGATTTCAGCAGCGTAAAGCTCGGGCAGGCCATAAATGGCTTCGCCAAGCAAATTGGCGCGGGGCGCGGGGAGCTTGTACCAGGATTGGAAAGTTTCCGCGGATCGGAAGCGGAAAGCACCGCTGAGATCGACGACGCGAAGGCCGGCCTCGAGGAGCGCCGGAGCGATTTCCGAGGAAGCTTCGTGCGGCGTGGCCAGAAACGCGGTCCCGGCGCCGCTTTGTTTGATGGCGTCTAGGGAAAGCGTGCGCAGCGGAGCTTCACCCAGCCCACGAAGTTGCGGGAACAGCTCGGCGAGGCACTTCGCGCCGTTGGTTTCGCGAACGTAGAACACAGGGTTGCGAACTTCGGGATGGCCCAGAAGCAAGCGCGCCAGCTCAAAACCGGTATAGCCGGTGACACCAACTACGGCGACTTGGCGGGGATTCGTCATTTCTTATCTTACGAGCGATTCAATTCGCTTTTGGAGGGACTCGCGCGACTTTCGATCCGGCGTAATGATCAGGACGGTGTCGTCTCCCGCGATGGTTCCGGCAATCTCCGTGAATTTGGCCGCGTCCACGGCGGCGGCCAGGGGTTGTGCGGCGCCGGGAGGTGTTTTCAAGACGAGCATGTTTTCCGCGGGACGGATGTCGGAAAGAAATTCGCCGAGAGCGCGTGTCAACGAGGGTAACCCGGAGGTATCTTCCGGGAGGACCGCCTCGGGTTTGTAACCTTCGTGAGTTTTGACCAGGCGCAGCTCCTGCAAATCGCGCGAAAGCGTCGCCTGGGTGACGCGAAGCTTCTGCGCGGCGAGGCGGCGGCGCAGATCTTCCTGGTTGTTGATCCTGGCATCGGTGACCAGCCGAAGAATCTGGCCGTGGCGAAATGTTTTCTTTGTATTCATCGCCTATGCAATTATGCACTCAGCTGTATTTTTATACATCCCTTGGGAGCCCTTGTCAACGGAATTCTCGCGTGCAGGGAGCTAATGCAGGATTCGCAGCAGTGTCCACACGTACACTAGATTTTGGGGGCTAACTGTTGTTACCTAGAAGGAGCGCCCACGCGCCCCCATGGGAACACGTTGCCAAACTCCGGGATGCAAGAACGACGCTCCTGCGGCCCTTGCCGAGCATGGAGTATGCGTTTTGCATTTTACGTTGTCGCTGGAAGCCGGTTGCTCAGCGATGCGCCGGGAAACGGCGTTGGGAAATACGCCGCACGAGCGGCAACGAGAAATTATGCGGTTTATTACCGATAATGGCGAGACGCTGGCGCGCGTGGCTACCAGCGGTTTACCGTTAACCGATGATCTGAAGGCGCGGATTCTGAGCACGTTTCTTACGTTGATGAATTTGCGCGAGAATATTGATCGCGCTTCGATGCGTTCGTCGTACGGGCGACTGCCGGTTCCGCGGTAGAGCGGCATTTTTAGTCCTCGATTTCTGATTCCTAGAAAACCCAAAAAAACGCACACAGCCAAGCGACGTACCGCGTTTGGTCGCAGGCGCTCTCCTAAGGAGCACACTTGGTGCGTCAGCAGGAGGGGCTGTGCTGCCTCAGGTGCCTATGTAGCGGGCGTAGAGGGAACGTGCGACGGCGGGATCTTTTGTACCTTTCAGGATGGCGCGGCCGTCAGCGAAGATAGTCATTTCGTAGGGTGCAATGCGGAAGCGTAGGAGGAAATCGTTTTGGCGGACATCATCGACCGTCGGGGCCAGCCGGGTTTTCAGCATGGCTAAATCGAGGGCGCGGCCGCGCTCGTGAATCTGCACGGAATCGCGCCCGCACATGGTGATGTGCGGCTGGACGCCGCCGTCGAGATGGTCGAATTCGCGGCTCACGCATACCGGACATTCGAGATTGCGCGGCACCTTTACCGACTGGAAGCGACCGGTCCATACATCGCAGGACATCAAGCGACCGTGCAGATCGGTTTCGCGTCCCGCCAATAGCTTCATGGCCTCGGCGACTTCCAGCGAAGCGATTAGATTCACGATGGGGCCGAGCACACCGATGGTGTCACACGTTTCCTCGAGGCCCTGGCCACGACGATCGGTAGGGAGCAGGCAGGCGAGGCACGGCGTCAAGCCCGGACGAATGGTCATGGTGAGCCCGTAGCTGGCAACCGCAGCAGCGTAAATCCAAGGCTGGCCTGATTTTACGGCGAAGTCGTTGACCAGAAAGCGCGTTTCGAAATTGTCGGTGCCGTCGAGAATCACATCGAAACCCGCAAGCAACTCCTGTGCGTTGTACGGGTTCACATCCGCTACCGTGCCTGCCACCGACACGCTGGAATTGATGGATCGCAGCTTGCGCTCGGCGGCGACGGCTTTTGGGAGCGCGTCGCGTGCATCCGCTTCATCGAAAAGAGTTTGGCGCTGCAAGTTCGAAGGTTCGACGAAATCGCGGTCTACGATGCGGATGCGCCCGACGCCAGCCCGGACCAGCAAATTCGCCGCGGCCGCGCCGATCGCACCGCACCCCACGATGACCACGCTCGATTCGAGCAAACGCTGCTGTCCTTGGTCGCCAAGGCCAGCGAATAGAATCTGCCGTGAATATTTTTCGCGCAGCGCCTCGTTCACAGATCGTTTGACCTCGCCCGCTTCCAATCGCGTCCCACAGGTCATCATAGCGCCAAAGTTCGCGGGGCATGCAACGCCCGTGTGCTACCCTTCGTCTGAGCGAAAGGAAGCATGAAAGCGAGCCGGGCCAATGAATTGCGGATCATCGTCGCGCTCGTACTCCTCTGGGGAGGTACGTATGCGCGCGCGCAATCACCACCGTCGACGCCGCCTTCCGGGATCGCTCCGGAAACCGAACCTGCCCGGCAGAATGCCACCAGCAACGGTGCGAAGGTTGTTGCCGTCAGGATGGTGACGCAGGACGGAAGGGTCCTGTCCAATGCGCCAGCCAATGCCACGGTTGAAACTGGCAAACCGCTGGACTCGGATGAAATTGCGGAGAGCATTCGAAAGCTTTACGCCACGGGTGCCTACTCCGACTTGAAGGTGACCTTGACGCCAGCCGAAGGTGGTGTGCGGATCGATTTCGTTGTGCGCGAGCAACTGTTTTTCAATCAAGTGTTGATTCAGGGCCTGGCGCCGCCACCTTCGGAGGCTTCGGCGGCAGCCGCGATGCAACTCACGCTGGGACAACCTTACCGTCGAGACGCGGTGGATGAAGGCGTCGCTCGATTGATCGAAACACTCCACGACGAAGGCCTGTACGCGGCCGAAGTCTCGGTGGAAACGGTGCCGCACGAAGACATACACGCGATGGACATCATCGTTCACGTGAAGTCTGGGCCGCGAGCGCGAGCCAAGGATGTCCAACTCAAAAACGGCACCGAATACCGCGACGCGGACCTGTTGTCGAGATTGAAGATCAAGCCCGGCGGGGCACTGACCTCAGCGCGGATTGGGCGAGGAACCGAGCGGATTCGAAAGTTCCTGGTCAAAAAAGGCCACTTGAATGCCCGGGCGTCGGTTCGACGAGGCGAATACGACCGGGCCCAGAACACCATTCCCTTGGTGTTGGAAGTGACGGAAGGTCCTCGTGTAGAAATTGTGGTCACTGGAGTGAAAATCTCCAGCGGCCAGCTGAAAAAGCTGGTTCCCGTGTACCAAGAGGGCTCCGTCGACGTGGACCTGCTCGAGGAAGGCAAACGCAACATTCGAGAGCGGCTCGAGCGCGCTGGTTATTTCGACGCGGAAGTGGACTACGCGACTGCCACCAAAGAAGTGCAGCAAAAGGGCGGGTGGAAGGGCACCGAGGAAGTTATTACCTATAAGGTGGAACGGGGCGATCGCCATAAATTGGTGGGCATCGAGATCACCGGTAACCACTACTTCGATACGGCGCTGCTGCGCAGCCGGTTACAAATCTATGGGGAGGGGTTTGCAACGCGTGGGCGCTTCAGCCGTCGTTTGGTGGAGGCCGACCGGGATTCTTTGCAGGGCCTGTATCAGTCCAACGGCTTTTTGGATGTAAAGGTAAGTGCACAAACGCTGGATAACTACAAGGGATCAGAAGGGGCGCTGTTAATCCGTTTCGCCATCGAGGAAGGGAAACAAACGCGAGTTGCTTCGCTGGCGATCGAAGGCACCCATGCCTTCAAAGAAGAAGAGCTGTTGCCGGTGATCGCGTCGACGCCAGGCCAGCCCTACTCCGAATTCAACGTTGCCACCGACCGCGACAACATTCTGGCGATGTACTACAACGACGGCTTTCCGAGTGCCCGCTTTACCGCGACGGCAGTGCCCGAAGCAAAACCCGCAACGAGCGAGGGTGCGAACGGAAGCTCGCCATCGAAAGAAGCCGCCCCGAAGAAAGGCAAGGAAAAGAACGCCAACACCGACGTGCAAGCGGGCGACTTGATGCGGCTGGTCTACCACATCGAGGAGGGACCACAGACGCGCGTGAAGCGAATTCTGGTCACCGGCTACAACCACACGCGTGCGGGTGTGATCCGGCGAGAGATCCGCGTCAAACAAAATGCGCCGCTGCGGGAAGGTGAGGTCGTGGAATCGCAACGCCGCTTGTACAACCTGGGTGTTTTCAACAGGGTGACGATCGAGCCACAGAATCCGAATGGCACCGACACGAATAAGGACGTGATGGTTCTGGTGGAAGAAGCGAAGCGGTACACCATCGCTTATGGCGGAGGGTTCGAAGTGCAGCGGCTGGCAAGTTCAACCGATCCCACTGGCAGCCAACTGCAAGCCGCTGTGCGGGGCATTCTGGAAGTCAGCAAGCTGAACGTTACGGGGCGAGGTGACTCGTTGTCGCTGAAACTTCGCGGCAGCACCATCGAAGATCGCGCGCTACTTAGTTACTCGGACCCCAACACCTTCGCCAACCCGCACTATACCTTTCAGGCCAACATCTATACGGAGAAAACGCAAGACATCAATACGTTTACTGAGTCGCGCTACGAAGGTTCGGTCCAATTGACCAATCAAGTGACGCGCTTCTCGACGCTGCAGTACCACTACGCATTTCGGAGAGTAGTGGTATCGAACCTCAACAACACGGTGGCCCCCGAGGAAATTCCCCTGTTCGAGCAGCCTACGTTGGTTTCGCAATTTGGCGTAACCTGGGCCAGGGACGCACGCGACAATCCGGCGGATGCGACGAAAGGAACTTTTAATAGCGTCGATTTCGGGATTGCGGACACCAGCATCGGATCGAGCGCGAGCTTTCTGCGATTTTACTTTCAGAATTCCACGTATCACCCGATCGGCCGCAGATTCAGCTTCGCGAGGTCAGTGCGCATTGGGATTTTGGAGCCGTATCGTGACACCGTCTCGCTAAGCTTTCCTCCGCAGACGACTCCAGTGACCTTGATACCACTGCCGGAGCGGTTTTTTGCGGGCGGCGGAACTTCGCTACGCGGCTTTGCGTTGAACCAGGCGGGCCCGCGCGACTCCACGGGATTTCCGGTCGGCGGGCAGGCTCTACTGGGGTTCAACCAGGAGTTCCGCTTTCCCATGCGCCTTCCCTACATCGGTACGGCGCTCAGTGGGGCGCTATTTTACGACGCCGGCAACGTCTACAGCCGGCTCGGGCGAATCACGTTTCGCGCGTCACCTCCGCAGCCAATTTTCGACCCCGCCAAGCCCACGGTGTGCAAATATAACTGCACAAACGAGCTGAATTATTTCGCGCACACGGTAGGCATCGGCTTCCGGTATTCGACACCGGTAGGCCCGATTCGAATCGATCTCGGCTTTCCGATTAATCGGCCCAAATTTGTGGCTCCGATTTGTCCCAGTGGAAACGCGAGCTGCCTGCACGGCCAGGCCGGCTTTCAGAGTACCCGCCTGCCCGGTTTCCAGATCTTCTTCAATTTGGGGTCCACGTTCTGATGCGCCGCGCAGGCATCGTCTTGATCGCTGCCTTCCTGGTGCTGACGGCGAAGCAACTATGCGCTCAGGAAGTCATCGACCGCATAGCTGCCCGCGTGGAAAGCGACATCATTCTGCTGAGCGATGTACGTTTGCTGGCGCGTTATCAGCAACTCGTGGATGGCAAGCCCGAAAGCGATGCGCAGATTCTGGATCGTTTGATCGACCAGTGGATTGTGCGGAACGAAGCAGAAACGGCCCGGTTCCCGCAGGCTTCCGAAGAGGACATCACCCGCGGCGTCGAGCGAGTCCAGCAGTCGTTCACGTCAGCCGAAGAATACGAAGCGCGAAAGAAGCAGATCGGCTTGACCAATTCCGCCATCCGGGGCATGGTGTCGTCGCAACTTTATCTCAGCAACTACCTCGACTCGCGATTCCGCCCGTCCGCGAAAATCGAACCGAAAGATGTGGAAGACTTCTACGACAAGGCCGTCATCCCTCGCGCACAAGCGCGCGGACAAGCGCCACCTTCGCTGGATGCTGCGCGTGACTATATCCGCGAAGCTCTGGTGCAGCGCAGTATTGACGAGCAGTCGGAACGCTGGCTGAACGAAAGCCGCGGACGCGTGCACGTCGAAAAGTTGCTGGAGCAAAACACGCCATGAAGCGCGGAGGCCGCCATCCAATCTGGAGTTGGGTGATCCACACGCCGTGGGTGCTGGCCGCCATTGCGATTTTGGCGGTGATCGTGTTTTTCGGCAGCGGTGCAGGCAATCCGTTGATTCGCCGCGTCCTCGTGCGGCGGCTTCAAGCCCTCACGGGGGGGAGCGTCGAAATGCGTACGCTTTCCCTTCAGTGGCTTTCCTTGAGCGTGACCCTCAAAGGCGTAGTAATTCACGGCAAGGAACCTGCTGGCACCGAAGCCCTGTTCTCTGCCGAAGAAGTGCGTGCCGGCCTGCGCATCGATTCGTTGTGGGGACGTAAAATCTCTCTGAATGATCTGCTCCTGCGGCAACCGCGGGTACACCTTCGCGTTGAAAAAAACGGATCGTCGAATGTTCCCCTGCTGCACTTAGCGGCCACTCCAAACCAGACTTTCGGTGCATCGCTGTTCGCTCTGCACGTCCGCCGCCTGCAAATCCAGGATGGCTGGGTGATGTACAACGATGTGGGCAAGCCGCTGGCCGTGGAAGGTGGCGACTTGAATTTCGCCCTGGAAGCCAGCGGCTCGCCGGACCACCCTTGGTATCTCGGCACGTTTGATTGGAAGGCGTTTCAATTCACAGCGAACCGTTTTCTACCCATACCCGCGAATCTGTCCGCTAAATTCACGCTCTCGCGTGAGGGGTTTACGCTGGAGCAAGGCGTTCTCAACGCCGGCCGGTCGCGACTGGATGCACAAGCCGAAATGACCGACTTCGCGAACCCGAAATGGAGATTTCGCTATCGCGGCTGGGTTAACCTGCTGGATTTACGCGAAGATTTGCGCTCCCAAGAGACGCCGACAGGCCGCGCCGACGTTCGTGGCGAAGCCACGTACGCAGCCGGGCGGTTTAACAGCAGCGGTAATTATTCCGGCCAGGATATTACCCTGACCTATCTTCCGTACTTTCATGCTTCCGGCGTGTCCAGCCGAGGCAGTTTTCGCATCGATAACAAGGGCCTGGTGGTTCCCGATTTTCTGGCGGAAGCCTTCGGCGGCACCGTAAAGGGCCGCGTTACGCTTCGTTTCGACGGACTTTTCTTCCGTGGCGATACGCATATCGAGGGCATGCGGCTTGCGCGGGTTTTCCCCTCAATCGAAGAGCCCAGCTTTCCCGTGGACGAACTGCACTGGGACTCCGTGCTTAGCGCAGACTCCGTCGAAACGTGGACCGGCGGCTTCGAACACTTCGATATCTCCGCGAAAATTCAGTGGTCTTCGCCGGACGACATCGCCGCGAATCACATCCCCGTAGACGGTCAATGGCAGATTCGCTACCGCTACGATCCACAGACTCTGCAGGTCGACTACGGCGAATTTGAAACGCCTTCTTCTCGCGGCACGCTCTCCGGGGTCTACGCGCCGCTGCGGAATACGTCGCTGGACGTGAAATTCGAAACCGGCGCCCTGGAGAGCTATCGCGATTTTATAAACGCCATTCAAGGCGCGAAACCCAACTCGCCCGATGCCATCAGGGTCATTACAGGCAGCGCAACCTGGGACGGCAAAATCACCGGCCCGTCGTCCCACACGACTTTTGCAGGTCACCTCCGGGGTGAACGCGCGCGCTATGAAAACGCTACATTTGATTTGATTGAAGGCGATCTGGTCTACTCGCCGGACGAGCTTTCGATCGCGCGAGGCCACGTGCGCCGTGGCAGCGTTGATACGCAAATCGACGGCACACTGGCGCTGACGGACTGGAGTTTTCTTCCCGATAACACCTGGTCTGCCGACGCCAGCTTCGACGCCACTCCTGTCGAAGCGCTCCAGCAACTGCTCGGCATGGCTTATCCGGTACGCGGAAGACTGAGCGGCCAATTTCACGGCCACGGGACGCGAAAAGAGCCGAGCATAACCGGCCTTTTCGATCTGGCTGACGGCGATGTGTACCACGTCCTGTTCAATCGTCTTCGCGGCCAGCTGACCGTCACACCAGACGAAGTTCGCATCGCGAACGCGGAACTCCGCTTGTTTGCGCCGGGAAAAGAAGCTGGTCGCGGTGCGGGCATTGTTACCGGGACCGCGGAATACCGGATGCGGGATCGCAACATATCTCTGGATCTTGTGGGCGCCTCCATCCCCTTGGCTAATTTCGAAAAATTGCAGACCGCCCGCTTTCCCGTCGACGGACAAGTCTCTTTCCGGGTGAAGGCCAACGGCCCGGTTACCGCCCCCGAAGCGGATGGAACCTTCCGCGTCGTCGATCTGCGTGTCGGGCAGGAAGTGATCGGCAGTTTTGACGGAGAACTGACTGCCGACGGCCGCGTTGCCAAATTGAAACTCGGTTCCTCCATGAGCACGGGGGAATTTTCTGGCGGTTTGACTCTCGGGCTGGCCGATCCCTTTTCTCTTGACGGGAAAGTGACGATCAAGAACATCGACTTGGATCCATTCCTGATGAGTGCCCTGCACCTGGATAAATTCGGCGGCCACGGCAGCGCGGACGGAGAGATTGCCGTCAAAGGATCCCTGAAGCATCCGGAAAGTCTCGTCGTCAGTGCCGACTTTTCGCACTTGGCTTTCAACTATGCGAACGTGCAACTCGAAAATGCGGGTCCGATTCGCTTTAAATCGTCGCGCGACAACCTCGAGATCGAATCGGCATCTTTCCGCGGCACGGACACAAACATTCAGGTCGATGGAAGCGTGCAATTCTCGGGACGCCGCGCGCTCAATCTGCGGCTCAACGGCGCGCTCGACCTGCGGCTGGTCTCCACACTGGCGGCGGGCCTCACTACCGGAGGCTCCGCGCAAGTCAACGCCGTGTTCGAAGGCACGCTCGACAATCCGCGCATCACCGG
>Ga0210408_10006044_pt1 | contig 10511 bp, 11 predicted proteins | sample IncBWH4MmetaG_FD_155471 | JGI IMG/M metagenome (GOLD analysis project Ga0210408, IMG submission 155471) | Forest soil microbial communities from Barre Woods Harvard Forest LTER site, Petersham, Massachusetts, United States - Inc-BW-H-4-M | ecosystem: Environmental > Terrestrial > Soil >...
TCAACACCGCCGGGCACCCAGCCAGACCACACGATCCCCGTCCGCCCAGGCTTGCCGTCGTATCCGACCGGCCCGGGGATAGCGAGACCAAGCCCACATAGCAGGCTGGGCTCCAGGCGCCGAGAGGTCGCCTGCTGAAGCCGCTGAGCCCAGGTTGAAGATTCGGCAGGGACCCCCCTAAGAGACCCATTCCTTCAATCCGGCTTCAGCGTGGGCCATCCTGGTCAGCCGTCGGTGCTTCCGTGTCACAAATCCTTGTCACACGGGCGCCTTTCGACCCGAAGAAGTGAGTCGTGGCAGGGAGTTGGATCACACGAGGCTCAGGACTAAGAGTCCTGCTGTCATCCGAAAGCGACGAGGATTTAGAATCCTGTGGTCCTTCAGAAGCGACGAGGATAAAGAGTTCCCGTTGTCCTTCAACGCGACGCGGACTAATAGTCCTGATCTCGGTCAGGAGCGAAGCGACGAGGGTAGAAGGGCAAAGAGAACCCTGTCGTTCAGAGGTGACTAAAACTACGGAAATTCTGGTTACGGCTAGCCCGGCCTGGGTAGACCCCTTGACCCTTGGACCCGCTGATTAAGAGTTGCCCCGAACCACGTACTCAGGATACCCAAGCCGACCTAAGCCTACCAACCCAAAGCAATTCGGACTAGATGGATGTCTTCCTGGATACGCCTGGTATCGGGCGTTCTGGTAGCAACGTGGTAGCAAGCCGCCCCCCAGTCTGGCGGCATTCAAGGATCACGCAAGAGCAAGGCTATCGCAGGTAAGTAGCGTCGGAGTAGGCTCGAGCAGACGCGAGCCCATTGATGGTGGATCAGCTGCGTCGAGCCCGACCGGTGCTGGTCTTCCCGTGCGGCTGGATGGCTCCTCGACATTCCCCGAGTCGATGGGTCCCCTTTCCCCACCCCTACCCCCAAAAATCGGGGCTCGGCCGCGCGCGTGGGGAGCTCTTCATCGACAGGAATCAAAATCCAAGAGGTCTCCCGCCCTCCGTGATTGCTCTTTAGAAGGAGGGGACCCGCTCCGGATCCGACGCCATGGACGCACCGTGGCAAGATCTCCGGTGGCGCGCTCCTCCGAGCAAGAAGAGTTGGAATACTTCGCATGAACAAACCGAAGAGCTTCCACTCCCTTGCTCGTTCAGCCGAGCCGGATGCCCTGCTCCTCGCTGATGCCAGCCGGCGCCTGCATGGGCACTCGGACGGCTCCGGCCCGGTGGTGACAATCCCGGTGACAGCCGTGAACCCGCGCGGAGGAAGGTATTGTACGACCGAGCTGACCTCGACCGACTTGTCGAGCTGAGTCGGATCGTCTGAAGCCCGGTATCAAAGGGCGTCGATTTTGGAAGTCACCCCCTCCCCACCCCCAAAAACTCGGCTCGATCACGCAGGTTGGGAAACGCTTCAGCCACAAGAACCAAATTTCGAACTCCCTTGGACTGAGAGGCCCAGCACGCCGTTGCACGCCAATTGAAGATCAGCGCGATTGGCGGGAGCACCGGCGCGTGGCCAGATGAAGCCGGGCCTCAATCACCCCAGCTGTCTCGCACCATCCTTGACCCCTCCCGCACCCCAGACTAAGCTCTCGCCATCCGTCTGACCCTTCCGACTCACTGGGAGGCTCCGGCATGCCGTGCCCCGGTTGCCGGGACGAGAACCCGCAGCACGCCAAGTTCTGCCTGGAGTGTGGTAGGCCCTCCAAGGGTACCGACAAGAGTGGCCCGCCAGTACCGTCATACGCCGACTTGCAACACGCTCTGAGCGAGGCGCTGGGGCAGATCCAGACACGTGATCGTGAGCTGGTTGAGGCGCAGGAGCAGCAGACGGCCTTGGGTGCAGTGTCGGGAACGCCAGCGCTGAACGGCGGCGCAGGCGCATCCGGGACGAGCTCGGCTTTCGTCCGAGAACGAGAGTTCGGACTAAGCGATCGCACCGCCGGTGACGGAGCTTCGGGCGTGACGTACACTGCCTTCCCAACGGCGCCCTGGTACAGGGCCCTTGCCTTCGCGATAGTCGCTGGTTATACTCCCGGCGTCCCAGGCGGCGCCCCGTACCGGCACTGTTCGGATGGTGAGGGTCGACATGGTAACTTTTCGGCGCGGTCCCTCGCAGGTGAAGCTCCTCGTCGTCGGCCTCATCATCCTCACCGTGCTCGGCGTGTTGTGCGCATCGCTGCTGAGAGAGGCGGCGATGGCGGGCCGGACGGCGGCCGCCGATGCGCGGCCCTCACTGGCGCCGCCGCGGCCGGCGCTCACGCCTGCGGAGGAAGCATACGCGCATACGCTGTGGGCAATCCATGGCAACGTCAAGAGCGCGGCCATCACGCTGACCTTCAGTGGTTTGAGGTACAAGCTAAAGGAGCTTCAGGTTCGCGCATTCGAGACCGGCGTGCAGGCTGCATCCAAGAGCTTCAGCGATGCCGAAGAGCGCGTCCGAGCGCTGGCGCCGCCGGCATCGCTCACTCAGGTTCACACTCAGTACCTCGACGCCATCCATCTCTTCCAGCGGTCCGCCGTGGAGATGCTGAAGGTTACCGAGGATGGTCGGGACGATCATCTGCTGGTCGCCCAGCCTCTGAGTCAAGAGGCCAGCGAGAAGCTGCTGCGGGTCGGCAACATGATCTGGCCCGGTGAGTATCTGCCGAACTGAGGGAGGGAATAGCCGGTGAACCACGATCGAGGCGGCGCAGTGGTCAAGCCGCGAAGGGGGACAAAGGTGACGAAACGATTCCATATCTCCGTGTTGCTCGCGCTCGTGGTGCTGGCCCTCTCGCTCGGGTCGGTGCCCGCCCAGGGCCCGGTGTACTCGGTGTGGCTCGTGCGCAACAGCGTGTTCAAGGACGTCCCGGCCGGCGCGTTCATGCCCGACCGGGCTTACGTTCCGAATAGCACGGACCCGATGAACAACCAGGTCTTCTTCCAGCTTCCCGTCAACGTCGGAGTCATTAAGGGCGGCAAGGACGTCATCCTGTACGACACCGGTTGGAAGCAGCAGGACTACCTCAAGATGACGAACAGCGTGAACTGGGTAGCTCTGCCGGAGCTGCTCAACCGCCTCGGCATCCAGGCGGGCGACGTCACGAAGATCGTCATCGGCCACGGGCACTGGGATCACGCTGGCCAGCTGTCCGATTTCCCCAATGCGGTGCTCTACGTGCAGAAGGCGGAGCTGGAAGGGATCGAGTGGGCGCTCACGTATCCCAATCCGAGGATCTCCGCTGTCAACACGTCGCAGGGTGGGTGCGCGCGGACTCCGGCCTGCGGCTATCCCCCGCTCACGCTGCAGGAAATTTACGGAAAGGTCTTGGGTGGCAAGGCCGTGATCGTCGACGGCAGCATGGAGATCGCGCCCGGCGTGATCATCCACCCGGCCCACCGGGCCCACACCGCGGGCTCGCAGCTTCTCGAGGTGCCGACCACGATCGGCAAGCTCGTGTTCGGCAGCGACGCCTATTCGTCGTGGGAAGGGATTCGTGACTGGATGATCGCCAACCCGCAGCAGACGGACACGGTGCAGCAGTTCCTCGCCTACGAGAAGTGCTACAAGATCACCGGCGGCTACCAGAACTGCGTGGCCGCACACGAGCCGCTCTCGTACTCGGACAAGTATCCGATCACCAAGAACTTCTGGACCGGGCCCAACGATTCCCGTTTGGCCGAGGTGGCCCTGGCGCCGGGTGAGCGTACGCGCAAGCCATAGCGGGCGCCAGCTCTCACGGCCGGGTGCGGAGTCGCGGCATCGATGCTCTGCACCCGGCCCTGCCCGCCGGACACCGATGTTCGCGGCCCCCTTCGTCCTGATAGGTTTGCTGAGCACGATCCTGCTCTGCCCCACGGCGGTGAGCGCTCATGATCCGAGCGCGTTCGGTGGCCTGTTCCGGTCGCGGGACGGCGGCGTCACGTGGTTTCCCGCGAACCCTGGCCGGATCATCAGTGGCGCCATCGCGCTCGCCGTCAATCCCGTCGATTCGAACCACTTGCTCCTCGCCACCGACAGCGGGCTCCTTCGCTCGCGCAACGCCGGTCTCGACTGGTCGTTGGAGGCGCCGTCGGTCCTCGTCGGTGCGGTGTTTGCGGTGGCGTTCGACCGCGACGGTCGCAGCGCCCTGGCATCGACGGACACGGCGCTCCTTCGGAATGACGGCGGCGAGACGTGGCACGCCATTACCGCGCCCGTCGGCACGCTGCCCGCCCGCCTGCTCGTCGCCGATGGCGCCGGCCGTGTGTATCTTGTCGGCTGGCACCATCTCTATGCGAGCGACGATTGGGCGAGGTCGTGGAAGGCTATCGCCTCGCCGCTGCCCCGAACGCCGGTGAGCCACATCGTCGTCGCGCGCGGCGCCGGCCCTGTCTACGCCATCGCCGGCAACCGGCTGTGGGCGATGGACGATCGGATGAACGCCTGGCGTCCCGTCGACGCCGGGCTTCCGCACGGCAGCATCGACGCGGTTTCCGTCGATCCGCGCGGCGCTCGGCAGCTGTGGGCGACCGCGGCCGGACAGGTGTTCCGCAGTGAGGATGGCGCGACGACGTGGCGACCGTGGGGGCGACCCATCGAAGACGCCCGGGTGTCGGTGCGCGGCGTCGCCGTCTCGGTGCACGATCGTGACGTCGTGCTGACGACGGATCGCGGGCTCTACCGGAGCGCTGATGGCAAGAGCTGGCACATGCCTGGCGACAGTCTTCCGGCGCACCTGGAGGCTTGGCCGCTCGTTCGCGACCCGGGTGATCCCGACACACTCTATGCCGGGTTTGCGCTCCGGCCGTACTCAGAGCTCTGGCGCGTGGCGGCGGAGCGAAGTGCGGCGCGAGCGCTTGTCGGAGCCACGGGCTTGGCGCCGACCGTGACGTTGTTCGCCCTCGTCGGGCTCGCGGTGGTGGGCGCCGTGGGATGGCTCCTGCGCTACGATCGCGACCGCCGCACGCATGCGCCAGCACCCGATGGACTGAAATGACCTTCGCGGCGATGTGCAGACGCCACATCCTCATCGTCGCCGTTCTCGTCCCGCTCGTCGCAGGCGGCGTGCTGTGGCTGTATTCGCTCTGGATCTGGCGCGGCTTAATCGAATACCGGATGGAGCGCGACCGCGACATCCCCACCGCGATCGCCGTGAGCCGCGACGGCTCCGTGTGGTTCACGCTGGACTTCGCCGACGCCATCGGCGTGCTCAGAAACGGACGCATCGAGCGCATCCGAACAGGACGCGAGACGTTTGAGCCGCTCGGCCTCGCCGTCGATCGGGACGGCGCCGCGTGGTACACGGACAGCCCGACCCGCGTCATCTCGCGAGTGTCGCCCGACGGCGTGGTGGCCTCGTTCGCGCTGGAGACACCGGTGGCGAAACTGGCTCGGCTGGCCGCCGCGCCGGACGGCGCCGTCTGGTTCGCGGAAGAATCCAGTTACAGCTTCACGCGCTTCAAGGACGGCGCGTTCACGCGCCACACGATCGGCACGCCCGGGGTCGCGCCGTTCGGCGTCGCCGTCGACGCCAGTGGGACGGTCTGGGGCACGCTACCCCGCCTCAACCGGCTCGTCCGGATTTCGGCGCGCGGAGAAATCGCCGAGCTGGATCCTCCTACACGGGCCGCCCAGCTTGGCGACGTCGCAGTTGGTGCCGACGGCGCCGTGTGGTTCCTGGAGATGCAAGCAAACAAGATCGGTCGCTTCGCCAACGGGCAGTTCACCGAGTTCCTCGTGCCAACGAAATCGGCAGGACTGACGTCGCTCGCGATCGCGCCCGACGGTGCGGTGTGGTTCACCGAGTTGCGCGGTCAGCGATTGGGCCGCCTCCGCGACGGCGTGATTGTCGAGTTTCCTCTTCCACGCAGCGACGCCCGCCCATTCGGCATCGCCGTCGATGCGGCGGGCAACGTCTGGTACACGGACCTGAGCGGCGCGCTCGGCCGGCTCTCCGCCCAGCGGGCACGCAGCCGGTGAGCCTCAACATTTCGCTCGGCGTCAGCTTGCCGGGACGACTCAACGAGCTCGCTATCGTTTTCGTCAGCATTGTGCTCCAGTCACTGCCGTTCGTCCTCCTCGGCGTCTTCGCCTCGGCCCTGGTCCAACGCTATTTATCGGGCGAGCGGCTCGCTCGATGGCTGCCCCGCGATCGTTTCTCCCTCGTGCTCCTTGCCAGCGGCTTCGGCTTCTTGGCGCCGGTCTGCGACTGCGGCGTCATTCCGCTGGCCCGACGACTCGCGACCAAGGGCCTGCCCGTCTACGCGGCGACCACGTTCATCCTGGCCGCTCCGGTCGTAAACCCCGTCGTGCTCACCTCGACGGCGGTTGCCTTCCAGGGTGACTGGACGATCGTCGCTCTCCGTATGGCCATGAGCCTCAGCGTGGCGATCACGGTCGGACTCCTGGCGAGCACGCTGATGCCGCACACGCTGACGCTCTCGGTGCCCGTAACGGTCGCGCAAGCCCACAGCGCCGACGCGCGATCATCCGGCGCATTCGCCAACATCGTCGCGCACGCCGGGGCCGAATACTTCGACATCGCGCTCTTCATCGTGCTGGGGGCCCTCTTCACCGCGGTCACGCAGACATTCGTTCCGCGCGGCGATCTGGCGGAGCTGGGCGGCAGCCGGATCGGATCGGTGGCGACGCTCATGCCGGTGGCGACACTGCTGTCCATCTGTTCGGAGGCCGATGCGTTCGTGGCGCGTGCCTTCGCGGCAACCTTCACGACCGGCGCGCTGTTAGCCTTCATGACCATCGGTCAGATCGTCGATCTGCGAAACGGCTTGTTGCTGTTTCGGACATTGCCCCGCCGTCTCGTCGCCCTAATCGTGATCGTTGCCTACGGACTCATCTTCATCGAGTCGCTGGCCGTGAATCGCGTGCTGCTCGGTCCATGAGCGAGCGGGCAGCGGCGCTCGGCCGGGCGGCGCTTCTGCTCGCGTCCGCCGCGTTGATCGCTAAGCTCTTCGTGGCCGGCGAGATGGCGAAGTACATCACTCCTGCGCTCGATCCGTTGACGGCGCTGACCGGAGTCGTGCTCGCGGCGATGGGCGTAATGGAAGGGTGGCGCGCGCTGCGTACCCGAGCCGACCGCGACGCGGCGGCGACACACGACCTCCAATACGCTGACGACGGCCACGACGGGCTCGAGGCCACGGTCGAGCGCGGGCTCACGTACGCGGTTGTCCTGCTACCGATTGTCTTGGGACTGGCGCTGGCGCCACGTGCAATGGGGACGTCCGCGCTGGCAGGGGAGCGCGTGACGCGCTTGCTGCTGACCTTCGCTCCCGGCTCGTCGGGCGTGCCACGCGCACCGAAACCCGACGAGGCGCTGGACGATACCGGCCCGGTGCTCGCGTATTTGCGGAGGTTCGGCGACGGCAGCGTGGGTCAGCCCGTGCGCGTAACCGGCATGGTGATGAGGAGCGACGCGCTCGAAGCCGGCGAGTTCGCTGTGCTACGCTACGCCATCGTCCACTGCGTGGCCGACGCGCGGCCGGTGGCGCTGCTCGTCGTCGCCCCAGCCTCCGTGAACATTCAGTCGGATCAGTGGGTCCAGATCGACGGTGAGTTGTCGAGCCGGGCGCGTGAGGGCGCCCAGTTGGTCACCATTGTGGCGCGGCGGATCACACCGGTTGCGGAACCAAACAACCCGTATCTGTTTGCCGCCTACTGAGTCCAATTCCTAGCCTTGGGGGCGACCACGGATGACCCTGCCCGTTCACGAGGCGAACTGTTTCGAGCTAGTCATCGCTCCTGCAGCGGGCGGATGAGGTGATCGAGTGATGGACCGACGTGCCTTCCTCGGCACGCTCGCGGGCGGCTTCCTCGCCGCGCCGCTCGCTGCCGAGGCCCAGCAGGCGGGGAGTACCCCGAAACTCGGCTACCTCTCGAATTCCGGCGGTCACAGCGTGCCGGACAACGCCTTTATGCAAGGGCTCCGCGATCTTGGGTATGTGGAGGGACGAAATCTCATCATCGAAGCTCGCTACACAGATGGGCGATCAGAGCGGTTCTCCGAGTTCGCAGCCGATCTAGTGCGCCGCGGTGTTCAAGTGATCGCTGCCTGGAGTCCGGCGGGGGTTGCGGCCGCGAAAAGGGCAACGGACACAGTACCAATCATCGGCATCGCGATGGGTTCTGACCCTGTCGGCCTAGGGTGGATCGCAAGTCTGGCTCGACCGAATAGCAACGTCACCGGACTTACTAGTGGCAACGTGTGGTTGAGCGGCAAGCGTATGGAGCTTCTCCAAGAGGCGTTCCCCACAATAACCCGCGTCGGAGTGCTCGCGAACCCGACCAACCCGTTCTTTCCCGCGCAGGCGAAGGAAGCGGAGACGGTGGCTCACTCGTTAAAGATACAGGTAGAGTCCCTCGCCGTGAGTAGTCCTGCAGGGCTCGCCACTGTACTCCCTGAGATGAAGAAACGGCACATGAGTGCGCTCCTCGTTATGCCGGACGGGATGTTGTGGGCGCGCAGAGCAGACATCGTAAAGATGGCCGCGGAAGGCCGCATGCCCGCGATGTACTGGACGAGCGATTACACGGAAGCTGGCGGTCTCATGTCCTACGCCGAAAGCCTTAATGACCTCGGCGGCCGTGCCGCTGGCTATGTAGACAAGATACTGAAGGGTGCCAAGCCCGCCGACCTCCCCGTCGAGCAACCGCAGAAGTTCGAGCTGATCATCAACTTGAACACCGCCAAGGCCCTCGGCCTGACGATCCCGCCGTCGCTCCTGCAGCGGGCGGATCAGGTGATTGAGTGATGGATCGGCGGGCCTTCATCGGGACTCTGGCTGGCGGCCTCATCGCCGCGCCGCTCGCCGCCGAGGCGCAGCCGGCGGCCAAGGTCTATCGCGTCGGCGTCGTGCTGGAAGGCGGACCGTACTACGCTGCGGTGGACGGGTTGCGGGTCGGCCTCAAGGAGCTCGGCTTCGACGAAGGGACGCACTACAACCTGCACATCCGGGACGTGAAGGGGAATCTCACCGCGGTAGGCGAGACGGCGAAGACTCTCGAGCGGGAGAAGATCGACCTGATCTATTCCGTCGCCACCGGGGTCAGCGTGGCGGTGCAGCGAGCCACGACGAAGGTCCCCATCGTGTTCTACGCGGGAGTTGATCCGGTCGCCGTCGGTCTGGTGAAGAGCCTTGCCAGGCCCGGCGGCCGGATCACAGGTGTCCATTCGCGCCAGGTGGATCTGATAGGCAAGCGTCTCGGGATCCTGAAGGAGATTGTCCCAACGCTCCGTCGTGTCGTCGCGTTCTACAACCCGGATAACCCGGCCCTACGTGACAGTGCGACGACGGCCCGCGATGCGACCCGGCAACTCGGAATCGAGCTGGTGGAGCGACATGTCCGCACGGTGGACGAGTTGCGCGCGGGTTTGCGAGGGCTCAAGGCCGGAGAAGTGGACGCTATCTTGGTGTGGGATGCGATGGTGGTCAGCCAGTCCCAGCTCATCGTGGACACGGCCAAGACGAAGAAACTGCCCGCGATGTTCTTCGACCGGACCAGCGTGGCCGGGGGAGGACTCGCCAGCTATGGCACGAGTTACTACGGGGTCGGGCGGCTGGCGGCGAAGTACGTCCACCGCGTGCTTTCCGGCACGAGTCCCGCGGACATGCCGGTCGAGATGTCCGACAGGTACGAACTCGTCATCAACCTTACAACCGCCAAGACCCTCGGTTTGACGATCTCGCCGTCGCTCCTGCAGCGGGCGGATCAGGTGATCGAGTAGTGGATCGGCTGCACAAGCCTGCCGGGACCCACGCTGAGGGGCATCGACGGGTCAAGGACCAAGGGAGGAACCTATGAATCGGCGTAGCCTTCTTGGCGCCACGGCGATGACGGCAGCCGGAGTCGTTATGTCGCCAAGTCACACCCTCGGCCAGCAACAGTCGCTCAAGGAGCGATTCTTAGGGACATGGATGCTTGTCTCGATTGAGACCACCTAGTTCAGGGTTCGAGCGGATGATGCTGGGACTACGCGGGTTGCGCGCCAAGCAGCTGATCCGGAGCCTTCCGGACGCTCTCCGCTATCAGTTGGTCATCCTCTTGGTGGACAACGACGGTCAGGCTAGTGCCGACCTCCAGGCCATCCATGGAGAGATCGCCCCGAAGCAGGATGCGCAGGTTGCCGCCAAGGATGATGTGGTCCGGATAAACGGCCCGTAGCTTGCCGACGACCACGGAGTTCGGCATGGACAGCCCTCGAATCGAGGGTCACGGATAGGCGATGTCAGTCGTCAGTACACTCTCACGCCATAACTTTGCGGTGCCGCGGAACTCGTCGCGGCCTGCCACGAGGCCGGACGAAGAGGCGACCCAGCTTGGTATATCGCAGGAGTATAGCGCCCAAGATATGGGCCCCTCCGCACCCGACCAAGAAATTAGAGACCAGCCAGACCGGTGCCGCCGGGATGCCACGCCCGGCCCAAGTCCAAGCCTGAGCCGGGCGTGACCCTCGAGCGATCCTACTCCGCCTGGATCTTGATCTCCTTCGGCTTGACGCCCTCCGCCTTGGGCCAGCGCACGATCAGCAC
>Ga0210408_10006045_pt1 | contig 10510 bp, 10 predicted proteins | sample IncBWH4MmetaG_FD_155471 | JGI IMG/M metagenome (GOLD analysis project Ga0210408, IMG submission 155471) | Forest soil microbial communities from Barre Woods Harvard Forest LTER site, Petersham, Massachusetts, United States - Inc-BW-H-4-M | ecosystem: Environmental > Terrestrial > Soil >...
CACCAAGAAAAGCGCCCGGACCATGGGCCTCGACCTCAAGACCCACAACATCTTCCTCCCCGCCGCAGACTTCGATCCCCCAGCCCAGGGCGAACGCCGCGGCAAAATGAAGCCGGGCAGCTTCGTCATCCTGGTCGTAGCGAAATAGTGCTCGCCAGTGCGGAGTCAAACGACTGCGGCGCAATGAAGCGGGCGAGCACTTCACAATCGGATGGTGTCTCGCGGTTCTCTCGAAATCCGAGCGCGATCATCTGTGAGCTTAACCCTCGCAGAATCAATACTTGCAAAAGTGTATAAAAAAGCACTTTAGCTATCGCAAGCAGGCCTTAAGAACGAACACTTGTTAAAAACCGCGGAGCGGTTTACAAGTCCAAAACAAAACCGCGCCGGTAAAAATCCCCGGCGCGGCTCAGGTTTCCTTGCAAACTCTGTGGAGCTACTGCACAAGTCGGACGTTGTGTATCCCTGCGTAGAATGAAAATCCCGACCCGGCCGACTGCGGCAACCACCACATATTCCGAACCCACTTGTGCTGACTGACCATCATGCGCTTCCCGATAAAATCCATCACCAGCGGGCTCACCTGCGTCGCCGCATACATCGCGCCAGAGTGCGAAAATGGCCGAAGGAGTGGGTTCGCTTCCGTGCCGTATCCCTGTGAAATCGCCCGCCGTGTGGACCACGCATCGAAAGCCGCCGCGCCGCTCCCGCTAATGGACAGTACATACCACAATTTCCGCCGCGTGGGAGTCTCGTAGGGACGGGTAACCGACATCTTCACACCGACCAGCGGGGTGCCCGGCTGCACCGGGGTGTAGCCCGGTTCGATTGCGGCCACCTCAATGTCGCTTTTTACTTTTGGCTCGGGTGCCGATGGCAACGGGGAAGAATCGCTGGCGACCGCTGCGGAATCGTTTGTTACCGTCTTCGCCGCGCCCTCAATCTGCGGAAAGGGGCACAGAAGTAAAATCGTGGCCAACAGCATGGTGTCACCTCAGTGAAATCGATGCGCGAACTGGCTGAAAGTACCTTGTGCGCAACAGCGGAACTATACTGCGCGGCAGTTCAGGTCGCACTGGACTGTTGGTCACATTCGGAGTGGTACCCTTCGGTGGGAGTCAGGTTTACCACGCGCGGGACTTTTGTACTAGCACCTCGACATTCGACGCCTTTCCTACAAAACCCTCCGCATCAGGAACGTTCCACAATCGGCCATTCATCATTGCGATCGCGCTGGCGCGCCGCACGAGAATGACTCTGCTATAATCGCGCGCGATAGCTCCGGAAGCGCCGGCGTCGTCCGGATCCGAAATCGCTAGCGGTCAGGCTAAAGAGCAAAACGAAATGTCCGCCAACGAATCTTCCTCCGCCAAGCGCGCTCCCATTCCAGAGCGTGGTCCCCAGGCGCCCCGCTTCATCGTCATCGAAGGCCCCCTCCGCGTCGGCAAAACCACACTCGCTAAAGTCCTCGCCGAGCGGTTGCACGCGCGCCGGGTGTACGATTGCGAGGACAATCCGTTTCTCGCGGATTTCTACAAAGAAAAACCAGGCTCGGCATTCCGCGCCCAAATGTACTTCCTTATCGAACGACAAAAGCGCCTGCGCGAAGCTCTTGCCGTCGAGGCTCCAGGTCCAATCCTTTCCGACTTCCTGATGGAAAAAGACCGCATCTTCGCCAACCTCAATCTCAACGACGAAGAGCTTAAGCTCTACGACCGATACTATGAAACGCTGGCCGCCGAGATTCCTGCTCCTGATCTCGTCATTTATCTCCAAGCCAAGCCTGAAGTACTGCGCGCGCGCATCGCCAAGAAAGCCTCTCGCGAGGAAACCCAAATCTCGCTGGAATACATCGAAGAAGTCGCCCGCGCCTATGAGCACTTCTTCTTTCACTATGCCGCTTCCGACCTTCTCGTAATCAACACCTCCGACATCGATTTCGTCGAGCGCAGCGCCGACCTCCAGCAACTCCTACGCCGCCTCCAAGACCCCGTCAAGGGCACGCAGTATTTCCTTCCGCTCGGGGCTGCCGAATAGGCCGCGAGCGTTCACGTGGTACGCAAACAAAGGCAGCCCCCGTTGACGTTGACCTCGCCGCTTGATGGCTTACTCCTAGACGGTGTCGTCGGGATCCTGATTTTCTTCTTCTTCGGGTTTTTGGTTTGCGGATTGGTTTTGTTGCATGGCCTCTCGTAGCCATTTTCGTAACCGGGCGAGGAACTCCGGCCTGACCTGGCGAAACGCGAGCCCCATGCCCAGGCTCGGGTTAGAGTAGACGACCGTAGCATCGGCCTCGAAATATCCCCCGTCGATTGCGAAGATCTTTACCAGCACTCGCGTTCGCGGCGCCAAAGGGGCTCCGGAATCCAGATAGCACCCATAAAGGCTTAACTCAGTAACATTTCCGCCGACGGGTACGCCGGATTCTGGAATTACCGCGGCTGGCGCCGAAAATGGGTATCTGGTTGATCGACGCTGCTGCCCTTCCCCCTGGTCCATTGCCCAAGCCTAGACGCAACAATCACTTGGACTACATCGGTGAGAGTGCGGAAGATCCGGTAGAACGAAACTGTAGGGCGCGGCGAGACAAACCCGACGCACACCCAAGTTGTCTGCGGGGGTCCTGGGGATCCATCAGAGAATTACCGAGATACCGCGAATTTGGGCGAGACAACGAACCTGTTCGCATGGACGGTTGAGACATCCGTGCGCCTACCAGTAAACAGATGTAAAGCTCATAAAATCAGATTTTTACGAGGGTACCAGAGGGCCAATGACCCGCCGTACCATTGTTGGTGCTGGTCCCAACTCCTAACGTAGCCCCAGACCGAGCGGCCGCTTCTGCCGCGCGGAAATGAGGGCAAAAGGATGCGAAGTTTGCACGGGAGCTCGGCAGCGAACTCGGACGGTCGAGGCTCCAAACCCAGTCTCTTCCGTTGGATGCGCCGCTACGCCGCGCCCGTTCTGGCCTTGGCAGCAACCTCCACGCTCGCCGGCTTTGAGGTCGCTCGGTTCCAGGGTGGCGCGCGGTGGAGCAGCGCCAACCTCGTGGAGGCATCTTCACTAACCGCGAATCCGGCCCGTTCCGTTGTTGTAGACCCAAGCGTCGATACCTTCTCGCGCTTGGCTCCTCAAGAACAGGCTGAGCATTTGCTGGAGCGCGCTATCGCTCGTGACCCGGAATCGCTCGACATGATCGGGAAGGACGTGGATGGCTGGCGCGGGCATCTGCGGAACACGGACCGCCTGTTCGATCTCGTCCACTCGGCGCTCAATTCCGACGATATGCGCGTGCGAAGTTCCGCGCTGGAAATCGACCTCGCCGCCAACAATCTCAGCAAGTCGCCCGAGACGATCACTCACCTGGTGCAGCAACTTCACGACGATCCCGCGGAACGTTCGAGGATTCTCTGGCAGCTTGGCGCCCTCGGCAATCGCGGCATCGAACCCAAAGTGGTCCTCGCCCAGCTTCTGACCTACACGCATGACCGCGACGAAGAAACGCGGTATGGGGCTGTCGAGGGATTGGGAATGCTGGGAACCGACGCGGCCATCGATCCGCTGCTGGACCGTTTTGCACACGATACCTCCGCGCGGGTACGCAAGCGCGCCGGATGCAATCTTGCCAAAGCCGGCATGCTCACAAAGCAGCAACGCCTTACCGCGGTGCCAAATCTGCTCAACTTTTTCGACGATGACGCACTCGACTCCGCCACGCGAGGTTGGGTCTATGGAGCGCTCCGGCTGATCACCGGAGCCGAGCTCGGCAACGACGCGAGTGCCTGGCGAAAGTGGTGGGCGAATCGCAACACAGCGCATAAGCACCCGCTCGACCGCAACGGAATCCTCTTCGCGTAACACTCGCCGCCTTGGCCTGCCGCAGGATTGGGCTTATCCCAGATTTCCACTTGACTCTTCACCTAGGTATAGACCCCACAGTCTCCCTGGAAAGCGATCGGCTGCAAAATCGCTGGGATCCTTCCGGAGGAGAAGCAAAATGAAAACATTCTTCTTGTCAGCGTTCCTCGTGCTCACGGCTGCGGTTCTGTTTTTGACAACATCCACATCTGCAGCAACCGACTTCTCGGGGACCTGGTCGCTGAATGTCTCTAAGAGCAAGAACATTGGCATGATGTCCACGATGCAAATCACACTGAAGATCAAACAGACCGAAAGCGAGCTGGTGGTTTCCGAAGTCGCGAAATTCAATGGTCAGGAGCAAAGCCGCGAACTGCACTACGACCTAAGCGGAAAGGAATCCCCCAACACGGGGCCGATGGGCGATCCCAACCAAACGGTGACGAAGTGGACCGGGAGCACGCTGGAAACGGCGTGGACACAAGACGGCGCCGTCGCGGGAACGAAGGTTGTCCGCAAGGAGACGCGCTCTGTTTCCGCTGACGGTAAAACCATGAGCGATGAATTTGTACGAGGCCCCAACCCTCCGATGGTCCTGGTTTTTGACAAGCAGTAATCCAGCGGAGCCGCGACAGGTTTTCTGCAAGGAATGAACGGTCATGCGACGCAAGCTCCTGATCTTCGTGGCGGTGCTACTCGCGGGGTCGGCGACGTATTGGTGGCGAACGGGCCGCTCGGCGCGGGCGAGCCGGGCGGCCCCGTTCACCGTGATGCAGGCCGAGCAGAAACAAATCGATGCGAACGTCCTGGCTACCGGAACAATTCGGCTACGGGTGGGAGCGCAGGTACGAGTCGGAGCGCAAGTTTCGGGAATCGTGAAGAAGCTGAATGCCGGAGTGGGAGCGCACATCAATAAAGGGGACACCATCGCCGAAATTGACACGCGCGCGATTGACGCGCAGGTGGCGCAGGCCCGCGCGCAAGTAGCGGAAGACGAGGTTGCCGTCGGAAAAGCGGAAAGGGATCTGGCTCGCGGGCGCGAAATGTCGGCTTCCGGCTTGCTTCCGCGGCAGCAGCAAGAAGACTTGCAGTGGGCCGCGAACGCAGCGCGCGCGAAGCTGGCGAAATCTCGCGCGGACCTCGGTGTGGCGGAAGTAAATCTCAGCTACAGCACGATCACCGCACCGATTTCCGGAACGATTGCTTCGGTCTCGACGCAGGAAGGTGAAACGGTGGCATCGTCTTTCACCACACCGACGTTTGTCACCGTCATCGAAGACGACGCGCTGGAATTAGTGGCCGTGGTCGATGAGGCGGATATTGCGGCCGTGACCGCTGGCCAGCCGGTGGTCTTCACCGTGGAAGCCTACCCTTCCCGCGAATTGAGCGGAACGGTACAACGAATAAACCCAACCGCCACGATCCTCTCGGGCGTTGTCAATTACGAAGTGGCGATCGCCATTGGCAAAGCCAATCGCTTCTTGAAGCCGGATATGACTGCCAATGTCTCCATCCGGACGGCGCAGAGAAAAGCGCTGGTGGTTCCGACGGCTGCTATCCACGGCGATGCGGAGCAGAGGTTTGTGTATTTGCGGACCGATCAGGGTTTCCGGAAGGCAGCCGTGACCCTGGGCTCTCGCGAATCCGCATTCACCGAAATCAAGAAGGGGCTGTCGCCTAACGATCGCCTCGTTTTGGGCGAGATTTCTCCCGAGAGTGTGAAAGGAATGACACCGTGATCGATATCTCGCATGTTTGCAAGAGCTATTCGCGGGGCGAAGAGTGTTTCGTTCACGCGCTTCAAGGTATTTCCTTTCACGTTGCGGCGTCAGAATTTCTGGCGATCCGGGGACCGTCCGGTTCCGGCAAATCGACCCTGCTGAATATTCTCGGCTGCCTCGACGTTCCCACCTCCGGAACCTACCGTTTGGCTGGTGAAGACGTATCCCACTGCACGGACCGCGAACTTTCTCGGGTACGCGCGCGGCGCATTGGATTCATCTTCCAGTCTTTCAACCTGCTGCCGGGGACGACGGCACGGGAAAATGTAGAGTTGCCTATGATTTACGGTGCCGGCCGCGTGGACCGGAACAAAGCTCTGTCGCTGCTCGGACGTGTTGGTCTCAAGGACCGCGCCAGCCATTTCGCCAATGAATTGTCGGGAGGACAACAGCAGCGCGTGGCCATCGCGCGGGCGCTGGTGAACGATCCGCCCTTGATCCTTGCCGATGAGCCTACCGGCAATCTCGATTCGACCGCGAGCCAGGAAGTAATGGCGATCCTGAAGCAGCTTCAGGAAGAAGGCCGTACGATTATTCTGGTTACTCACGACGATGCCGTGGCTGCGTATGCGGCGCGTGAGATCGCCTTGCGCGACGGCGTTATCTCAACCGACGTGCGGCGGCCGGCAAATCTTCCAAACGTCGAGCGTGCGGCTCGGGAGATGAATCATGCAGATCGCGCCTGAAGTTGCACTCGCGTTTCGAAGCATGGCGCGGCATCGTCTGAGGACGTTTCTGATGATGGCGGGAGTGATCGTCGGAATCGCCTCGCTTACCGTTTTGAATTCGATCGGCGAGGCCACCAAGGCGGCGACCATGAAGCGCTTCAAGAATATGGTGGGGACATTCGACACCATCCTTATCCGCCCGGGAGCAGGACGGACTCGCGGCATGGTTTCCCTAACGAACGTGCCTGCGACGCTGAAATTCGACGATGTGGAAGCGATTCTTTCGAGCGTGCCGGATGTCAAGCAGATAGCAGAGCTGCAAAACGCATTTGATATGGACGTGAAGTATCGTGACCGAGCCATCAGCACGGCGGTGTTTGGTATTTCGCCGAACTGGCTGGAATTACGGGGGGACGAAGTGAGCCAGGGCAGCATATTTAGCGTCGAGGAAGAGAAAGCGCTCGCTCGCGTGGCGATCCTGGGTGCGGACGCCGAAGCCCATTTGTTTCCGAGTGAAAGCTCGATCGGAAAGACAATCCGGATTGGCGAAGTTCCGTTTCAAGTGGAAGGCGTGCTGAAGGCGCGGGGCGCCGGGCCCGGCGGGGGAAGTCTGGACGACCTTATCCTGATTCCAGTTTCGACGGCTTCAAAGCGGTTGTTCAATCGCGATTTTCTTACGATGTTGATCGTGCAACTACGGGATCCGAACCGGAGTGATGCGGCGGTGCAAGGTCTGACGTCGCTGTTGCGGGAGCGCCACCATCTGCCGCCATCGGCACTGGACGATTTCACGGTGTCAAACCCACGCGCGGTAATGGCGCAAGTGACGAAGATGGGCTCGACACTGTCGAAGACACTTGAAGGCGTTGCGGTGCTCGCGATGCTGATCGGCGGGGTGGTGATCATGGCGCTGATGCTGATTGGGGTGTCGGAACGGAGGCGCGAGATCGGCATACGAAGATGCGTGGGTGCGAGCAGAGTAGACATCCTGCTACAGTTCTTGTTGGAAGCACTTACGATTTCTTGCGCAGGCGGCATCGTCGGAGTGATTGTCGCCTTGGCTGGCACGAGCATCGCCGCGCGGCTGCAGAATCTGCCGGTGGTTCTGGTGTGGGGCGTAGTGGGGGTTTCGGCCGCACTTTCTCTTGCGCTGGGAGTCCTGTTTGGTATCTATCCTGCTTGGAAAGCGGCCCACATCGATCCCATCGCTGCGCTGCGCGCCTAGCGGCTAGCGGACGCGGCCCAGTTTTTCAGTAAAAGGCTAGGACCGCAAAATGGACCTCAGGTTCTTCTATATCTTCTTCGATGCTGTTCGGGTTCTCTGGCGCTTCCGCTTCCGGTCGGTCCTGATTTTACTCAGCGCGATGTTGGGCGTCGCCGGGGTAATTCTTTCCGTGGACTTCGCCTCCGGTGGACGTCAACAGGCATTGAACCAGATTGAGCGGATGGGAGTGAACGTACTGGCGGTTACGCCGCAGCAAGACCGCAGCGTGGGCGTGCGCGCGCGCACCGGGACCATCGTGCAGACGCTGGTGGACGCGGATTACACGGCAATTCGCCGCCAGATTCGGTCGATTGCAAGATCCTCTCCGGTGGCAACGGCAGGATTCCGACTGAAAGCGGGAGACCTGTCCAAAACGGCGCCGGTGGTGGGTTGTGCTCCCGACTACGCCCGGATCAAGAACTGGACGCTCGCCGAAGGCGCGTTTTTTGATGAAGGAGACGAGCGCCGGGTTGCTCGAGTGGCGGTTCTTGGATATACCGTGGCTCGGGACATTTTCGGAGATGCTCCGGCGGTGGGCCAGCGTCTTTCGGTTAACCGCACTCCGTTTGAGGTAGTGGGCGTGCTGGCGGAACGGGGTCAGGGTCTCGACGTGGCGGCCGAAGACGATCAAATCTATGTTCCCTTGCGCACCGCGACGCGCCGCTTGATGAACGCCGAGTACTACTCCGGTTTGCTTTTGGAAATCGATCGGCCGGATCACATGGATGAGGCGGCGGCCTCGGTAACGGAAATCCTAAGGCAACGGCATCATCGGCCGGCGAAGCTGCCGGATGATTTTCAGGTGCAGAACCAGAAGTCACTGCTCGAGACGCAACTGGCGTCCTCGGACCAGCTGGGTTTCTACGTTCACTGGATCGGATGGAGTGGACTGATCGTTTCAGGGCTCGGCATCCTTGCGGTGTGTTGGATCGCGGTGAAAGGGCGCACCGTGGAGATTGGCACGCGGCGGGCACTGGGAGCGAACACATGGGACGTGTTCCTGCAGATTTTGCTGGAAGCGGCGGTCATCAGTTCTGTGGGTTGTGCCGTGGGTCTCGCGGCGGGATGGCGTGGATCGCAGGTGGTTGCAAAGCGCGCAGGTCTTCCCTTCGTCTTTGATTGGCCGAACGCGTGGTTGACCCTTGGAGTTGCGGCGACGATGAATTTCTGCTTTGCGCTGCTACCGGCGGCACGGGCCGCCAGAGTGAGTCCGATTCGCGCCTTGAAATACGAGTGATTTTGTTTGCGGTACTTTCAACTGTTCACTGCCAAATTTCGACGGTATAGTGGCGCCCGCACGTTTTGGAGGGTTGCCCATGGAACGATGGTCACGCCGCAGATTTTTCCTCAGTTCCCTCGCGAGCAGCGCCATGGCGGGTGCGGGCAAGCTTTTTGGAGCGGCGCCGTCCGCCAGAGCTCCTCTGGCGGGTGCCGCGGGGCAGGGCAAGCGCCCGCTCATCCTTTCCAGCGCTAATGGTTTGCATGCGTTGGATAAAGGCATGGATATTCTGAACAAGGGCGGTGACACGCTGGACGCTGCAATTGCGGCGGTTACGGTGGTGGAAGACGACCCGAATGACGATTCGGTGGGCTACGGTGGTCTGCCCAACGAAGAAGGCGACGTGGAGCTGGATGCGAGTTGCGTGCACGGGCCAACGGGGCGGGCGGGTTCGGTAGCGTCAGTGCGACGCATCAAAAATGTGGCGCGGCTGGCCAAGACGGTGATGGAAAGAACCAATCACGTCATGATCGTTGGTGATGGGGCGCGGCGATTCGGTGTCGCGGAAGGATTTGAGGAGACGAATCTCCTTACCGAACATTCACGGCTGATCTGGCTGGCGTGGAAGGCGTCTTCGTCGCTCAACTGGCGCCCGGGAATCGATTCACCGGAGTGGAAGGAGCACGTGTCGTCCATTTTTGACGGTGACCAGGAAAAGATCGCTTACGCGGAGCGGGTGATTGCGCATCCGCCTACGGGCACTATTCCTTGTATGGCGATCAATGAAAAAGGGGACATCTCGGCGACTACGACGACGTCGGGGCTGGCGTGGAAAATTCCAGGGCGCGTGGGGGATTCGCCGATTATTGGCGCGGGATGCTGCGTGGACAACGAGGTGGGAGCGGCGGGTTCGACTGGCAAGGGCGAGGAGAACATTAAGATCTCCGGCGGCCACACGATTATAGAAATGATGCGCAAGGGGATGTCGCCGAAGGATGCGTGCCTGGAGGCGCTGAATCGCGTCGCGCACAATTACCGGAACGACAAGAAGAAGCTCGCAACGTTCCACATTTTCTTCTATGCCTTGAACAAGGATGGCGTGCATGGCGCTGCTTCGCTTTGGCGCCATGCGTATGATCGAAGCCATCGCGCGACGTACGCCGTGCATGATGGGACCGAGGCGCGGCTCGAGGATTGCGCGCCGCTGTTTGATGATGTTGGCGGGTAGCGCTGGCGCAGGCAAGTGCCTGCGGCCGTCCTGAAATCGAAATTCTTTCGCCGACGCTTTCATGGGCTGTGGTTTTTGTTTTATCCTTTTATTTATGGACCAAGCAAACGTTTTGATTATCGGTGGCGGCGTCATAGGTTGCGCTATCGCTCGCGAGGTTTCGCAGCAGTGGCAAGATGTGTTTCTGGTCGAACAATTTCCGAAGCTGGGAATGGCCACGAGCACACGCAACAGCGGCGTGATCCATTCGGGCATTTACTATCCGAAAGGCTCGCTGAAAGCGCGGCATTGCGTCGAAGGCAATCGGTTGTCGTACGAATTCTGCGTCAAGCACAACGTTCCGTATCGCAAGACCGGCAAGCTGGTGGTGGCCGCAAATGCGAGCGAGGAGCGTGAACTGGAAGCGCTTGTGCAGCGGGGCCGCGAAAACGGCGTTGAGAATTTGACCATCGTGGGGCCGCAAGAGATTCAAGCACGAGAGCCTCATATCCG
>Ga0210408_10006047_pt1 | contig 10509 bp, 7 predicted proteins | sample IncBWH4MmetaG_FD_155471 | JGI IMG/M metagenome (GOLD analysis project Ga0210408, IMG submission 155471) | Forest soil microbial communities from Barre Woods Harvard Forest LTER site, Petersham, Massachusetts, United States - Inc-BW-H-4-M | ecosystem: Environmental > Terrestrial > Soil >...
AATCCTGCGGCATCGAAACCATGTCAAATCCGTTGCCGTCTCCGGTGAGATTCATCATCTCCAGCTCCGCCGCCGTCAGCGCCGCGCGATCACCTTTCTGCTTCGCGAAATTGACCGAGTTCATCAGCTTCTGGGTCTGCAGCAAAGGACCGATGTCGAGGTCGAGATTGAGCGCATGGATCGCCAGGCCCTTCGGCGTTCCCGCAAGCTTCTGGTGCAGGCCCCAATCGTCGGCCACCGTCCTGCTGTAGGCGATCATCGCCTCGAGCACCGCAATTTTCTGCGCAAGGTCCGCCTGCTGCGCTCCGGACAACTGCCCGGCCCTCGTCTTGAGCTGCTTGACGAACTGGTCGCCCTGCTCGGCGAGCAATTCGACGCTGTTGGTCGCGAGCAATTGGTTGTAGCCGAGCGCGGTCGTGATCGCCATCGCACCCGGTCTGTCGACTTCGAGTCCGGCCTGGACATCGTATTTTCCATTGCCGCCGGCCTCGAATCCGTAGATGCGCACCGCCTGATCCCTGGTGAGCCCCGCCGCCGCGGCCACGCTCGCATAGGCCTTCTTGAATTCAATTTCGGTCTCCGGCCTCCGCGGGACGAACTGGAATTGCTCTGCCGCGTTCTTGAGGAAATCCGCAACGACCGGCACGGCACCGGTCGCCGGCTGCGCCGCCAGCGACGGATCGACCGGCTTCTTCGGTCCGCTATATTCGGGAGGCTCGGTCAGCACGTAGTCATCGAGCAGGATCGGCTGCTGCGCCCTGCGCTTGGCGTTTCGCGCGGCCCGTTTCGCCTTGATCTGACCCCAATAGGGATCGGCCTCCACCCTGAACTTCTGCCAGGCGTCGTCATACGCGGCGAGCTTGCCCTGATAATCGGCCATCTGCTCCGCGGTCGGCGCAGGCTTGGCCATGTCGGCCGGACCTGGAGCCGCGACCTGCGATGGCCAGGGCGGCGAGCCGGCGGCGTCGTCGGTGATCTCGTCCATCACGAACTGAAAGATCGAGCAGATCAGCGGATACGACACATAGCCGTTGTGACTGGTCATCGCGCTTTCGAACGCCCTCACGTTCCAGAACGGATCGTGCGCGCCCGTGATCGATCTCATGCCGGCGAAGAACAGGGTCTGGCGAATCTGCCCCTCGATATGGCTTGCGGGATCGTCGGGGCGAAAGCGAATCCGGGTCAGGTTCGGCTGCGTGGGATCGCCTGGAAGCATTTTTCCGGTCTTGCCGCTCGACCAGCCGCTGTCCCAATTGACCAGAGCTCCTCCCTTGCGCTGGACATGCGCGTATTTCGTGCGTGCCGTGGTCAGCCAATGGTCAACGATGGCACACTCCGACCTCTCCGGCGAGGCCGCGTCGAGATAGGAGGCCGTCTCGCTTTGCGGCGTCTCCTCGCCGGGCGGCCTCTGCTTTCGTTGCGCGTTGATCAGAAGCTCATGTGTCGTGCCGATCCAGGTGGCCGGATCGTTCTCGATGCCGTTGAGGTGGCCGTAAGACGCACGCATGGGATCGACATGACCGATGGTGCGCGTTCGCTCGATGTCGGTATCCATGAAAGGCACGTTCCTGAGCGCCGCCGCAAGCTGCCGCCATAGCAGCCGTTTGATCGAGCCGGGCCTTTCCGGCCCGTCGCGATCATTGCAGGCGAAGGGATCGGGATCGGACCAATCCTCGATGGTCTGCGCCAGCGGCCTGAAGTCCATCTTGAAGAATGGAAACAGGTCGTAGGTGGCGGAATCATAATCGTAGGACGGCTTGTAGTCCGAATCCACCTTCCGGATGATGGCGCAGGGATTCTGCACTTGCGGCCCGACATTCCTGGCAAAGCCGCTGACATCGGAAAGATGAATGCCGTTCGCGGGCCACGAACGTGCCGCGGTCAAGGACAGGTAGATCGGCCGCTGGTTGAGCGCATAGGCGTCTTGGACGTCCTTGGTGTCCACGGGCGCGTTGATCCGTCGCGAAAAGGCGCGCTGTATCGATGTCCACTTCTCGGCTTCGGATGCCGGATTGAGCAGCACGACGAGATCGCCGAGCGGGGATTTCAGCAACGGCCGTGGCGCGCCATTCGCAGCGTCGCCTGCGCGGGCGATCGCATCGAGATTCTTGTCCACGATGCCAATCATCGTGTCCTGCAGCGCCGTCGCCAGCAGGTTGCCCCCGAGGCTGTGCCCGACCACGATCATGCGGGGCCGATCGAACCAGTCGGCGGGCTCGTCGCCCGTGTGAATCCGCCGCTCGACCTCGCGCAGCGCGGAAACCACCGACGGGGCGATCCGCTCGCTCACCGGCTTGCGGTCGAACAGCGTCATCGACGCCAGCACATTGCCGATGGTCGAGGTCAGGCCGGAAAAATGGCCCCCCAACAGCCAGTCCAGCCGCCGCTCATCGACGCGCGCGCCGCGCCAGCCGACATAGACGGCGGTGGCAGTTGCGCCGCAATACCGGCCGGCGCTCCTGCAACGCTGCTCCAGGAAGCTCGCCAGATGGGCCGCCATCAGGCGCACATTCTGGACGTTGGCGTCGCCGATGCGGGCGTCATGCCGCCAGCCGTGCACGAACGCAAACACGAAATTCTGCCGGCCGGCCTTCCTCTGCCCGTTGAGGTGATCGATCAGCGCATCGAGTTGCAAGCGCTCGAGCAGCTTGCCGTCCCGTCCGATCTGGGCCGGGTTGCCGTTTTCCTCGAACTCCAGGAACGAAAGATAATAGCCGAGCGACGGATTGCCGGCCCTGGTATCCGGATTTTCGGCAATGAAGCCCGGCCGCATCGCGTGCAGCTGGAGCATGCAGGTGAAGGCGTGATCGCGGTTCGGATCGTCGGCGCCAACCTGGCGCAGGGCGAGACGTTCGTCGTTGTCGATGCCCTCGGACGCCAGCACGGTCGAATTGGCCGGTGATAGCCGGGCCGCACATTCCGCGGAGCCCGGTGCGGAATAGCGGTAGGCGACGTCACGCCGCGTATCGAGCACCGCAAACAGGATCAGGAACACCAGGGCGACGACGAACAGGAGGCTCGCCACTCGCGGACCGAGGCGCCAAACAAAACCTGCGCTCGCCTTCACGAAATTCAGCAGGAAAGACCCGATCGACATCGAATCTCCGTGTTAAAAAAGCCTACCGAAAAACAACCTGATGATTCAGACATTCGCCCAAAGGATTGTCGCGAAATGGGCCGAACTTCGGATTCGGGACATCAGAGAATTGAATCACGATAAACAGCGCCGCAGTCCGTCGCAAGTCGTCAAAGCGAAGGACGCACAGATCACAGCCGAAAATGCGTCGATAGCGTCAGGCCCTGCGCCGAGGTCGCGCCAGCGCATCGCATGCGCCACTGGCCTCTGCGTCGCGCGTCAGTCACGCGAACGCGGCATCGACGTGCAAGCTGCCGGGAACCGCAGCATGGAAAATGACGATGAAAGGAACACCGACCATCGCGTTACACCGGTGTACGCGCCGACAGGCAGCCTACACCGGTGTCGCTCGTCTGACGTGTCTCTAGCCGGCGTTGCCCGTCAGGAGATCGTCGATCCGGATCGGAAAGCGCCGCACCCGAATGCCGGTCGCATGCCACACCGCGTTGGCGACGGCGCCGGCCGAGCCGGTGATCGCGATCTCGCCGACGCCCTTGATACCGAGCGCGTTCACATGCGGATCGTATTCGTCGATCATCAGCGCCTCCATCGGCGGGATGTCAGCGTTCACCGGCACGTGGTACTCGGCGAGATTGGCATTCATGATCCGGCCCGTGCGCTGATCCGTGATCGCCTGCTCATGCAGCGTGAACGAGACGCCCCAGATCATGCCGCCGAGATACTGGCTCTTGACCAGGCGCGGATTGATGACACGGCCCGCGGCGAACGCGCCGATCATGCGGCTGACGCGGATCTGGCCAAGATCGGGATCGACCTTCACCTCGGCGAACACCGCACCATGTGCCTGCATGGCGTAGTTGGCCTGCGCCGCCGGATCGACAGCGGCGTTGCCGCGCGCTTCGACCTCGGCGAGACCGGCGCGCGCGAGAATATCGACATAGCTCTCGCTGCGGCTGTCGTCGTCGCGACGGTGCAGGCGGCCGCCGCGCGCGATCAGGCCGGCATTGCCGGCGCCGAACAGCGGCGAGCGCTGGTCGGAGGTGGCGAGCTCGGCGAGCCTGGCGATGACGGCGGCGCCGGCGTTGTGAAGCGCCGAGCCTGCCGTCGCGGTATGGGCCGAACCGCCGGCGATGCCGGCATCCGGCAGGTCCGACGTGCCGGCCTTGAACTCGACGTCGTCGATATCGAGCGCGAGCGCATCGGCTGCGATCTGCGCGAGCGCGGTCCAAGCCCCTTGGCCCATATCGTGGGCGCCGGTCTCCATCGCGGCCGAACCGTCGCGACGCACCACCGCGCGCGCTTCGGCGGCGAACATCAGCGCCGGGAAGATCGCGGTGCCCATGCCCCAGCCGACCAGAAAGCCGTTTTCGTCGCGCATCGTGCGGGGCTTGAGCGGACGCTTGGCCCAGCCGAAGTGCTCGGCGCCCTGCGTGTAGCATTCGCGCAGTGCCTTCGACGAGAACGGCCGGCCCGAGATCGGCTCGACCTCGGCATAGTTCTTGAGGCGGAAGGCGAGCGGATCCATGCCGCAGGCGTCGGCCATTTCGTCGATCGCGCATTCCAGCGCCAGCGAGCCCGGCGCCTCGCCGGGCGCGCGCATGAACAGCGGCGTTCCGGTGTCGAGCCGCACCGCTTCGTGCGAGATCGAAATCGCCGGGCTCGCATAGAGGCTGTGCGAGGCATTGGCGGCCGGCTCGTAGAAATCATCGAATGTCGAGGTTGCGATCCTGGCGTGGTGATCGATCGCGGCCAGCGCGCCGTCGGCCGCCGTGCCCATGCGCAGCCGCTGGCGCGTCGGCGAGCGGTGGCCGACCGGGCCGTACATCTGCTCGCGGCGCAGCACCAGCTTGACCGGGCGCTGCACCAGCCTGGCGGCGAGCAGGCCGAGGACCACCGGACCGGAGATCAGACCCTTGCTGCCGAAGCCGCCACCGAGGAAGGGACTGCGGATGCGAACGTTGCCGGGCGGGATGCCGAACAGGCCGGCGATCCGCGCCTGCATCATCCCCAGTCCCTGGGTCGGTGTGTCGATCGAGAGGCTGTCGCCGTCCCACTGCGCGACGATGGCGTGCGGCTCCATTGCATTGTGATATTGCGCAGGCGTTTCGTAGGTCGCATCGATCGTGTGTGCGGATGTCGCGAGCGCGCCGTCCACGTCGCCGTGCCGCAGCGCGGACGGGTTGCCGATGCCGACCGCGGGCGGGATGTAGCTTTCGTTGCCGTCGAGGCCGGCACGCGTGGGCTCGACCGCGTAGGTCGGCGCAAGCAGCGCCGCGCCCTCGGTGGCTGCCTCCAGCGTCTCGGCGATCACGACCGCGATCGGCTGGTTGGCATAGCGCACCTGGTCATTCTGCAAGGCCTCATAGCGGAACATGAACGGGTTGGTTTTTGCGTCCGGATCCTCGGCCAAAGCGGGGCGGTTCTGCGAGGTCATCACGTCGACGACGAAGGGGTGGCGCTTGGCGGCCGCAACGTCGAGCGAGAGGACGCGCCCGCGCGCGATGCTGGAGACGGCCATCACGGCGTAGAGCATTTTGGGCGGGTGATTGTCGGCCGCGTAGCGGGCGGTGCCGGTCACCTTCAGCACGCCGTCGCGGCGGGTCAGCGGCTGGCCGCTGTTCGATCCATGCCGGATGTGGGCGGGATCGCGGGTCGGGGTAAGATCAAGCATGAAGTGCAACTCCGGCAGGGGAGGAGAATGGCGAGGCGGGGAGCGCGGGAACGCGCACCGGTGTGCCGGCGGCGGCCAGCGTCAGCGCGCGCACGAGGACGCGCTCCGCGAGCGCGATCTTGAAGGCGTTGTCGCCCGACGGTTTTGCATCCGCGAGCGCGGCCTGCGCCGCGCGGGCAAATGCCGCCTGCTCGAGGCGGACGCCTGCGAGCATTTCTTCCGCGGATCGCGCGCGCCACGGCTTCGCGGCCACGCCGCCGAGTGCGAGACGAGCTTCCTTGATCGTGCCGCCTTCGATCACGAGCCCTGCCGCGGCCGAGACCAGCGCGAACGCATAGGAGGTCCGTTCGCGCACCTTCAGATAGCGCGCATGTCTGGCGAAGACGCTCGCCGCCGGCGGCAGCCGCACGGCGGTGATCAGTTCGCCCGGCGCCAGCACGCTGTCGCGCTCGGGCGTCGTGCCGGGGAGGGGATGCAAGGCGTCCACCGCGACCTCGCGGCGGCCGGTCTTGCCCTCGATCTCGGCAACCGCGTCGAACGCTGTCAACGGCACGCAAAAGTCCGACGCGTGGGTCGCAATGCAGCCATCGCTCCAGCCGAGGATCGCGTGCAGGCGGTTGTCGCCATCGCGCGCATCGCAGCCCGAACCGGGGACGCGCTTGTTGCAGGCGCTGGCGGTGTCGTAAAAATAGCTGCAGCGCGTCCGCTGCATCAGATTGCCGCCGACGGTCGCCGCATTGCGCAACTGTCCCGACGCACCCGACAACAGCGCTTCCGCGATCGCCGGAAAGGTTTTTGCGAACGCTGGATCGTGGGCGAGGTCGGCATTGCGCACCAAGGCGCCGATGCGCCAGGAGCCGTCGGCGAGTCGCGCGATGCCGTCCAGCCCGGGCAGCCGCGAGACGTCCACCAGGCGGGTCGGATGTGCGATCGCGCCCTTCATCAGATCGAGCAGGTTGGTACCGCCGGCGAGATAGGCAGCGCCGGGTTCGGCCGCGGCAGCGACGGCTTCGGCGATCGTGTTCGGTCTCACATAATCGAACCGGTTCATGCGGCGCGCTCCGTCTTTGGCGCGGCAAGTTGCGCCTGGGCTTCAAGAACGGCCTCCGTGATCCCCGCATATGCGCCACAGCGGCAGAGATTTCCGCTCATGGCTTCGCGAATGCGCTCCGGATCGTCGCCGGCCTGGCCTTCTGACATCAGCCCGATCGCGCTCATGATCTGGCCCGGCGTGCAGAACCCGCACTGCAGGGCATCGTGGGCGATGAAGGCGGCCTGCACGGCATGCAGCCGGTCGCCTTGCGCGATACCTTCGATGGTCGTGATTGCGGCGCCGTCATGGCTTACCGCCAGCGCGAGGCAGGAGTTGATCCGCCGTCCGTCGACGAGGATCGTGCAGGCGCCGCATTGGCCGCGGTCGCATCCCTTCTTGGTTCCGGCGAGGTCGAGACGCTCGCGCAACAGGTCGAGCAGCGTGACGCGGGGGTCGTCCAGCGCGATGTCGCGCCGCTCACCGTTGATGGTGAGACTGATAGACAGAGTCATGCCATGTTCCGATCGGTGCTATGGTCGGGCCGGATCGGATGCGGGTCCCGGCTCGCGGCCGGGATGCGAAACGATCCGGGGCACGCGCGGACCGCCGGAAGAGTTGAATGGAGGAGCGGCCAAGCGTGGTGTAGCCCGTTATACGGAGGGTTCCTCCGTTTAGCAAGGCGCGGCCGATCAAGACATGGTGACGAGGATTTAAGCGAGAATTTGCGAATGTCAGGTGGGTCTGCCACAAATCTCCGCAAGCCGCGCGCCGACGCGGTGCGTAACCGCGAGCGGGTGCTGGAGGCGGCGAAGGCGGTGTTCTCGGCTGGTGGTCCGGACGCCAGCCTCGAGGCCGTGGCGCGGCGCGCCGGTGTCGGCATCGGTACGCTCTACCGGCATTTTCCGACCCGCGAGGCCTTGTTCGAGGCGGTCTATCGCCGCGAGGTCGAACAGCTCGGCGAATTGGCGGAGCAATTGAAGCGCGAGCCACAGCCGGTCGAAGCGCTGCGGCGCTGGCTGCGCTCCAACGTCGAGTTCGTCGCGACCAAGAAGGGGATGTCGGCGGCGCTCGCGCTCGCCGCGCATGGCAAGAGCTCGGAGCTGATCGCTTTTTCCTTTGAGCGCCTGACCAAGGCCGTCGGCGCGCTGCTCGACCGCGCGGTGGCCGCCGGCGAGATCCGCGCCGACGTATCCGCGGAGGACCTGCTGCGCGCGCTGATCGGCATGTGCTATCTGCACGACCAGCCGGGCTGGCAGGCCAGCGTGATCAGGCTGCTCGACGTCTTCATCGATGGCTTGCGGGTGCGGCCGAACGCCGTTCGCTCCGATTGATCCGTCATGACGGCGCTTGCGCGCGTGGCAGCGTGCGCCCCGCATCGTTGCAAAGCGGCTGCGGGCGACTAGATTCGCCTCCATGCGTCATCCAAGACCTGAGCGCGAACTGATCGCCTGTCATGATTGCGGGAAAGCGGTGTCCTTCAGCGCCGCGAGTTGCCCGCATTGCGGTTCGCAAGAGCCGGCCGGCCCCCATGTGTTCAACCGGACCGAGATCAGGCGGCATCGGATCGAGCAGCGCAACGACCGCACGCTCGCGCTGGCAACGGTCGGCTGCGCCGCGGCGGGTGCCTTCTATGGCGCCGTCATGAGTTCGGGCCCGTACGCCGCTCTTTTGGCCGGCTGCGGCTACGGGCTCGTCGGCACGGTCATTGGGGTCGGCGTCGGCTTCGTCATCAACCTGACGCGGAGCCTTTAGCGTCGACGCGATCGGCGCATGGTGCTGCCGGTTGGCCCCTTTCTCCGGCTTAGAGTTGTTCCCAAATTCACAAATTATGGACAGACCAAACGGCCCTGAATGGACGGAGGAATTTCCGTCCATGGTCCGGAAGTCAGCGGAGAACGGGCGATGACGATCTACGGCTATGCCCGGGTATCGACGAACGGACAGACACTCGACACACAGCGCGTGAAGTTCACAGAGGCGGGCGAAGAGAAGATATTCGCGGAGAAGGAGAGCGGAGCTAAGACGGACAGGAAGGCCCTACAGGACGCTCTAAAGACTTTGAGACCGGGTGTGGGAGTAAATGGTTAGTTCTTTGTCTTGCCGACACCGGTTTGCCAGCATGTGATCAATCGTCGCCTTCAGTCCGTCGAGTGCCTGAACCGAAATGGGGATCGATAGACGCTGACCCTCTGGCTCTGTTTCGACGCAATGCGCTCGCGATTGATTGGATGTGTATCTCCATGCTCGACAGCTTCTCCTCAAGGCTGGCGATCTGTATTGCTTGCTGTTGAAGAAGGGCAGCCGTGTTGTGAACGACCGCGAAGGGCGTTTTACATTTGGTGCATTGGATTGCGTTCAACTTGAAGTTAGTGCCATTAGGACTAAACTCCTGTAGTTTGAACGAAGTATTTTCGCATTTGCTGCACTTCGTGGACCCAAACCCGAACACTGTGAGTCTCCCGTTGATGGGATGCACGCCCCGCCAGCTTAAGTGAGTCGGGTTTCAGACACTAGGTCTCTTGAGTGCACGGCGCGGGGGATACTCGCTCAGTTTGATAGTCGGAGGTAGACCTGGGTAGACGGTCAGGCAGGAGGTTGAGTGTTGCGGGCTCACGAAATGAGATCGTCGACTTTGCTGTGTAACGCCTCGGCGATCTTCTTCAGCGTTGCCGGCGTTGAATTTTGCTGGCGGACGATGGAGCGCGGCCAACACGCCGCTCGCGCTCCAATGCGGCGTCAACGCCAAGATCGCTAACTTCGAGCAGCGCATCACGATCGGGAGAAACATCGCTAGCTCGGTGATGCCGGCCAAAACTGGTGCTGCCGGACAGGATTGAACTGTCGACCTCTCCCTTACCAAGGGCGGGACTGCTCGCCATTAAGGTATTGAGTTACTTGTCGTTTATCGCGTCCGGCGAAAGCGGTGGGCGGATTTTGGGTGCTTCGCCCACCCGAGGCCTGCCCACGGGGCCATCAGGTGCCCAGCGTTATCCACAGTCTTAACGGGCGCAAAACTGACACAGCGATCCCGGCAAAGCCTCGTCGTTGTAGCAATGGCAATCGAGGCGCCGCGCGGGACCTCCGCGTCGGGCCATCGCGGAGACGCCATGCCGGATTTGGTCGATCGGTTAGCACATGAAGTCGCGTCCCGAATTCGGCAGCTCGGGTTCGATGAGCCCAACCGCAAGGTGGCTGTGGAAGCCGGGCCATAACATTACGTATTGCCCCGACGAGAACAAGATGATCAATACCACGATCAATTCCGTTGCGACGCTGATTTCTGAGTTCGCTACTACTACATGCAAAACGCCCCTGATCAGCGATGCGATTGACCGCTCTCTACAGAGAGCTTGGGATTATACTAACACCCCCAACGGCGATCCGAACGTGTTCGTTACGGAGGCAAAATCCAATCTTGGATGGTACTACACTGTTTGCACCGACCACGCAGAGGACTGGTTCGAGAACGAGGACTTAAAGGATTTTCTGGGTGTCGCGGCATCCCTGACGAGCATCAACATGGCGATCGAAGACCGCGCAAACGAAAGCACCTACAAGGCACGGGCAGCCAAATACGAGAAATGGCGGGACGCTCTGTACGCGGCCGAGAGCAAGAAGAGTTGGCCTCAACGAATCTGGCAGAGATTTTTCGCCCCCAATTGATCCGAGGGACAAGCGCGGGCAGGCGAATGTCTCTTCATGTGCAAC
>Ga0210408_10006048_pt1 | contig 10508 bp, 9 predicted proteins | sample IncBWH4MmetaG_FD_155471 | JGI IMG/M metagenome (GOLD analysis project Ga0210408, IMG submission 155471) | Forest soil microbial communities from Barre Woods Harvard Forest LTER site, Petersham, Massachusetts, United States - Inc-BW-H-4-M | ecosystem: Environmental > Terrestrial > Soil >...
GGTCAGCTCAACAACGAAGAGGCTTCGGCGTACTTGGCAAAGACCGTGCCTATGAATCCAAAAACCGCCCAATCGGAAGGCGCCGCGTTCGCTACGCAGCCGGGGCAAGCCATCTCCTACCAAGCGGGCAAGATTCAGATTACCAAGTTCCTCGCCGATGCGCGCCTCCGGGCCGGCGAGAAATTCGACGTCCGAGCGTTCAACGATTTTGTGTGGCGCAACGGGAACTTGCCCATCGAACTTCAACGGGCGGAATGGTTTGGCGAATCCCCGCTCGTCAAGCCGACGACGTCATCCGACGCAGAGGCGAAACGTAAGCGCGCCCAATAACGATCGTCGTGAACCGCCGTTGTGCAGCGGTCCTGTCATCCTTGAGCCGGTCCGGTGCGGACCGGCGAACGACCTCAGCCGCTCCGGTTACAGCGCGCTTAGGTCCGCTAGCGTTTAACGAACCTCTTCCATTTGTTACCCTAGCAAACCGAAAGCAGCACACCGCCGAGGCAAACTCATGACCCTCAACCCCAAACGAGCCGTCGCCGAGCTGAAGGAACTGCGCACTCTCACCAGCGACGCGAACGGCGCACAGCGCGTCGCCTGGACCGACACCTGGCTCCAGGCTCGCGAATGGTTCGCGCAAAAACTAACGGGCCTTCCGGTCGAACATCACTACGACGTCGCCGGCAACAACTGGGTCACACTCGCCGGCCAATCCGAAAAATCCTTGCTGATCGGCGGCCACCTTGATTCCGTTCCGAACGGCGGCTGGCTCGATGGTTCGCTCAACGTTCTTGCGGGCCTCGAAATCGTTCGGCGTATTTCGGAGGAATTCAACGGCCGCCCGCCGGTCACGATCCGCCTGGTGGATTGGGCCGACGAGGAAGGCGCGCGCTTCGGCCGCAGCCTTCTCGGCTCTTCGGCCTTTGCTGGTACCTCCAGCATCGCCGCGGACCGCGTGCGCACCGATCGCGACGGCGTTCGTCTTGAAGACGCGCTCCGACGCTGCGGCGTTGAGATCGATCGTTTCAGCGAAGCCACCCGCGAGCAAAAAAATGCCGCCGCCTACATCGAGTTGCACATCGAGCAAGGTCCGGTCCTCGAACGCATGGGCTTGCCGCTGGCGACGGTGCTCGGAACAAAAGGAGTGGAACGCCACGCCGTTACTTTCCACGGTCAGGAAGCGCATTCAGGATCGACCCCGATGAACGCCCGCCGTGACGCTCTGGCGGCCACCGCCAAACTCGCTCTGGAAATTCGCGCCATCGCGGGCAAACATGCCGACGCCGTCTGCACCATGGGCAGCGTCAAGACTTTCCCCGGAATCGTCACTGCGGTGGTCGGGCGGTGCGAAGCCACCCTCGATCAGCGCGACCTGGATCCCACGGTGCTCGCCACGATGTTTCGCGAAGCCCGCGAAGCCAGCGAGTGTTTTGCTCGCGAAGAGCGCTGTACCGTCGAATGGTCGCGCATATGGAGCATCGAGCCCATCGCGTTTGACCCCGCGCTTCTCGATTTATGCGATCAAGCGATCCGCGAAGTCGCCCAAACCACGCACCGCATGCCTTCTGGCCCGCTGCATGACGCAGCCGAAGTCTCCCGCGCGGGTATCCCTACGGTAATGATGTTCGTGCAATCGGTCGGCGGCATCAGCCACAACAAAATCGAGGATACCCGCGAAGAACATCTGGAATCGGCGGTAACCGCGTTTGACAAGCTGGCCAGCAAAACGATCGGCTATTTGCGTTAGTTTGTTCCAAAAGCGTTTTTGCGTGTGAAGCAGAAGCGCTAGAAGAATCGAGCGCCTTGTCCACGGTCCATCTGTGAAAAACGACTCGCCGCATCGCCTTGACGAGCGACGCATTGGAGTCCTCTGCATCGTCGCGGTCGTTGCCATTCTCTGTGCCACCCTGTGGCCCTTCAACCCATGGCCCGTAAATCAAGTCACCTGGCTGCCCGACGGCAACGGAATTCAGCTCGGGCACGATGGTGTGGTCGTCAGCGAAAGGCCGTTGCAGCCGCCACCGGAACCCTCCGCTGGAAAATCCTGCAGCATCGAGCTGCTGCTTCGCACCGGGAGCATGGAAGTCTCCGACACCATCCTCGGATTCTATGTCCCGGGTCATTCGACACACCTGCTGGTTCGCCAGTGGATGGATGGACTGTTGATCTCACACGACTCCGCAGACGCACGGGGAAAAGTGCGAGAGGCCAAACTCGACGTGAACCATGCATTCCGGGTTGGAGAGCTACTGCTGGTGACCATTACGTCCGGTCCTAGCGGCACGGTCGTCTACCGCAACGCCACTCATGCCCAGTCCTTTCCCAAGTTCACGATCGCACGGAACGAACTCGCCGGTCAGATCGTGCTGGGAACTTCGCCCGTCGACTACCGGCCATGGACGGGAGAAATCCGCGGCTTGGCCCTCTACTCGAGGGAACTCACTCCCGCCGAAGTGTCCCGCGACTACGCGGGATGGACCGCAGTCGGCGGTGCCAATCCTCCCAACCTGGACGGGGCACTGGCGCGCTACTCCTTCAGCGAACGCACCGGTCGTGAAATCCGCAGCTCGGTGCCGACCGCCCCAACCTTAGAAATCCCCGTCAGCTTCAACGTCCCGCACAAAGCCATACTCAAATCTGCGGTCAAGGAGTACGACCCAAACCGCTTGTACGTAAACGACATCCTCGCAAACATCGCCGGGTTCGTGCCTCTGGGCGCCATCTTTTGCGTCTACTTCTCGCTGCGGCATTCTCGTGCCCAGGCCATTCTCAACGCCACTCTGGCCGGAGCCTCCCTCAGTTTCGCCGTTGAGATCCTGCAGGCCTACATCCCGCGCAGGTTTTCCGGCACGACCGACATGATCACCAATACGCTAGGCGCTCTGCTCGGCGCCGCGATAACCAACCCCGGCCTCATCCGAAAAATCTTGCGATCCCTAAAACTTCTACCTGCTTCCTAGGGGCATGTTTGCTTTGAGGGGATTGCCGAAGGGCGACCAGGTGTCCCTAGGGAAACTGCGCACGAGCCAGACCAGCGACGAGTCGAACGCCGTCGTGCCCTCTATCCCAACTTTTCTCCATTCGTTACATCGAAAAGTTTCAACTTAGATTGTCGCCCCCGCGCGGTATGCTCGGCCAGAGCAATTCACATAAAGCGAGGGAACCATGTCCACTACCCAAATCATCCTCGAAGAAAGCGATCCGCCGCAAACGCTCTCCCCATTCCGTACCCATTGGGGCCGGGAACTCGCCGTCCACGAAGGAAATCCCGACTTCGTTTTGTCCCTGGCACGCGGACTACGAGTGATCGAATGCTTCGCAGGCCATCCCGACGGCCTGACCATCGCCGAAATCTCCCGCGCCACTGCGCTTTCCCGGGCTGCCGTGCGGCGCCTGCTGATCACTCTCGAGCTCCTCGGCTACATCGAAGCCAATGCCCGCAAATATCGATTGCAGCGCCGGGTGCCCCGAGCAGAAGTGTAAGAACCTATCGGTCTCGTTAGTTTCTCGCGACCTCTCCTACCAACAGTACGCGTCCTGTAGAATGGGGCGCCTTGTCCGCACAGACTGAATTCGATGCACTCCGCGTCGTGCTCGTCGCCACGCGAAATCCTCTAAACATCGGCGCCGCTGCCCGCGCCATGAGCAACTTCGGCGTCCTTAATCTTTGTCTGGTCAATCCGTACGAGCCATCCTTCCGGGAAGCTCGCTCGGCAGTGGGCGCCTCGCAATTGCTCGCCAATGCGCGCGTGGTCCCGACCGTCGCCCAAGCCGTAGCCGATTGCACGCTCGTCGTGGGAACGACCGCTGTCGGCAGCAGGGAAGTACGCCATCCAGTCAAAGGCTTGCAAGGCGCCGCGCCGCTGATCCGCAAGCGCCTGGCAACCGGCCGCGTCGCGTTATTATTTGGTTCGGAAAAATTCGGTCTCTCGAACGAGGACCTCAGTCACTGCGACTGGCTGCTGCGCATCCCCACTCGCGAACAGCACCGCTCGATGAATCTTGGTCAGGCCGTCGCGGTCTGCCTCTACGAGCTCGCGCGTTCTTCCCGCCACGTTGCAATCCCGGAAACGGGACAGCCCGCTACCGCCGGCGACATCGACCGCGTGGCCGCGTTGCTGCTCGAAGCCCTCGACGCCAGCGGCTCACTGAAATCCCGCTCCGCTGCGCGCACTGAAGAAAAGCTGCGCCGCCTGATGCGCCGCCACCATCTGACCGCCGAAGACGCCAAGTTTTGGCTAGGTATGTTCAGTCAAATCGTCTGGAAGCTCCGCGGCTCTCAATAACCCCCGACCGTTATCGCTGGCCGTCGCTGGCCGCGACGGTCTCCTCGCCCTGCTGCTGGCTTAGTGCTCGGGCTGCAGCGTCACGCACCGCCCTCACCCCGGGGCTTCGCGGACTATCTGGCTCAATGCGCAAATAGGCGTCCAGCTCGTCGACCATGGCGGCCGAATTGTTCAGCCTTCGATCGATCTGCGCCAGAAGCAGGTGCGCCATCGCAAAATTCGAGTTATACAACACTGCTTGCTTCGCGCTCTGCTCGGCCTCGACCACGCGCGCCGCGCCGAACAATACCCACGCTAGAGTAAAGTGCCCGGTCGCATTCGTGGGTTCCAGCTGTAACCCTGCCCGGATGTACCCTAAGGCATCGTCAAACTGTTTCGCGTTGCCAAGCGTCAAGCCCAGCCCGAACAACGGCGCGGCCATGCGTCCCTCGCTCAGTTCGACGGATTTGCGGAAAGCCGCTTCGGCGTCCCCGCTGAGTTTCAGTTCCAGGTCCGCGATTCCTATCTTGTAGTACGCTTCGTAGAAGTTGTGATACGCCGCAATCGCCCGCTGAAACTCCGGGATGCTGCCGGCCCAGTCCTTTTGCGTGAGACGTTGCGTGCCCTTGTTGTAGGCGTCGCGGGCCTTCGCCGGAATCTTTAGCTCGCGCACCGAAACCGTGGGAGCGAAGCTGTTGGCGTCACCTCCAGCGGCTTTCTCGGGCCGCGCTTGTCCTGCGGCTATCAGTGGAAACACAAAGAGCGTTATGCAGCTGGTCGCTACTAGGCGGGCCCCGGTCATCGCAGCACCTCTTGTTGCAGGAAGGCAACTCGTCCCCTGAGACGAGGGAAGCCAACGCTTCCTATGAATTGGATATAGTTTGAAGACGAATGGGACTCACGGAAGCCGTAAATTTAACGGTGTGTAAGGTAAAGCACCTGCCCATGAGTACAGGTCTCCCTGTACGCCGACGGCGAGGCGCTCTATTTGTCTGATAAACGTGGTCTTACGGGGAAGGGTTATGGCCGTCATTCGACAAGCCCAGTACTTAGGGATCTTCGAGCCGCGGGCTGGCCGTGCGAGACCGCGTGGTCTTGCAACCGCAGGCGACTTTGTTCTGGAAGCGGATCGTCTCGGCACTGCGGTGCGAAGTTCGTGGGCCGCTGTAGACTCGCTGCCATGGCAATGAAGATTGCGATCGCTCGAAAAGTCGAACGCGCGGCGCAGGCGTTTCGGAAAACATAATTTGTTCGCGTGAAACGATTCTTTGCGTTTGACGGTGCGCGCATGGGCGGCTACGGTAACCGCATGAACGAGGGGCTTGCGCGCGTGGAAGACCCGGCAATTGAGTTTCTTCATCAAATTGGCAGCAGGATGGCTGCGGCTGATCCGCTGAACGAGGTCCTCGGAAAGATTGTGGACTTTGTGGTGGCAGTCGTAAGGTGCGACTCCTGTTTTGTGTATGTGCTCGAGGGCAAGCACCTTATCTTGCGGGCTTCGAAGAATCCGCACCCTGAGATTGTTGGGCGGTTGAAGATACCCGTGGGGCAGGGGATCACCGGGTGGGTGGCCGAGCATCGCGAGCCGGTGGCGGTGGCTTCGGATGCTTTCAAGGATTCGCGGTTTCAGTCGTTCAATGAATTGCCGGAGGATCGTTACGAAGCGTTTCTTTCGGTGCCGATCCTTTGCCGCAACAAGCTTGTTGGCGTTATCAATTTGCAGCATCGCCAGCCGCATACTCATAGTGAAGCGGAAATTCAGCTGATTTCGACGATTGGGTTTCTGGTGGGCGCGGAAGTGGAGTTGGCGCGGCTGGAGGAAGAAAACTCGCAGCTTTCAGAAGAGTTGGAGTCGCGCAAGATTGTGGAGCGTGGCAAGGGCATCCTGCAACGCGATTTACGAATCAGTGAAGAAGAAGCCTATTTGATGTTGCAGAAGCAGAGCCGGCAGCGGCGCTTGTCGATGCGCGAAGTGGCCGAGGCGATCATTTTGAGCGAAGAGATCAAGCGAGCGCAGGCGAAGGGGGCTTCGGCCTAGACTTCGGGTTTTACGGTTTTTCTTCTCGTTCCTTTTTTACGCGATCCTGAAATGCCCGGAAAAATTCCGCGCTCGCCAGGTTGTGCAGTAATTCCTTGCGGTCTTCGGCGCTCAGATCCTTTGTTGCGATCTCGGCCCGGACTTCCCCCAGGGCGGTTACCCACGCTTCGTACTCCGGACCGAACTGGACTTCCAAGTCTTTGCGAAGACGCTGGGCCAAGGCGGGGCTTTCGCCTGCGGTAGAGATGGCGATTTGTAGCGGGCCGCGCCGGACTACCGCCGGATAGTAGAAGTCGCAGAGGTGCGGGACGTCTACTACGTTGCACAGGACGCCGTGGCGGCGGGTTTCGGCGAAGATTTGTTCGTGGAGCGGCGTCGACGAGGTTGCGGCGATTACCAGGAACATTCCCTCGAGGTCGGCCGGTTGGAAGGGGCGCTGATGCCAATCAAGCTTCTTTGTTTTGGCCCAGGACTCCACTTGCGGGGTGGCTTGCGGGGCCACTACGCAGACTCTAGCTTCGGCTTCGAGGAGACCGGCGATTTTGCCTTCACCGACTGCACCGGCGCCTACGACCAGGCAGGGGCGATTTTCCAGCTTTAGGAAGAGTGGGAAGACTTTTGCGGGCGGTTGGCGGTTCATTCTCGTGGTTCGCGATCTCGTTTTTGATTCTAGCAGGGTGCGGACGGAGTGTTTTGTGGATTGACAGCCGCTAGGGAGTTTGCGCGTTGGAGTACACCGACCGGGGCGTGTGCGCTAGGCGAGGCGGTTCGTGGGATTCTTAGATTTGTGGCAAAGTAGTTGGCGATGGCTGCGCCTCAGACCTCCATCGCCCCAGGGCGCGTTGCGTTCACCTACCCAAGTTTTGGCTTCTACCAGTTGGCGCGGTTTTGCATCGTGCTGGCGACGGAGATGCAATCGGTCGCGGTCGGCTGGCAGGTGTACGAAATTACGAAGCGGCCGTTGGATTTGGGGTTGGTTGGACTGGCGCAGTTCCTCCCTGGCGTTTTGCTGTTTCTGGTTTCCGGGCATGTGGCGGATCGTTATGACCGGCGAAAGCTGGTGCTGGCGTGCTATGCGGCGTTTGGCGGATGTTCTGCGCTGCTGCTGTTTGCTGCGCTGCGGCACACGCGATCGGTGTATCCCATTTATGGGGTGGTGATCCTGATTGGGATTGTGCGTGCCTTCAATGCGCCGGTGAGCCGTGCGCTGCTGCCGCAGTTGGTGCCGGAACAACATTTCCCAAACGCGGTGGCGTGGGCGTCGAGTGTGTTCCAGACGGCGACGATTCTGGGGCCGTCGGCTGGGGGCGTGGTTTACGCCATCGCGCGAGGACCTTCGGCGGTGTATGGGTTGGCAGCGGTGGCTGCGACGGTCGCGACTTTTTGCGCCTTCCAAATCAAGGTGGAATCGAAGGCGCGGTCGCGAGAGCCCCTAAACACGAGCAATGTCCTCGCGGGGCTTCACTACATATGGCGCAAGAAAATAATACTCGGCGCCATCTCCCTGGATTTGTTTGCAGTGTTGCTCGGCGGAGCGGTGGCGCTGCTGCCGGTATACGCGCGGGAAATTCTAATGACCGGGCCGTGGGGACTGGGCGTCCTGCGGAGCGCGCCGGGAATTGGCGCGGCGACGATGGCCGTGTACTTGGCTCACCAGCCGTTGCGCGGGCGGGTGGGAGCGAAGATGTTGTGGTGCGTGGCCGGGTTTGGTGTGTTCACGATTTTGTTTGGGGTTTCCCGCAGTTTGACCCTTTCACTGATCGCGCTCGTGCTCGTGGGGGCTGCGGACATGGTTAGCGTCATTGTGCGAAGCACGCTGATCCAGGTGGCCACCCCGGATGAAATGCGGGGACGCGTGAATGCGGTCGATATGGTTTTCATTGGGGCTTCGAATGAGTTGGGGCAGTTTGAGTCGGGGTTGACGGCGCATTGGTTTGGGACCGTGCCTGCCGTGGTGTTAGGCGGGATGGGGACGTTGTTGGTCACGGCGGGTTGGGCTTGGATGTTTCCGCATTTGCGAAATGCGGACCGGTTGACGACGGTGCGGGATTGAGCAGAGTCGCTATTCAGCCGCAGAGCTTTTGTTGCCGGCGGCGCTCGGAGCCCTTCGCAATTCGGGGTAAACGAGCCCCCGCCCTGCAGCGGGAGAGAAGCACGTCCGGAGACAATTTACGAATACGACTTTGCTCGTTCGTTATTTTGCCGGGACCACGACGGTGGCTGGTGGGGCTGTGGCGCTCGCTGAGGAAATGGTCAGGGCGGCTTTGACCGCTGGGGAGATTTTGTCGGCGTTGGCCAGTAGTTGGCTTACTTGCCAAAGTTGGGCGTCGGTCAGGCGGCCCTTGAAGCCTGGCATGCCGGTCAGGCGGATGCCGTTGGCGGCCTTCCAGTAGGATTCCCACGCGGGGTCGTCGGTCACGCCGGTGCCTTTGAACAGTTCGGGAGGCTTTGGATATTCACCTTCCGAAATCGCGGTGGGGGCTACGCCCGGTAGGCCGTGGCAAACGGCGCAATTATGCTTGTAGACTTCAGCGCCTGCGAGGAAGGTGGTCTCGTCCGCGGGAACCGCCGGCTCAGAGCGCTGCTGCTTATCGAGATGAGCATTCAGCGACGCGTGCGCGAGCTTTTTTTCGAATGGCAGAGGAGGGTCGGTGACCGCGACCGGCGCGCGGCCGCTGGTGAAGTAAAGCCAAACGCCGCCCAATACCAGAGCCGCTCCTAATATGACGCCAACGATGAGCGCTTTAAGCATGTTCTCGGGATCCCCTTAGATAGATTCTCTCGATCCAACAGCGCTTCCGCGAATCGTAGCCTCACGGTGAGCGAGTCAGTGTACGAAATCTTTGCAAATCTCGCATCGAGTAATTTATCGAGTAAATTTAGGTTTCCTGAGACATCCCGGGCGTCCCGGACGCCGGGGCGATAGGGCCGCGTGCGAGGCGTTTTGCGCGAGAGCTTGCTACGTAACCTTTCGCCGCGAAGGACCGTCTTATCTAGGCATAGGCCAGGTTTTCCGATAGGCTTTGTCCCGTGCTTGAACGGCCTTAGATCACTCGAGATCCCGCGCGCGAACGCCTTGAAATCGGCAGGCCCGACGGCAGTGTTGCCGCTAGGACAGGAGAGAAGGAATGGGTCATTTGAAATCGACGGAATTTCCGGAGCCGTATACGCGTCCGGTGAATTCTGGGCAGACCCCCGAAGCCAAGAGCCGCTGGTGGCTATGGATTATTGCGCTGGTGATCGTTGTTGGGCTTGGAGTTTGGTATTTCCGATCGAGGGACAGCACGTCGGCCCAGGTTCCCGCGGCGGGAGCGGCGGGCGGGCGTCCGGGGGCAGGCGGAGCGGGGCAAACCGTACCGGTCGTGGTGGCGACGGCCGCACGCGGCGACCTACCCGTGTACTTCAACGGGCTGGGCACCGTTACGGCATTCAACACGGTTACCGTGCGGAGTCGCGTTGACGGGCAAATCGTAAAGATCAACTTTACCGAAGGCCAGACCGTCCACCAGGGCGATGCCCTCGTAGAGATCGATCCGCGGCCCTACCAGGTGCAGCTGGAGCAGACCGAAGGGCAGCTCGCCAAGGATCAAGCGCAACTTCGCGACGTGCAGGTCGATTACGAACGCTATCAGTTGCTCTTCAAAGAGGGCGTGATCCCGAAACAGCAAGTCGATACACAACAAGCGCAAGTCGGGCAATATCAGGGGGCCATCAAGGCGGATCAGGGGGCGATCGATAACGCAAAGCTGCAGATCGTGTACTCCCACATCACTGCGCCGATCACCGGGCGAGTGGGACTGCGGTTGGTGGACATGGGAAACATCGTTCACGCCGCCGATACCACCGGTCTTCTGGTCATCACCCAGTTGCAGCCGATCGCAGTGATTTTCAGCTTGCCGCAGGATCAACTGTCGCAGGTATTGAGCAAGCTCCACAGTGTACAACTTCCGGTCGAAGCCTATGATCGCGACGACGTCACTAAAATCGCCACCGGCAAGCTGCTCACGATCGACAATCAAATCGACACGACCACGGGCACCTACAAACTGAAGTCGGAATTCAGCAACGAGAAAAATCTGCTGTTTCCGAATCAATTCGTGAACATCCATTTGCTGGTGGACACCAAGCGCAACATAACCATCGTTCCGTCGACAGCCATCCAGCGCGGACCGCAAGGCACGTACGTTTATCTGGCACAGAAAGACAAC
>Ga0210408_10006049_pt1 | contig 10507 bp, 10 predicted proteins | sample IncBWH4MmetaG_FD_155471 | JGI IMG/M metagenome (GOLD analysis project Ga0210408, IMG submission 155471) | Forest soil microbial communities from Barre Woods Harvard Forest LTER site, Petersham, Massachusetts, United States - Inc-BW-H-4-M | ecosystem: Environmental > Terrestrial > Soil >...
GTGGATCTGCGGCATTCGCGGATCGACTAATCGTTCAGGATCATCGCCGCGAAGACGGCTTCGGCCATCAAGTTGTCGCCGACTTTGGCGCGACCTTCGAACTTCCAGACATTACCGCGATTGCGTTGCTTGGTGACGTGGACATCGAGGCGGTCGCCGGGGAAGACCGGGCGACGGAAACGGGCATTGTCGACGCTCATGAAATAGACGAGCTTGCCCTCCGATTCCGGGCCCAGGGTGTGAACGACGAGAACTGCTGCGGTTTGCGCCATCGCTTCGATGATCAGCACACCCGGCATGACCGGACGGGTCGGGAAATGGCCCTGAAAGTAGCCTTCGTTGATCGAAACGTTCTTGATGCCCGTCGCGCGCTCGTTCGCCACCATGTCCACGACTTTGTCGATCATCAGAAAGGGATGGCGATGCGGGATCATTGCCATGATCCGCTGGACATCGACTTGGGTGACCTGCTGTTCTGCGCAAACCGGAGCGACCATTACCGGTCTTTCTTTTTGGCAAGGCGCTGCAGCACCGCGGTTTGCCTCATGAACTCGAGGAGCGGAACCGCCGGGCTGCCGCACACCGTTTCGCCGGCCGGCACGTCGCGCATGATCCCGCTCTTGGCGGCAATCCGCGCCCCGCTCCCGATATGGAGATGGCCGGCGAGCCCGCCTTGCCCCCCGATCATGACGAAATCATCGAGCTTTGTGCTCCCGGAGATACCGACCTGACCGGCAAGGATACAGCATCGCCCGAGAACGACGTTGTGCCCGATCTGAACCAAATTATCAATCATCGAGCCCGAGCCGATCACCGTGTCGCTACCGGACCCTCGGTCGATCGTCGTGTTCGCACCGATGTCCACGTCGTCACCGATCAGGACCCGCCCGAGCTGAGGAACCTTGATCGGACTTGCCGGATCGGGTGCGAAGCCGAAGCCGGCTTGGCCGATCCGCACGCCGGAGTGCAGCACTACGCGCGATCCGATCAGGCAGTGGCTGAGCGTCACGTTGGCGCCGATTCGGCAATCGTCGCCGATTTCCACACCCGCGGCGATCACCGTGTTCGCACCGACCTGGCAGCGCCGCCCAAGCCGCACGCCGTGCTCGATCACAGCATTCGGGCCGATGTCGCAATCTCCCGGTACCAACGCCGCCGGATCGATCAGCGCCGAAGGCGCCCGACGAGGAACGATATCGGATGCGGGGTAGAAGGCCTGGGCAACCAGAGCATAGGTCTTGTAGGGCTCGTTGCTGATGATCAGCGCCATCGCCGAGGGCGCCCGTTCGGCAGCCCAACCGTCCACGATGGCGGCCCCGGCGGCGGAGCGAACGAATGCCTCGGCGTACTTTCGGTTTTCGAGGAAACTCACCTCCTCGGGACCGGCGGTGTCAAGCGGGCCGACATCGTAGAAAAGCCGCTCACCATCGTCCGGGCGCAGCAGTCTGGCACCGCTGAGCTCGGCAAGCACGCCGAGCGTGAAGGGCCCTGCCCGACCGAAGAAACGCGGGTCCGCCATCGATCTTTCGGGTGCGCCAGTAGCGCGCGCTATTTCTTCTTGGGCTTGGGACTGGCAGCAGCGGGGCCGTTGCCTCCGCCCGGCGGCGGAGTTGCGACGCTGGCACTAGGAGGCGGAGCGGGGGAGACGAAGTTGACGGTGAGGGCGGGCATTTCCTCGTCGAGCTTTTGCAGAACTTCATCCGTCACGTCGAACACCTGGTCGAAAAGTACGAGATCGGCTCTCTGAAAGACAAGGTTTGCTTTTCGCTGCTTCGCAATATCCGCGATTATTTTGAGCATTTGCTCTTGAATTTTCTGGAGAGCGTCGCCATTAGACTTCTCAAGAGCTTGACGCTTTCCTTGAACGTTTCGCTCGAGTTCATTGACTTTTTGCTGGAATTCGCGTCCTTTCTGGTTTAAGGCTTCCGGCGAGAGCGAAGCCTGTTGTCGTTGCAGTGCGTCGCGCTCGGCGCGAAGGCCCTCTTCCTGATGCGAAATTTCCTTGGTGTACTCGCCGCGTTTCTGCTCGATTTGGCTGCGAACCATCTTGGCCGCTTTCGAATTCTGTAGAAGCGCCTGATAATCGACAACCATCACCGTCAGGTTCTGCGCCGCCGGCACGGGCGCGGGTGCCGGAGGCGAGGGCGGCGCCTGGGCTAGAGCGCTCCCGACAACACCGTACAGAAGCGGCACCAACAACGCCGACCCCCGAAAATACACCCGCAACATCAGAACCTCGTGCCAAAACTAACCCGAAAAATCTGCGTCTTGTCGAATGCTTCCTTCCGGATCGGAAGGGCGAGATCGAGCCGAACCGGACCGACCGGCGATTTCCACGACACACCTACACCCGCGCTCGCACGAAGCGCCGGCGACTGTTCAACCATCGGTTGGGACCCGACCGCCGCCAATTGTGCGGGTGTCAACACAATATTGGTCGGTTCGATATGATACAGGGTGCCGAAATCGGTGAAGACGCGTCCGCTCAGCCCGAGTTCCTTGGGCAGGCCGAGCGGCACGCCCAACGTCACCGACCCGAGATAGTATTTTTGGCCGCCGAGAGCATCGCCGCTCACCGAATCGCGCGGTCCGATGCCCGCGCTTTGGAAGCCGCGAAGATTATCGCCGCCGACAAAGAACCGATCCTGGATCAACACCTGCTGGCCATTCCAACCAAAGATGTAGCCTGCCTCCCCGGTGACGCTCAACACCCAATCAGGCGCTACCGAATAATAGTAACCCGCGCTGACCTTGTTGCGGACATAATCTACACCAAACCCGGCCCCGGCAAAATCATTGCCGATAGACGCGAAATAACCACCCGTTGGATCGAGCCGGTTTTCCCGCTGATCATACAGCAGAACTTGCCCAATCTCGGATGTCAAGTGCCGGCCCGCCTCAAGCACGATAAACAATGACGTATTGGATTGAAGATTCGTAATATCGTCTGACCGTGCTGTGTATTTGAACGTCTGACGCAGATTGTCAGTGATCTGGTAACCGGCGCGCAGTGCACCACCATAAGAAAATTGCTGATAAGGGGGTGTCACTCCTGAGAAAAAATTGGCCGTTGGGCTAGTTTTGATTTCGAAGATATCGATCCCAGCTGCGATGTTTTTGTCGAGGAAGTACGGCTCCGTGTAGCTGAGATCGATCTGTTGAGAGCGAAATGAAACGACGGCGCCGATCCGCATATCTTGGCCACGCCCAAGGAAATTCCGCTCGCGGATGTTGATATCGGCAAGCGGACCGTCGGTCGTCGAGAAGCCGATCCCCAAAGACAATTCTCCGGTAGACTGTTCCTCGACCTCTGCGGTCACTACTGTCTTGTCCGGTGCAGAACCTTGAGAATTGGTTACCTCGGCCTTCTTGAAGAAGCCGAGGTTCTTGAGGCGCTGTTGCGAGCGCTGCATCTTGGAGGTGTTGAAGGCGTCCCCTTCAACCAGCTGGAACTCGCGGCGGACCACCTTGTCGAGGGTGCGCACGTTCCCGACGATGTCAATCCGCTCGACGTAAACTTGCGGCCCTTCCTGGACATCGAAGGTTATGTCGACCGTGCGGTCTACACGATTCCGCGTGATGTTCGGCTTGACCTCGACAAAGGCGTAGCCGCGGTTACCCAGCGTATCGGTCAATACCGAGATCGACTTTTCGACGGCCTCGGCATCGTACCAGTCGCCCGAATGGACGGTCAACAACGGCAGCACCGCTTCCGGCGGCAGATCCTTTAGCTTGATGTTGACGTCGATTTTGCCGAATCGATAGCGCTCACCTTCGTCGAGCGTAAAGGTAAGGACGAAGCCGTCGCGATCCGGGGTCAATTCAGCGACCCCCGACACCACCCGAAAATCCGCATACCCCTCGGTCAGGTAAAACTTTCGCAGTAACTCGCGATCGTATGTCAAGCGGTCCGGATCGTAGGTATCGTCGGTCGATAGAAATCTATACCAACGGCTTTCCTTCGTCTGGAGAACGCCTCGCAGTTTGCCGTCGCTATACTTACGATTCCCGACGAAGTTGATGCTGCGCACTCCAGTAAATTCGCCCTCGTTGATTTCGAATACAAGATCAACCCTATTTTCCGAGAGTTGGATCACCTTCGGCTCGACGCTCGCTCCGAACCTCCCGTGCCGACGATAGAGATCGAGGATGCGTTTGACATCGTTCTGCACGCGCGTCCGGGTGTAGACAACGCGCGGACGCAGTTGGATCTCGGCGTTGAGATCCTTGTCGTCGAGCTTCCGGTTACCCTCGAAGGCAATACGATTGATGATCGGATTCTCAACCACGTTAACGACCAAGGTATTGCCGACCCGGCTGAGATTGACGTCCGCAAACAGCCCGGTGGCGAACAGCGCCTTCAGCGACTTGTCCACGCGCTCATCGTCCCAGGCATCCCCGGGCTGGATCAGCAGATAGGAACGAACCGTCTCCGGCTCGATCCGCTGTACCCCCTCGATGCGAATATCGTTGACTGTCCCGCCACCCATCTGGGCAAGAGAAGGGCCGCGGGGCCCGGTTTGGGCGCCCGCCGGCGGCGAACAGGGAGCGGCGACAAGCAGCGTGCCGAGCACGGCACATAGCGCGAATGTCCATCTGGTACGATGCAAACCATCCCACCCCGGGCTCGACATCCTTTCCGTGGGTCCGCGACGACGTCAGCTCACGAGACCTTTGACAAACTTGAAGAAGCCGTTGAGGCGGAGGTCGTTCCAGGTGGTAAACACCATCAGCGTCAGTACCAGAGCCAAGCCGATGCGGAAGCCGAATTCTTGCGCCTTCTGGCCAAGCGGCTTACCGCGAATCGCTTCGGCGGCATAGAACAACAGGTGTCCGCCGTCAAGGACGGGGACCGGGAACAGATTGATCAACCCAAGACTAACCGATAGTAACGCCATAAATGTCAGTACCGGGGCAATCCCGCCGTGGGCAACTTCGCCCGACATTTGCGCGATCCGCAAAGGACCGCCAAGCTCGTCAGTAGTGCGCGTTCCCTTCACCATCTGCCACATTGCCTGAAGCGTCGATGCGGATAGGTTCCAGGTTTCACCGACGGCCTGGTAAAGCGCAGTCACCGGATCGCGTTTGACGTATTCCATCCCGCTGCGGGCGATACCGAGCAAGCCGATCTCGTAGTGGTTGCCGAACCGGTCGGTCACCTCGGTTCGCGCCGGGGTGATTTGGAGCGTTAGCGTTGTCCCGTCACGCTTGATAACGATCGCCATGGCGACACCAGGGTTCATGCGAACCGCCTGCTGGACATCCTCGAACCGGGCCACGGTCTGCCCATCAATGCTGAGGATCACGTCGCCACCTTGAATGCCGGCTTGCTCGGCCGCGCTCCCCGGCTGCACTTGTCCGACCTCGGCGGGTGTAAAAGGTTGCCCGGCGGTCATGAACAGAACGGCCAAGACAACAATGGCAAATGCAAAATTCGCCGCCGGCCCGGCGGCGACGATGGCCGCGCGCTGGCCAAGCCGCTTGTAGTGAAAAGAGACGTTCCGCTCGGTCTGGGCCAGCCGGGCGAGACCAGAAACGGGCAAGCCCGAACTCGCATCGCTGTCGCCAAACATCTTAACGTAGCCGCCAAGCGGGATCGTGCTGAACTTCCACCGTGTGCCGGCGCTGTCCCACCAGCCGAATAATTCGGGGCCGAAACCGATCGAGAAAACCTCGACGCGCACACCATTCCAGCGTGCGATCGCATAGTGACCGAACTCATGGACAAAGACGAGGACAGTCAGCACGATCAAGAACCAGAACGTGGTCCAGAGAAAGTTATAGAGCCCGCCTTGCAGGAGCGTTTCCAAGATCATCATTGCAAACCCATTGGTGCGGCAACACGCCGCGAAGCGTGAACCCCCGAAAGTTGCGCGGCAACTTCTCGCGCCGTTGTGTCGAAATTGTAGACGTCGTTGAGCGAATCAAGCCTGCCGGCAGGCATGCTCTGAAGCGTGCGCTCCACCGTTTCGACGATATCAAGAAACCCGATGCGCCCCTCCAGGAAGGCATGAACCGCCGTTTCGTTCGCCGCGTTTAGGACAGTCGGACAACCGCCACCGCGAATCAGCGCCTCGCGGGCAACGCGCAGCGCGGGGAAGCGGTCTTCATCGGGCGACTCAAAGGTCAGGCGGCCGATCGCCGCCAGATCGAGCCGCTTGGTTGGGGTCTCGATGCGGTCAGGCCACGCAAGCGCATAGGCGATTGGCGTCCGCATGTCGGGCGATCCGAGTTGCGCAAGTACCGAGCCATCCCGATAAACTACCGCACTGTGGACGATCGACTGAGGGTGCACGACGATGTCGATGCGCTCCAGGGGCAGGCGGAACATGTGATGCGCCTCGATCACTTCGAGTCCTTTGTTCATCATTGTCGCGGAATCGACCGAGATCTTCGCCCCCATGCTCCAGTTCGGATGCGCCACGGCTTCTTGGGGCGTGACATCGCGCATGTCCTCGAATGTGCGCTCGCGAAAGGGTCCGCCGCTTGCGGTCAGGATGATCCGCTCGATCGTCTCGCTATGGGCATGATCGAAGCACTGCCAGACCGCGTTGTGCTCGCTGTCGACCGGCAGCAAGGTTGCGCCGCAGCGGCTCACTTCCTGCATGACCAACGCGCCGGCGCAGACGAGCACTTCCTTGTTTGCCAGGGCGACGATAACCCCGCGCCGAATCGCGGCCAGCGTCGGCGCCAGTCCCGCCGCGCCGACAATCCCAGCCATCACCCAGTCGGCAGGACGCTGCGCCGCTTCGACCAGCGCCTCGGCACCGGACGCGGCCTCGATACCGCTACCGGACAGCGCTTCCTTGAGCTCCGTATAGTGGTCGGGATCGCCGATCACGGCGAGGCGCGCCCGCAAGGCGCGCGCTTGCTCGGCCAGGCGTGCGGGGTTCCGATTCGCCGTGAGCGCCTCGACCACAAAGCCGTCCCGGTTGCGCAGCAGCAGATCGACCGTGTTTTGCCCGACCGATCCAGTCGAACCCAGGATCGTGACGCGGCGCGCTACGTCGCCGCCTGGCCGTCCGCCGTCCCGCGGGTTCATTGCCACGCCAAAACGCTTCGGCCGCCGATCACGGTCATGAGGGCAACCACCGGGACTACAGCGAGTAGACCGTCAAGCCTATCGAGAAGTCCGCCGTGACCGGGAATAAGGCCGCTTGTGTCCTTCACGCCGAACCTGCGTTTGGCAAAAGATTCGGCAAGATCGCCGAACTGCTCGACAACCGCAAGGCCCGCGCTGATCAAGATCAACGGTAGCGCCGGAGAAATCCCGAGCCACGCCGCAGTCGCCCATCCGATCAGCGCCGCGCAGACCATGCCGCCGGCGAGTCCGGCCCAAGTCTTTCCCGGGCTCCAGCGGGGCGCCAAACGCGGCCCGCCAAGCGTCCCGCCGATCGCGTAAGCACCGATATCGGTCGCCCAAACGACGGCGAGAACCCACAGGAGAGTCATTCGACCGGTCACCTCTTCATGGGCCAGCCACAGCAAGCAAACGCACGGCAGCGCTACCCAGATCGCACCGAGTGCGGTCCATTGCGGATTGAGATCGGGTCTCTTGCGGGCTGTCCAAAACACCATAACTGCCCCGACGAGGGCGAATGCGACGGCAAGCCCCGTCGCATTCAGCACCGCAGTCGCGACCGCAACGAGAACAACACCGACAAGCACAAGCCCGGTCCCGCCGAGGCGGCCATGCCGACACAGCCGGCCCCATTCCCAGGCCATCACTGCCGCGGCGAGCACGGTCAGCAGCGGCAACCAGGGCGATCCGAACCAAATCGCGGCGATCGGCAAGGGCGCGAGCATCAACGCCGACCCGACGCGTAGCTGCAAGGGACCCTGGTCAGCGAGAACCAACCGATGCTCCGTACCGCCGTTCGCGACCGCAATATTCGTCGATCGCCTGTTCGAGATCATCCCTAGAAAAGTCGGGCCACAGGGTTTTGGTAAAGACGAGCTCCGAATAGGCGCATTGCCAAAGTAGAAAATTGCTGATGCGCTGCTCTCCGCTGGTGCGGATCAACAGGTCCGGATCGGGAATATCCGCTGTAAACAGGTGGCGGGCGAGGCAATTCTCGTCGACGTCGTGGGCGGCGAGGCGACCGTGCGCCGCCTCGGCTACGATCGCCTGCACCGCGGCGACGATTTCGGCCCGTCCGCCATAGGACAAGGCGATCGTCAGCGTGATGCCGGAATTGTCGCGCGTCAGGATCTCCGCACCTGTGATCATGCCCACGATGTCCGGGTCTAGACGCGCAAGTTGCCCGATCACCTTCAAACGAACACCGTTGCGATGCAATTCCGCGATCTCGCCGCGGAGATAATGGCGCAGCAACGCCATGAGGTCGTGGATTTCGGCAGAAGGCCGCTTCCAGTTTTCCGACGAAAACCCGAAGAGAGTCAGGTAGGGGATGCCCAACTCACCCGCGGCGGTGACGGTGCGCCGAACCGCCTCGGCACCGCGTCCATGGCCGGCGATGCGCGGGAGGCCACGCGCCTTCGCCCAGCGGCCGTTGCCATCCATGATGATCGCAATATGCCGCGGCAGCGCCCGCGGCGTCGTGGTGGCGCCCATCAGGTCCGCTATTAGACCTGCAGGATCTCCCGGTCCTTATGCGCCAGCGCCTCGTCGATGCGCTTGATGTAGTCGTCGGTCAGATGCTGAACCTCCTGCTGTAGCTTGCGCTGCTGGTCCTGGGAGATATCCGCCTCCTTCTCGCGTCGCCTAAGGGCTTCGATCCCGTCACGGCGCACGTGTCGGACCGCGACGCGGGCCTCCTCGGCGTATCTTGCCGACACGCGAGTGAGCTCCCGTCGCCGCTCCTCGTTGAGATCGGGGATCGGGACGCGGATCACCTGGCCCTCCGTCTGCGGATTGAGCCCGAGCCCCGATTCCCGGATCGCCTTGTCGACGGCCTTGACCATCGCACGGTCCCATACCTGAACGGTGATCATCCGTGGCTCCGGCACACTGACATTGGCGACCTGGTTGATCGGCATGGTGCCGCCGTAGGCGGCGACGGTGATCGGCTCGAGCAGCCCCGCCGACGCGCGGCCGGTCCGCAATCCGCCGAATTCCTTCCGCAACACCTCGACCGCGCCATCCATGCGGCGCCTTAGATCGGTCAGCAATAAGTCCTCAGGCATGGTCTCTTTCCCTGTCGATGCGTAATCCGGTTTCGCCGATGATCGTGAACCGCCCGCGGCCGCGGAGAACTTCGGCAAACCCGCCGCTCTCGAAGATGGAAAACACAAGGATCGGGATGCGGTTCTCGCGAGCAAGCGAAATCGCCGAGGCATCCATCACCTGCAGGTCGCGCGATAGAACGTCGAGGTAGCTCAGCCGCTCGAAGCGCACGGCGCCTGCTACCTGGTTAGGGTCGGCATCGTAGACGCCATCGACCTTGGTCGCCTTTAGGAGCGCGTCGCAGCCCATCTCGGAAGCCCGGAGTGCGGCCGCGGTATCGGTCGTAAAGAACGGGTTGCCGGTCCCTGCTGCGAAGATCACGATACGCTTTTTCTCGAGATGACGCAGCGCTCGGCGGCGAATGTAGGGTTCGCAGATCGCCTGCATTGAGATCGCTGACTGGACGCGCGTTGCCACGCCGCGCTGTTCGAGCTCGTTCTGCACGGCGAGGGAATTAATCACCGTGGCCAGCATGCCGATATAGTCGCCCGAGGCACGCTCCATCCCGACGGCGCTGCCCGATACGCCGCGAAAGATGTTGCCGCCGCCGATGACCAAGCACAGCTCGACGCCCAGCGCATATACCGATTGGATCTCGTCCGCAATGCGCGCGAGCATCGTGGGTTCGAGACCGTAGTCTCGCGCACCCATCAGCGCCTCGCCGGAAACCTTCAGTAGAACGCGGCGGTATTTGAGGTCGGCTGACATGAGGCCTACGCTGATCCGCCGAGACGATCCCGTTGCACGGTGGGACCCAGCATACACCAAGGCGGCGGTTTAGCAGCCTCCTTCGATTGTGTCACGGTCGTCGGCGCTCGGCGTTCACGCCCGCCCTTTGTGGCGAGGCCCGAGGCTCAAGAAGCCATTCAAGCTGGCTCGTGCCGCCTCTGCCAGGATCGCCACAGCTCCGTCAGTTCTTGAGTTGAGCGGCGACCTCGGCTGCGAAGTCGGTGCGATGGCGATCGATTCCCTCGCCGAGGGCAAAGCGCGCAAACCCAGTGACCCGAATCGGCGCCCCGGCCGCTTTCGCAGCCGCCTCAACCACAGCCGAGATCCGGGTCTCCTGATCGACCACAAAGATCTGCTCGAGCAAGACGACTTCTTCATAGAACTTTCGCAAGCGCCCATCGACGATCTTCTCGATGATGCCTTCGGGCTTCCCGCTCGTGCTCGCCTGCTCGCGAAGGATGCCGCGTTCACGGTCGAGTGCCGATTGCGGCACCGAGGCGATGTCGAGATAAAGCGGGCTCGCCGCGGCGATATGCATCGCCAGCTGCTTGCCGAGCCCCGCCAACTGGTCGGCGGGAACCGGCGACGACA
>Ga0210408_10006052_pt1 | contig 10505 bp, 13 predicted proteins | sample IncBWH4MmetaG_FD_155471 | JGI IMG/M metagenome (GOLD analysis project Ga0210408, IMG submission 155471) | Forest soil microbial communities from Barre Woods Harvard Forest LTER site, Petersham, Massachusetts, United States - Inc-BW-H-4-M | ecosystem: Environmental > Terrestrial > Soil >...
TTACATATTCGTCGCAGGCGCCGCCGTCAAAGCCGAAACATGCGGATTCACATGCGTTCCCGGACATTTGACAGGCCGCGCCGCTGTCCTAATCTATAGTTGCAGCTTGAGGTCGATTTCCCGTCAAAAGACTATCCCGATCAGGAGCCGAGCATGGAAAATGCGATGCCGATTCTGCTCGTTCCGGGCCTCGTCAGTTCGGCGCGCATCTATGTGCCGGTCATCCCGGCGCTGTGGCGGTTCGGGCCGGTGACGGTGGCCAACCACATCCGCGACGACAATATCGGCGCGATGGCGCGCAGGATCTTGGCCGAGGCGCCGCCGCGCTTCGCGCTGGCCGGGCACTCGATGGGCGGCTACATCGCCTTCGAGATCATGCGGCAGGCGGGCGAGCGCGTCGCCAAGCTCGCGCTGATCAATACCCAAGCGCGGCCCGATACGCCGGAAGCAACCGCCCGAAGGCGCGGCTTGATGGCGCGTGCGACGGGCGGCGAATACCGCGCCGTGCTCGACGAACTCTTCGCAGGCTTCGTGCATCCGTCGCGGCGCGAGGACGCTGCCTTGAAGCAGCTCGTCTACGACATGGGTGAGGATGTCGGAGCAGAGGCGTTCGTCCGTCAGCAGCAGGCGGTGATCAGCCGGGCGGACTCGCGGCCGATGTTGGCGTGGATCAAATGTCCAACGCTGGTCCTGACCGGCGATGAGGACAACACCATTCCGAACAGGCTGTCGGTGGAGATGGCCAACGGTATCCACGGCGCGAACCTGGTGATCTTGCCGAATTGCGGCCACCTGCCGCAGCCCGAACAGCCGCAGGCGACCGCGGAGGCACTGGTCGAATGGCTGCGGATCTGAGTTGTTACATTGCCGAGTTGTTTGATGGCCGCGAACAGCCTAGATCAAGGGCTTGAGATAATGCGGCCTTATTGGCTCGCGAGAGGACAAGACGATGCTGCGCGACGACATCAATAACGCGGTCAAGGACGCGATGCGGGCCAAGGACGAGCGCAAGCTGTCCACGCTGCGCATGGTCAACTCGACCATCAAGAACGCCGACATCGCCGCGCGCGGGGAAGGCAAGCCGCCGCTCTCCGACGCCGATCTGCTCGGCGTGTTCCAGAAGATGATCAAGCAGCGCCAGGAATCCGTCGAGCTCTACGACAAGGGCGGCCGCGCCGAGCTCGCGAGCCAGGAGCGCGAGGAGATCGCGATCATCTCCGCATACCTGCCGAAGCAGATGTCGGAGCAGGATGTAAAGGCTGCGATCTCGTCCGCCATCGCCGAGACGGGCGCCGCGGGGATGAAGGACATGGGCAAGGTTGTAGCCGCGCTGAAGGCGAAATACGCAGGCCAAATGGATTTCGGCAAAGCCAGCGGCATGGTGAAATCGGCGCTTTCTTCCTAACCTCTCCCCGCTCGCGGGGAGAGGTCGAAGCCGGAGCGAAGCGAAGGCTTCGAGTGAGGGGGCTCTCCCCGGTAACGGTGTTTTTGGTGACAGCCCCTCACCCGCTCGCTGCGCTCGCGACCTCTCCCGCAAAGAGCGGGGAGAGGCAAGTAAGAAGTCCTAACTCAACAGGAAATTCCATGTCAGCCTCTGTTAGCAATAGCGTTGACCATGCTCGACCCAGGTTATTTCAGCCGTTCAAGGTCCGTGGCCTCACGCTCAAGAACCGGCTGGTGGTGCCGCCCATGGTCCATTACCGCGCCGAGCCCGGCAACATTTGCGGCAGCTTTCACAACGTGCATCTCGGCCGCTATGCGCTGGGCGGCTTTGGACTGGTGTTTGTCGAGGCCACGGCCGTCGAAGAGGTTGGCCTGATCAACGAGCATGATCTTGGCATCTGGAATGATGCCCAGGTGCAAAGCTTCAAGCCGCTCATCGCCTTCATGAAAGGCGAGAACACCGCGATCGGCATTCAGCTTGCCCATGGCGGGCGCAAGACATCCTCGCAGCGCGCGATGGACGGCATGGGCCCGCTCACGGCGCAACAGATCAAGGCTGGCGCCAAGCTGTGGCAACCGGTCGGCCCGACCAGCGAGCCGGTCGCGCCGGGATGGTTGACCCCGCACCAGCTCACCACCGACGAGTGCAGGGCGATGGTGCGCACCTGGGCGCAAGCGGCCCAAAATGCGGTCAAGGCCGGCTTCGAGGTGATCGAGATCCACACCGCCCACGGCTATCTGCTCGCCTCGTTTCTTTCGCCGGTTTCCAACACCCGCAATGATGAATATGGCGGCGGCCGCAACGGGCGCATGCGGCTCCCGCTTGAGATCGTTGAAGCGGTGCGGCGCGAAATGCCGGCAACGATGCCGCTGTTTGTCCGCGTCTCCGCCGTCGACGGCGCGGAGGGTGGCTGGAACCTGGACGACACGGTTGCCTTCGCCCACGAACTGAAGGTCCGCGGCGTCGACGTGGTCGACTGCTCCTCGGGCGGCATTTCGGGCTCGGCGACGGCGGCGCAAGTCCCGCGCGGTCTCGGTTTCCAGGTGCCCTACGCCGAACGGGTCCGCAAGGAGGTCGGCATCGCATCGATGGCGGTTGGCATCATCCTCGAGGCGCAGCAGGCGGAAGCGATTTTGGAGAACGGGCAGGCCGATCTGATCGCGGTCGGCCGGCAATCCCAGTTCAATCCCAACATCGCCCATCACTGGGCCCACGATCTCGGCATCAACCGCAAGTTCGAGGATTGGGCTGCCGAATATGGCTGGTGGCTCGAGAAGCGAATGCGAACCATCGAAGAGTTCGCGACCCCGACCGGGGTCGTCAGGCGACGTGCCTGAGCCTGTGTCCCAAAGCGCGGACAAGAATTCCGGTATGTTGCCGATTAACGACAGCGTCTGATTGATTCCCGCGATAATGTTTTGCCGCCATCGCTGGCAGCATGACAATCCGAAGGACCACGATTGCCAAATCCATGACAAGGGCAGTCTTAAGGGGAAACATTCGATGACGCGGGCATTCCCTCGATTTCAGTTGACGATCGCTCTAGCCGCCATGGGTATCGGGGCAATCCCGACTTTGGCGCGTGCCTATACCGCTGAACAGCAGCGGCTTTGCAGCGACGACGCCATGCGGCTATGCAGTGCGGATGTTCCAGACGTCGATCGCATCACGGCCTGCATGCAGAGGCAATATTCGCAGCTGAGCAAGGGTTGCAAGTCGGTTTTCCGGGGTGAAAAATCGGAGGCCAGCGCCAGTCCCAAGAAGCAGGACCGGTAAGTCTCGCCAGGCGGAACGGTATTTTGCGTCCTTGGCCGCCCTTTATGCCGGTGGGCCGATCGTCTAGCCTTGGGAAATGCTCACCGAGACCAACGACTACGCAACACTCTACCGCGACTTCCGCTGGGATGTTCCTGATCGCTTCAACCTCGCGACCGCCTGCTGCGATCGCCATGCCGACGGAGGTGGCCGGCTCGCGCTGATCTATGTCGATGAGGACGGCCGTGCTGCCCGCACCTCGTTCGACGAGGTCGCCGAGTTCTCGCGCCGCTTCGCCAATGTGCTCAAGGCGGACGGCCTTGAGCGGGGCGACCGCGTTGCGGTGTTCCTGTCGCAGTCGCTGGAATTGCCGATCGCCCACCTTGCGGCGTTTCGCTCAGGCATGGTCTCGATCCCGCTGTTTGCGCTATTCGGCGAGGACGCGCTTGAATTTCGCCTGGAAAATTCCGGCGCCAAAGCTGTCGTCACCGACGCGACCGGCTGGGAGAAATTATCGAAAATCCGCGAGCGGCTGCCCGATCTTGCGAATGTCTACGTCATCGGCGACCGCGCGCCCACCGGCGCCAAATCGTTCTGGTCGGCGATCAAGGCGGCATCGCCTGAGTTTTCGACCGTCGATACTTCGTGTGACGATCCGGCCCTGATCATCTACACCTCGGGCACCACGGGTAATCCCAAAGGCGCGTTGCACGCGCACCGGGTCGTGCTCGGCCATCTGCCGAATATCGAGATGTGCCATGACTTCCTGCCCAAGCCCGGCGATCTGATGTGGACGCCGGCCGACTGGGCCTGGATCGGCGGGCTGATCAACGCGCTGCTCGCCGCCTGGTATCATGGCGTGCCGATCGTCGGCCACCGCGCGCGCAAATTCGAACCCTTGGCCGCGATGGCGATGATGGCCGACCATAATATCCGCAACGTGTTCCTGCCGCCGACCGCGCTGAAGCTGATGCGGCTCGCCGACGTCAAGCATGCGGGCGTGAAGCTGCGCTCGATCTTCACCGGCGGTGAATCGCTTGGCGGCGAACTGCTCGAGTGGGTGCGCGCGACCTTCGGCATCGATGCGCACGAAGTGTTCGGCCAGACCGAGTGCAACCTCGTGATTGGCAGCAATTCAAGACTATTCCCGATCAGGCCGGGGTCGATGGGCAAGGCGACGCCCGGATTCGACGTGCGCATCGTCAACGACAGAGGCGAGGAATTGCCGAAGGGCAGCCGCGGCATCATCGGCGTGCGCCAGCCCAATCCCGTTACCATGATCGAATATTGGCGCAATCCGGAAGCGACGGCCAAGAAATATGCCGGCGAGTTCCTGCTCACCGGCGATCTCGGCGTGCAGGATGAAGACGGCTATTTCTGGTATGTCAGCCGCGAGGACGACGTCATCACCACCGCCGGCTATCGTGTTGGCCCTTCGGAGATCGAGCACACGCTGATGAAGCATCCCTCGGTCGCGATGTCGGCGGTGGTCGGGATTCCCGATCCGGTTCGCACCGAATCGATCAAGGCATGGATCGTGCTGCGTCCGGGCTATGTGGGCGATGAGGCGCTGGCGCGCGAGATCCAGGAGTTCGTCAAGGTGCAGCTCGCCGCGCACGAATATCCGCGCTTCGTGCAGTTTGTCGAAACGCTGCCGATGACCGCGACCGGAAAGGTGCTGCGGCGGGAGTTAAGGGCGCTGGGGTAGGGCCGCTGCCTCCCTTACCTCGCCCCGCTTGCGGGGAGAGGTCGGATCGCGTCAGCGATCCGGGTGAGGGGGAGTCACCGCATATGTCGCTGTTGGAATTTGCGGTTCGAAGGCCCCTCACGCCGACCCTCTCCCCGCAAGAGCGGGGCGAGGGAGAGGACCTGCATTCTGCCGCCGGTCAGTGGCTGCGAATGATTGTGCGGCGATACTCTTCCGGCGTGAGTCCCTTCGCACGCGCGTCGGTCGCGCGCTTTTTCATTGCGGCGGTCATCCGGATCCCCTCGACCGCGCTTATCTTGCCAAACCCGGCGCTTCCGATCACGAATGTGCCGGTCTTGGTGGTCTTTGCGGTCGGGTTCTTTTGCTTGGACATGGCTCCAAGATAGCACGAATCACCTCTCGTGGCACGCCTTGCATCTCGTCGCGGCTGTCGAACGGCGCCCCCGCAAAGGGCAGATAGGGGGGCCTACGTTGCGCCGTCATTCCGGGATGCGGGCGAAGCCCCCAGACCCGGAATCTCGAGATTCCGGGTCTGACGCACCATCCCGGAATGACAGCATGCCTCACGGCGTCTCGATCCCCATCGCCTTCAGCGCCGCCAGCATCTCGGGCGGCGGACCCATCTTGATAACAGGCGCGTGTCCGGTCTCCAGCACGCTCTTCAGGCTGGAGAGGATCGCGGGCCAGCCCTGGCGGCCGCCTGCAAGAATATCATCGCTGAGCGGCCGGTCGTGCGACTGGATCAGCGTCAGCTTGACCACCTCACCCACCGGCTCGATCTCGTAGCTCACGAGCGTCGGCCCGAGCTTTTCGATCAGCGCCGGCCAGTTGACGTTGAACGTGAAGGTGAGTTTTTTCGGCGGATCGCATTCGACCACCTCGCCGGAGATGTGCAGCGCCCCATCGGGCGTGCGCACGATGTACGAACCGCCGACCCTCAAATCGACCTCGACCGAATTGCCGAAGAAATACTTGCGGCTGAACTCGGCTGAGGTCAGCGCCTGCCACACCTTCTCCGGTGTAGAGACGATGTAGATCGTGTAGATGATGGCGGGCTTGAAATGCTCGATCTTCATTCAACCCCCTCGATCCCGAGCGCCGCCGGAGGAATGGTCAGTGTATTGCCGGTTTCCAGGAGGCTCTTGAGGCCGGACATGATCGCCGGCCATCCTTTGGAGATGCCGTCCAGAAGCTTGCTGCCTTCGACAAAACCTTCATGCGTGAGCGTCAGCTTCACGAGCTTGCCGTGCGGCTCGAGAACGAGCACGACCTTCGACGGCCGCTCGTTGCGCATGTCGTCGTCGAGTACATGCTTGAACGTGTAGGACAGCCGCCGCGGCCGATCGAACTCGAGCACTTCGCCGACATCGGTCGTGGTGCCGTTCATGACCAGCGCGAACGGCGAGCCAATCCTCCAGTCGGTTTTCAACTCGGTGTTGAACCAGTAACGCCTGGAGAATTCGCTTGAGGTCAGCGCCTCCCACAATTTTTCCGGCGTGGTCTCGATATAGGTGACGTAGACGAATTCAGGCTTGCGCATCAGCTTTCTCCTAACCACGAACCAGCCATTTATGCCGCGCCTTGCTGCGCGTGCTCGTCGTCTTCGTACCAGTGCGCGCGCAGCACCTTGCCGGCCTCCAGATAGCTCTTGAGACTGGACAAGACGAACGGCCAGCCGCGGCGGATGCCCTCGAACGCCTTGCTGCCGGGCTCGAACCCGTCGTGAACGATGGTGAGCTTGACCTGATCCTTCTGCTGCTCGAGCTCGAAGGTCACGCGCGACGGCGGGTCGGCGTCCATCCCACCATGCTGGGGATGAAACGAGTAGGCGAGCCGCCGCGGCGGATCGTATTCGAGCACCTGGCCGGTGACGTCGGTTTCTTCGCGCTTGAGCTTGAGCGCGAACGCCGCGCCGATCTTCCAGTCGGAGACCACGCGGTTGCCGGCCCAGTATTGCTCCGACATTTTCGCATCCGTCAGTGCCGCGAACACCTTCTCGGGCGTCGAGGCGATGTAGATGACATAGACGAATTCAGGCTTACTCATCGCGCTTCTCCAGTTGCCGTTTTAGCTCGCTGAGCGCGGTGAGCTTGGCGCGCTCGAATTTCTTGATCCAGCGTTCGCCGATCTGGTGGATCGGCACCGGGTTGAGGTAGTGCAGCTTCTCGCGGCCGTGCCTGAACGTGGTGACGAGGTTGGCGGCCTCGAGAATCCCAAGGTGCTTGGTCACGGCCTGACGTGACATTTCCAGACCGTCGCAGAGTTCGTTCAGGGTCTGTCCGTTCTTGGCGTGAAGGCTGTCCAAGAGCGACCTACGGGAAGCATCGGCCAGCGCTTTGAAGACTTCATCCATGGGTAGGCATAATAGGCAACCATATGGTTGCATGTCAAGCACGATTACGACTACCCCCGCTCGAATTTGTAGAATTTCTTTATCGCGCGGCGATTTGCGCCGATCCGTTGGCCGCACGCCTTGAAACATTCTCCGTCATAATCGCTGCTACAACCTGTGGTATCATCGGGCCCACCCGATCCCGTCGTACACCTGACGCTGATCTCGCCGGTTTTTCGGGAGCCCACAAAAAAAGTCCCGTCAGCGTTTTTTCCAATCAGTGCGCAAAGGAAGGAATGTCATGCGTTGCAAATTGTTCGCGTCGGCTGCCCTGCTTGTGGCCCCTTTCATGCTGTTCGGTACACCTGCCAATGCCGAGGAGTTCACTGCCAAAATGGTCGGATTCCAGGAAGTCCCATCCATCTTCTCCGCCGACGGCCAAGGCACGGTTCATCTTGATCTAGATAAGAAAGCCCGCACGATCACCTTCAGGGAGACATTCTCCGGCTTGAGCTCGCCGGTCACGCAATCGCATATCCACCTCGGCAAAATTCATACGGCCGGCGGAGTAACGGTATTTTTCTGCACCAATTTGAGCAACGGCCCCGCCGGAACCCAGGCTTGCCCGGCGGGCGGCGGAACCGTGACGGGGACGATCTCGGGTGGAAATGTGCTCCCGATCGCCGCGCAGGGCATGCCGGCCGGCGACTTCGACGCGCTGGTGGAGTTGATCGAGAGCCGGAGTGGCTATGCCAATGTCCACACGACCAATTTCCCGGCGGGCGAAATTCGTGGCCAAATTCTCCGCCCCGGCGAGGAACACGACGAACGATAGTGCTAACCTGTGATGTGTCACGCATGCCAGTATCATGCCCCACGAAAGTGGGGCATGAATCAGGGACCGATGGGCGCTGGGTCGCCCGGGCTTTGCGGCGACGCACGATGCGCCGCCAACGAAGAAATGGTCTTGAACCGTTGGGGTGGAAGGCATGTCCGGTCGCGTCAAATTCGCGTTGGTTTTCTCGGCTTTAACGCTGGCATGTTGCGCCACCGCGCAGGCGCAGCAACAACGGATCGGCGCGCCGCCAGAAGCCTTCAACATGAAGCTGGTCGGCTATAGCGACCTTGAAGCGCGCAGCGCCTATCAGCCGACCATCCATCATCAGGGCGACCGCTGGATCGCCTATATCGGTCATCATGGCGGCACCGACGATATTCCCGCGCCGGTCAATCCGTTGACCGGCAAGGCCGAGCCGAACGGCACCTCGATCGTCGACGTCACCGATCCGGCGCATCCAAAGTATCTGCGGCACATTCCGGGACAGGAAGGAAAATACGAATCCGGCGGCGCGCAGATGGTGCGCATCTGCGACGGCAAAAGCTTGCCCAACGCCGATCCCAACGCGGTCTACCTGCTGCGCACGTTTGGTGGCGAGGCGCATGAAATCTGGAATGTCGCCGATCCCGCCAATCCCACGCTCATCACGCGGCTCGGCGGGCTGAAGGACACCCACAAGAGCTGGTGGGAATGCGAAACCGGCATTGCGTTTTTGGTGTCCGGCGCGCCGGACTGGCGCACGCGCCGCATGACGCAAGTGTATGATCTCTCCGATCCGGCGCATCCGGTAAAAATTCGCGACTTCGGCCTGCCTGGTCAGGAACCGGGTTCGACCGGCGCGGTGCCGACCGAGCTGCACGGCCCGATCTCGCTCGGCCCCCAAGGCAATCGGGTCTATTTCGGCTACGGCACCGACAAGGGCGGCTTTTTGCAGATCGTCGACCGCGACAAGCTGATCAATGGGCCGAAGGAGCCTGTGCCTGACAATCTGCGTTATCCGGAAATCTCGCGCATGGCGATGTCGGCCTTCAACGGCGCGCACACGACGTTTCCGATGAAGGACATGCCGATCGCCGAATTTGCTCACGACAAGGACGGCAAGACCCGCGACATCGTCATGATCGTCGACGAGGCGATCCTGAACGAGTGTCTGGAGCCGCGGCAGATGGTCTGGTTCGCCGACGTCACGGTCGAGAAGAGCCCGATGATGATCTCGAGCTATACCGTGCCGGAGGCTGCCGGCTCGTTCTGCGAGCGGGGCGGGCGCTTCGGCTCGCATTCCTCCAACGAGAGCATGGCGCCGGTCTACTACAAGAAGATGGCGTTCATCGCCTTCTTCAATGCCGGCGTCCGCGCGCTCGACATCCGCGATCCCTATCACCCGAAGGAAGTCGGCTACTTCATTCCCTCGATCACGGCTGCGACCGACAAGCGCTGCGTCACCATCGAAGGTGCGGATCGCTGCAAGGTCGCGATCCAGACCAACAATGTCGAAACCGACGATCGCGGTTACATCTACATCGTCGACCGCGCCAACACCGGCATGCATATCCTGGAACTGACCGGCGACGCCCGTGCTGTCGCCGGGCTTCGTTGAAGGGTTTGGGCCATGCGTCGCTGGCTTGCCATCCTGATTGCGTCGCTGGCACTTGGCGCATTGTCCGCTGTTGCGGCATATCAGAAGGTGCGCCCGCAAGTCGGAAGCATCAACGATGTTCACTGGCAGGAAATCGCCTGGCCGTTTCCGCGCGACGGCTGGCCCGCGGGCCGCGCCTTCCGGTGCGATGGCGTGGCGTGCGGAGCCGAAGTCGAGCTCTATGTGCGGCCGAAAATCGGCTTCTGCAATTGCGACACTGGCGTTGCCGATGATGATGAGGTCGATCGCGTCGCCGATCTCGATCTGATCAGCCAACGCTTTACGCCGCTTGCGCCGGGCAAGGTGATCCATATCGCCGACATGCCGGGACGTTTGCGAAGCTACGATCTCGATATGTCCGATGGCGCGCGCCATGCGGCGGTCGGCATCGCGGCCTCCCACCGCTGCGATCTGCTGGTTGCGGTGGCGCAAGGCGCAGGCACAGCGCCCGAGCTGCAGCGGGCCGCGCTGGAATTTCTGGCCACCCACGAGATGCACCGCTGGATGACGGCGGCGCTGGGCGGGCATTAGGTGCATAGCCGTCATGCCCGGGCATAGCCGTTCGAAGAACGGCGTCGCTCCCGCTCGCCTATGCCCGGGCATCCACGTTCTTCTTATCGGACTCGATTTCAGCTAAGACGTGGATGGCCGGGACAAGCCCGGCCATGACGAATTCAAAGAGCCCCGCCCATGTCCCTGCAAGTCTATCTCGCCTTTGTCGCCGCCTGCATCGCGCTTGCGCTTCTTCCCGGTCCGGTCGTGACGCTGATGATCGCCAATGGCCTGCGCTAC
>Ga0210408_10006054_pt1 | contig 10496 bp, 5 predicted proteins | sample IncBWH4MmetaG_FD_155471 | JGI IMG/M metagenome (GOLD analysis project Ga0210408, IMG submission 155471) | Forest soil microbial communities from Barre Woods Harvard Forest LTER site, Petersham, Massachusetts, United States - Inc-BW-H-4-M | ecosystem: Environmental > Terrestrial > Soil >...
CCATGATTCTCCACCGCAGGACAGACCTCCACGTCCGGATAGAGAGAAGCCATCGTGGATTTAAAGGCGCTGTATTTCTCCGCGTGATCAGCGATGCGAAGATCGCCGCTCGATACCGCAATCCGCCCCTTACCACCCATAAAACGTGCCATTAATTCAGCTGCGATGGCCCCGCTCGATTCCGTATTTACCGAGACAGACGCGAGTTTCTTGGCGTCCGGTGCGTCCGAGACCACGCAGACAACTGGAATCCGGGCTCTGGAGGCTCGCCTGAAACAGCTGCTCAGTCGTTGCGGATCGCCGGGCACCAGAATGATTCCGTCCACTTCCTCTTTTAGGTTTTCCTCAAACGCCTCAAGCTCACCTTCGAACAGGCTGGGGAGAATCCTGTGCTTCACCTCGATCCCCGCCATTTTGAAGGGTTCGGCCTCATCCTCAATTCCACGTCTTACAAGCGCGTAAAAGTTGGCGCTTTCCTTCGGTAGATTAACTGCAATTCTTAATGACCGCTTTGACGAAAGGAACCGGGCCGCCATATTCGGCCGGTATCCGAGTGTCTTGGCAACGCTCAGGACCTTCGCCTTCGTCATCGCATTGATGGCAGGATGATCCTGCAGCGCCCGGCTGACAGTTCCAGTCGAGAGACTCAGTTCCCGCGCAATGTCGCCGAGAGTAACCTGTTGTCTTTGTTGCGCCATCCGTCTTCTCGTCCGCTCCAGACAGACACCTTAGTCTAAGAGTTGCAACCCTGTCTTCATGATTGTAAACGATTGCATATTTTCGTCAACTCCTCCCTCTCGATTCTGGCGGCAGGCAAAACTGGGGCAACGAGCAATATTCCTGGAAGTGATTGGGGCACCTAAACGGCCTAAATTGAGAAATATGAGTAGCATTGAGACGTTTTAAAGATCTCGTATTGCCCGATAGAGCCTTTTGGTTTCTGTATTTTAGGGTTGACACAATTAGATAGGCCGGAGTAGCGTGAGATCTCGTTCACCTTCCCCATCGGAACGACGCCAGCGTGGAACAATTGAGGAGGCAGAAGTGCGGAAACTGCTTAGGAATTTCAGATCTATCAATGCAATCGCTTGCATAATTGTTCTGACAGCGAGCGTCTCGATTAGCGCTTACGGTCAGGCGGTCAGCGCCACCCTTCTGGGCACAGTGACTGACAAAACCGGCGCGACGGTACAGAACGCCGAGATTGTCGTCACCGAAGTCAGTACTGGACTAACCCATTCAGGTGTGTCGAACAGCAGCGGCAACTTTACCTTCCCGGATTTGTCTCCCGGCACATACTCGCTGGCCATCACAGCAAAGGGCTTCAAGAAAGAGCTGAAGAAGAATATCGACGTCCCCGTCAACTCCTCTACGCGCGTTGACACCGCATTGCAGATAGGCAATGTCGGCGACACAATTACCGTGACGGACGAACCGCCACAGTTGCAGACCGACCGTGCAGACATCAGCGTTACTCTCGAGGCGCAGCAGGTTGCAGATATGCCGCTTTCGGTGAACCGCAACTTCCAGGGTCTTCTGAACCTGATACCCGGAACATCTCCGGCCACTTTCCAGCATTCCCAGTTCTTTAACGCGCAGGGCGCGTTGCAGACCGAAGTAAACGGTTTGCCTCGAATGGGCAACAGCTACCAGATTGAAGGCATCGACGATGACGAACGGACCGGCTTGCTTCAGATTCTCATCCCTCCGGCAGACGCAATCCAGACCGTCAACGTGTCTACCAACAACTTCGAGGCGGAGCTAGGGCGAGCCACGGGCGCTGTGACCAACGTGATTATCAAGTCGGGAACAAATGACCTTCATGGCTTTGCAGAGGAATTTCTGCAGAATCAGGTGTTTGACGCCAAGAACTACTTCTCCACGACACTTCCGCACCTGGCTTACAACTACTTTGGAGGCGGCATTGGTGGGCGGATCATAAAGGACAAATTATTCTTTTATGGAGACTACCTGCGCACGGACGACCATGAAGCCAATAACAACAATGCGACCATTCCGCCCAGCGCGCTTTACACGCCGGTACCCTGTACCGGGGGCGGCGGTCAATGCATCGACCTCAGCAGCGCCATTAATCCGTCGACCGGGGCGGGCATCGTGTACGATCCGGCAACTGGGAATACGGCAACCGGTGCAGGAAGAACTCCATTTCCAAACAACCAGATTCCACTTGCGAGGGTAAGCACCGTATCGCTGAATACACTGAACATGATCAACGCCTGGACGCTGGCACATGGGACTCTGCACCCTCCAGCCCACAACTACGCTGTTGCGAACAACTACAACGAAAACCTGGCCTTCCAGAAAACTTTCAATACCTACGATGCCAAGGTTGACTGGGTGCTCGACCAGAAAAACAACTTCAATTACCGATTCGGCCACCAGACTGTCGTATCTTTTCAGGCGCCGATGTTTGGGGCTTTTCTCGGCGGCCCGGCGCAGGGTGGATTCCAGGGTGCTGGCAATCAAGCTTCCTATAGCACCGGGGGAACCTACAACCACATCTTCTCGCCTACGCTCCTGACGGAAGTCCGCATCGGCGTGGCTCACCTCCGCAATTCGTCTCAACCGGCTGACTACGGAACAGCGGACGCAACAACACTCGGCGTACCGGGAGCGAACATCTCCTCGCTGCCTTACACCTCGGGACAGATCGAGTTTAGCCTTTCCGATTTTTCGAACCCGTTTATCGGTTATAGCGCCAGCGTTCCGTGGCTGCGCGCCGAGTCGAACATCGACTTGGTGAATAACTGGACTAAAGTCCAGCACAACCACACATTCAAATTCGGCGTCGACGTGCGCCGCATTCGCGACGACCTCTTCCAGTCGCAGAACTTCGGCCAACGCGGTGAAGAGGTCTTCGGTGAAAACCAGACCGCTCAAGGCGGCGGCTCAAAAACCAACCTTGCGAACAATGTGGCCAGTTTCCTGCTTGACCAGCCCAGCCAGGCCGGCCGCGACCTCAACGGCATCTTTCCCTGCTACCGCCAGTGGTGGATCTTCGCATTTGGCGGTGACAAGTGGCAGGCGACTCCCAAGCTCACACTCGATCTGGGCGTCCGCTGGGACTTCTACCCGCCCGCGGTTCCCAGGCAAGCGGGCGGGTTCTCAAATTACGATCCGGTCGGGAACCAGCTCATCCTGGCGGGAGTCGGCGGCAATCGTTCAAACATGGGGCAGACAAGCTACTATCACTACTTCGCACCGCGCACAGGATTTGCCTACCGGCTCAGTGCGAAGACAGTCGTGCGCGGAGGCTTTGGCGTCAGCTATACACCCTATCCCGACAATAACTGGGCTTACAACTATCCGGTGCGCTCAAACAATGCCTACAACCCTGCCGGGGGCAGCGCCTACACTCCCGCGGTTCTCGCCGATGGCGTGACAGTGGCTACCTATGGCGTGGGTTTCCCGGCTCCGGTGCCGATTGCCACACCCAGCAACGGGATCTTTGCTGCAAACACTTCAGTGCTGGTGGCGCAAAACTACAACATCATTCCCAAAAACTGGAAGAATCCGTACGTGTTGTCCTGGAATGTTGCGGTGCAACAAACACTGCCCTGGAACTTCACCATGCAGTTGGCCTATGTAGCCAATCACGCCGTGGACACGCCTACCCAACAGAACATCAATTTGCCCAGCGTCTACGGCGGCGGCGCAAAATCCGAGCCTGAGTACAACATACCAAACCAGCTGACCGGTAAAACCTTCGTCCGGACGGCATCAACCACCGTATTCTTCCTGGGCTACTCCAGTAACTATGACTCCTTGCAGCTCCAGTTGCAGAGGCGATTTACAAGAGGGCTGGCAACCCAATCGGCGTTCACGTGGGGCAAAGGACTCAACTATCAGAGCGGCGACGATGGAAACCTCACATTCTTTATCAACCAGCGCGCCAACTACGCACGGGACGATTGGGACCGCAAGCTGAACTTCGAGGAGAGCTTCACCTACGAGCTGCCTATAGGCGAAGGTCAGATGTGGCTATCGAAAGGTCCTGCAACTAGGGTTTTGGGCGGCTGGAAGATCGCCGGAATCGTTTCCATCGTTTCCGGTCTTCCATTCACGGTCACGGCCAATGGCGGCCCGCTCAATACCCCCGGGACAACCCTGACAGCAAATTCTACCGGTTCATTGAGTACGCCGAAGCATATCGGAACCGGCAATCAATGGTTCAACAAGGCGAACTTTTCGCAGCCAGCCGGATATGTTGGAACTTACCCGAACGGAACGGTAAGCCTGGGGAATACGGGACGCAATCAGTTCTCAGGCCCTGGCTATTGGCAGGATAACCTCTCGCTCTTCAAGGATTTTAGGCTGACCGAGCGATTGATCCTGAACGGTCGTGTTGACGTTTTCCAGTTGAGTAACACACCACAGTTTGCTAACCCGAACTCCTCATTAACCAGCGGTACGTTTGGACAGGTAACCAGCACGGTGGGGAGCGGAGCCGGAGCCATCAACGCCGTTGGCGGCGCCCGAGCTCTGCAGTTGTCGGCCAAGCTTTCCTTCTAAGTCAATCTGACTTCACGCAAATCGACAGCGAAGGCAGCATTGCTGATTCTTTGAACTGTTAACACCGAAACAAGAAGGCCACCCTGCTGACGCGTCGGCACATCATCAAAGGGCCTTCCGGAAGGCTGCCATTTGCGGCTCTGAATGAGCACCTGTGCATGCAGGTGTTGGCGAAGGTGCTTCCCAGCGCAAAAACAGAAGTGTCGCGGGACGGCAATTCAGTCGTCGTCCACCGCTTTGATGTGAACGACGAAGGACAACCGCTGTGGGGAATGGAAGATTTCTGTGCTCTGCTGGGGCTGCGCCCTGTGCAGAAATATGAGACTACCTGGGAGCGAATTGCGCGCGCTGTTCGCGATCACGTCCCTGGTAATCGACAGCGCGAAACCTTCCAACAGATGGCGGCAATTCTGCTCCTGACGTATGCGCTGCGCAATGCGGATTGTCACGCGAAGAATATCGCTCTGCTGTACACCTCACGAGCGGATGTGCACCTCTCGCCTGCCTACGACTTCCTCACCACGAGCGTGTACGCGGGCTATCAGCACAATCCTCCCGGAATTTCCTTTGGCGGCAAGAAGACGTGGATGGCAGGGAAGAACCTGTCGAAGTTCATTGCCGCCACATTTGGAATACCTCTCCGCGAACAATCCGAAATGGTCGAGCGCATCAGCGATTCAGTTGCGGATGTGGTTTCTCTGGTCCGTGGCAAGACGATCGAGATTCCGGAGTTCAGAGGCACCGGCAAAGGAATGCTGCTTGCTTGGCAGGAGGGGGTCAACGGCCTGCGAGATCCCCGTGTAAATTCAGTTGTAGACTGGCCGGTCGGCAACGTGTTCGAAGACATTTCCGATCCTCCACGGCTTGAATCGTCACGATCAGTGGTCGGCCGCTCTCCCCTGCTCGGTGGGCGACCAAGAGTGCGGCCGAAGAAGCCCTGATCGCCCAAGGTGCGCGAAAGTTTTGCGAGATGTTTTTTGCCTTATTTTCACCCATACTGTTGACACAAGGGTGCGGAGAGAAGATCCCGGCCTCGGTGCCGATCCGTACTGCCAACAGGTGGAGATTCCATTCCTCGATCGGGCATCATCTATTTGCGCTCAATCTTTGATGCCGGCCATGTCACAGTTGCTGGCGAGCCCTGCGCGCCGCGGTCAGATGGGCGCGGCTGCGCGGAAGTGGGTCAGCGAGCCCTTTCCTCAGGCCCGGATTCACGCGTTGTCCGTAGCGCTCTACAAGGATCTCAGGCAAGGCCACTTTGCAGAGCCCGCATCCGCTCGCATCAGGGCTGCGGCGACTGTGGCTGATTGATCTTGTCCTGACCGCTGGCTGAGACGGGCGCTTCTCGGGCGGGGACCTGGAGGGTGTGCGCCGCCATCTCGGCTGCCCGCAACACGGGGTTCGGCACGATTCCCAGGGCAAGTGTGGCGCCGGTGGTAAACAGCAGGGCCGCTCCCACCGCAACTCCCAGCTGTGGAAGAGTTAAGCGCGCGGATTCTTCGCCGTCAGCCGGGCGCTGGGCAGCGACGAAGGCAAGGCGCAGGTAGTACGCCGCGGCAATTCCGGAGTTTAGAAGTCCGATAATGGCGAGCGCGATCGCGCCTCCGCTGACGGCCGCCGAGAACGCATAGAACTTGCCGAAAAACCCGCCGGTGAAGGGCACTCCCACGAGAGAGATCAGGAAGAATATGAGCAGAATACCGAGCAAGGGGGACCGGTAAATCAGACCGCGGAAGTCCCGAATGAGCGGCAGGTGTTCATCATAGCCACTGGTCACCGTGACGACGGCAAAGATGCCGACGTTCATGGCAGCGTATGCCGCGGTGTAAAACGACGCGGCGGCAATGCCGTTCGATCCCAGCCCCGCAAACGCGGCCAGCAGGTACCCCGCGTGGGCAATCGACGAGTAGGCCAGCATGCGCTTCACGTTCTGCTGGCGCAGCGCCGCGAGATTACCGATGGTCATTGATCCGACGGCGACGGCCCACAGCAGCGGCCCCCAGAGCGGGCGCAATCCCGGAAGCATCTCGTAGGTCACGCGCAGCAACAGGGCGAAGACTGCCGCCTTGGGGGCGGTGGAAAGCAGCGCGACTACAGGCGAGGGAGCGCCTTCGTAGACATCGGGCGTCCAAAGGTGAAAGGGCGCCGCAGAGACTTTGAAGAGCATGCCCACCATCATCAGCATGAGGGCCGTGATCACAAGAGAGTGGTTTTGTGCCCCGCCGGCCCGCTGCGCCACCTCATAGATCTGCGTGGTGCCGGTTGCCCCGAAGATCAGGGCGATGCCGTAGAGCAAAAATGCGGTGGCAAACGACCCCAGCAGGAAATACTTGATAGCGGCTTCTGGCCCCTGGGCGGAGTGTTTGCGATAGCCAGCCAGGATGTAGGTGGAGATCGACGAAATCTCCAGAGCGATGAAGACAACCAGTAGTTCGACTGCACTGGTCAGCAGGCACATGCCAACTGCGCCAAAGACAATCAGTGCATAGTACTCGCCCTGGTGATGGCTCTGTTCCGGCAGGGAATCGAGCGCGATGAGGATCGCCACCAGCACAATGCCGCAGATGAGCACATGGAAGAAGACGGTGAAGGCGCTGGTTTCTACGCTGCCGAAGAAGGCGGTGCCGGTTCCCAAGTTGAGCTGCCACAGACTGGCCCAGAGGGCGCACGTTGTGCCGATGGCGGCGATCCAGCCCAGCCAGCGGCGGGTGAAGCCGGGCGGAAGGGACGCGTCCACGAGCATGAGCAAGACGCCGGTGATGGTGAGAACGATTTCGGGCAGGATGCGGAGACTATCGGTGGGGTTCATCGCGCGGTCTCCTGGGGTGCGGCGGAGACGCTGTTGGGCGGTTGATCCGCTTGCCTGAGTAGAGGCGCGATTGCGGATCGCTCGATCGCAGGCATCCAGAGCGAGGGAGCCACGCCCATGACAAGCATCAGAGCGGCCAGAGGAACCAGGGCCACCCATTCATTGATGCGCAGATCGGCGGCGCGCGTCTCCGCAGTCATCTGGCTCTCCGGCCCGTAGAAAAGCCGCTGCACCAGCCATAACGCGTAGGCGGCGCCCAGGATGATGGTGAGGGTGGCTGCTGTTGCCCACCCACGGCTTACCTGAATAAAGGTGCTGGAGAGGATAAGAAACTCGCCAACAAAGCCGTTGAGCATCGGCAAACCTGCCATGGCAAGAATGGTGATCACGAAGAATGCAGCGGTGCGTGGCAGCCTGGCCGCCACTCCACCGAAGCTGGCAATCTGGCTGGTCCGATAGCGGGTATCGAGGACACCCAGCAGCACGAAGAGCGCGCCTTCGATGACACCTTCATTCAGCGTCTGGTAGATGGCGCCGTTGCGGCCCGTCAGATTGAAGCCGTAGACGCCAAGCGTGGTGAGGCTGAAGTGGCTCAGGGTGGCGAAGGCAATGAGCCGCCAGAAATCCCGCTGCACCATCGCCATGCACGCCCCGTAGAGAACGCCGATGACGGTGAGGGCGATCAGCAGGGGTGCGATTGCGCGGGCCTGCACGGGGAAGAGGCCGACGTGGAAGCGCAGCATGGAATAGAGGCCCAGCTTTCCGGCGATCACCATCGCCATGGCGACGGGTGCTTCGCTAAAGGCGTCGGCAAGCCAGCCGTGCAGCGGGAAGACGGGCACTTTTACCGCGAATGCGAAGAGGAAGGCAAGGGCGATCCAGAAGAGCGCGCCGGCCGGGATTGATCCGCTGGCTGCCAGCAGCTGGAGTTCATTGAAGTTGAAGGTGCCGGTACGGACATACAGCCAGATGATGGCGACCAGTAAGGGTGCCGAAGGAACGAAGGTGAAGATGAAGAACTTGATGGCCGCCTTGACGCCATCCTTGCGGCCGTACATGGCAATCAGGATGGCCATGGGCACGAGCGAGAGCTCCCAGAAGCCGTAGTAGACCATCAGGTCGAGCGAGATAAAGACGCCGAACATGGCGGTCTGCTGGACGAGGAAGAGCGAATAAAAAATCTTGCGCCGCTCCTGGATGGCGTTCCAGCTGGCCAGCACGCCAACGGGAGCGAGCAGCCCGGTGAGCACCACCATCCAGAGGCTGAGCCCGTCGACCCCAACGTGATAAAAGATGGCAGGGTTGTCGATCCACGGCTTGTTGATCTCGTATTGGAATCCCGGCTGTCCGACGATGAAGTGAGCGGGCAGATGCAGGGTGAGACCGAAGCTGACGAACGCGGTGATCAGGGCGAGCCATGCGGGCAGCTTGCCGCGATCGGGAAGCACGGCGATGACGGCTGCGCCGATGAGGGGCACCAGCAGGATCCAGGTGAGAATCGTTTCGTTGAGTCCGCTCATGATCTCACCACCCTTTCCACTTGATGTCGATCCCGTAGGTACCGAGCAGCCACGGCACCAGCGCGAAGAGCAACAGAGCGGCGGCGCCGGCCGTGAGCCAGGCGGCGTAGGAGCGCAGGTTGCCGGATTGCCACCGCTGGAGGAGGGCTCCGCCAAAGCTCGCCGCGCCGGCCAGCAGCCAGGCCGCACCGCCGAGAATGGCAAATTCGACGACCCACTCGAGTAGGAAACGCGAGATGGCCAGAACCGGTTTGACGATGAGCGCGCCGTAGATTTCGTCAACCCAATACTTGTGGGAGAGCACTGCGTAGGGAAGCGCGGCGACGGAGAGCGGCTCTTTGCCCTTGTTGTTGCGATAAAGGCCGCGGGCGATCAACAAGCCGAGCAGCGCTACCACGACGGCGACTCCGGCCAGCGTCCATTCAAGGCTGCGGTTTGCGGTTTCCGCAGAACTTGCTCCGGCTGAGGGCGCCAAAAAAGCACCAAAGCGCCCGGCGCCGATCCAGCCGCCGATGACGGAGAGAAGAGCCAGAATCACCAGCGGCCCCCGCATTGACCACGGGCTCTCATGCGGGGTATGCGTGTGCTCCGCTTCGAGGGTCAACCTGGTGTCGGAGCGAGCGTGAACGGGCGCAAGGTCATCGTTCGCATGCAGGCCGGCCCGGCTTTCACCCATGAATGCGAGGTACCAGAGGCGGAACATGTAGAAGGCGGTGAGCCCGGCGGTGAGCAGGCCAATCAACCAGAAGATTTTGCCGCTGGTGCCATGTTGATAGGCGGCGAAGAGGATGGCATCTTTTGAGAAGAAACCGGCGAGGGGAGGGATACCGGCAATGGCTACCACGCCGATGGTCATCGTCCAGAAGGTGATGGGCATGTGTTTGCGCAGGCCGCCCATTTTGCGCAGGTCCTGTTCGCCGCCGAGGCCGTGGATGACTGACCCTGCGCCGAGGAAGAGTAGCGCCTTGAAGAAGGCATGGGTCATGAGGTGGAAGATGCCCGCCGAGTATGCCGCTACGCCGCAGCCGAGAAACATGTAGCCGAGCTGCGAGATGGTGGAGTAAGCGAGCACGCGCTTGATGTCGGTTTGGACCAGCGCGATGGTGGCGGCGAACAATGCCGTGGCTGCTCCGACAATGGCCACCACCAGCAAGGCAAAGGGGGAGCGGTCATAGATGGCGTGGGTGCGCGCGATCATGTAGACGCCGGCCGTGACCATGGTGGCTGCGTGAATGAGCGCTGAGACCGGGGTGGGGCCTTCCATGGCGTCGGGCAGCCAGACATAGAGAGGAAGCTGAGCGCTCTTGCCGGTGGCGCCGAGGAGCAGGCATAGGGCGATTGCGGTGACCACGCCGCCCTGCATCCCTGGGCTGACTGCGAGCCTGGCGGCGATGTCAGTGAATGTGAGTGTCCCGAATGTGGTCAGCAGCAGGAAGATGCCGATGAGGAAACCGAAGTCGCCGATGCGGTTGACGATGAATGCTTTTTTCCCCGCATCCGCCGCGGAGGTCTTCTGGAACCAGAATCCGATGAGCAGGTAGGAGGCGAGGCCTACACCCTCCCAGCCCACGAACATGACGAGTGCGTTGCCGGCGAGCACCAGCACGGTCATGAAGAACAGGAATAGGTTCAGG
>Ga0210408_10006055_pt1 | contig 10495 bp, 8 predicted proteins | sample IncBWH4MmetaG_FD_155471 | JGI IMG/M metagenome (GOLD analysis project Ga0210408, IMG submission 155471) | Forest soil microbial communities from Barre Woods Harvard Forest LTER site, Petersham, Massachusetts, United States - Inc-BW-H-4-M | ecosystem: Environmental > Terrestrial > Soil >...
GGTCGCGTTTCCATTGAGGGAGCCGGACGGCGAACCGCTTGCGCCCGATCCCAACGCAAGCGATCGCGCGTATCCCAAGCCTGCTCGGACCAAGCCCGGTATCGATCGACGATTTGATCCGGATGGCCGGAACGTCACCGGCGGTGGTGCGCAACGTGCTGCTCGAACTCGAACTCGCCGGCAGGCTGGAGCGTCACGGCGGCGGGCGGGTGTCGCTGATCTAGGTGATCCCCCGTTCAGCCGAGCTCATTTCGGCGATCGAACCGCGCCCGCGCGTCCTCGATCTCGGTTTGATGATCGTGCGCCCATGCGCCGAGCGCTACGACCGGCTTTGACAGGCCGCGCCCGAGATTCGTCAATTCGTAGTCCACGCGCGGCGGAATGGTGGGAAACACCGTGCGCGTGACCAGGCCGTCGCGCTCAAGTCCACGCAGCGTCAACGTCAGCATCCGCTGCGAGATGCCGCCGATCATACGCTTGATCTCGTTGAAGCGCTTTGGACCGTCGCCGAGCATCATGATGACAAAGACGCTCCATTTGTCGCCGACCCGCGCCAGCACCGAGGCGACCCCGCGGCAGTCACTGTCGAGGTGAGGCTGGGGCGGCAGGACAGGCACTTTTTTGTGCTCGGGTCTCACGGGTGTGCTCGGGTTTCAAAAACGTGCGTTCTTGCGGGGTTTGCGGACAGTCACTCATATAGTGTCAGTTACAAATTTATACCACAAAGGGATGACTGTCATGAAACTGCTTCATATCGACTCCAGCGTGCTCGGCCCCCACTCCGTCAGCCGAAAAGTTTCCGCCGCGATCGTCGATCGCCTGCGCCAGGCGACGCCCGGGCTTCAGATCGTCTACCGGGATCTGACCGCGACGCCGCTTTCGCATCTGTCGGGCTCGCATCTTGCCGCAGCCCAAGGCGCGCCCTCCTCCGACGCCACGCTCGAGCACGAGCTCGCCGCGGGTCAGGCCGTGCTCAACGAGTTCCTGGCCGCTGACATCGTCGTGCTCGGCGCCCCCATGTACAATTTCACGATACCGAGCCAGCTCAAGGCCTGGATCGATCGCATCGTGGTCTCCGGCAAGACTTTCAAATATGGCGCGCAGGGGGCGGAAGGTTTGGCCGGCGACAAGCGGGTGATCGTTGCGATCTCGCGCGGCGGATTTTACGGCGCCGGCACGCCGGCAGCGGTCGGCGAACATCTCGAAACCTATTTGCGCTGGGTGTTCGGCTTTATCGGCATCGCCAATCCCGAATTCATCCTCGCCGACGGCATCCAGGTCGGGCCGGAACATCGCGAAAAAGCGCTGGCGAGCGCGTTACAGGCCGCAACCAATCTGCGTGCGGCGTGAGAGGAAACGACATCTCCTGCCGCCGTTGCGTCACGGCGGCAGGCCGTAGAAGAAAACTAAAACCAGGCGACCTGCGCGCCGCACAAGATCTCAATGAGAGATGCCAACAAGCCTACTCCGGAAAATATCGCGATTGAAATGAGCGGGTGACCGTCGGATTTTTGCGATGAAATTTTAGACGCGGGAAACGAAATGCGGACACCGTTCGGCATGTCAGCCTCCAATAAAATAGAAAGGCCAAAAAACCCTGCCCTCAAAAAAGTCTTCGCAGCTGCGGCGAAGGTTCAATGCCCCTTCAAAATACGTCCCGAGACCAGAAAGCCGGCCAGCGGCAACTCATTTTTGCCAAATTCGAATACGCTGACCGGATATTTTGACTGCTGAAGGGATCAATACCAAACGCCTTGCTGCCCCGTGAGAATCGCAATCAGGAACGCCAGGAAACAAATTCCGCAAAACAACACGATCGGATCAAGCGCGCTATCCGATTTCTCGGACGAGGATGTGAATGCCGATATCGGCGCGAAAATGTGAGCAACCCTGGACATATCGTGTTCTCCAATCACTAGGGTCAAAGCCCTGCCATGGAGATGTCGAGCCTGCTGCGATCTGGGTTCAACGCAATTGCGCAGAATTGGAAAATACCCCGTGAGGGAAGCAAACCGAACAGCGCATCTGTGATCTGGATTACACATCCAGTCGCACTGATCGGATTCGTTTTCGAGTTCCGCTCATCGGCGCCAGCAGGTTCCCCTCACGCGCGATAGATCGGCGCACCCGCCGGCGAACTCGTCGAGCCGCCGTCGACAAATATTTCCTGTCCCTGCACATGCGCCGAATCATCGCTTGCCAGGAACAGCACCGTCTTGGCGACATGATCGGGTTCGCCGATCCGCCCGAGCGGCGTCGTCCGCCCCATCCGCGCTTCAAACGCTTTCTCGGCTTCAGGCGTCGCGGTCGCCGCACCCCAGATCGGCGTGCGAATCGCGCCGGGCGCAACCACGTTGACCCTGATGCCGCGCGGCGACAATTCCGATGCCATCACCCGCGCCATGGCGCGCACGCCGGCCTTGCTGGCCGCATACGCCGCGTAGCCGGGATTGCCGAGCACCGAAATCACCGAGCCGTTCAGGATGATCGAGGCGCCGTCGTTGAGATGCGGGAGCGCCGCCTGCACGGTGAAAAACACCGCGGTGACGTTGGTCCGGATGACGTTTTCGAAGGTCTCGAGGCTGGCACTGCCGAGCGGCGTGCCGCCGGCAATTCCTGCGTTGGCGAACACGATGTCGAGCTTGCCGAACTTTTCGACGCCCTGCTTGATCGCGGCTTCGGTCGCGGCGACGTCGGTCGCGTCGGCCGGAAACGCCAATGCATTCGGCCCGAGTTCCTTGGCGGCCGCCGCCAGCGTCGCCTGGTTGCGCCCGGTGATCACGACCCGCGCGCCCTCGGCCACGAACACGCGCGCGGTCGCAAGCCCGATGCCGCTGTTGCCCCCGGTAATCAACGCCGTCTTGTCTGCAAGTCTCATGATCGCCTCCAGTGGTTGCATTATTAAACTAGATTTGCTAACTAGAGCATCTGGTTTTATAATGCAACCACACAAGGCCGTGATTTAAGACGCGTCCGAAGATTAAGGCTGCCTGGAGATCGCCATGGTGAAACGGACAAGCTTGGAGTGCGCCGAATGCCCGATCGCGCGGTCGCTGGATGCGATCGGCGACTGGTGGTCGCTCCTGATCATCCGCGACGCCCTGCTCGGTGCCCGCCGCTTCGGCGAATTCCAGAGAAGTCTGGGGCTTGCGAAGAATATCCTGACCGTGCGGCTGCGCACGCTGGTGGATCAGGGCATTTTGAAGATGGCGCCGGCGTCCGACGGCAGCGCCTATCAGGAATATGTGCCGACGCCGAAGGGCCGCGGAGTATTCCCGATCCTGGTCGGGCTTCGACAATGGAGCGAGGAGTTTGATGAGCGGCCGGAGGAGATCGCGACCATCCTGGTCGATCGCGAAAGCGGCCGGCCGGTGCGAAGGCTGGAGCTCCATTCGCAGGATGGGCGGCTGCTCACCTCGGCGGACACGGCACTGAAGCCGAGGCCAGCCAAACGCCGCCGTAGCGTCCCGGCCTAAGGGTTGCTCACCCCTTGCAAGCACAACTCCTAGTACATATTTTACAACTTTCGGGATACTAAGCCGCAAGGCTCTCGCCCACTTTCAACATCTGTCGATTTGACAGGGGCGGCGTCCGCACCCATGTTCGGGGCGAAACGGCTGGCGCGAGTCTCGCGGAACCGGCCTTTATTTTTCCCGTAAGCCATTGGAATTGCATGAATATCGTCATTGTGGAGTCTCCGGCGAAAGCCAAGACGATCAACAAATATCTAGGCTCGTCCTATGAGGTTCTGGCCTCGTTCGGCCATGTCCGCGACCTCCCGGCCAAAAACGGATCGGTCGATCCGGACTCTAATTTCAAAATGATCTGGGAGGTCGATCCCAAGGCCAATGGCCGACTGAACGACATTGCGAAGTCGCTCAAGGGCGCCGACCGGCTGATTCTCGCAACCGACCCCGATCGCGAGGGCGAGGCGATCTCCTGGCACGTGCTCGAGGTTTTGAGGGAAAAGCGCGCGCTGAAAGATCACAAGATCGAGCGCGTGGTGTTCAACGCGATTACAAAACAGGCGGTGACGGAGGCGATGAAGCATCCGCGCCAGATCGACGGTGCGCTGGTCGACGCCTATATGGCGCGCCGCGCGCTGGATTATCTGGTCGGCTTCACGCTCTCGCCGGTGCTGTGGCGCAAATTGCCGGGCGCGCGCTCGGCCGGCCGCGTGCAATCGGTGGCGCTGCGGCTGGTCTGCGACCGCGAACTGGAAATCGAAAAGTTCGTGCCCCGCGAATACTGGTCGCTGGTGGTAACCCTGACCACGCCGCGCGGCGAAACTTTCGAGGCGCGCCTGGTCGGTGCCGACGGCAAGAAGATTCAAAGGCTCGACATCGGCTCCGGCGCGGAGGCGGAAGATTTCAAGAAAGCGATCGAGGCCGCGAGTTTCACGGTCTCGAGCGTCGAGGCCAAGCCGGCGCGGCGCAATCCGCAGGCGCCCTTCACCACCTCCACCCTGCAGCAGGAAGCGAGCCGCAAGCTCGGTTTTGCGCCCGCGCACACCATGCGAATCGCGCAGCGGCTCTATGAAGGCATCGACATCGGCGGCGAGACCACCGGTCTCATTACCTATATGCGTACCGACGGCGTTCAGATCGACCCTTCGGCGATCACGCAGGCGCGCAAGGTGATCGGCGAAGATTATGGCAACGCCTATGTGCCGGATGCGCCGCGTCAGTATCAGGCCAAGGCCAAGAACGCGCAGGAAGCCCACGAGGCGATCCGCCCGACCGACCTGTCGCGCCGCCCGTCCGACATGCGCCGCAAGCTCGATAATGATCAGGCGCGGCTTTATGATCTGATCTGGACCCGCACCATCGCAAGCCAGATGGAATCCGCCGAGCTCGAGCGCACCACCGTCGACATCGCGGCCAAGGCCGGCTCGCGCATGCTGGAACTGCGCGCCACCGGCCAGGTGATCAAATTCGACGGTTTTCTAGCGCTCTACCAGGAAGGCCGCGACGATGAGGAAGACGAGGACGGCCGCCGCCTCCCTGCGATGAGCCAGGGCGAAGCGTTGAAACGGCGGGACCTTGCCGTCACCCAGCATTTCACCGAACCGCCGCCACGCTTCTCCGAAGCCTCCCTGGTCAAGCGCATGGAAGAGCTCGGCATCGGCCGTCCCTCGACCTACGCCTCGATCCTGCAGGTCCTGAAAGACCGTGGCTACGTCAAGCTCGAGAAGAAGCGCCTGCATGGCGAGGACAAGGGCCGCGTCGTGGTCGCGTTCCTGGAAAACTTCTTCGCGCGCTATGTCGAGTACGACTTCACCGCCGATCTGGAAGCGCAGCTCGACCGCATCTCCAATAACGAAATTTCCTGGCAGCAGGTCTTGCGGGATTTCTGGCGTGATTTCATCGGCGCCGTCGACGAGATCAAGGATTTGCGCGTAGCGCAAGTGCTGGACGTGCTCGACGCGATGCTCGGCCCGCACATCTACCCCGCCCGCACGGATGGCGGCGATGTCAGGCAGTGCCCAACCTGCGGCACCGGCAAGCTCAACCTCAAGGCCGGAAAGTTCGGCGCCTTCGTCGGTTGCTCGAATTATCCGGAATGCCGCTACACCCGTCCGCTCGCCGCCGACAGCAAGGCCAGTGCCGACCGCATCCTGGGCAAGGACCCCGAGACCGGGCTCGACGTCACGGCGAAAGCCGGCCGGTTCGGTCACTACATCCAGCTCGGCGAGCAGAAGGACTATGCCGAGGGCGAGAAGCCGAAGCGCGCCGGGATTCCGAAAAACAGTTCGCCCAGCGATATCGAGCTTGGGCTTGCGCTCAAATTGCTGTCGCTGCCGCGCGAGATCGGCAAGCATCCGGAGACCGGCCAACCGATCACGGCCGGCATCGGCCGCTTCGGTCCGTTCGTGCGGCATGAGAAGACCTATGCGAGCCTGGAGGCCGGTGACGAGGTTTTCGACGTCGGGCTTAACCGTGCGGTCACGCTGATCGCCGAAAAAATCGCAAAGGGTCCGAGCGGCCGCCGCTTCGGCGCCGATCCCGGCAAGGCGTTGGGGGATCACCCGACCCTTGGCGCCGTTGCGATGAAGAACGGCCGCTATGGCGCATACGTCACCGCCGGCGGCGTCAATGCCACGATCCCGAGCGACAAGGACAAAGATACCATCTCGCTCCCCGAAGCCATTGCGCTCATCGACGAGCGCGCCGCCAGGGGCGGCGGCAAGCCGAAGGGCAAGAAGGCCCAATCAGTCAAAACGGCGGCGGCAAAACCCGCCGCAAGCGAAACGGAAGCACCGAAGGTAGCGAAAAAGGCCGCGGTGAAGAAGGCGGCCAGCAAGCCGAAATCCGATGCCGTCAGCAAGGCGCGGGCACCGCTGCCCGCGGCCGCGAAGACTTCGGCGGCGAAGGCTGTGCCCGCCGCCAAGCCAGCCGCCAAGAAGAGTGTGGGAAAGGCCCGAGGGTAAGTGAACAGGAAAACTGACAATGGCTTTCCGGCCCGGGATGCCATTGTCGCCTTCATCCGAGCCAATCCCGGAAAAGTCGGAACCAAAGAGATCGCGCGTGAATTCGGCTTGAAGAATGCCGACCGCGCCGAGCTGAAGCGGATTTTGCGCGAGCTCGCCGACGACGGCGCGATCGACAAACGCGGCAGGAAGATCCACGAGCCCGCCACGCTACCCGTTACCGTGATCGCCGACATCACCGGGCGCGATAGCGACGGCGAATTGCTCGCGACGCCCACCGAATGGGATGAAGAGGAAAGCGGCGCCGCGCCAAAAATCCGCATTCACGTCCCGCGCCGGCCGCAAGCAGGCACCGCGGCCGGTGTCGGCGACCGCGCTTTGCTGCGCGTCGAGCGGTCGGACGCGGGCGACGCCGCCGCGTATCGCGGCCGCGTCATCAAGATCATCGATCACGCCAAGACCCGCGTGCTTGGGATCTTCCGCAGCGCTCCCGAAGGCGGCGGACGCCTTATTCCGGTCGACAAGAAACAGGCCGGGCGCGAGCTCAACATTGCCAAGGCCGACGCTGGCGGCGCCGAGGACGGCGATCTCGTCAGCGTCGATCTGGTGCGCTCGCGCGGTTTTGGGCTTGGCTCCGGCAAGGTGAAGGAACGGCTCGGCTCGCTCGCGAGCGAAAAGGCGGTCAGCCTGATCGCGATCCACGCCCACGAGATCCCGCAGGCGTTCTCGCACGCGGCGCTGCGCGAAGCCGAAGCGGCGCAGCCTGCGACGTTAAAGGGGCGCGAGGACTGGCGCAACATTCCGCTCGTCACCATCGATCCGCCTGACGCCAAGGACCATGACGACGCGGTATATGCGCAAGCCGACGTCGATCCCAACAACAAGGGCGGCTATATCGTCGACGTCGCGATTGCCGACGTCGCCTTCTATGTACGGCCGGGGTCGGCGCTCGATCGCGACGCGCTGGCGCGCGGCAATTCAGTCTACTTCCCCGACCGCGTGGTGCCGATGCTGCCCGAGCGGATCTCCAACGATCTCTGCTCGCTGGTGCCGGGCGAGCCGCGCGGCGCGCTCGCGGTGCGCATGGTGATCGGCCCCGACGGCCGCAAGCGCTCGCACAGCTTTCACCGGGTGTTGATGCGCTCGGCGGCGAAGCTGAGCTATGCACAGGCACAGGCCGCGATCGACGGACGGCCCGACGACACCACGGGCCCCCTGCTCGAGGTGATCCTGAAGCCGCTTTATGCGGCCTATGCCGTTGTGAAACGCGCGCGCGATGAACGCGATCCGCTCGACCTCGACATTCCCGAGCGCAAGATCCTGCTCAAAGCCGACGGCACCGTGGATCGCGTGATCGTGCCCGACCGGTTAGATGCGCACAAATTGATCGAAGAATTCATGATCCTTGCCAATGTCGCCGCGGCCGAAATGCTGGAGAGGAAGGCGCTGCCGCTGATCTATCGGGTGCACGATGAACCGACGCTGGAAAAGGTTCATGCCTTGCAGGAATTCTTGAAGACGCTCGATCTGCCGTTTGCGAAAAGCGGCGCGCTGCGTCCGGCGCTGTTCAACCGCGTGCTGGCGCAGGTCGAGGGCCAGGACTACGAGCCGCTGGTGAATGAGGTGGTGTTGCGCTCGCAAGCCCAGGCCGAATATTCGGCCGAGAATTACGGCCACTTCGGCCTGAACTTGAGGCGCTACGCGCATTTCACCTCGCCGATCAGGCGATACGCCGATCTGATTGTGCACCGCGCGCTGATCCGCGCGCTCGGGCTTGGCGAAGGCGCGCTGCCGGAAACCGAGACGCCGGAAAGCTTGAGCGAGGTCGCGGCGCAGATTTCCGTCACCGAACGGCGCGCCATGAAAGCCGAGCGGGAGACCGCCGACCGGCTTATCGCCCATCATCTCGCCGACCGTATCGGCACGACCTTCCAGGGCCGCATCTCCGGCGTCACCCGCGCCGGGCTGTTCGTCAAGCTTGAAGATACCGGCGCCGACGGGCTGATCCCGATCCGCACGCTCGGATCGGAATATTATAACTATGACGAGACCCGCCACGCGCTGGTCGGCTCGCGCAGCGGTGCCATGCACCGGCTGGGTGACGTGGTCGACGTCCGTCTGGTAGAAGCTGCTCCTGTAGCCGGCGCCCTGCGTTTCGAGCTGCTCTCGCAAGGCCAGATCGCAGCAGGCGGCAGAAGGCGCGAGACTTCCAGGGCCGAACGGCGGCCGCAGCCCAAGGCGGGCAAGGCGCATCCGGGCCGCGCTCCGCGCGAGAAACATCGCCAGCCGGACATCGGCAAAGCTGGTAAGTTAAAGGCCGATGAGTTCAAGGGTGGGAAGTCCAAGGCTAGCAAGTCCGGCAAGTCGAAGAGAGGGAAATCATGGAAACCATGAACACCGCTCCCAAAACATGGACCCGCGAGACCGGCGTTACCGACAAGCGCGACGTCTGGACCGCGATCAAGCGCGGCTTTCGCGGCCGCTGCCCGCGCTGCGGCGAAGGCAAACTGTTTCGCGCCTTTCTGAAGGTCGACAATAATTGCTCGGTGTGCGGCCTCGACTTTACGCCGCACCGCGCCGATGACCTGCCTGCCTATCTCGTCATCATCATCGTCGGCCACATCGTGGTGCCGACGGCGCTCTTGATCGAAACCGACTATTCACCGCCGGTCTGGCTGCAACTCGCCACCTATCTGCCGCTGACGCTCGTTCTGTCACTCGCCTTGCTTCAGCCCGTGAAGGGCGCCGTGGTCGGCATGCAATGGGCGTTGCGCATGCACGGGTTTGACGACAATGCGCCCGGCGACATTCCGCCGGTTTGATTTGACGACAAGAAACGGAACGGGGAAGGAATGACCGAAGCCGCCAACGCCGCAACAGAAGAAAAGCCGGAAGAAAAAGAGGCCGATCACCATCCCTACTACCGGCCCAAGGACGCGGCGACCCTGATCCTGGTCGATCGCAGCTCCGCCACCCCCAAGGTTCTGGTCGGCAAGCGCCACGACAAGGTGGTGTTCATGCCGGGAAAATTCGTCTTTCCCGGCGGCCGCGTCGATAAATCCGACAACCGCGTGCCGGTGGCAGCGTCGATCCCAAGAGAGCTCGAACAAAATCTCCTGAAGGGCAGCCCGAAGATCACAGCCTCGCGTGCGAAATCGCTTGCGGTCGCGGCAATCCGCGAGGCCTGCGAAGAGACCGGCCTCTGCCTCGGCCGCACGGCCCATGACGCCGCGCCAAAACTCGAAGGCCCTTGGAAGCCTTTTTTGGATGCCGGCCTGTTGCCCGATCCGTCCGGGCTTTTCCTGATCGCGCGCGCGATCACGCCGCCGGGCCGCGTGCGGCGCTTCGATACCCGCTTCTTCACCGCGGATGCTTCCACCATCACCCATCGGGTCGAGGGCGTGATCCATCCCGACGCCGAGCTGGTTGAACTCGTGTGGGTCGAGATCGGTTCAAAACCGCTGGCCGACCTGCATCCGATGACAAAAAACGTCTTAGGCGAACTGGAACGCCGCGTTGCGACCGGGCCCTTAAGCCATGACGCACCGGTGCCGTTCTTTCATTTCTACGGCGGCAAGATGCACAAGGATATTTTGGGGACGTAGGACCCGCCCACCGTCATTGCGAGGAGCAGTTGCGACGAAGCAATCCATCCTTCTTTGCGCGGTGAGATGGATTGCTTCGCTTCGCTCGCAATGACGGCCGTGAAATTGTCCTCCCGAAGTCGCTCAAATCGCGGCCACTCAGAGCGCCGCCGATCCGCCGTCAACGAACAGCTCGACACCAGCCACATAACTGGAATCGTCGGAAGCCAGGAACAGCGCGGCCTTGGCGATTTCGTCGGCCGTGCCGATGCGTCCCAAGGGAACGATCGATTTCATGTAATTTTTCATCTCGGCGTCGGCAAACAGGTCAAATCCGGGCGTCTGGGTTGGGCCCGGGCTGAGAACGTTGACGCGGATATTTCGCTCCTTCAAATCCGCCGTCCAGCTCCGCGCAAACGAACGGATAGCGGCCTTGGTGGCGCCGTAGACCGTGCCGGCCTCAAAACCCTTCGAACCGGCA
>Ga0210408_10006056_pt1 | contig 10493 bp, 10 predicted proteins | sample IncBWH4MmetaG_FD_155471 | JGI IMG/M metagenome (GOLD analysis project Ga0210408, IMG submission 155471) | Forest soil microbial communities from Barre Woods Harvard Forest LTER site, Petersham, Massachusetts, United States - Inc-BW-H-4-M | ecosystem: Environmental > Terrestrial > Soil >...
CTCGGGAGCCACCTGATCCGCCACCGCCTGTCCAGCTTCGATGAACATCTCGTCGGTGACACGCTTTGCTTGTGTTGCGAAGATCGCCATCCCGACCGCCGGGCAGATGTAGAAGTTGTTAGCCTGGCCCGGCAGGAATGTCTGGCCTTGGTAGTGAACAGGTGCGAACTGCACACCAGCGGCATAGATCGCCTTGCCCTTCGACCAGCTGTAGGCCTGCTCCGCCGTGCATTCCGCGTGCTCCGTCGGGTTCGACAACGCAAGGATCACAGGTCGGTCGTTGATGCGGGACATGCTCTCGACCACCTTCTGGGTGAACGCGCCCCCAATGGTGCTGACGCCGATTATGGTGGTGGGCTTGATGCTTTCGATGGCAGCGACGAAGTCCCTGGTCGGTGGATGCCTGTGCGCGTACGGCTTCTGAAAGTCGACAAGGTCCGTGCGAGACGACTCCAGCAGTCCGTTGACGTCGAACATGTAGACCCGAGACTGCGCGTCTTTCCGCGACATGCCTTGCGCGACCAGCGTAGAGCACAGCAGGTCGGCAAGGCCAATGCCGGCCGAGCCTGCGCCGAGGAACAAGTATTTCTCGTCCTTGAGCTTCGTGCCCTTGAGCTTGACCGCGTTGATCATGCCGGCAAGCGTGATGCCGGCAGTGCCCTGCACGTCGTCATTATAGACACAGTACTTGTCGCGATAACGCTGTAGCAGGTGGACGGCGTCCACTCCGGTCCAGTCCTCAAAGTGAATGCAGCACTTCGGGAACACCTCCTGCACGGCCTCGACGAACTCGTCCACGAAGGAAAAGAGCTCGGCAGTCGGGGGGCGTGTCTTGCGCATGCCCAGGTAAAGGGGATCGTGCAGATACTGCTCGTTGTTGGTGCCGGCATCGAGATACATGGGCAGCAGGTATTGCGGCGGCACGCCCGCACAGGCGGTGTAGAGCTGCAGCTTGCCGATGGGGATGCCGGCGCCGTTAGCACCGAGATCGCCGAGGCCTAGGATGCGCCCGCCATCCGTGACACAGATGAACCGGACATCCTTCTGCGGCCAGTTTCTCAGGACCTTCTTCACGCTGCCGCGGCGCGTTATCGACAGATACATGCCGCGCGTCTGGCGATAGATGTGGCCGAACTTGAGACAAGCTTCCCCGATCGTCGGGTCATAAACGATCGGCAGAAAGCGCGCCGGGTCGGACATTATGGTCCGATAGAAAAGCGTCTCATCGTGGTCGAGCAGATTGACCAGATAGATGTATCGATCAAGGTCGGTGTTCTTGTGGCCGAGCTGCATCATCACGCGGCTCAATTGTACGTCCGGACTCTCGGTGACGTCGGGCACCAAGCCGACGATTCCGAGTGCCTGCTTTTCCGCCTCGGTAAAGGCGGTTGATTTGTTAAGCGAAGGGTCCTGAAGCAGGTCCATTCCGCGCCTGCTGGCAGTCATTTCATTCTCCTTTTGGTTCAAGTTAGTTAATCCTATTGCTCACGCTGCATTTGCATTCGTCTATGCAACTGCCACGTAGGGCATCACCATTTTCCTTGGATCAACGACACGATCGAATTCGGCCTCGCTGACAAAGCCCAATTTCAACGCGGCGGCCTTCAACGTGAGATCGTTGTCCATGGCGTAGTGAGCGATCTTGGATGCCTTGTCGTAACCGATGACGGGGGACAGCGCGGTCACGAGCATGAGCGAGCGTTCCAGGTATTCCTTGATCTTCTTCAGATTGGGTTTGGTTCCCTCGATCAGGAACTTGCGGAAGTTCACGCAGCCGTCGATCATGATCGTGATCGAGTGGGTGACGTTGAAGATCATTAGCGGCTTGTAGACATTCATTTCCAGGTAGCCGCCGGCACCGCCGAATCCCACCGCGACGTCATCGGCCATGACTTGCACGGCGATCATAGCCAGCGCCTCGCACTGGGTCGGATTGACCTTGCCTGGCATGATGGACGAACCTGGCTCGTTCTCCGGAATTTGCAGTTCCGCAAATCCGGCGCGCGGTCCGCACGATATCTCTGCTGGGCATGGCAATGCAGCAGGCAAATCATGATATGGAGGTAGTCCAGTTGGCGGGTGACCGCGCTACATCGCTTGATGCGATTTTGTCAGTTTTGCGGGATTGCGAGCGAACCTGATCGACATGCGCATGGTTTTGCGCCAATACAAATCGCGCGCCAAAGCAAGTTGCCAGCCGCAATGACCCATCGGAAAATGGAGGCACATTATGACGAATCCTCGCCCCTGCGTTTCCAGCAACACCGTTGCACGCCGCGTCGTCTCTTGCCGCCGCACGGTCGAGCAATGAGGCTGCAGCCCCGCTGACCGACGTGAGAGCTCCTCCATCGTTTATGCAGAGGTCCACTCCGCCGCTGAGCTCGCGCGCTCGCAGGCTCGCTGAAGTTTCTTTCTGCTTGGTCGTTCCGGTTTCCGCTGCCGCCAAATTCTGCCGCTATGGACATCCTTGACATCGCCCTTAGGCTCGGCGCTGCGACTGTGGTTGGCGCCGTGCTGGGCCTCAATCGCGATCTTCACGGCAAGGCAACAGGTGTGCGCACACTTGCCCTCGTTTCCCTCGGATCGACGCTCGCCGTTCTGTCTATCCACGCGGTCGACGGCACCGACGCGAGCCGTGTTATCCAGGGTATCATGACCGGAGTCGGTTTCCTGGGTGCAGGCGTTATCGTCCGAAATGGCAAGGGTCATCACGTGCATGGGCTAACGACGGCAGCCTGTGTCTGGGTGACCGCCTGTATCGGTGCGGCTTGCGCATGCGCCGAGTGGCAGATCGTTGTACTGGGTGCTGCACTCGCTCTCATCATTCTGGTCTTTGGCGGGCCATTCGAGAAATCAATCGACCGACACTGGCCGGGCCAGAGTCCGACTGACCCTGGGCAGAAGACGCCCGGCAAAACACAGGCGCCTCGCCCGGAGATGTAGTACTGATGATCATGCACAAACTTGCGAGGTCTGTGGCCGCCCGCAGTGCCCAGGAGAGGACCCGTTGCCGGCGCGCCCACTCGAGCGACTGCAGATATTGTGTCTCAGCCGCCATCGCGGCGTTTGGCGCTCCTTCCCGCAACAGAATCCCGCCCTTGATGCGCAGCAGTTCCGGCAGGTACCAGAATTTCTTCGTTGCGCTGGCATCGCTCGAGAGCTTCATCGATCGCAGCGTGCGCTTCAGCAGTCTCACCCGACCGTGCGTGGCCGGATGCAAATTCGACGAGGAAAGCAATGCGACGCATGGCCAGCGGAATGCCCGTGACTCAGTGGTACGCTCATGAGAGGCACGTCGTTGGTTCTCGAACACGTCCTGCGCGGGCTAAAGTCACGGGTAAGCTTCGGCCTTGCGACTTGGGAATGGAAAGCAAGAAGACGTGCCAAGGAGCACGCACCCTATCGAAGACGGTGCAAACCCTGGCGGCTCGCCGCGCTGATCGAAACGAAATCCATGCCGGCCGCTGCTGGACGGCGGAGAAGAACCTGTATTGAAGGAGAATTGCGATGGAAATCCAATATACCCGTGTTAGCGAGTTGCGGCCGTACCCCAACAATGCGCGGTGTTCGCGGGCTTCGGGCTTGCGGTCGCTTCAGAATGGATGTTCGCGCCGGAGCTGAAATCCGGCGCGGTCAGGTCCGTCCTGGACGACTGGTGGTTGCCGCCAATCGACCTCTGGGCCGTGTTTCCGACCGGTCGGCAGGCTAGCGCCAAAGCGCGTTCTTTACGAGCTTCATCGAGAAGCAAATCTCAGGTGAGGTCGTCTTGGGTTCCGGTGCCGGAAGTTCAGTGACGGGAAATGCTTACTCTCGACCAGTTGCTGGCTCGATTCAGAGGTCGGGTCATCACCGCAAGAGCTTGGCCCGATCTGGGCAGTCGGCGCGCACTTAGTTCTCTGGCTGCGCAATCCGATCGGCTAGCACGACATGCTGGTAAAGTTGCCGGATCGGTTCCGAAAGTCCTCAGCGAAACCGACCGCAAGACTTCCTTCATGCTTCACTGCATCGATCAACGTCCACTCAAGGTGACAGGGATCGCGGAACCGCTGGAGGTAGGCACGAGGACCCTGCTGACCTAGATCGACATTCCGAACCCAGACAGTGGGCTGCAGCCCGGCAGCTACCTGGATCGTCGAGCTCCACTTTCGGCGTAAGGGCTGCACATGTACAGTTCCAGTCATTGCTTTGCGCAGCATATGAGACTGTCGGCAGGGTGAATTGAAATACTGCACCCCTGGGAATGTTTGCGGTTGCCCACAATCGTCCCTGATGAGCTTCGATAATCGAACGGCAGATCGACAGTCCCATTCCCAAGCCGCCGGGCTTGGTGGTGTAAAAGGACTCGAACAACCGGTCGGCACTCTCGGGAGCCAGCCCTGGACCCGTATCGCACACCGCGAGGAGCACACCTTCCAATTCGGTGCTCTGGGTGCTGATCAGCAATTCTCGGGGCCCCTCGCTCATTTCACTCATCGCGTCGATGGCGTTGATCAACAAATTGAGAATCACCTGTTGCAGTTGCACCCGATCTCCCTGAACGGCCGGCAGGGTCTCCGCCAGCTGCATATGCATCGAAATGGCGTTCTTCACCATTTCGCGTCGGGTCAACTCTACGATTTCCAGGATGGCCTCGTTGATCTCCACTCTGTCCTTTCGCGCGGGCGCCTTCTTGACCAGGGCGCGTATGCGGTCGATGACATCGCCGGCTCGAATGTCGGCCTCCACGATTAGGCCGAGCGCCCGCCGGACTTCCTCCAGATTTGGCGATTGGCGACCGAGCCAATTCAAGGCAGCGTTGGCGTAAGTGATTGCCGCTCCGATCGGCTGGTTGATTTCGTGGGCAATCGAAGCTGTCAGGTGCCCCATCGTTGCGACGCGGTTCGCATGCGCAAGCTCGGTCTGTACCTGAGTGTAGGCCCGTTCGACTCTCTTCCGATCGGTCAGGTCAAGCACGAAACCGACGCCTTCATGCGGCGTTCCCTCGAACGCAGTTGCGCCGACCAGCACCGGCACCCGGCTGCCATCCGATCGAAGATATTCCTTCTCATAGGGTTGCGCAGTTCCACCCGCTTCTAGTTGTGCTGCCCGGCGGTCGTCTGCGCTACGCCATTCGGGAGGTGTCAAGTCCCGCCAGCTCAAACGGCCAGCGACGAGATCGCCGCGGTCACACCCTATGATGCGGAGATAGGCCTCGTTGGCATCAGTGATCCGACCATCAGCACACCACATGAAGATCCCTATGATGTTCGAGTCGACCAGCCGCCGGATCTTGCCTTCCAACCCATTGGCCAGTTCCCGCAGCGCCGTTTCCGCCGTTTCGCGCGCGGCGATTTCCAGTCTAAGGTCCTCAGTGGACTCCGCGGCTTGATAAGCCGCTGACGCGAACCTACCCATGCTTTCGAGCAGTCTCAGGTCCTCGGCGTCAAATTTGCGACAATTACTGTGGGCGATCGCCCAAATCGTGCCGACCGCTTTGCCGTTGACGTAAAAAGGAGCAAGTAGTCCCTCTTCCGCACGCGGAATCGCCGTCTGCAAATACGGATAACGCCGTTGCCAATGTGTGAACAGCATCGGAATATTGTGGTCAAGCACATCACCGCATGGGCCGAAATCCCGCGGGGTGCCGCCGCCGATGTGTGGCGACCAGGCGCCGGCAATAGCTGCCCAGTAGAACCTCTTTTCGTCTTTCGTCAGCAGACTTAGGCCGGCTGAATCGGCATGTAATAGCTCAAGGACTTTATCAGCCAGCGTTTGCAGAATAGTCTGCGGGGAGTCGGTTAGCGCGCAGACCAGTGCCGCGAGTGCGGAGTTCTCCTTCTCATAATCAGGTGGGCGCCATGGGCGGTTAAGCAACTCTTCCGTGCAGAGGATTGACTCCAAGGAAACCACACAAGCTGGACTCGGAGTCTCGAGCTTCGATTCAACAGGGACTGTACCGGTCCTAATGCGGCTTGTGGATTGAGCAGTTTCGCCGATCGTGGTCATGACTGTCACTCCCTGGCAGTGGATGCAACGTCATATGGAGGCTTGCGCGCAGGGCCTCCGTTCGAACAGGTTTAGCCAAATAGGCGATCGCTCCTTCTTCGAGCAGTCGCTTTTCAGTCTTGGGATTGGGATTGGCCGCGATGAAAATCGCAGGCATCGGATCGCTGGTCGCGATGAGCGTGTGGAAAAGCTCGATCCCGCTCATTTGAGGCATTTGCACATCGGCGATCAGACAGCGGGCTACGTTTACCGCGTCCGATGTCAAAAATTTGCTCGCTGAGCTGAAGCCAGCAGTTCGGTAACCGAAAGTTTCTACGAGTCCCTGCATCGCTATCAGGACGTCCTCGTCGTCGTCTACGATTGCTATCAGTTCCGGTGTATTCAACGGAGCTCTCCATGTTCGCGCTCACTAACTTAACTCGCACGGCCGGCTCTCGTTACATACGTTTTGTAATCGCGAAGAAACAATGAAAGGGAAGTCCTTTCGTATCGTTTAGGCAAACTACGATCGAGTTCAGAACCTGCGCCTCCTCGCTTATCCGCAATAAACGCCGGGCTCAGTTCATCCACAGCTGGCGCCGCCTTATGGGGCCTGGCAGCGGACTAATTGGAGCGCGATGCGGCGCCGAGGCAATCCGGGCAAATGTGTCGCCAGATGGAGGAGCCATCTGAGTCTTGTGACGGGGCGCCGGAGAGGAACGCACCGCAATCACATCAATGGGTTACCGGGGGACGCTTAGAAAGTTACTTCGCGAGATTGCCGCCACCTTTCTGTTTCCTTTTGACGCGCTTCGCGGTGCGGCTCGTGCGAGGAGGCCCATCGTAGGGGCCTTCAGCGACCGGGTCCAAGGCGTTTTCGTCATTCGTCTTGAGCCGGTCGGCAATACGTACCAAATCCGCCAGCGAGCGTGCGCCCATTTTTTGCATGATCTGGCTACGATGAACGCGGACGGTCACCTCGCTGACGCCAAGTTGTCCGGCAATCTGCTTGCTCACGCGTCCCCGTGCAAGCAAGGTCATGATTTCCTTTTCGCGATCGGTCAAGCCAGCAAATCGCTCGCGGATTTGCACCCAGGCGCGCCGTTGCGCTGCGTGCGCATGGTGGCGTTCGATCCCTTGACGTACCGCATCGAGCAGCTCTTGCTCCCGGAAAGGTTTTGACAAGAACTCTATTGCGCCTGCTTTCATGGCCCGCACCGACATCGGGATATCGCCGTGGCCGGTAATGAATACAATCGGCGTATCGACGTCAGCCTCGACCAGTTGTTTTTGCAGCTCGAAGCCGCTTGCTCCTGGAAGCCTCACATCCAGAACTACGCAGCTCGGCAGTACTGGAGGGTTGGCGTCCAAGAATGCCTCAACTGACCTGAAGAGCGCGACCTTTAACGAGATGGTTTCCAGAAGTCCACGCAAACTTTCGCGAACGGATTCGTCATCGTCTATCACAACAACGACGGGCTGATCGCTCTCACTCATGATCGATCTGCGACGGGCAGGCTGAATTGAAAAACTGCTCCAAACGGAGCACCCGGGGCTGCCGAAATGTGTCCGTCGTGGGCTTCGATTATCGAACGACAAATTGCCAAGCCCATACCCGTTCCATTGCGTTTCGTCGTGAAGAACGCATCGAAGAGCCGATCAACCACAGTCGAATCGAGCCCAACGCCAGTGTCGTGGAATGAGACCTCAACCATTCTGTCATCCAGCACCCGAGACCTTATCGAAAGCGTCCTTGGACGATCCTCCACGAGCGTCATTGATTCGATACTGTTCAATACGAGATTTAGAATGACTTGTTGCAATTGGACACGGTCGCCTTTGATCCGCGGAACCGACTCATGCAGATCCGCAAGCGTCGTAATGCGGTGCTTTCGCAATTCCCCTTGCGTTAGCTTCATGACATCACGAATCATCTCGTTAATATCGAGCAGAACCCTTTCAACCGGGGTTTTGTTCATCAGCGCCTTGATACGAGCGATTATTTCGCTTGCACGTCGCGCGTCCTTACCCAACCGCTGGGCAGCCGCCCTTGCCTTGGCGAGATCCGGCTCTTCCCTGCTCAACCAGTACATGCACGTATCGCTATTGGCTGCAACGGCCGTCAGAGGTTGGTTGATCTCGTGAGCGATCGAGGCAGACAGCTGCTCCATCGCGGTGAGACGGGTCACCCGGGTCAGCTCTTCCCGCGCTTCGCGTAGCGCCTCCTCTACTCGTCTCTTATCCGTCAAGTCGCGCACAAATGCGGTGAAGTGCCAATTTGATTCCAGCCGAATACCAGTGACAGTCAGCTCGACGGGGAATTCATGTCCAGCCCTATGGAGCGCCGTTATTTCGATGCGTCTGTTTAGTATCGGGCCTTCGCCGGTAGCGAGAAAATGCTCACACCCTCGCAGATGAGCCTCGCGATACTGCATGGGGATGATCGTATCCATGATGCGCTTGCCCACCGCTTCCTCGCAGGACCATCCAAATATGTCTTCGGCGCTTTTGCTCCAGCCGGTAATTGTATCACTCGCGTCAATCGTGATGACAGCGTCGAGGGAGGAATCCAAGATCAACCGCGTTCGGACCTCGGCCAGACGGAGCTGTTCCTCCGCCCTTTTGCGTGCTGTGACGTCCGTCGTGATGTGGGCGGTCGCATAGATTTGACCATCCCTGTCGAGGATTGGGAACTTCTGAACAGGGCCCCAGCGTGGACCTATATCGGTTGTAGCAAGCTCCTCGAATGCCATCACCTCGCCCGACCGGAGCACTTCTCGATCGTTTGTTCGGAGCGCGCCCGCTTCGCGCAATTTAGATAGGTCATCGTCAGTTTTACCAATAATCTGATCACGGGAGACGCCGGTCATTCTTTCAAATTCTCTGTTGACCAGCAAAAAGCGACCATCAGGATCCTTAAGAAAGATCGGGTTGGGGCTACCATCGATGATCGCGAGAAGGCGTCTCTCCCTGTCCACCAGCGAGTCCCTCGCCGACCTCAGCTCCTGGATATCGGAACTAGAGCCGACGAACCGGAGAACCTTGCCCTGGGCGTCTCGCACCGGGACCGCGCGGTCAAAGTGCCAACGATAGGAACCGTCTGCATGAAGAAATGGTGCCTCAAACGTCCAGCCTCCGCCTGATCGGACTCCGTCCCAGAATATATGGGACACACGTTCCTTATGGTCCGGATGCAAAACGGAAAGAGCGGGCGGAAGATCGCCGGGATTCTTTCTCCACGTTTTGAGTGGCGCCGTGCAATAATCCGCCGACAGGCCGGTCGCATCCAGATAGAATTGATTGACAAAGTCACAGTTGCCATCAGGGGTGATTGTCCATGCGACCGCGGGCAATTTATGCAGGATCTCGAGGTGCAGTCGCGATCGATCCAGCACTTGTTTATACTGGGCTATTTCGTCTGAAACGGCTTCCGAAGTCGTTCTAAGCTCGCCCATGCGACGACGTTGGGCTTGTCGTTGAGCCATAATGTTTTTCTTTACGCTGCGGATCCGCTCGGGCGTGAGGCTGCTTTGGCCCAAGGCCTCTCCTCGACTCTGCCGTTCGCTCAGTTTAGAGGTATCATCGCGCCGATCATCGACCGCAATCTTATTCTTGGAATATCGCCCCTTTTGGCGCGTTGCATTTGAGCGTCCGATTACCGTCCGCGTCTTCTTCTTCGACTTGGGCTTCAAACGAATCATTTGTAGCTGATCTCGTGTCCGGTATCCGCGCAGAGACTATTTTACCGTCACGCTTGTCCTTAAGTTACATACTGGTCTCCTGTTGGCGCGCGTCGGTTCTGCCCCGTGCGACGTACCATGAATCTAGCACAAAGAGCATGCGCAGATCCCACTCAGGTTCGCAGGGCCTAGTTGCGGGCGCCGCCCTTGGCCTTCCGTGAGCCCATCGGGATGGCCTGACGTAATGCGCTGGCCACATTGTCGCATTGGTCGTTCAAGTGCGCAAGCTGCGGACAGATTCATGGCAGTTGTTAGCCAATAGGAGATGTATGGCTTACTCAGCAAATGGATATGTGGGTAAGGTGAACTGAAAAGCGGCACCCCGGGGAGTGTTTGCGGTCGCCCACAATCGCCCGCCGTGAGCTTCGATGATCGAACGGCAGATCGACAGTCCCATTCCCAAGCCGGCAGGCTTTGTCGTGTAGAAGGACTCAAACAACCGGTCGGCGGTCTCGGCAGATAAGCCTGGACCCGAATCCCGCACCGCAACAACCACGCCATCCGATTCGCTTTTCTGGGTGCTGATCAGCAATTCCAGTGGCCCGTCGCTTGTTGCGCTCATCGCCTCGATAGCGTTGATCACCAAGTTCAGAATGACTTGTTGTACTTGCACCCGATCGCCCTGTACGGCCGGCAGGTTCTCCGCAAGCTGCATCTCGATCGAGATGGCGTTCTTCGCCATTTCGCGTCGAGTCAACTCTACCACTTCCAGGATAGCCTCATTGATCTCCACTCTGTCTTTCCGCGGGGGCGCCTTCTTGACCAAGGCGCGTATGCGGTCGATGACAT
>Ga0210408_10006057_pt1 | contig 10492 bp, 6 predicted proteins | sample IncBWH4MmetaG_FD_155471 | JGI IMG/M metagenome (GOLD analysis project Ga0210408, IMG submission 155471) | Forest soil microbial communities from Barre Woods Harvard Forest LTER site, Petersham, Massachusetts, United States - Inc-BW-H-4-M | ecosystem: Environmental > Terrestrial > Soil >...
TCGAGACGATTCTTCCGCGCCTGTATCTTGTCGCTGCTTCCGTAAAATGCGAAGATTTCTTTCAAACGGAGCGCGCGTATACGTGGGGATATGAGCACCCTTCTGCACTTCTCGATGCTCCTAAACTGAATGTCGAAGCTGTTTCTAGAATGTTCGATGATCAACAAGGAGCAATCGAGTCTTCCTGTATCGACTGGGCGGCTGTTGGGGTAAAACTTGTACAAGCCTCAGCGAGAGGAGAGGGCGCGATTCAAGGGCTAAGCCGCTCTGTCTATTTTGCAATAGTTCGGGCGCTACTGCATTCCGGGCGAGCGATGAGTCGCCATGAGTTGGAATCTGTTCTAGGAGTCTCGATACCGATTTCCCCCGAGGAGCTCCCGCCAGGGCGGGTTGTTGCCTACGCTAGGCACCCTCGGTTCCTAAAGCCTGACCAAGCCTTCTACGTTCTTAAAGACTGGGTGGAGACCGACAGAGAGAAGCGCGCGCGGATCGCTCGGGACAGGATCGTTACTCCATTAGTTGAAAAACGATGGGAGTTTTCGAGAGAGGAATTTCACGAAGCACTTGCTGCAAACAAGACCCGAAAGGTTTGTCACCTCGTTACTTCTCGCAGCTTGGTAGATACGCTCGTGGCCGCCTTAGAAGATCGGCCAACGGAGGTGTATTTTCGTTGCCAGATGCGAAAGCGCGCTGAGCAGCTGTTGGAGGGTACAGGTTGGCTAGAAGTAGGGCGGGGATTTTATGTCGAGCCCGGTTGGGCGTCTGCGAGAGATAAGGAAAGCTCCATCGACGTTTGGCGGGGGCAGATCTTGTGGGCAAACCTCAACAAGCCGCTGGACCTGGCGAAGCGAATAGATTCCATTAAAGACGACGACGTTAAGTCCGAGCTACTTGCGGCAGCGATTGGATCAGGCCGGATTTTCTGATAATCGCGACCGTAAGTCATGCCATGAAGTCGGTGATGCTAGATGTTTGAAGTGGATTACGAAGAATTTGAGGATGGTTTGATGCGCGACGGTAGAGCGGCGAAAGCCGATTCGCCCGCATCCTATGTAGACCCATGCTTCGTTCCGATTCAGGATCCGTGGTTTGCGTACCTAAGGGGAGTTTTGAGTGTTGACCTTTTAACGAAAGAAGAGGAGATAGAACTCGCTAGACGCCTCGAAGACGCGTTGAGGCTAATGATTTCGGCTATCTCGGCGTGCCCGTCGACTATCGCTGAAGTGCTCGAATACGCGGAACGTATTCGCGCTGACACGTTGCCAATTGACGAGGTCATTGACGGACTTGCTGACACCGTATCAGGAGAATTGCCAGGTGAGGATGTAGAAAGTTCGGAAACGGGAGAGGACGGAGAGGACAACGTTGTAAGCGAGGACGCGATAGTTGACACTGAAGTAGAGCTCGGCGACTTGAAGGCTGTTGCTCTCGAGCGCTTCCGGATTCTGGGTAGGCTCTTCGAAGAAATGCGTACTGCTTTTGAAGTTCATGGCTACGGATCAGCCTCTTACATTCAGGTTCGCGAGCAAGTTCAGGAGCTGCTCTTATCACTTCGGTTCACGGCTGATGTCAATCGGCGGCTCTGCTTGTTGCTTGGCGAGCATGTCGACCGAATTCGTCGTGTCGAAGGTGATATTTACGAAATCATGGTTAACAAGTGTGGTATGCCCAGGGCGCAATTTTTTAAGCAGTTTCCAGGGAAAGAGACTGACCTTCAATGGCCGAAGAGTGAAGCGGCGAGGGCGCTCTCCCATTCAAGACCTATCGCGCGCCACCTACCAGACCTTCACGAATTGCAATGCAAGCTCGCCGAATTGCAGCGACGCGTCGTTGTGCCCCTGACGGATTTGCGGACGATCTATAAAGAAATGTCCGTCGCCGAGGCGAAGGCAGCCAGGGCCAAGCGGCAAATGGCTGAGGCCAATCTTCGTTTAGTGATTTCAATTGCACGGAGATACACGCATCACGGGGTGGAGTTCCTGGACTTGGTTCAGGAAGGCAACATCGGGCTCTTGAAGGCGATCGACAAGTTTGAATACCGGCGCGGCTACAAGTTTTCAACTTATGCTACTTGGTGGATCCGTCAATCAATCAGCCGATCAATTTCGGATAAGGCCCGCATCATTCGTGTTCCAGTTCATATGATGGACGCGATTAGCAAGATGAAGCGCGTCGCGAGAGAAATGGAGGAGCGTGGCGCAGCGGCCGGACCGGAAGCGGTGGCGAAAGCCCTTGGAGTGACCGAGGCAGAGGTTCAGAAGTTCATAGATATCGATCGCCTTTCGGGGGAGGTGGCGACTTTAGAAGACTCCGACCCGGAAGAGGAGGACATAGACCAGGGCTTTGACGGCGAAGAGTATCCGCTGCCGAGCATCGACCACGCTCGTCCCGAACCATTGTCAGGCGGAGCTCGCCTGCTAGGCCAAAGCACGCAGTGTTCTTCCTCTATGCTCGGTGTCGACGGATCGGAGTTGGAGATCGTAGGCCCTACATTGCACGCTGTCTATATTGAACTTGGAGCGGTGTGTAGAAACATATTGCGTACATTGCCGCGTCGCGAAGCGCAAGTCATTCGGCTTCGTTACGGAATCGACTTACCGACCGACTACACCTTGGAGGAGATCGGCGGAATGTACGGACTTACGCGCGAGCGCATTCGCCAAATTGAGGTGAAGGCAATTGGGAAACTTCGGCATCCCTCTCGCGCTGAGTGGCTCATTTGGTTTCTTGATGATAAATCCAGAGAGCTATGGTTACGGGAACGGCGCAAGCGATGTGCGGTGGAGTCCGATCTTTTTTCCGAGCTGAATAATAAAGATATGGTGGCCGGGGGGTTGGGGAGCCCATTGTCCTGAGCACGGTGGGAGAACCGGAGCCGAGCGCCTTCGTAGCCTAGGAGGGTACGTACGTAGGCTCGTTTGCTTCGAGTAGGAGGATGGATCATTTGCGAATCACGGATTCATGGGTTTGACCTTTAGTCATCGGTCGTCGGCAACTATCGAACACAGGGACATTTCTCGTTTTCGATTGAGCAGCGGTCAATCTGCGTTACAAAGTTCGTGGATTTAGTTTCGACGCAGTCCTTGCCACTCCCTTGGGACCCTATGAAGGTCGATATTCTCGAACGCCTCTGCATTGACCCAGGAAGCCGAACCTTTGGCGAGCTCGCCCAAGACCGCGAAGCTGCGTCCATCGAGATCGCGCGCCTAAGGCGAGAACTCGAGCACGTACGTGGACAGTCGAGTTTTTCGCGGACGACTACGGCGTCAGCTCCCGACCGAGCCGCATCGCCTAGGACCGCATCGGTTGATCCGCCACGTTATCCTGGCTCGTTGCTCCGCATCAAGGATGTCAGCGCCATGCTTGGCATGTCGCGTTCAACCATCTATCGAGCGATCAGCGAAGGCATTTTCCCCAAGCCGGTGAATGTAGGTGAGCGTTCAGTGCGCTGGCGCCTTGATGCAGTTGAAGCGTGGCGGGATTCCTTGCACCAGTCGCCGAAAGCTTCAAGTCTCACGGCAGGTCGCCTCGACCGGCCGTCTCGGTGACACCACCGGTCAACGCGATCCAGGCAGTGCTGGATCGAGAGGCCACGGCCAAGACAGCCGACCCTTTGGAGATAACCGAGTCGAAGCTGCCCGCAGTTGGCGGCGGAATGTCAGAGCGTGCGGTAAGATGCTCCCCCGACTGACCCCGCGCCATGTTGGAAGGGCAATCCCGATTCCTACATGGGACGTTACGTGGGGTAGAATGTTAAAGTGTTATGTAAGCCATTGATTTATAAATATCTAAGGTGGAGCTTACCTCCACCACTTCTCCTTCGAAGTCGAGTAGAAATCTGCAGTAAATCATAGGCTTGTCCTGCACGAACGTGCATCTGGATGCGCCTGTTTGTGCCAGAGAGCACGCTCTTACATGGGGCAGGCGATGGGGCAAACTCGCGTCGGCCGGCTCGACGGAAAGCTAACCCCGCTGGCGGTCAAGCGGCTCGGTAGGCCGGGCCTTCATGCTGACGGCAACGGCCTGTAGCTGCGCATCAGCGAAGGTGGCGGCCGGGCCTGGCTCCTTTTCGTGCACGTGCAGGGTAAGCGGCGCGAGATGGGTCTCGGCAGCGTCAAGCTTTACAACCTAGCCGAAGCTCGCGAGCGCGCCCGGAAGTACCGACAGATAACCGACGCTGGCAAGGATCCCATTGCCGAGCGCGACAAAGAGGAGGCGGCCAATGTGGCCGAACTCGCGTCGCGTCGAACGTTCAAGGAATGCGCGGTCGCATACATTAGGTTGCACGAGGCGGAGTGGCGCAACGCCAAATTCATGTCTCGCCAGCCGGCACGAGCAATTGCGGTGCAGATCGGGCCGCCACCTGCGATCGTCATTGAATTCGCCGGGGAATCCCGCGGCGGCGCACAGCTGCGGCATCGCGGCTATCACAGGCCGGCATGTCCATTAAGCGATGGACTGCGGACACACGCTCGAATTTCCGAAAGCGACTCTATTACGCGCCGTGCCGACCCGAGACGCAATGCAAGAATGGCCTTTCTGTTTTCGCTCTCTGATACTATACCCCCCTATATTATATTGTGGCCTTTAAGGGCGAACCATGAGTCACACCGTCCGCAAAAAATCCAAGCTGCTGGGCCGCGTACGCCGCATACGGGGCCAGGTGGAAGCGCTGGAACGTGCGCTTGACGCCGAGAAGGGCTGCGCCGAAGTGCTGCACCAGATCGCCGCCGTGCGCGGCGCGATCAACGGCTTGATGGCCGAAGTCTTTGAAGACCACATCCAAACGCACATCGTCGACCCGGAAATCCCAAGCAATGCCAAACGTCGCCAAGGCGCCGATGAGTTGATCGACGTCATCCGTGCCTATCTCAGGTAGCAAAGGAATTTCCGATGAGCGAGCGACAAGACCACCTGTCTTCTCCCGCGTTGACCGACCAGGCGATGCGGCGCACCGCCGCACAGCGCCAGGCGCATGACCACGATGACACCCATCACCACGACGATGAACATGCGTTCGACGGGTCGGAAATGGTCCGCATTGCGGCGGTCGCGCTGGCCGCGGCGGCTGTTTGGTTGCGTCTGTGGGAGCCGCTGCAGGCCATCAGCCTGATCGGCGTCGCTGGTCTCGCCATCGGTGGCTGGCCGATCTTCAAGGAGGCCTTCGAGAATCTGATCGGGCGGCGCATGACGATGGAACTCTCCATGTCCATCGCCATCGTCGCGGCGGCGGCCATTTCGGAATTCTTCACCGCGCTGGTCATCACCCTATTCGTGCTGGTGGCTGAAGTGCTGGAAGGCATGACTGTCTCGCGCGGGCGTCGGGCGATAAGGGACCTGCTCGACTTTCTACCGCGCGCCGTCTCGGTGCGCCGCGCGGGCAGCGTTTCGGAAGTCGATGCCGATCGGCTGATCGTCGGCGATGCCGTCTTGGTGAACCCGGGCGGGCGCATTCCTGTGGACGGCACCGTAATTGCCGGGCACTCGTTCGTCGATCAGGCACGCATCACCGGCGAATCATTGCCGGTGGAAAAGACCGCGGGCAACAACGTCTTCGCCGGCTCCATCAACCAGTCCGGCGCCCTGGAGATCCGCGCCGAGCGCATCGGCCGCGACACCAGTTTCGGCAAGATCATCGAGGCGGTGGAACAGGCTGAACGCTCGCGCGCGCCGGTGCAGCGCCTGGCGGACCGGATGGCGGGTTACCTGGTCTATTTCGCGCTCGGTGCGGCACTGCTCACGTATCTGCTGACCCGTGACATCCGTTCGACGATCTCGGTGGTCATCGTCGCCGGCGCCTGCGGCATTGCCGCCGGCACGCCACTGGCGATTCTCGGCGCCATCGGTCGCGCAGCGCGCACCGGCGCCATCGTCAAGGGCGGACTGTTCCTCGAACAGCTCGGTCGAGTCGACACGGTAGTGTTCGACAAGACTGGCACCCTCACGTATGGGCAGCCTGCGGTACGAGCAGTGCTGCCGGTCGAGGGCGGCGCGCCCATGGCGCTGCTCGATATCGCGGCGGCGGCCGAACTGCGCTCGGAACATCCGCTGGGCAAAACCATCGTCGCCCATGCTCAGGGGCTGGGCCGCTTCCTCACCGAGCCGGAGCGCTTCGCCTACACGCCGGGGCGCGGCATCGACGCGACCGTGGCTGGCGAGCGGGTGTTGGTGGGAAATCTCACCCTAATGTGCGACCACGGCATTGCGGTGCCGGGCGATCTGCTGGCCGGCCATCTGGGCGCGTCCGAGGTCTATGTCGCACGCTCCCGCCGGTTCCTTGGGGCCATTGCAATCGCGGACCAGTCGCGCCTGGAGGCGCGGTCGGCCATTGCGGCGATCCACGCGATGAGTATCAGAACCGTGCTCCTGACCGGCGATGCAAAAGCTGTTGCCGATGCCGTAGCCGTGCAGTTGGGCATTGCCGAAGTAGCGGCCGACCTCCTGCCGGAGGAGAAGCGCCAGTACGTCCAGCGCCTGGTCGGGGCGGGACGCATCGTGGCGATGGTTGGCGACGGCATCAACGATGCGCCGGCCCTGATCGAGGCGCAGGTTGGCGTGGCGATGGGCTCGGGCACCGACGTAGCGCGCGAGAGTGCCGACGTGGTGTTGCTCGGCAACGACCTGCTGAAGTTCGCCCAAACGCTTGGCATCGCCCGTCGTACCCGACGGATCATTTGGGCGAACTTCGCCGGCACGATCGGCGTCGATGCGCTGGGGATCGGACTGGCGGCATTCGGACTTCTCAACCCTCTGCTCGCTGCGTTTATTCACGTCACGTCGGAACTTGCATTCATCCTGAATTCAGCCCGACTCCTCCCGTCTCGTGCAAAGGACGCCGAAAGCGCACCGCAAGGTCTCGTGGAGGCCAAAAGCTTCACCGCCACATGAAGAAGGGGCGCGAACGGGGTGACCACCGCCCAAACCACCCGGGGCGGCAAAGCCTAGACCAAGAACGGAACGGGCATAGCCCAAGGCCTCAATGGAACTACCCGCACCAAGGCCTGAACAATAAAGGCTGTAAAAAGCAATGACGGCAAGCCCCGAGCGGGCTGCCAATTCAGTCGGATCAGTGGCTTGAGGCCAGGGGCGCTAGCGCGTTGCGCAGTGGCTCGCTGGAAATCATCATGAGGCCCGTGAATGGCTGACTGAGCTCAAGAATCAGGAAGATCGACGCAGACGCCGAAAGCGCAAAAATGCAGAGTGCGGCAATGCTGGTTGCATTATTCTCGGCAAACACGCTGAAGCTCGCAAAGATGATGGTCAGCCAGGAAACCAGTACCACAAGGAAGGGCATGGGGATTGAGCCGCCTGCCTTGGCGAACAGCAGCAGGCGCGTTTTCGCCAGATCGACGGTGATGTCCAGTGCCCTGGCCCGGAGAGAGCGTTGGGCCTCGTCCAGCGGCGACAGCTTCTGGATCTGATCGTAGAGTGATGCACCTTCGGCGCTCGCCTCGAACGGCTCCGCCTTCCCGGGATCGGAACTGTTCTCGCGCCAAATCCGATCGGCCAAAGTGACGACACCGCGTCGTAGCAGATTGCGGACCGAATTCGTCTCCGGCCCATACTGCGCCAGCGTGCGGTCCAGCAGGACGATATTAGCGGTCAGCTGCGTGATTTGACCGCTCTCGGTTTGATACGTGCTGTTGGCCGAGGCTATCAGCAACCCGAGGACAAGCGCAGCGATCGTCCCGATCAATCCCGTACCCAGTCTGACGACATCTTTTGTATCCGCGGTCAGATGATGCCCTGGCAATCTGTTGCGAAGGAATATGCCCAGAAACGCGCCGCCGAAGACGGATGCAAACGCAATCAAAGACGTGAACAGGGGACTCATGATTCATTTCTCCAGTCTTGCGCGAGCCGGCCGCTGGCGGCAGGACGAGCCGAGCTGGGGGAGTCTGGGACCGGCGGTGCGTGTCAAGATGGTTGTCGCGTAAGCATGGAGCGACATCACGGTCTGCCGGCGAAGAACCCCTCGACGGCAGTCCGCAGATATAGCTTGCGCTCAATCAAATCGTCTGAATATCCGGAAACTGCGAATCAAGACGCCGCGTTCATCGCCGTTCTTCCGCGGCGAAGCAACCGGTGCCGTCCACGGCACACACGGCGACCTCGGTCATCCGCTTGCCGCAGCCCTCGACGCCGACCGTGTATTCGGCCCGCTCGACGCCACCCGCGCCGCGCATGGGCGCATTGAGCACCGGCTGGACGATCTCCCGGGACAGCGCCTGCCCTTCGCATCGGGGCAGCCCATCTCGAAGCCGCTCCGGTAACATCGCGGACGGGCTGACGACCGCTTTCTACATCGGCCAGTCACTCGTTGTCGGCGGCACGACGACGGACATGGTGGCGTTTGCTTCCGGAGACGTGTTCGTGCAGACCTGGATCGGTACCGAGGACGGGCGCCGCCGTGGACAAGTCTCACCCCAGCCTCGAACACAGAAATTCGTCCACCTCCCCGAGAGCAGGTGGATTGCGCGCGAGGCTCACCGCGGTCGGGGTGGCGGCTCTGATGGCTGCTCTGCCTTGCGGACGTGCTCTGGCTCAGGCGGCTCCCGAGGGGGACGAATACTTGAAAGACGATGTGGGCGGCGGATTCATCGACCAGCTCACGACCAAGGCGAGAGTCGGCACAATGCTGCGCGGGTCCTATTTCTCCCGAACCAAGCCGAACGACAACGGGCCCTCTGCACAGGCGGGGGGGATCGGCGGCTGGCTTTACGCCGAAACCGGCGAATACGAGACGTTTCTGACCTTTGGCGGCACCTTGGCATACGTCGCACCCCTCTCCGCTCCCGCAGGTCATGGCGGCAATTTCGTGCTGAAGGATCCGGACCAGCAGGGCTACGCGACGGTGGGCGCCGCCTATGCGCGTCTGCGCTACGATGAAAACGCGCTCTACGCTGGAAGGCTTGAGCCGACTTTCGCGTGGAGCCTCGACGGCATTTATCGCTTTTACAACCGTTTCGATGGCGCCTTCATCGGCCGCCGCGACATACGCGGCATGATCCCGCTGGCGTACGAGGGGGCAACGGTGGCCGGGCAGCTATTGAACGAGACGGTTCGGTACTACGCCGGCTGGGTCGACAAAATGAAGCAGCTCAACGACTCGTCGTTCAAGAACCTCGCCAGTGCAGCGCTGCTCCCCGGCTACTCGGACGGCATGGCCTTTGGCGGGGCGCAGTGGAAGATCAACAACGACATGATGCTCCAGGGCGGATATCACAAAGCCAATAATCTGCTCGACATCGGCTGGGTCGATCTGGACTCGGTCTACCGTATGGGGAAAGACCAGTACCTGCGCCTGGACGTGCAGTACATCGAACAGCAGCCCACCGGGGAAAACAACCTGGGAGCCTTCTCGACCTCGAACCGGGCGGCCTACGTTGAAGCACGCTGGTGGCCGTGGCTGATCCCCTACGCGATGATTGGCCGCAACGGGGACGGAGACGAGTTGCGCTCGCCATTCAGCCTTGGCCCGTCGTACCTCTCGCAGCGCATCGGCGAGAACGCGAAAGCGGGTGAACACACGTGGATCTTCGGTACTACATTCGACTTCGCGACCCTCGGCGCGCCCGCACTCGCTTTCGACGTCAACTATGGTGAGCGGTCGGACCGGCACTTGAAGAACAACGCCGCCCAGCCGCTCGCCAACTGGGACGAGTTGGCCACCGACTTGATCTACACCTTGGGCAAGTACGCCGGAGTGTTCGAGGGCATTCGAGTGCGCGCGCGCTGGGCGAGGGTATGGGAGCGGGGCGATCAGTACTCCAGCGGGGTAATAACCGACCTCAGCCAGAAGACGACGGACGTCCGCCTGGATCTGCAATGGAAGATCGCGTTCAGGTAGCGCGGGATGGGCGCACCGCGGCAGTGCCGGGTGCTCCTCGCAGAAGTTACGTGTCGGCAATTTCCGTCGGCAGGATGAATCCGCTGCCAACTAGATAACGATAAAGATGGTTCAGCGGTTCGGCAGGTTCGATATCCCTGGCGCCGATGACGCCATTCGCTTCTGTCCACTTCCAGTCCGAGGCAGTGAGCCGGTCCTTCATCGCCGCTGCGGGCGTTGGGAACACACTCAAGCGCACATTTTCGTGGAAGAGACGGCCGAGGCCCTCAAGCAGAGTACCATCGAGGTCCTTGTAATTGTCCTGCAACGCGCGAACCAACGTGGAAAGCTCGACAGCAAAATGAACGGGAGCTTTGGTGAAGCGGTTGACGAATGCACCCATCCTGTAGAGTTCTCGGTCGTGAAATACGAGGACCCCGACGCCGAGCCTTTGGGCCGCATCAATGTGTTCGAGTATCTGCGCGGCGGTTAGCGCCAGTTGACCGGAAACGCCAGCGGCACAGCTTAAACACAAGAGGCCGATGGAAGCTTTGCTTTGCTCAAGCTCCTGCTTGGGCAGCGAGGCAAGAGCGGTTTTGATCATTTGTCCGTGGGCCGGCTTCGCCACATCAAACGTTATGGGTGCGAGCACGATGGCCTTCT
>Ga0210408_10006060_pt1 | contig 10489 bp, 9 predicted proteins | sample IncBWH4MmetaG_FD_155471 | JGI IMG/M metagenome (GOLD analysis project Ga0210408, IMG submission 155471) | Forest soil microbial communities from Barre Woods Harvard Forest LTER site, Petersham, Massachusetts, United States - Inc-BW-H-4-M | ecosystem: Environmental > Terrestrial > Soil >...
GCGGCGGTGACGGTGCGCCACCCGCTGCGCTCGGCGCGGGCGCTGTTCTCGTCGAAGTGGTTCACGGTGGGGATGCTGGTGGCGGCGGCGTCGTGGAGCCTGCATGTGGCGGCGTTGGCGCTGGCGCCGATGTCGGTGGTGCAGGTGGCGCTGGCGGGTGGGGTGGTGCTGATCGCGGTGATGGCGGACAGAATGTTTGGCTTCAAGGTGGGCCCGCGGCAGTGGGCGGGGCTGTGGCTGATGGCGGGGGGCCTGGTGCTGCTGGGGCTGACGCTGCCGGCGATGCACGGGGCGGACTCGCGGTTCTCGGACGCGGCGATGATCTCCTTCGAGGCGGGCCTGTTCGGACTGGGGGGCCTGTTGATCATGGGCCCCAGGATGGGAGGCCCGGCGGAGCACCACGGGATGATGCTGGGGGCGGCGGCGGGAATCCTGTTCGGGGTGTCGGACACGGCGATCAAGGCGCTGACGGGGATCGTGGGAGCGCACGGGGTGCTGGGGGTGCTGCTGAGCCCGTGGCTGGCGGTGGCGGTGGCGGCGTCGATCGTGGCGTTCTACGCGTCGGCGCGGGGCCTGCAGACGGGGGAAGCGGTGCCGGTGATCGCGGTGACGGGGACGGCGGCGAACATCGCGGGGATCGCGGGGGGGATCGTGGTGTTCGGGGACCCGATGGCGGGCAGCGTGGTGGGGATCGTGTGCGAGGCGTTGGCGTTCGTGCTGGTGGTGGTGGCGGCGGCGCTGATGCCGGCGCCGGTGCGCTCGGCGGGCGTGGCCTCGGCCTCCGCGGCGGCGTAGGGCCCACCTTTCCTTCTGCTTCCGTACCTGCGCGAGGCTTGTCCACGGCGTCGAGGCTTGTCCACGGCGTCGAGGTGTCCACGGCGTCGAGGCTTGTCCACGGCGTCGAGGTGTCCACGGCGTCGAGGTGTCCACGGCGTCGAGGCTTGTCCACGGCGTCGCCTGCCTGGGGCGGCATGGTCTCCCCCCCGCGTCGGCCTGCTGAGGGCAAGGGGTCGGCCCGTCCGCAACTGGGTGCCTGTCGCTGCTACCATCCCGGGCCGAATATGCCGACTACCTCTCAGCTAGTGCGCAAGGGCCGCGAGGCCCCAAAGAAGAAGCTGGCCACCCCGGGCTTGAAGTCGGGGAAGGGCCGCAAGAAGAAGGTGGCCGCTCCGCAGCGGCGGGGGGTGTGCACGCGGGTGTATACGACGACCCCGAAGAAGCCTAACTCCGCCCTGCGCAAGGTGGCGCGGGTGCGGATCTCGGGGTCGATCGAAGTGACGGCGTACATCCCGGGGGAGGGCCACAACCTGCAGGAGCACTCGGTGGTGCTGGTGCGGGGGGGCCGGGTGAAGGATCTTCCGGGGGTGCGTTACAAGGTGGTGCGGGGCACCCTGGACGCGGCGGGTGTGAATGACCGCAAGAAGGCGCGCTCGCAGTACGGCGTCAAGAAAAAGTAGATGACCAGCCGCGCGATGCCATACCTCCCCCTCCGCAGGGCCCGCGCTCTGCTGCACCGCGTCCAGGGGGGAAACCGCTGATGCCCCGCCGCGCGGCCGCCCACATACGTCCGGTGGAGCCGGACTCGATCCACCGCTCGAAGCTGGTCCAGCAGGTGATCAACAAGGTGATGCTGGACGGCAAGAAGTCGGTGGCGGAGCGGATCGTGTACGACGCGCTGGCGGTGCTGGGGGAGCGCAGCGACAAAGACCCGATCGAGACGCTGGAAGCGTCGGTCAAGGCGCTGACGCCAAATTTGGAGGTGCGCTCGCGGCGGGTGGGAGGCGCGACGTACCAGGTCCCGGTGGAGGTGCCGGCGGCGCGGGCGCGCACGCTGGCGGTGCGGTGGCTGGTGGAGTTCGCGCGCCAGCGCCGCGAGAAGACGATGGCGCAGCGTCTGGCGCACGAGCTGCTGGACGCGCTCTCCCAGCAGGGGGGGGCGTACAAGCGCAAGGACGACATCTACCGCATGGCGCAGGCAAACAAGGCCTTCGCGCACTACCGCTGGTGAGCGGGCCGAGGACCGGCGCTGGCCGATCTCCGATCGGTCTGCGTCCTCGATCGGTCGTGTGCTTAGCACACTTCCCTCACTGCGTCCTTGCCTCGCTTGGTCCTCGGCCCGCTCACGGCTGAAGCACCTAAGAGGGGATTTTGAATTTGGATTAGGTCCCTCCGGGACCGGGATGGGTCGCGTTGCGATGACCCGATGCACAATGCCGAGACGAGGCTGATCGCGGGCGAGGTCCCTGGAGGACAATATATAAAAATAAAAGTTGCGTACAACAATAGTCAGACAGCAACTGAAAAATATATGTTCATCTCCACGCCCTCCCGGGCCTCCTCCCACGGCGTCGTAAGCTCGGTGGAGACGGTTTTCTCTCGGAGCCCTTGAAAAGCAACACTTCGGTACCTAAAGTTTAGGTACCGAATGTCCGCGCAGCGATCGACACAGCCCCAGGAAGCCCAGCCCCGGGAAGCCCGGATGAGCTACGAGGCGGGCCACATCCCGCGCCATGTGTGGGTGGTGTGTGGGGTGGTGATCCTGGGGATGATCATGTCGATCCTCGACACGACGATCGTCAACGTGGCGCTGGACACGCTCTCGAAGGATCTGCACAGCCCGCTCTCGCAGGTGCAGTGGGTGATCACGGGCTATCTGCTCTCGCTGGCGGCGGTGATCCCGGTGACGGGCTGGGCGGCGCGGCGCTTCGGGGCCAAGCAGGTCTACATGGTCTCGCTGGTGCTGTTCACGATGGGCTCGGCGCTGTGCGGCCTGGCGAGCTCGATCACCTCGCTGGTGGTGTTCCGCGTGCTGCAGGGCGCGGGCGGGGGGATGATCATGCCGGTGGCGATGATGATCATGGCCCAGGTGGCGGGCCCCCAGCAGATGGGCAAGGTGATGGGGATCGTCTCGATGCCGGCGATGCTCGCCCCGATCTTGGGCCCCGTGGTGGGGGGTCTGATCCTGCAGAACCTGCACTGGTCGTGGATCTTCTTCGTGAACGTCCCGATCGGGGCGATCGCGTTCACGCTCGGCTGGCGGATGCTGCCCCGCACGGAGCCCGGGGAGTCTGAACGGCTGGACGTGGTGGGCCTGGCGCTGCTGCCGGTGGGGTTCGCGGCGCTCATCTACGGCATCAGCCAGCTCGGCTCGGGCGCGGCAGCGGGCTCGGGCGAAGTGATCGTGCCGTCGGTCGTGGGGCTGGCGATGATCGTGCTCTTCTGCGTGCACGCGCTGCGGGTGGAGCGTCCACTGCTCGACATCCGCATGTACGCCAACCGGGTGTTCGCGGGGGCGGCGTTCGTGAACTTCGGCCTGGGGGGGGCGCTGTTCGGGGCGATGATCCTGGTGCCGTACTACTACCAGGCGGTGCGCGGGGAGGACGTGATCAGCACGGGGCTGCTCACCGGACCGCAGGGGATCGGGGCGCTGGTGGCGATGCCGCTGGCGAGCCGTCTGACCGAACGCTTCGGCGGCGGGCGGGTGGCGCTCACGGGGGTCTCGGTCCTGTGCCTCAGCACGATCCCGCTCGCGTTCGTGGGGCCGCACACGTCGATCGTGGCGATCTCGGGGGTGCTGGTGGTGCGCGGCCTCAGCATCGGGCTGTGCTTCATGCCGGCGATGACGGCGGCGTTCGCGTCGATGCGCCCCGAGCAGGTCTCCGACGCGACGCCCCAGCTGACGGTGCTGCAGCGCACGGGCGGGGCGATCGGCACGGCGGTGCTCGCGGTGGTCCTGCAGCGCGCGGGCGTGGATGCGCTCAGCCCGGCGGCGCGGGCCAGCGCGTTCGACACGGCCTACTGGTGGGCGCTGGGGATCGCGGCGCTGACGCTGATCCCGTGCACGGTGCTGCTGCGCGCGGAGCGCCCGCGCGCGGGCGCTTCAGACGTCGAGGGCGACGGCGAGGCCGCGACGGTGGCGGGGACCTCCTCGTCCGAGCGGGTCGCGGAGCCGGTGGGGGTCTGACCGGGGAGCACACATGGCGGTCTCGGCGAGGGTCTCTCAGGAGGAGTGGGCAGCGGAGCTCGTGGAGTTGGGCAGGGCCTTCCGCGGTGTGTTTCGCAGCCTCAACCGCCTGCGCGGGCGCGACACCCACCTGGGGGGTACGGAGCTGAGCCATGCGCAGTGCGAGCTGCTGTTCGAGCTGGAGGAGCACGGGGAGCTGTCGGCGGGCGAGCTGGCGGTGGCGGCGCAGCTGACCCCGGCGACGGTGACGCAGATGCTCGAGCACCTCGCCCGGGCGGGCCACGTGGAGCGCGCGCGCCAGGAGCGCGACAAGCGGGTGGTGGTCTCGCGCCTGACACCCCACGGTCGCCAGGCGATCGAGGCCAAGCGGGAGAAATGGCAGGGTCGCTGGGAGCAGGCGCTGGCGGACGTGGACGCCGAGGAGCTGCGGGCCGCCACGCGGGTGCTCACGCGCCTGCGGGCGGTGTTCGAGGGCGGGGCTAGCGACTTGGTCCAGGACGGGGCGAGCGATTCGGTCCCCACCGACCCAAGCGACCCGGTCTCCCCCATCCGCTCTGAGAGGCTGTGCGGAGAGGCGCCCGCGCCGCGATTGCGAGGCGATCGGGGTGGGCAGCCGATGGCCAAGCCTCTGCTATAGTCGGCCCCCGCTCGGCGGACGGCGTAGTGGTGCGAGCAGTGCGAGCCGTGGGGCGCGAAGCCAACATGAAGACCCTGAGCACATAGCGACGCGAACCGGCCTCTGGCGAGCAGCGCGCGTGGGCCCAGGGGGCCCAATTTTTTTGCCCCGACCCGTTTTGCCAAGACCCGAGCACCGCAGCGATCACAGCTGACCAAACCCGAGCACGGTCTCCACGACAAACACTCTCCCCATGCCACGTAAGTTCACACTCCAGAACACCCGCAACATCGGGATCATGGCCCACATCGACGCGGGTAAGACGACCACGACCGAGCGCATCCTCTACTACACGGGGCGCACCTACAAGATCGGCGAGGTCCACGACGGCGCCGCCACGATGGACTGGATGGAACAAGAGCAGGAGCGGGGCATCACGATCACCTCCGCCGCCACTACCGCGGAGTGGAAGGGCAACCGCATCAACATCATCGACACCCCCGGGCACGTGGACTTCACGGTCGAGGTGGAGCGCTCCCTGCGCGTGCTCGACGGGGCGATCGCCCTGTTCGACTCGGTCGCCGGGGTGGAGCCCCAGTCCGAGACGGTGTGGCGCCAGGCCGACAAGTACCACGTCCCCCGGATCGCCTACATCAACAAGATGGACCGCATCGGCGCCGACTTCGAGCGGGGGGTGCAGACGATGATCGACCGCCTCGCCGCCCACCCCGTGCCGATTCAGCTGCCGATCGGCGCCGAGGGTGATTTCCTTGGCGTGATCGACCTGGTGGCGATGAAAGCGATCGTTTACAAGGATGAGCTGGGCAAGGAGCAGGAGGTCACCGAGATCCCCGCCGAGCTCGCCGACGCCGCCGCGGTTGCGCGGGAGCATCTGCTGGAGGAGGTCTCCCACTACGACGACGACCTGCTCGAGCTGATCCTCGAGGAAGCCGAGATCCCCGAGGAGCGTCTCAAGCAGGCGATCCGCAAGGCCACCCTCTCCACCAAGCTGACCCCCGTGCTGTGCGGCTCGTCGTTCAAGAACAAGGGCGTGCAGCCGCTGCTGGACGCCGTCATCGACTACCTCCCCTCTCCCCTGGACGTGCCCCCGATGACGGGCACCGAACTGGTCAGGGGCGAGGAGGGCGAGCGCGAGGTGGAGCGCAAGCCCGAGGACTCAGAACCCTTCACGGCGCTCGCGTTCAAGATCATGGCCGACCCCTACGTGGGCAAGCTGACCTATTTCCGCGTCTACTCCGGCCATTTGGAGGCGGGCTCGCGGGTGCTCAACGTCAACAGCGGGCGCACCGAGCGGGTCGGGCGGATCCTGATGATGCACGCCAACGACCGCGAGGAGGTCCCCGCGGTCTACTCCGGGGACATCGCCGCGGCGGTGGGGATCAAGCAGGTGATGACCGGTGACACCCTCGCCGCCCCCGACGCCCCGGTGCGCCTGGAGACGATCGTGTTCCCCGAGCCCGTCATCAAGGTCGCGGTGGAGCCCAAGACGAAGGTCGACCAGGAGAAGATGTCGATCGCCCTGGGACGCCTGGCCGAGGAGGACCCCACCTTCCAGGTGCGCACCAACGAAGAGACCGGCCAGACCGAGATCTCGGGGATGGGCGAGTTGCACCTGGAAGTGCTGGTGGACCGCATGAAGCGCGAGTTCGGGGTGGAGGCCAACGTGGGGCGTCCCCAGGTCTCCTACCGCGAGACGGTGCGCGGCACGGCGGAGAAGGTCGAAGGCAAGTTCGTGCGCCAGACCGGTGGCTCGGGCCAGTATGGGGTGGTCTACATCAATCTCGAGCCCGCCCCCGGCGAGGGCTTCGACTTCGTCAACAAGATCAAGGGTGGCGCGATCCCCTCGGAGTTCATCCCCGCCGTGGAGAAGGGCGTGGAGGAGGCCCTCGAGAACGGGGTCAAGGCGGGCTACCCGATGGTGGACGTGCGGGTCACCCTGGTGGATGGCAAGTACCACGAGGTGGACTCCTCGGAGATCGCCTACAAGGTGGCGGGCTCGCTCGCCTTCAAGGAGGCCGCGCGCCGCGCCAAGCCGGTACTGCTGGAGCCGATCTTCGCCGTGGAGGTGGTCACCCCCGAGGAGTTCCTCGGCGACGTGATCGGCGACCTCTCCCGCCGCCGCGGGCGGGTGGAGGGCCAGGAGCGCCGGGGCAACGCGCTGGCGGTCACTGGCAGAGCTCCCCTCTCTGAGATGTTTGGGTACGCCACCGACCTGCGCTCCAACACCCAGGGACGGGCGACGTACACGATGCAGTTCGAGGGCTACGAGGAGGTCCCCCCCAACATCGCGGAGAAGATCATCGAGCAGCGCACGGGGGAGCCGGTCCCCGCCTAGCGTGGGTTCGGACGACACGACAAGGCACCAGCGATCACGAAAGTCCCCATTTAGATAGATTTCCCCGGTTCGCCCCACAGGCGGCGGACAACACAAGTCGATCCAGAGGAGCGAACACAAAGTGGCGAAGGAGAAGTTCGAGCGCGACAAGCCGCACGTCAACGTCGGCACCATCGGTCACATCGACCACGGCAAGACGACGCTGACCGCTGCCATCACCACGGTGCTGGCCGAGAAGGGAGGCGCCGAAGCCCGCAGCTTCGAGGAGATCGACAACGCCCCGGAGGAGAAGGAACGCGGGATCACCATCGCCACCTCCCACGTGGAGTACACGACCGACAAGCGCCACTACGCGCATGTGGACTGCCCCGGTCACGCGGATTACGTCAAGAACATGATCACCGGGGCCGCCCAGATGGACGGGGCGATCCTCGTGGTCTCCGCCGCCGACGGACCGATGCCCCAGACGCGCGAGCACATCCTGCTCGCCCGCCAGGTGGGGGTTCCGTACATCGTGGTGTTCCTCAACAAGGCCGACATGGTCGACGACGAGGAGCTGCTCGAACTGGTGGAGGTCGAGGTGCGGGAGCTGCTCTCCGAATACGACTTCCCCGGGGACGACATCCCATTCGTGATCGGCTCCGCCCTGAAGGCGCTGGAAGGGGACGAGACCTACAAGCAGAAGATCCTCGACCTCGCGGCGGCCCTGGACGACTACATCCCCGAGCCGGTGCGCGAGCTCGACAAGCCGTTCCTGATGCCGGTCGAGGACGTGTTCTCGATCACCGGCCGCGGCACGGTGGCCACGGGGCGCATCGAGCAGGGGATCGTCAAAACGGGGGACACGGTGGAAATCGTGGGCGTCCACGACTCCACCTCAACGGTGGTGACGGGCGTTGAGATGTTCCGCAAGATCCTCGACGAGGGCCGCGCGGGCGACAACGTGGGCTGCCTGCTGCGCGGCACCAAGCGCGAGGAGATCGAGCGCGGGCAGGTGCTGTGCAAGCCGGGCTCGATCACCCCCCACACCAAGTTCAAGTCCGAGGTCTACGTGCTCAAGAAGGAGGAGGGTGGCCGCCATACCCCCTTCTTCACGGGCTACCGGCCCCAGTTCTACTTCCGCACCACCGACGTCACCGGGGTGGCCAAGCTCCCGGAGGGCGTGGAGATGGTGATGCCCGGCGACAACGTCCAGATGGAGATCGAGCTGATCCAGCCGATCGCCATGGACCAGGGCCTGCGGTTTGCGATCCGAGAGGGCGGTCGCACCGTGGGATCGGGCGTGGTCAGCGAGATCATCGAGTAGCACCCAAGGGGCGTCTTCCCGGTCTTCCGGGGGCGCCCCTTTTTTCACCGGGAGGCAGTTCCCGGCTCAGTTGAAGGAAGTATTGCTAGTCAGATACGACGAATGCAGAGCTCCGCGGAGCAGCGTGGCGCGGTGAAAAGGGGGCGGACCCCTCGGCATTGGAGTCCGCCCTTTTGTTCGCCCCCCGCGCACAGCGCGCGGATATGGGCAAAGGCCAACCGGGCCTTCCCACCAGCTCCGGCCGGCCACAAGCCAGCCACCCAAATCCCAACAATCCAAACCACCCAGAGCGAGCAACAGCGAAGACTCCAATGGCACCCCCCGCCCAGAACAAGATCCGCATCCGCCTGAAGGCGTACGACACCTCCGCGATCGAGTCGGCCGCGAAGGAGATCGTGGAGACCGCCACCCGCACGGGTGCGACGGTCTCCGGGCCGGTGCCGCTGCCCACGGAGAAGAACGTGTACTGCGTGATCCGCTCCCCCTTCAAGGACAAGGACTCCCGCGAGCACTTCGAGATCCGCACGCACAAGCGCCTGATCGACATCCACCAGCCCACCCCCAAGACGGTGGACTCGCTGCAGCGCCTGGACAACCTCCCCGCGGGCGTGGACATCGAGATCCGCCTGGCCACGTGATGCCCGCGATTCTCGCCAAGAAGCTCGGGATGACCCAGGTCTTCGGGGAGGACGGGGCGGTGGCGCGTGTGACCGTGCTCGAGGCCGGGCCCTGCCCGGTGACCGCGATCCGCACCGCCGAGCGTGACGGCTACGAGGCCGTCCAGCTCGCCTTCGGGGCCGCCCGCGAGAAGCACCTCACCAAAGCCGAGCTCGGGCACCTCAAGAAGGCCGACGCCCCCCCGCTGCGCCATCTGGTGGAGTTTCGCGGGGAGGCCGCCGAGCTGAAGCTGGGGGAGAGCGTCACCGTGGGCGCCTTCGCGGTGGGGGGGCGTGTGAAGATCTCGGGGATCTCCAAGGGCAAGGGCTTCCAGGGCACCATCCGCCGTCACGGCTTCAAGCGGGGCCCCTCCTCCCACGGCTCCCACAACGTGCGCGCCCCCGGCTCGATCGGCGCCTCCGCCACCCCCGCCCGCGTGTTCAAGGGAATCCGCGGCCCCGGCCAGATGGGCAACCGCCGCGTCACCCAGCCCGGCCTGGAGGTGGTGGCGGTGGACGCCGCCCAGAACCTCCTGCTCGTGCGCGGCTCCGTCCCCGGCCCCCGCGGGGGGTTCGTGGAGGTGCGCAGCGATGGCTGAGCCGATGTCCACCCCGCTCCCCGGCCTCGCCCACGGCCGCCCCACGGGCGCCGCGATGGAGGTGCGCAGCGATGGCTGACGCCGCCCCCGACGCCCCCGTGCTGGGGGCCACCAAGAAGGTAAAGCTCGACGTGGGCGCCTTCGCCGTGGGCTTCCACGGGCCCCTGGTGCACCAGAGCGTACGCGCCGAGCAGGCCGCCCGCCGTCGCGGTACGGCGGCCACCAAGACCAGAGCGATGGTCTCCGGGGGCTCCGCCAAGCCGTGGCGCCAGAAGGGCACCGGCCGCGCCCGCGCGGGCTCCAGCCGCTCCCCCCTGTGGACCGGGGGCGGCGTGGTATTTGGACCCCAGCCCCGCTCGTACACCTTCAAGGTCAACCGCAAGGAGCAGCGCGCCGCCCTACGCAGCGCCCTCTCCCTGCACGCCCAGCGCGGCTCGATCGCGGTGGTCGACCCCTCCACCTTCGCCGCGCCCAAGACCAGTCAGGCGATGGACCTGCTCGATGATTGGGGCCAGCCCCGTCCGACGCTGGTGGCGCTCGCCCCCGAGGAGTCCGCCGCGGCGCTCTCCTTCCGCAACCTCGCCCGTGTCTCCGTCCTCGTCCACGAGAACGTCGGCGTCGCCGACCTCGTGGGGGCCGCCTCCCTGGTGCTCTCCCAGGCGGCCCTCGACGCGCTCACCGCCCGCGCGGGCGGGGTCAAGGAGGACTGATGGAGCACTCCCAGGTCATCATCCGCCCGGTGGTCTCCGAGAAGAGCTACGTGCTCTCGGCCGCCGGCCGCTACACCTTCCGGGTGCACCCCGACGCCCACAAGACCCTGATCCGCCAGGCGGTGGAATCGCTGTTCGACGTGCACGTGGTGAACGTCCGCACCCAGAGCGTCAAGTCCAAGCCCAAGCGCCGCGGCACCACCTCGGGGCGCACCCGCACCTGGAAGAAGGCCATCGTCCAGGTCCGCGAGGGCGAGACCATCGCCATCTTCCGCAGCCTCG
>Ga0210408_10006061_pt1 | contig 10489 bp, 9 predicted proteins | sample IncBWH4MmetaG_FD_155471 | JGI IMG/M metagenome (GOLD analysis project Ga0210408, IMG submission 155471) | Forest soil microbial communities from Barre Woods Harvard Forest LTER site, Petersham, Massachusetts, United States - Inc-BW-H-4-M | ecosystem: Environmental > Terrestrial > Soil >...
GCAGGATGTGCCATTTTACCTGGACGAAGTGGGGCACACCGTCGCAAGGGAAGTCGTGTCCGTGCAACCCGAAGTGTCCGGAAGGATAACAGAAATACATTTCTCAGACGGCGCCGATTTGAAGAAGGGCGATCCCCTGTTTACGATCGATCCTCGACCGTTCGAGGCGCAACTCAATGCGGCGCAAGCCAACCTGGCGCAATCAAGGGCGGCGCTTGATTTTGCAAAAATTCAATTTGGGCGCGTGCAGGATCTGGTGGAGTCGAAAGCCATCGCGCGGCAGGATTATGACACGCGGAAAAACGCAGTGGACGTGGGCGAAGCACAGCTCAAGCAAAACGAAGCGGCGGTCGAGTCCGCGCGCCTGAATTTGGAATACACCTCAATTCGCTCGCCGATTGATGGCCGCGCAGGGCACCGGCTCGTCGATCCCGGGAACGTGGTGACGGCAAATACGACCACGCTGCTAACCATCGAACGCATGGACCCGATCTACGCGGACTTTACGGTGACGGAAAGCGATTTCTCCGAAGTGCAGCGCAACTCTGCAAAGCACATGCTCCGAGTGGAAGTGCGTTTGCCGGACGAGCCGAAACCCGAGATTGGGCAACTTACGTTCCTGGACAATTCCGTGCAGGGCAGCAGCGGGACGGTCATGCTGCGCGCCACAGTTCCAAACCCTGCCCGGCATCTCTGGCCGGGCCAGTTCGTGAATGTGCGGCTGGTGCTGGCGACCGTGACGAAGGCCGTGCTGGTGCCTGCGGGCGCGGCGCAAGACTCGGCCAAGGGTCCCTTTGTCTATGTCGTCAAGGAGGACTCGACTGCGGAACTGAGGCCCGTGAAGCTCGGGCAGAGGCAAGGGGATTCGGTAGTAGTTGAACAAGGGCTTCAATCGGGCGAGCGCGTCGTGCTAAATGGCCAGATCGGGGTCATGCCGGGCGGCAAGGTACGTGTCGTTACGGGCGCGCCTGCTGCACCGCCGGCGGGACAGTCATGAACCTTTCAGAACCATTCATCCGCCGTCCTGTAATGACCGCGGTCTTGACAGTTTCCGTGATCGTTTTCGGCGTACTGAGTTATCTGCGCCTGCCAGTCAACGATCTGCCGGTCGTAGACTATCCCGTGATTTCGGTGCAGGCGAATTATCCCGGAGCAAGCCCAGACACAGTAGCCAACAATATTGCCACACCGCTCGAACGCCAATTCATGCAGATCAACGGGCTGGAATTGGTGACCTCGCAGAGCACACAAGGCCATGTTAGCTTCACCCTGCAGTTCGCACTTGAGAAGAGCATTGATGCGGCTGCGACGGATGTGCAGACCGCCATTTCACAGGCCACTGGAAGCCTGCCCACCGATTTGCCGTCGCCGCCGACGTATTCGAAAACAAATCCGAACGACCAGCCCATCCTGTACATCGCCTTGACCAGCGACTCCGTCACGGGTGGCCGGCTCTACGATTACGCGAGCACGCAGGTAGGTCAGCGGATCAGCATCCTGCCGGGCGTGAGCAGCGTAAACGTTTTTGGCACCAAATCGGCCGTGCGCATCAAGGTCGATCCCTCGAAAATGTGGGCCCGCGGGATTTCGATCGACGACCTCAACAACGCGGTGAAGAATGGGACAAGTTACACCGGCGCGGGGCAGTTCGACAGCTCGTCTGGCACGGCTCTGCTCAAGCCGAACGGGCAACTGGAGAACGCCGCGGCGTACGGGGATCTGATCGTCAGCAGCACTAGCGCCGGACCGGTTTACTTGCGCGATGTCGCCGACGTAGCAGACACCGTGCAAGATGAGCGCATCCGCATGAAATTCTGGGTGCGCGGATATGGTGAGCCCAACGCGACCGTTATCGTGGCCGTGAATCGGCAGGCGGGGTCGAACGTTGTACAGGTTGCGAAAAGCGTGCGCGATCTGCTGCCAGTCATCAGCGCGGAGTTGCCGGGGTCGGTGCGCGTAACGCCGATCTACGATCGTTCGCAGACCATCATCAACTCCGTGGCCGATGTGCAGGCGACGCTGACATTCGCATTCGTGCTCGTCGTTGCCGTGATTTTTATTTTTCTTGGCAGGGCCACGGATACGCTCATCCCCGCCGTCGCGCTTCCCTTATCGCTCCTGCTGACGTTCATGGCCATGCGCCAGTTCGGGTACAGCCTGGACAATCTTTCGCTGATGGCGTTAACGCTGGCTATCGGATTCCTGGTGGACGACGCCATCGTGTTTCTGGAGAACACAGTGCGCCTGATGGAAAGAGGACTGAAGCCGCTCGAGGCGGCTCTCCAGAGCGCCCGTGAAATCAGCTTCACGATTCTTTCCATGACGATTTCGCTCGCGGCGGTATTTTTCCCGCTCGTTTTCATGTCGGGGCTGGTGGGACGAATCTTCCGCGAATTTGCGATCACCATCGTGGTGTCGATTTTCGCCTCGGGGTTGGTCTCGCTCACGCTCACGCCGCTCATGTGCGCGCGGCTGTTGAAACCAAGAGGGGAAGGCGTCAAAAAGAATTGGGTGGAGCGCACCGTCGGACGGATCGAAGAAAGAGTTCTGCGGGTGTACGGGAATTCGCTTTGGTGGTTCCTGCGTCATCGATGGATCTCCGCGCTGACGTGGATCGCCTGCATGGCCGGCACGATTTTTCTTTTTTCGGCCGTGCCGAAGGCGTTCTTGCCCGTTGGCGACAGTAGCTTCATTTGGGGCGTCATGATCGGAAAGGAGGGGTCATCCCCCGATCAGATGCACGCCCTGCAGGATCAGGCCGGAGAACTCATGCGCCAGGATCCCGCCGTCGGTGCCACGTTCACGATGAGCGGGAACAGTCAATTCCTGGCTTCCAATCAGGGACTTCTACTTGCGTTTTTGTATCCGCCGAAGGCTCGCCCGCCGATCCAGGCTGTTGCGGGCGGAATAATGGGCCGGCTGGCCACGGTTCCCGGCATTTTCCCTTTTCTGCGGCCTTTTCCAGTGTTGGAAATCAGCACGGGCGCGACCAATACGAATCAGGGCCAGTATGCGTACTCGGTTTCGGGAGTGAATTCAGAGCAAGTTTACGACGTCGCGCAGAAGCTGATGGGCAAGATGATGCAGTACCCGGGCTTTGCGACAGTCAATAGCGACTTTTTCGATCACACGCCGAATCTGGAAATCAATATCCGCCGCGACCAGGCGCGCACTTACGGCGTTTCGGAAGCGCGAATCCTGAATCTTCTCCGCAACGCGTATTCGCAAAATTATTTGTATCTGATCAAGAAGCCGGAGGATCAGTACCAGGTGATTCTTGAGGTGAAGGATTCCGAACGCGCGCACGCGAACGACCTCTCGCTGCTTTACATCCGGTCGGACGACGGGAAGAATCTGGTGCCGCTCGGCGCGCTCGTGGATTGGAAAACCACCATCGGCCCGCAGAACGTGAATCACCTCAACCAGTTCACCGCCGTGACGATCTATTTCAATTTGAAGCCAGACGTGGCCATCGGCGACGCCACAGATTACATTTCCAAGGCCGCCTCGGAAGTCGTACCCGTGACGATTCGCGCGAGCTTGCAGGGTGAGGCGCTGACGTTTCGCGACACGGTTCGCGACTTGACTGTGTTGATGGGACTCGCGGTATTCGTCATGTACGTGATCCTGGCGATTCTCTACGAAAGCTACGTACATCCGCTGACCGTGCTCTCGACTCTTCCGACCGCGCTCGTCGGCGGGTTGCTGGCGCTGTACCTGCTCGGCGAGCAGGCGTCGCTGTACGCGTTTGTGGGCATGTTCATGCTGATGGGCATTGTGAAGAAAAACGGAATCATGATCGTCGATTTCGCCCGCCAGCGCGTGGATGCGGGCGAGACCGCGGAGAACGCCATCCATGAGGCCAGCTTGGACCGTTTCCGCCCGATCCTCATGACCACGCTCGCGGCAGTGATCGGCGCCGTGCCCATCGCCGCAGGGTACGGAGCTGACGGGGCTTCGCGCCGACCGCTCGGAATGGTGATCGTCGGCGGCCTGGTGGTCTCGCAATTCATTACGTTGTATGTAACGCCGGTGATTTATCTGTACCTCGAGGAGTTCCAGGAAAAAGTGTTGAACCGTACGTCGTTCTTCCATTCCGGACACACACAGATTCCTTCCGCGGGCGGGCAGGTTGCGGCTCAGGACGGGGCGGCGGACTAGGCCACGATGAACAGACGTTCCGCATTCTTCCATTCGTCGCGATTTTTCTTTTTTGCGCTTTCCGCGCTGGGGCTTTCTTTCACCGGCTGCACGGTCGGCCCCAATTACAAGAGACCGAACACCGACGCCCCAACTGCGTTCCGGGGGCTGACGGCGGAGGAGGCTGCCAGCTCCTCCACGCAATCACTCGGCGAACAAAAGTGGTGGGAAGTTTTCCAGGATGAGCAGCTACAAAAATTGATCCGCACGGCGCTCCAGCAGAATTACGACGTGCGGATCGCGGCTACGCGCGTCCTTGAGGCGGAAGCCCAGGTCGGGCTGGCTCGCGCGAACCAGTTGCCCACTTTAAACGTCGCCGGTACGGGCACTGGCCAGCGCAATCCCGCGGTAGGGCCCATCCCCGCGTACAGTTTCAATTATGGTCGCGTGACAGCAAATGCGGCTTGGGACGTCGATTTCTGGGGCAAGTATCGGCGGGGTACCGAAGCGGCACGGGCGAGTTTGCTCTCGACGGATTGGGCTCGCCAGGAAGTGAATGCCACGCTCGTAGCTAATGTCGCCGCCGCCTATTTCCAGCTTCGCGAGCTTGACCTGGAACTCGACATTTCGCAGAAGGCGCTCTCCTCTCGCAACGAATCGCTGGAGCTTACCAAGACGCTCGAGGAACACGGTATCAATTCGATTCTGGACGTGCGCCAAGCGGAACAGCTCGTCTATACAGCTTCGGCGGAGATCGCCGATCTCAAAAGGCGCATCGGACAGCAGGAAGATCTGCTGAGCGTTTTGCTGGGGAATAATCCGGGTCCGATTGAGCCGCGCGGAAATGAATTGATCGATCAGCCGCATACGCCGACGGTCCCCGCCGGACTTCCTTCCGCATTGCTCGAGCGGCGCCCGGACATCCGCCAGGCAGAAGAGTCGTTGGTGGCAGCGAACGCCCGAATCGGCGTTGCCAGGGCCGCTTATTTTCCGGACATTTCACTGACTGCGCAGCCGGGATTTCTGAGTTCGTCGCTCACAAGCCTGTTCAGCGGCTCCGCGGGATTGTGGACATTTGCGGGAACGATCACGCAGCCGATTTTTGAGGGCGGGACGATTCGTTCCAACGTTCGTTTGGCGGAAGCGCAGCGGCAGGAAGCTGTGCTGACTTACCAGCAAACGATTCAAGGCGCGTTTCGAGATGTTTCCGACGCGCTGATCGCCTACCAACAAAATCAGGAATTCCGCGCGCAGCAGGAACTGCTGGCACGCGCCGCACAAGACGCCGCGCAGCTTTCCGGCCAGCGCTACCAGGCCGGCACGACGAATTATCTGGAAGTTCTGACGAACGAAACGAATTATCTCACCGCCGACCTCGGCCTCGCGCAGGCCCGCCTCAACGAACTCCTCGCCCTCGTTCAAATTTACAAAGCCCTCGGGGGCGGCTGGCAGCAGTAGCCACCACGCGTCTCGAGTAGGACAAGCCAGCGGCTAAAGCCGTACCAATCCTCCAAACTTTACGGCACGGCTGAAGCCGTGCCCCACAAAGATTCGGCAATTACGCCTCAGGCAGCGATGCGATACATCGCCGTCAGCTTGACGAGGGCTGAACTTCGCGCAATCTCCGCTCGAGGAAACGACGTTCGCTTTCGTTGGTGACGAGGGCGAGGGCTCGCGCATAACTTTTGGCCGCTTCGTCCAACGAACCGATGCGCCGCAACAGGTCGGCTCGGGCGGCGTGCAGAAGATGGTAGTCATTGAGATCGTTCGCGGCGGCGATGTTATCCATCAAGGCGAGGCCCGCGCTAGGACCTTCCGCCATGGCGACTGCTACGGCACGGTTCAGCGACACGATGGGAGAAGGCTGGACGCGCTCCAATTGATCGTAGAACTGGACGATCTCGGGCCAATTTGTATCGGCCGGGTGAGCGGCCCTGCAATGCGCTCCGGCAATCCCGGCTTGTAGAGCAAAGGGACCTGACGCGCCGCGAGGCCCGCCCTTTACGAGGAGCAAAGCTTCGGCGATCTGTTCGTGGTTCCAGCGACTGCGGTCTTGGTCTTCCAAAGTGACGATTTCTCCTGCTTCATCCAGACGCGCATCGCGCCGCGCGTCGTGGAGCAGCATGAGGGCGAGGAGCGCCTTTGCTTCGGCTGGGGGTTGTGGCTCCATTAGGGTAACGACCAGGCGGGCCAGGCGAATTGCCTCAGCGCATAGATCGGTCCTGACCAGCGACGCCCCTCGAGTGGCCAGGTATCCTTCATTGAAAACCAGGTAAATCACGGTCAGCACGGCATCCAGCCGTTCAGCTATGTCATTCGTTCCGGGGACGATATACGGGATGCCGGCGTCACGAATCTTGTGCTTGGCGCGGACCAGACGCTGCGCCATGGTAGTTGGCGACACTAGAAATGCACGGGCGATCTCGTCCGTTTCCAAGCCACACAGAGTGCGTAAGGTTAGTGGGACCTGCACCTCGGGAGCAAGCGCGGGGTGGCAGCAGGTGAAGATCAGCCGAAGACGATCGTCAGGGATCTCGCCATGGTCGTAGTTGGGTTCCTCACTGGCCCGGACCAGGCCGGAAACGACGTACGATTCGAGCTTCTCCGCATATCGACCTTTGCGGCGAATACGGTCAATGGCCTTATGCTTTGCTGTCTGAATGATCCACGCGCGCGGCGTGTCGGGGACACCCGTATCCCGCCACTGGTCCACGGCGGCGGCAAAGGCTTCCTGAGCGCACTCTTCCGCCAGGTCAAAGTCGCCGAAGAGCCGGATCAACGTGGCGACGATTCGGCCCCAATCGGCGCGGTAGACTTCTTCAACGGCCGAGGCCGCGTTTACATCCGAAGGCATGCCTGATTGTATGAATTTTTTGGTATAGATGTCGATCTGGAGCGGCCCAGTTCGACTTATCTCCAGAGGGGAGTCTTAGGACGCCTGGGGGAATTAGGTCCCGAACCCCCCAGACTTCACAGGAGGCACCATGCAGGCCGGTAGGGCTAATCCCAAGAATATCGACGAGTACATTGCGTCGTTTTCACCGGAAGTTCAGGCGGTCCTTCAGAGGATACGGCTGACCATCAGGAAAGCCGCACCGGGCGCCGAGGAGATCATCAGCTACAAAATTCCAGCGTTTAGACTGAATGGTATTTTGGTGTACTTTGCCGCCTTCAAGAACCACATCGGGCTGTATCCACCGGTGAGGGGCGATGCGCAGCTAGTAAAGGCGGCGTTAGCCTACGCGGGAGAGAAGGGCAACCTGCAACTTCCGCTGGATCATCCGATCCCCTACGGCCTGATCAGGAAAATTGTGAAGTTCAGAGTAAAGCAGAACTCATCGAAGGCAAAGCGTTCCACTTGATCGGCGCAAGGTATCTTTAACAAGTCGAGCGGAGGATGCGGAAATGAAATATATGCTGCTGATTTACCTGGATGAGAATGGCTTGAGCGAGAGCGATCGGGCGCAGTGTTACGAGGAATCGGCGCAATATGCGGTCCAGCTCAGCAAGTCCGGGAAGTATTTGGGCGCCGGGCCGCTCCACCCGACCTCCACGGCCACGAGCGTCCGCGTTCGCGACAACAAACGGATGGTGACCGACGGGCCGTTCGCGGAAACGCGCGAGCAACTTGGCGGCTACTACCTGATCGACGCGAAGGACCTCGACGAGGCGATTGGCATCGCCGGACGCATCCCTGCGGGGCGCTGGGGAACAGTTGAGATCCGGCCGGTGATGGAAATACCCGGCTTGCCGAACACGTAGCGCACGGTACAAGACAACGTTCAAAGGAGAGTTGAAAATGTGGTTCTTGATGATCGTCAAAGCCAGCGGTGATTGCGAGGCGGGCAAGAGCAAGCAGCTTCCGCCCGCGATCAGAAAGTTTAATGATGATATGAGGAAGGCCGGCGTGCTAGTCGAGCTCTCACGACTCCATCCTAGCTCGACTGGAGCGCGCATTAAGATATCGCGCAGTAAACAATCGGTGACTGATGGGCCGTTTGCCGAAACCAAGGAACTAATCGGGGGCTACTGGATCATCCATGTGAAATCAAGGGAAGAGGCGATCGAATGGGCCAAGCGCGTGCCCGTTCCGGATAGTGAAGACCAGGAATATGAGATTGAAATTCGGCAGTTTCTCGAGATGGAGGACTTCGTTCCCGGCGAAAGCGTCGATCGCGCGGGGGAACAAGGGAATGAGTTCGCGAAAGCAAAGACGCAAGCACGGTAAAGCTATCGATTACGGTGTCCCTCGTTGGAATTAATTAGGAGAGAGCGTGGCCAGTTGATCGAGAGTCCAGCGTAAGGCGACCTGAAAGCCAAGACTGAAGGGAGATGCGAAAATGCAAAAAATTACTCCATTTTTGTGGTTCGACGGAAAAGCGGAGGAGGCTGCCAATTTTTACGTCTCCATATTCAAGAACTCGAAGATTGGAAAGGTGAATCGCTATGGAGACCATGGGCCGGGACCAAAGGGAACAGTGATGATCGCGACGTTTCAGATTGACGGGCAGGAATTCATCGCGTTAAACGGAGGGCCGCAGTTCACGTTCTCTCCGGCCATTTCGTTTGTCGTCAATTGCGAGACGCAAGAAGAAGTAGACCACCTGTGGGAAAAGCTCTCCCAGGGCGGGACAAAACAACGCTGCGGCTGGCTGCAGGACAGGTTTGGCGTTTCGTGGCAAATCGTTCCAACCGCGCTGCCCAAATTGATGAGCGACCCCGATCGCGAAAAAACCAGTCGAGTCATGCAAGCACTGATGCAGATGGACAAAATCGATATTCGGGGCTTGGAACGGGCATTTCAAGAGCAGTGAAACGGCAAAAATAGCCGCATCCAGACTGTCGATTTTGTGCTTTCCGGTTCGACTTACTGGTAGAGAGCGGGTTCGGCAAGCTGGAAAATTATCAGGCGCCCCGCCTTAAAACTAAAAACTGAGGAGAGATTTCAATGCGATTCATGATGATCGTCAAAGCGAATAAGGATTCCGAGGCGGGAAAGATGCCGAGCGAGGAACTGCTCAGTGCAATGGGAAAGTACAACGAAGAGCTGATGAAAGCGGGTGTGCTGGTCGATCTCTCGGGACTTCAAGCAAGCACGAAGGGCGCGCGCGTCAGGTTCTCGGGAAGTAAACGCACGGTGATCGATGGGCCATTTGCAGAAACGAAGGAGCTGATCGCGGGCTACTGGATCATCAACGTGAAATCGAAGGCGGAGGCAATCGAATGGGCCAAGCGCGTCCCGAATCCCCACGGGGAAGGCCAGGAAGGCGAAATTGAAATTCGCCAGTTTTTCGAGCTGGAAGATTTCGCTCCGAGCGAGGCGGTCGATCGCGCCGCGGAGCTGGGGAAAGAGCTCGCGAAAACGAAAAAACAAGCGCAATGAATTTGTCGATTTCGATGATTGCCGTTCGACTAACCAATGAAAGAGCGGGCTTCGTAGGAAGACACCCCCGGGAACGCCAATCTCCCGATTGGCGAATTCCGCAGCGCCAATCGGGAGATTGGCGTTCCCGGGTCTCAACGATAAAGTTTTCGGTAAAGGAGAAATAGAATTTATGCAATCGGCTGCTCAACCTATTCCGCAAGTAGCAATTGAACCTGGCTCGCTCTCGAAGAAATCCATTTGGGGTGGGCGCATTCTGAGTGGACTCGTCACGGCGTTTCTGCTCTTCGACGCCTTGATCCATTTGCTAAAGCCGGCGCCGGTTGTGGAGGCGTTCGCGAAACTTCACCTTCCCCTGAGCCTTGCGGTGGATCTCGGGATTATCGAGCTCATGTGTTTGGCTCTTTACGTGATTCCGGCAACGTCGATCCTCGGCGCGATCCTGCTGACTGGGTATCTTGGGGGCGCGGTGGCGATCCAGGTGACCACCTCAAATTCGTTGTTCGGGGAAATCTTGTTCCCGGTATATGTTGGAGCCATCGTGTGGGGTGGGCTCTACTTGCGGGACGAGCGGCTGAGCACGCTCGTACCTTGGCGGCGCTAACCTGGGCTACGGTGAGAATATGTTCGGAGGCGCCGAACAAGAGGGAAAGAGCGACAAAACGATTGCCTTTTTTGCCCGGGCCCAGTAATATGCAACTCAAAGGTTGCATAAAAACGCATTCCTAATGCATGCTGCAAACTTCAAGAAGGAGCATAGGAGATGAGCAAAGTCCGCGTACTCGTTGGCACTCGGAAGGGCGCGTTTATTCTTTCTTCAGACGGCAAACGCGAAAAATGGGACGTCAGCGGCCCCCACTTTGCCGGTTGGGAGATTTACCACATGAAAGGTTCGCCCGTGAATCCAGACCGGATTTACGCCTCGCAGACTTCCGGGTGGTTCGGCCAGATCATTCAACGCTCGGA
>Ga0210408_10006065_pt1 | contig 10484 bp, 9 predicted proteins | sample IncBWH4MmetaG_FD_155471 | JGI IMG/M metagenome (GOLD analysis project Ga0210408, IMG submission 155471) | Forest soil microbial communities from Barre Woods Harvard Forest LTER site, Petersham, Massachusetts, United States - Inc-BW-H-4-M | ecosystem: Environmental > Terrestrial > Soil >...
CGGCTCCTTCCAAATGGGAGCTGTAATACTCGACGAGTCCATCCGTGCTGTGAGGTCCCTCGTCCGGTCCGAGATGTCCGATGATGCTGTGGAATGGAACTTTGATCGGCAGATTAGCGAGACCGTTCAATAAGGGGTTGGGCGCGAGTGAAAACAGACTCGTTGGGCCACCGCGCGCGTTAACCCGAGCGAAATAGGGATCCAGAATACCCGGGTATTGTGCGGCTAACTCTTTCATTGCGTGGGCCGGACTTTTGGAATGCCGGATGATTCGGTTACCAATGCTGCCGACGATACCACCGGCCAATATGCTGCCTCGATGTGGGACCGAAAGAAAGATAACGCGATCGATAGATGCCTGATGCCGAAAAAAGAAATATTTTAGAATTAAAGCTGTTTCGTCCGCAGAGAGTTTCAAACTGTTCAGCGGCTTGGTCGCGAACACGTTCCAAAGAGTAGCGCCTGAGTCCGAAACCAAGGTATGCGCCAGCAATCCTCCCATGCTATGAGCGACAACGACGACGTGATGCGAGGCAACCGCCCTGCCGCTTGGATCGAATAAGCGCTGGGTTGCTTGTAGGTCCTCTCGAAGTTGCGCCGCGCTTTCCAGGACTGGTTGACCAGTCGGATAAAGAAAAAACCAGGGTTGATAATGCTCGAGAATTTTGGGGTCCGAGCAAAGGTCGTTGGTCAGGTTTTGCCACGAGATTGGAGAACCAAGCAGGCCGTGAATGAATAGGATCGGAATTTTGTTGGGATCGTAAGGATGGATGAGGTAGACGCCAGTCGCGAACCGTGGATTATCAGGCCTCATAAACGATGCGAAGGCGCTTCCGGCCACTTTCCGGGTGTGCGAATACAATACCGCTAAAGTAGCCGTGTAATTCGCTGCGATAGGATCCGGACCAGCAGCGGATCGCACAACGACCGGGTCGAACGAATCGTACAGTTTGAGCAAGGGTACTTGCCCTGGACGCGATTCTTTGACGGCAGTTATTCCAAGCGTAATGCCGCTTGTCGGATAGTGTCGCTCTTCCGGGGTGTGCTCGGGGTTTTTCGTGTAGACAACCAGGGGCGTACCCTTCCCAGCGATTTTATATTCGTGGCGAAAACCCTTCTCCTGGATTGAGTTTGCCAACAGGACTCGATCGTACTCGGCTAAATACTTGGACGATTCCGCACGCAGGGAAGGCGTCCAATTTACTTCTACTCGCTCTCCCTCCCAGGTGGTATACCGCCTGTCGAATTCGGGATGAATCTCCGATTCTGACGGATAAGAAATCTTGACAGTCTGAGCGCATCCGCAAACGAGAGCGCAAATGAGAACAAAGCTCAGGCGAAGGGTGCCAGTTGCGGGACGGTTCATGCAAACACCAAGTGAAATCAAACGTCGGGTCATTGGCTCGCGTCCTTCTGGAGGCCCTCCTGGACTTAGCGCTAGAAATCTCGGGACGTGTCGACCAAGCGCTTCTCGAGCAGGGGAGCCGGATTCGTCGGGTCAAGAGTATCCAGGATCTCTTTGAGGTAATCCAGAGCGATCTGCGCGGCGGTATGAAAAATCCAAAAGAATTCTCCGCCGACGGACCGATCAGTTCGGATAAGTGACCCTTGGCCTCTATTGGAAGACATCAAAGCCGGCGATACTGAAGCTCTCTAACTATTCAGCGAGGTTCAGCCAGACAACAAATCGCTGGTTTTGCTCTAAGGCTTATCAAATTCGTTGTATAATTACCATAATTATGATATTTTCAATAATTGAGGAAAGTTTTGAAATACGATTGCCGATCCAGGAGAAATTCGAGCCGATCGCTTTATGGGAGAAGCTATTCCGATCGCCTAAATCCAAATGAGTATTCCTAACGTCTTAGTGGTCGACGACGACATCGAAGTCTGTCAGATCCTTCACCGGATGCTTTCCGATGAGCAGTATAAGGTCCAGACAAGCCACTCTGTCGCCGATGCTCTCGGAGCCATCGAACAAAAACCTTTCGATGTCTATGTGATGGACTACAACTTGCCGGACGGCACCGGACTCGATGTCGCGGACCGGATTCGGTCAAAAGGAAGTCAAGCTCCAATCATTCTTCTCTCGGGTTATGACCCAAGCGCCATCGCGTTGAGAGCGCAGAAGCTTCTTATAGCTGATTTCCTCGCGAAGCCCTTCTCGCGGGAGATAATCTGTAACGCAGTGAGAAGGCGATTGGCTCAACGCCGCACGTCGTGCGAGGGCAAATGAGCGGTAGAGATACGCCCGACCGGCGCAAGGTCCGCGCCCAGAGAAAGGCGTATTGCATGGCAGCGGTTAAGGCTTTATTCCGCAACGCGCGACATGGCTGGCACGCCTAACTAGATGCTGTTGCGAAATGTCTGCAAGCGCGTCCCGTAGGGACAACACCGATCGTAGCCTGGCACGAAGTGCCTGGGAAAGCGTCCCTCAAAAGAACCGTCCCGTAGGGTACGGTATGATCGGGCGCCCATGTACGGCCAAAGGCGTTCTCGAATATCAGGAATCAAACACGTTCCTTCGTGCTGAAAACGCAATGAATGTTCAGGCACGAGAAAGTGTTTGCCATGGAAAGAAATTGTATCGTCCGCCAGAATCATACAACATAAATGTTTTGAGTTTTCGTATTCGAGATTTCGTCATTCCAATCATCGAATCGGTGCGCAAACCTGCGCGAATCACACCGTACCCTACGGGACGGCTCTTTTGGGGTGGCGCTGCCCAGGCACTTCGTGCCAGGCTACGATCGCACCGTCCCTCCGGGACATTTCGCAACAGGCTTTAACTAAGTACATCAGCTTGTTCAGCTGAGCGCTGAGTTCCCTTCCCTGGCCTTCGATTTTGCCGAAATAAACATGGGTTTGGTCAATCCCTGTAAAGTTACCATCGCGAACCACTAATTCTGAGGCATGTACCGCGTTGGAATCGAATCAACAACTATGCGCATTACCTAGCCGTTCCTAAATCTGTTTCTTCTGCCGCAACCGAAGCCAACTGAACCCAAACCCCGACAATTCTAAACCGATCCCTGCATTTTTTATTTTCTCGTTTGGGCGCTCATCAAAGAGGTGAATGAAATGATCAAACGTTTTCTCCCAAAGCTTGATAACAACTTTAATCGGAGCCTCCGTCAGGTTATGGACAGCAATAACCGCGTTCCCGTTTTCATCCTGACAACTGTGGGCAAAAATTTTAGTCGGTTCAGACGTTTCCAATACACGATACGTTCCGGTACTGAATTCCGGGTATTCTTTACGGGTTCTAATCATCCGCTCCAAATAGTTCAACAACGAGTTGGGATCCCGCCGCTGAGCTTGCACATTAACTTTCCGGTAACTGAACGCGCCTTTATCAATCACAGGACGGACAAGGCTCGATGGATCTGCTGTTGAAAAGCCGGCATTCATGTCCGCCGTCCATTGCATCGGTGTCCGAATACTGTTTCGCTCTTCTAGATTGAGATCTTCACCCATTCCGATCTCTTCGCCGTACCAAAGAATCGGAGTCCCAGGAATCGTGAAGATCAAACTATAAATCAGAAGCTGCAAATCGAGGCGCCCGCCGAACATCGGTGCCAACCGACGCCTGATGCCTCGTTGATAAATTTGCATCGTAGGCTTCGGACCAAAAGCGCGGAAACAAATTTCGCGTTCCGACTGGCTCAAACGACTAAGGTCCAGCTCATCATGATTTCTTACGAAGTAAGCCCAGTGACTGAGGATCGGAATCTGCGGCAATTGGCGAAGCGCACGCTCGATGGGTTCCGGTGATTGCTCGGCGATCGCTAAGAAAAGATGTGGATTGACGAAGAAATTAATCACCATCGTCATTCGCTGGCCCCGCTGGCCGAAATAGTTCAAAATTTGATCGGGAGCAACGTTCGCCTCTGCCACCAAAATCGCATCGCCGGTCTTCCAACGAAGGTACTCACTAAACTCCTCCAAGTAATCAAACGATTCATGCGGCTGTTTCTCGGCATCCGGTCCCTTATGCGCGATCACGAAAGGCGCAGCGTCCACGCGAAATCCGGAGACTCCCAAAGCAAGCCAAAAACCCATGATCTTCTTGATCTCGTCGCGCACCGCCGGATTCCCTGTATTAAGATCGGGTTGATACGAATAAAAGCGGTGGAAATAGTAGGCCTTCGCAAGCTTATCAAATTCCCAGACGCCGGATTGTTTGCCAGGGAACACAGCTTGGTCCGATGTGTCGCCTGGATCGTCCTTTCGCCAAACATAGTAGCCGTGGTATTTCGGATCGTTGCGACGGGCGGCTTGAAACCAAGGATGTTGGTCGGACGTGTGGTTGACCACGAGATCGATGATCACGCGAATACCACGGTCATTCGCTTCCGACATGAAATCGGCGAAGTCGCCAAGATCACCCAAATGCGGATGAACCGAGAGATAATCCATGATGTCGTACCCGTCATCTCGATCCGGCGAGTCGTAGAATGGAAGTAACCAGACGCAGGTTACGCCCAAGCCAGCTAAATAGCTTAACCCCTGTCGCAACCCGATAAAATCTCCGATGCCATCCCCGTTTCCGTCGCGAAACGTATCAACGTCGACGCTATAAATAACCGCATTTTTGAACCATCGATTCTCCATGGAGATTTCCTCTGCAGATGAATTTCTCGCTCCTGTTCGGATTCAGCCTGACAAACGAGTCTTCTCAGGCGAAAAAAAGATCGTAGCCGACCGCCAACGCTTCCGGGTGATTCAGCCGAGCGAGCCGACTGCCCAGATAGCAGCCGCCCCAGTTACAGTTGTACAGACCAGAATTGTTTACTTGCTTCCAGCGTGGTGCCAAAGCGCGATCAGCAGCGTTTTGATGCGTCTCGACGCACCCGCCTGAAACGAGCCAGATCTTTTGTACAGATTTGCTGTCGACTTCCGCAAGTTTCCCTCTCGCACCCTGGCGAGGTGCCCAGGAGTTTCCCGGATGGTTTTAGCCCTCTCCATGTCAGGGAGTGCGATCCTTCGTCCCGTCTCAACCGTAGGCGATGAGGATGGAGCAGCCATTGCTTCTCCGAGAGCCTCAGGTTGGGCTCCCCGGGACGTTTTCGCAGCGGAGCTTTCCGAAAAAGCGGCCGGTGCGAGAATCGTCGCAGATCGTTTCGCCTCATTGGCAAGAAGAACAATGGAAAAGCACATCAAAAGCGCCGAAATCAAAATGACAGAAAGCGAAGCGTAATCCGCTAACGAGCTTTCTCGCGAGTTTTCAATAGCCAAATTCATATTCATGCGATTGCTGAATACCCAGAAGAAGATGGTGCCGATATTCCTAGCCCAACAGATCCCAAAGCCAACGGTCCATGCGGCTCTTCGCCTCGGCGCCCGTTTCGCGAATCTGAAACGCGTGAGGAGCATTGTCTTTGAGGAATCTCGCGGCCCTGATGAACTTGAACGAAAACGTTTCCCGCTCGCCGACAAAGGCGGGGTCTCGCAGAATGACTTTCAATGCAGCTCCCAGCCTTGGAGAATACGAAAGTTCCGAGACAATCTTTTCGTGCTCCCTTTCGGCGATTGTCTCGGAATTCCGCATGCGCATAATTACCTGATTTATAAAAAAAGCGGCTCAAATTTCATCACGATCCATGAGCTTCTCCAATACTCTTCGTGTATAGTTGCCGTTGCTTTTGTGTATGACAAAAGCCCGGGGGAAAAGCGAACCAGGCGTTTTGGGAAGCGAGCGTCAGTCAGACGACCTGACACCGACTTTTCTACTAAGATTTTGCCTCATGTTGGTGAGCCCCGCACTTTTCTTGTTAGGTGCATTCAAATTGGCCGAATATTTACGGAAGATCAAATAGTTAGGCTCTCCTCACATCCACGGAAGGGCCGGTTGGTCTTGACACTTGCTGTTTCGTGATTGGCGGACCTGTCAAACGCGCCTCCTTTTGCGAATGCATCTGCGGAATGGAGCAGCCTGAGGCCTCAGAGAGGACCGTCTGGGGGATTTAGCCGATTCCGTGCTACCTTTTTCGCGGACCAGCCACCAAGTACTCATGTCTGTGTGGTCAAATCCGGGCCATTAAATACAGAGCGGTATCCAGAGCTTTTTGCGGGATATACTATAGTTCCAACTGCAAAGAAAGCCTACGTACAGAGACTCGAAACGATCAGATTAACCAGCTTAAGCGATCCAAAGAAAAAGATCGCCAGCGTTCGAGAGTCAACAATATCTCCCGTCATTGCGAGTAGTCCAGACTAATGAGCTGACCCCTCTATTTTCACGAACTGCCCTTCGAAGAAGACGGTCATTCGCGCTCCGTGTTTGGAGAGCGGGAGAATCACGGGGCTACGCCGCTTTCTTGGCTTGTCTTGAGCGGCGGACATCCGGATACCAACGCCGGAAGATAAGAAGATGTTCTCCCATGTTGGATAGTCATAGCAAATAAAGACGCCATCTTTGCCATATTCAGCGTGAATTTTGTCTGGATCAGCAGCTTTACGCGGCGCGTTCTTCTTTTGCATACTCACTTCATAGCCATCCCGTCGCTCAGGATGAGGGCGTGGTCCGTTAGGAGGATAGATGTATTCGAAGGAAGAGCTTGCCCAACCAGTAGGCAACGCGAAGATCCGCGGTGAGTTCGACACGGACCCCGCAACTGCTACGGGTCCAAACACAAACGACGCGGTTCTGTTTCCGCGCTTACGGTCAGATCACGACGGCAATATGACCGGGTTATCCCTTGCCGGAACGGTTTTGGCAAGGCGGTACAAAATCTTGGAAATGATCGACGGGGAAAGTTTTAAGGCACATGACCTCGCGCTTGATCAAACCGTAACAGTCAGACAGGCAATGCCGACGTCGCCTGGCGACGGTGATGCTTGGCGCCAGAAAGTCCAGCAATTCGTTTTGGTACGAAATCCCAACTTTTTGAATGTCCTCGACGTGGTCTTGGACAAGTGGAGCGGCTTTGTCATTACTGAGCGTGCACAAGGTCGCTCGATTGGAGAGCTGCTGCGGGAGCGATCACGTTTGGAGCTGGAAGATGTTTTGCGGTTAATGACTCCTTTAGCAGGCTCTCTCGACCTTGCTGTCACCCTTACCTGCTGTCCGAATCCAATCTCCGCATGTTGGCTGTTCACCGCAACGAGGCGCTCGTTTGCAGTTGATTCCGAACAGCGTCCGCTCTCCGAATGGCCACCATTTTTCGTCAAGCTGGACGTCTGGGAACTCTTAAGGCCCAGGAAGAATATTGAGTGGCCTCTTCTGACCTCGAAAGCGCAGAGTGGCGGCTCAAGAGGATTGGCGGTTAGGCAAGCGGCGCTGCTCACCTATGAACTGCTCGGTGGTGAGAAAAAGAAGGAGGGTGAGGTCAAGCGCGGGTTCAAACCTGTGAATGGGCTGGGAGACGCCGGTAATTCTATCCTCTACGATGGCCTGCAAGGCTCGCCGCTGTTCGAGACTAGCGAAAGCTTTTTTCACAAGTTGGAGTCCGCACTTCGATCCGACGCCGGAGAGTCGAGAGCATTACCCGCACCTGCGTTACAAACTCCGAAGCATTCCGTGGCTTTACCCGGGACAAGTGACGCTATCAGAAGATTCAACCGGGATACTGAATGGCTTGCAACGGAAGTTTTGGCTGGCATGGTTTTCGCGGCTCTGGTGTTCGCGGTCCTGGTCCAAGAGCGTCACCCAAAAGCGGCTGATCTCACAGAGGAGGCGAGGCAAACTGGAGGCGACCTCTTGCTGAATGCCAATCCCGCTGCGCTCTCCGAAGTCGTGGGCTCGAACGAAAAGAGCACCGCCGAAATAACTTCGGGACAGGCGACTAGCGTTGATCACGGGTTCTCTGTGATTTCGCCGCAGGAAAATTCTTCCCCTCAAATGGAAACCACAGCGTCGAGCCAAACTCCTGCTGACGCGCTCACTCCTGAAGTAAATCACCCTGAGGTGCAGGCAAACGCAAGTTCGTCGTCTCCGGCACATTGGCAAGATCCTGCGCGAGAGATCCGACCAAAGATGCACGTTCTACGATCCAGATCATCCGTGCGGCCTAGATTCGTTGACGTAAAAATGCGACTGATTGCATTGTGGCACCAAAGCCTGGTGCGACCTGAGAGATCTCGCAGCTGGACACTTTTCTCGAACACGAAAAAGGGGGAAAGGAAGAAAGTCGGTTACACCGCCGAAACGAACCATTGATGCAAGCGTTGAGACGAAAAGCGCCGCTTCATTGAATTAACCAAGCCCTTTCGGAGGAATTTGTTTTTTAGTCTAACCTCCCAGTCTCTGGCGAAACCTTGCTGGCTCTTGACTAATGATTGCTGCGCGGTTCTTATACGCAGGCCGAGTTTCAATAGTTCTACATTGATGACTGCCATGTTCGTAATTTCTTTACTATGGCGATTGCTGAACTAACGTCGTGCACGCAGTGTGTTAGGCCCAGATGCACACGTCCGTAAAAACCAGGAGGGGATTCATGGTCGGTATAGGTAGTGGCAAGTTCCTTGGTCGGCGTCGAGTGGGACGAGAATTCGAAGAGTTCCGCCGCGTGGATCGAGTGTTTCAAACATTTCAAAGCATGCTTGCTGTAGCACAAAGACTGGAAATGGGTTTGTGGCTTCTCGGAGCCAATCTGCTGCGATATCCTGTAGACTATCTTTTATTTGAATAAACATTGCTGTAGCTCCTCGCCGAATCATATCAACGCCGGTGCGTTTGATTGATCCTTTACCAACCTTTGCTTTCCCTGTTCGGTGAAATCTCGTCCCGTTCTATCCGATTCTCCCATACTGTTCTCGACGAGTTACCATTGCCTCAGGGTTTAACAGGGTTGACTAAGCAGAAAGCCCAGTGCGTCGTCTCATATGGCGATGCTCTTGGGGAGTATTGGAGAAACTCGCCGCTACGACGATAAGCAACTCAGCGGAAACTCAGGCTGTACATTGAATCGACCGGAGAGGTGCGACCACGCGACCACGAGGCACGTTAAAGCTATGTTGTCAGACCAAGCCCTAAGAGTAGAACAAGCGCGGCGCATGGGTTTGACCGATTCCTCCGGTCTCGGGAGCTGAGCTTGAACGTTAGGTACCACCTGATGCATAGCCGATGCGAATCAAAGATCAGGCAACTCAGCAGCGCGCCAGGAAATTTTTTCGCCGCAACAACGCAACAACCAGCAGCCGCAGGAAATAAAAAACAGCGGCACTTCGTTCGAGCCATGGCCAAATTTCCTCCCGCCCCCGGGGGCGAAAACAGGTACTGCCACGTTATTCCAAATAGCGGCCAATGTTTTTGAGAAATTATTTCGCGTCGCGTGCTCGGTTTCTTTCGACGCCCGAAAAACTCTGTAGCGGAATTTTAATTTCCTACCACGCTATCGGGATCGCGTCGCAAGCATGCGCTTGCGGTCACAAAACCCAGCGGATCAGCTCTCAGAGCGTCTCTCCGACGGTAAAATGTTGTGAATACACCCTCCATAAAGGAGAAATTTCATCAGGAAGAGAAGACATCGCAGGGAAGCACTTGAATGAACGTCAGGAAAACTCAGGCAAGGAAAAAGCAGAATCCAGCCATGAAAACCATAAACGGACGAACATACGAACAGGGCGGGAACTTGAAGCGGAAAGAAATAATCTCGCTGCTGGCGGAGCGCATGGCGCAACTTCCAGAGCTGCAGAAAAAAGTGCTGGCAATGTACTACCACGAAAACATGCAGCTCTTTAAGATCGCCGCCATTTTCGGGGTTGACCGAGTCCCGGATCTGCCAAATTCTCGACCAGGCGGTTACGCCGCTCCGCGACTATTTGACCGAACTGTTTGCCTGAGCCCGGGGGACTAACGAACCATCCGTCGGCAAACCAAATCACACACCTTTTTAATGTTAGGGCCCTCCATGTCCGATACTAAAGAGCCGCTGCACAATATGACCGGAATTAACCGCTACTCTAAAATTTGCCAATGGCTTAATAAACGGATTCTGCTGGTGGTATTTGCAGTAATCATCCTGGTGACGGCTGCTATCGCCGCCTTTGTAAGTTTTGCCGTTCCCCTACTGCGCTAAAGTAGATTGCGAAATTAAGATACAGGGCGGCAGTCCCTGACGCCGGATCAAGATGCATCGCTCGTAGAGTAAAAATATGAAAAGGAATCTAAAAACCCCGGCTATCGCATCTTCGGTATCGTCACCACAAATCGGCTCCCGTGACCAACCTTTGAAAAAACTTCGATGACTCCCTTTAACTCCTCTACCAAACGCTTTGTAATCGCGAGGCCAAGGCCGGCGCCTTTAATATCCTCAGAAGGAGAGAGTCGCTTAAACTCGTCAAATATCGAATCCAAGTGCTCAGAGGGAATACCTATGCCGGAATCTTCGACAGCGATCTGCCAGGCACCCTGATCCAACGATCGGAAGGCGAGGACGACCGTCGCATTGGGTTTGTCTCTCCGACAATAATTTATTGCGTTTGTTACCAGATTTGTAATGATCTGCCGAATCTTTCTTCGATAGCTGCGTACAACGTCC
>Ga0210408_10006067_pt1 | contig 10482 bp, 8 predicted proteins | sample IncBWH4MmetaG_FD_155471 | JGI IMG/M metagenome (GOLD analysis project Ga0210408, IMG submission 155471) | Forest soil microbial communities from Barre Woods Harvard Forest LTER site, Petersham, Massachusetts, United States - Inc-BW-H-4-M | ecosystem: Environmental > Terrestrial > Soil >...
AGCTGCTTCTCCCGGGCGGCCACGGCTTCCGGGCTATTGCCGAACTGCGCCTGAACCCTGGGTATCACCCCGCCAATCGTGATGCCAAGCAACAACGATGAAAATAAAACCATGGAGCGCTTCATCTATTCACCCTCCTCCAGTACTGAACGTTAAATCGATTACGGCCTTTCGCGAAACTGGGTCTGGTTGCGTTTCGTTTGGGCTACCTCGCAAAAACGATAGGGAGCCGAGGATTTGGGCTCCCTATCACTCAACCTTATATCTCTACCAAATCAGCTTCAACGCAAACTGAATTTCACGGTTGGGCACCTGCAGAGGAGCTGAGAGCTGGCCAAAGCTCCCTCCCGAACCTGCACCGCCGTTGAAAGACAGCGCCTCGAGATTACTGGCAGAAACGGCTGAGAAGTTCGCGCGATTGAGAATATTGAACATTTCAGCCCGGAATTGCAGGTTAAAACTCTCGCCGATCTTCTTGAGCGGAGTGTCTTTAACCATGGAGAAGTCAAGATTTATCAGCCCTGGCCCAATAATTGAGTTGCGCCCCAAGTTGCCGAGCAAATTGAAGCAAGTGAGTGGAGGGACGCCGAGCGATGAAAGTGGGACCAGCGCTCCATTATTACCGAACGGCGGATTTTGATCGCAGTTGGCCTTGAAAAAGGCTGGGTTAGGCGCCTGGGCAGGTATGAAGCATGCTGGATTGATGTATTGCAGGTTTCCGTGGCGCCCACCTGAAGGATCAATCAGGGCGCAACCGGGAATCACATCGGGGATGGCCATCGGCTCAGAATTGAGTTGCCCCATCGAGTCGCCCCCGTTGATGCTATCCAAGGGCCACATAGGAGTGCCGTCGCTTAACTCCAGGACTCCTCCCAATCCCCAGCCTTTAGCTATCCATCCCACAGGCCCGGAGAGCGACGCAGGCGTCGGGATCTGCCACAAGCCGTTAATGACCAAATTGCGTGTCACATTAAAGTCCGAAAGCCCCTTGATTATGCTCGCGTCGTAATAGGGGATAGTCGGGGTTACGTTATTTGCGTAGTTATCGCCAGCGAAGCTGCTGGACGAGGTGTCAAGAGCCTTTCCCCAAGTAAATGAACCACCCATCTGAAAGCCATGCGTCAGTCGCTTGTCAACTCTCACCAGCATTGCGTTATACCAAGACTCGGATGTGAAAATCGTTGACTGAATCTGCGATACAAATGGGTTGATCAGGAGCCCGGGCACGATTGCGGTGGGGTTGTTGTTAAAGCTAGCCGGAAGCCCTAGCGCCGCGACGGTCGCACTACAGTCGGGCGGCCCAGGCAGGCAACCGCTATTGATAGGATTGGGAAATAGCCAGCCAGCGGAAGTCCTGGTGGGAAACACAGTATTCAGGTCGTCCGTCTGGAAAGGATTGTGAAGACCCCGAGACCCTGTATAGGCTAGCGTGACCGACATACTCTGCGTGACTTGCCTTTGGATATTGAAGTTCCATTGCATAACGTAATTGCGTTTGGGGAACTGGGCGTTATACCCCCACCTTGAGCTCGAGGAGGTGGTGGCATTGGGGCCAAGAGCTAACACTGGATACCCTTTGGGATACGCTCCCTGGGGAATTGCGTTTGAATGCGTAAGATCGATTTCTGTGCCGTTTGGAGCTGTTTGCAGGGAATTAAGCGCAAACATGTAAGGCAGTGGTAGTGAATCGAAAATGCCGAATCCTCCGCGAACGGAAGTCTTGCCGGTGTGGAATGGGTCCCAAGCAAAACCGATCCGCGGCTCAAAGTTCCGCCGAGTTGGGTTGCGTTGAAATGTCTGATGGTAAAACCCCGGGCAGCTCGCCAAGCCTTGGAGGTCTTCCACGCAAGTTGTGCCGGGATTTTGGTAGAGCTGCACCAGTTGGTTGATCTTACCCTGCGACTCGGTGGGAATCGTTTCCATTTCGTAGCGCAAACCAACATTAATCGTTAGGTTGGAGCGCATCTTCCAATCGTCCTGGACATATCCGCCGAAAACTTTGGAGCGGTAATGGTGTGTTGTGGGTCCACTGGTGAAGGGGGGAGTAGTCGGCATCCGGACCTGATTGGTTATATTCTGAAGAAGATTCGCCACGTTAAGAAAGGTTGCACTACCACCACAACCGGCGCCCTGCCCCCAGTTCGCGTGTATGTCCAGAAACGTAAAGCCGAATTTCAAGCTGTGCTTCCCGGCTGTACGAGAGACATCGTCGAACACCTCAATGTTTCCGGTCTGCGAGTAGAAGCCCCCAGCGCCATCAAAGCCACCGAAAGCTGTAAGCTTGGAACCATTGGCGGATTGCCCGTTAGAAATGCCGACTGAGGGCGCCGTGCATCCAGGAAGCACACCCAGGGTAGCGTCACGGGATAACGGATTAGAGTCCGAAATCGCCGGGCTCGCCAAGTCCGAACGGTTGTATCCCAATCGAAGAGTATTGACCATGGCCGAGCTGAAGATGTGATTTTCCTCCAGGGTATAGGCTTTGTGCGGAACCTGGAACCCGCTAATTGCCTCGTCTAATTTGTCCGGCCGGCCCCATGTGGAAGCATCGCGGTACCAACTACCCGTCAAGCTATCTTTGTCAGTGATTCGGAGGTCGCCTCGCACTGTGCCGTAGTTATCTGTGACTGTTTGTTTGCCGTTGCTATTGAATAAACCCACATTGTTATCTCCGATCAGCGGTCCATTAGGCAGCGGGTCTAGACCAAATCCAGATGTTCCCGAGCCTATAAGCGTTGCAATGTTGTTATCAACGCAAACAGCCGCCTGTCCAGGCGCGTAATTCTTCATGTTGGGAAATGGACAAGACGACCCTGGGAGAGCAGGAAGCGGGTTGCCCGAACTGTCGTTGATGATTCCTAGTCGCGCATTGGCACTTAGGGTCTTGGCCTGTGCGGGTACGGCCTTTACCTGGCGAAGTCCCTCATAGTCACCAAAGAGGAAAGCCCTGTCCTTCAAAACCTTCCAACCTGCCGAGGCTCCGAACTGGTTGCGCACGAAAGCCCCTTTCGGTTGGCCGGCGGAGCTCACAAAGAAATCATTCGAGTCAAACGCGCTATTGCGGACAAACTCGTAAGCGCTTCCATGAAAAGTATTGGTGCCGGATTTCGTAATCGCGTTGATTACCCCACCGGAGGTAAAACCATATTCTGCGGAGTAGTTGCTGGTCAGAACCGAAAATTCCTGAACTGCGTCCACACCCATATTGCCACCAAGCACGTTTCCGGGCCCGGCATTCGAATAGTCGTTGACGATCACTCCGTTGAGCCTATAGACGTTCTGTTGAGGACGAGCCCCGTCGATCGTCATCTGCATTCCCAACCCACGCGTCGAACCGCCGGGGGCATCCACCGCTTCATGCGGGCGGACCTGTGCAACGCCCGGTTGGAGGGTAGCCAACTGAGCCCAGTCACGGCCATTCAAGGGCAGTTCTACGATCTGCTGGCCCACAACTTCGCCGCTGAGGGTGGCGTTGGTCGTCTCCACGATGGGCGCCACACCTGTAACCTGAACCTCCTGAGTAACCTGGCCAACCTGCAGCGAAGGGTTCAGTGCCTGCGTTGCGCCGACAGTCAGCGTCACCTTGGTAACGACCGTGCTGAAGCCTGGGGCCGATACGTTCACCTCATAATCGCCAGGAACGAGGTTCACGATGTTAAATAAGCCCGCAGCATTGGTTGTGGTGTCAGTGGAGACACCCGTGGCGACATTTCGGGCTGAGACTTTGGCACTGGGAATGGCTCCGCCCTGCGTGTCGGTGACGGTGCCCGTAAGTGTTGCACCGGCGACCTGCGCTCGCAGCGGCAGCGAAATCAGCGCGCTAAGAGCGAGAACAAAACAAAAAACCGCGAGTTTCCCCAGTTTCCCTTTCATAGACACACCTCCAGTTTTCTTCTATCCCCATTTCAAGCCGTACTGTCGATACTTCGAACCTGTTTGGAAAACTGCAGGGAACCGCATGGCTCAAGAGCGTTGCGTTCCTGATAAGGCCGACCGAACACACCGCGAAGGCTCGATAACTCGTGAGACACCTTCCCCAGGGCGTCTTCAGATAAACGGACTTCAATAAGTCCGACTATTTTTCGAAAAAGGCCAAAAACTGACCCAGACTTTATCCCCCTAACATTAAGGGAACCTTAAAACCGTTGGTTTTCCCGTAAACCTCGGTAAGCCCTCACTGGCCTGTCGGTCGCTTTTCCGAGGATTCTCCGAATGTTGCAAAAGAGATGGCGGGGGAGTACAAGGAATACCATCAAACCTAGCTCGATTCGAATTGTGTAACCAGCCACAGAGGAGCGCCGATGAAACCGAACATTCGCAGCACTCTGGGTCCGCTTTTGGTGACGTTCGCACTGATTTTTGTGCCGGGCACTGTTCGAAGCGAAGTGACCCGAGTGGAAATTTCCAGTCGCCAGGATGTGCTCGGCGGAAAGAGCTTCGGAAGCGTTGGCCCGTACGAAAAGCTTAACGGCAAAGTGTACTTCGCCATCGACCCGAAGAACGCTCACAACAAGATAATCGCCGACCTCGACAAAGCGTCCCTGAACGCGCAAGGGCGCGTGGAATTTTCGGCTGATCTCTTCATCCTGAGGCCGAAAGATATGTTGAAAGGAGCCGGCGTCGTTCTCCTGGATATCCCAAACCGGGGAGGCAAGGGTTTGCTGAGCGCGTTCAACCATGCCAAAGCATCGCTGGATCCCAGTACGCAAGAGGAGTTCGGCGATGGTCTACTGATGCGCGAAGGGTACACGCTAGTTTCTGTCGGATGGGAATTTGATCTTCCCAAGAAAGAAAACCTGATCCTTCTCGACGCGCCTGTTGCCAGCAAGAATGGCAAGCCCATCACGGGCTGGGTTGCGCCTGGTCCGTGGTTCATTCCGGACAAAATGGCCGACTCCTACAACTACGCGTCCGGCGAGTACTTCACACCGATATATCCGCCGCTCAACGTCAATGATCCGACCTACCGGCTGACGGAACGTCCTGCGTTGGTCTCAGCGCCGAGGCTTGTACCGCGCGGAGATTGGCAGTTCGGCAGGATGGAGAACGGGCGGATCGTGCCCGATCCGAATTGGGTGTCGATGAAGGGCGGGTTTAAGCCGGGAATGGTCTATCAAGTCACTTATCAATCGAAAAATCCGCCGGTAGCGGGCGTGGGATTTGCCGCAGTTCGCGATTTTGCATCGGCGATGAAATACAACCCGGACGCGATTGTGCGGAGCAAATACGTTTATACCTTCGGAGCTTCGCAAGTGGGCCGCTGGCAGCGGCAAATGGTCTATGAAGGATTCACGATTGATGAACAAGGCCGCAAGGCCGTGGATGCACTATTTATTCAAACCGGCGGCGCCTCATTTGGCAGCTTCAACGAACGTTGGGCGCAAGCCGACGAACTCGGTTCCTACACGCAAACGAAGTTCCCGATTCGTTATGAGACGACCATCGATCCAGTGACCGGCAGGCGCGATGGCCTAGGCGCACGGATCCCCGCCGGCCTCGAGCCGAAGATATTTCTCGTGGACACCGAATCGGAATACTACGATCGGAGCCGCGTCTCTTCTTTGCGAGCCATCTCTCTGGATGGCCACCAGGATTTGCCCGACCCGCCGAATATGAGAATTTTCCTACTCGCGGGCGCGAAGCACGGTTCTGGAACTTGGCCTCCGGCCGAGCTTGAATCGCAGCAACTGCGGAACGATCCGCTCGATTACCGCTGGGCTCAGCGAGGATTGCTCGCAGCTCTCGACAAATGGGTGAGAGAGGGAGTTGCGCCTCCGCCTAGCCGGCATCCGATGCTTTCGGACCGCACCGCCGTCGAGCAAAGCGAAATCAAATTTCCCGACATGCCGGCTGTGCAGTGGCCATACCGCGTGCCCGGAGGCTATCGCAACGATTTGCCCGCCGGTCCCGTAGCGGTGTTGCCGTTCCTTGTGCCAGAGGTCGATAAAGACGGCAATGTCACCAGTGGGATTCGCCTTCCGGAACAGTCTGTGCCCCTCGGTACCTATGCTGGATGGGCCTTCCGCAGCCAGGCCCATGGACAGCCGGACACACTCGTCTCCATGGCGGGATCGTACATTCCGTTCGCAGCGACACGCGCAGAACGGGAGAAAAATCACGATCCGCGCGCCTCCCTCGAGGAGCGGTACAGCAGCCGTGATGATTACCTACGTCGGGTCCAAGCAGCCGCCGATGGGCTGGCAAAGGACCGTTATCTTTTGCAGGAGGACGTTAATACCGTCGTCGACGAAGCCGGGAAACATTGGGACTGGACAACGTCCACTCTAACTAGCCGCACCGCGAATTAAATGTCCGTGAGAAGTAGACCGAGCAGATGAAGAACTCTGTTGACTTCGCATACGGTCACGAGGTTCTAAGGCGGTTATTTTTCCTCACGGCGCCGGGTGTACCTCCACTCGGCTTGCCTTCAGTTCGTGGCAGGGCTCAGTTCACGAGGACCTCAGTGTCGGGCTGCTCCGGTACCAATGTTTGTTGGTATTCAGCGGATGGGAAATCGCTCTCGATGAGGCGCTCGAACTCTGTTGCTACTTTCTCGCGGAAGAGCAGAACACAATAGATCGGCTGACCGTCGTTTGGGTAGCGTTCGGCATAGGCCAGTAACGCTTCCTCGACCGGCTTCGGAACAGCAATTAACCCGCGGATTTCTTCCACCGAGCAAGAACCGCAGCGGACCATTTTGTAGAGATCGCGGGCTTCGTCAATCGGATTGCGAATCGCCCAAGGGTTATCATGACCAGCTACGGGAACGGTCTGGTCCATACTCAATAAATCTGCGATCGTTTTCATAAGTTGTTCCCCTTTCGAGCGGTCACTGTCCGGGAAAAGCTACAGCCAATAGGTGAAGAAGCCCATATAGTAGATCGTGTAGATTGGACGAAACTGAACTATTGGATTTCATGGACGTTTCACCCTAACGCCTGCCCGTTTGAGGCATGTTTCTGAAAGCACAGATTATGTACGCTCGCGAACGTCTGGCTGGCGCCCGGGAACGCCGCACCCTTATAGATATCTCCGAAGTGGCCAAGGCATCCGTTCGTCTCATCAACAAGAAGTGGACTGTTTAGGAATCGTGCCAGAAAACCGGTTCATGGCTCAAAATTGAACCCGTCGTGCGAACGAGGAGGCCAACTGCGCAGCAAGAGATCGTCGGCCGCCGGTCAAGAAACCCGAACTCGTTCGTGCACGGTCCGCATCAACTTAATTCTCTGTTGAGGGCGCGCCTCACCCTGATCCTAACGGAAGGTTAGATGAAGATAACCACAGCGAGAAAGTGTGCATGGGTCGTGAGCTTACTTGCGTTCGCAACAGCCGCAAACGCTCAAACAGGTAAGCGGTTTGCCGTGTTTGCCGGTTACTCCTCGCAAGCGGATGTAACCTTCGCTCCCGTGAGCTCAATTCCGATTTCCCTGCCTGGGCTATCACTGAACGGATGGAACGGTTCATTGGAATTTAAATTTCTACGGTTTCTTGGAGTGATTGGCGATGTCAGTGGTCATTATGGTTCCTACGGCGCGACGCTCGGGTGCGAGGCCATTGTGGTGTGCGTGCCGGTCGGCGTTAACGTGAATTCGAACTTATACACTTTTCTTGTGGGACCCCAAGTGTCGGTATCGCTGTGGAGATTCACTCCTTTTGCCCACGTTTTGTTGGGAGTTGCTCACATAAATCAGACAACGAACATTACGTTCGTCAACGGGCTGGCGAATAGCGATACGTCCTTTGCCGATGGCATAGGCGGAGGGATCGATTTCCGGATCGTTTCAATCGTGCATTGGCGGTTCCAAGGAGATTTGATACAGACCCGATTCTTCTCGGGCCAGAGCCCGATCAGCTTTCTGACGAGCACGCAAAGTAACTTCAGAGGATCTACGGGGATAGTTGTTCGATTCTGAACCTCATCTTCAGTTGCCCGCCAAACATTGTGGCCGCAATGTCTGAAAACGTCGCGGCTGTTACCACTGAAGTAAGACAACGCCGCAGGCCACCAGAGTCGCCGCCGCCCATCGCCTTAATCCGACATCCTCTTTCAGAATGTACTTAGCCAGCAGCGTCTCGAGGACGAAGCTAATTGCCGTGGCCGGCACGGCAAAGCTCACATTTGCGATTGAAAGCAGCGACATCATGGCAAGAAAGCCCGCCGTCAGACTCGCCACTCCGCCTATAACTAGCGGATTGCGTACAATCCTCGAGAGCATAGCAATCAACGAGTGCAAGTTGAGTTTTTCAACCTCGGGCTCACGTTTCATGCCCGCGGTATTGAGAACGTCGCCGATGGTGTTACATACCGAAGTTAACGCCGCGAGCCTCCATTGCATCGCAATCATAATGATTCCTTCTGCCGACGCGTAGTGCGGTCGGGCGTCGTCTCGGCAAGGAGCACGCCGAAGGAGATCATCAGAATTCCGAGCCAGCGCATGCCGGACACGCGCTCACCCAATGCGAAATGCCCGAGAATGGCAATCAGTACGAAGGAGCTTGCGATCACGGGCAAAACAAAACTCAGGTCCGCGCGACTGAGCAACGCCAGATCCGTGATTATCCAAACGGACAGCATGATAATTCCGGCTATCGTCCAAAGGTTGAGGGCTCGAAGGTAATCCAGCGGAGAGAAGGAAATAATCGCGCCGGCGCGGCGCAGTCCGTAACTGAGGAACACGTTTCCGCCGACTTGAGTGGCGATCGCGATCAGGACCAATAATTGCGTGTGGCGGCGATGGTCAGGTGTTGTCTGGGCCGTCATCGTTCCGATGGAAAAGAGATCGTTCATGTGATGCGCGGCAAGCGGCTCCGAACTAGCGCCGGGGCCCTCCTCCTTAGATTTGGCCGTTCCTGAACAGACAAATAGGACTGTTATATGCTATATGCTGACCGGGAACCGGGGCGGCAATTGTCTTTGAGCCGGGGTAAAAAGGAGTCGAATGCCAGGGCTGAATGACCTTCGCATCTTGATCGCGGACGATCATGAGATCGTTCGAAGGGGATTGAAAAAGGTCCTATCTTCCAGGCAGGGTTGGGTGGTTTGTGCTGAGGCAGCTACGGGCCGCGAAGCGGTTGCCATGGCTGCACAGCATCGGCCTGACATTGTCGTGATGGACATCAGCATGCCCGGGCTCAATGGTTTAGAAGCCGCGCGAAAAATCCGCAAGATGCTTCCGAAAGCTGGAATCCTGATTTTGTCGCTTCACTATTCTGACCAACTTGTGCGAGAAGTTGTCGACGCCGGCGCGCGCGCTTACCTATTGAAATCAGATGCTACTCGAGACCTTCTACATGCCATCGAAGCTTTGGCGACTCGCCGCTCATTCTTTACGTCAAGCGCGGCCCAAACTCTCATCGATGGATTCTGCAATCAAGACTCCGGGAAATCCGGCACCCTGCTGCGTCATCGCCTGAGTTCGCGCGAACGGGAGATCGTGCAGCTTTTGGCCGAGGGCAAAAGCAGCAAAGAAGTGGCTGTCGCGCTGGGCATCAGCGTCAAAACAGCAGAAACGCATCGCGCCAATATCATGCGTAAATTGGAAATGCACTCCGTCAGCGAGCTCGTGCGATACGCCGTCCGAAACCAGATGATCGAAGCTTGAGCAGGCCTATCTGCCCGCGGTTGCCTACAGTTACTTCCAGGACTCCATAGCTTTTCTCATCAGCGAACCGGAAGGCTGCTCCACGATCTCTAGTCGGATTCCGTTCGGATCCATAACGTTTGACAGGCGCGAACCCGTGCCGCCACCGGAACGAACATCCGGCATCGTAGCGCCGGCCTGACGAAGCTGCGTCACCGTGCCGTTTGCATCGTCGCTTAAGATGCCGACGTGCGTGATGCCGACCGGCAGGTTTGCACTGGCTGGAGCCATCTCGAGGAAAGTGTCACGGTTTATCTGAAGAAAGGTTGTGGTCGGTTTGCCATCCGGACTAGGGAAGGCATAAGCAACTTTAAAACCCATTACTTTTGTATAGAAGTTTAGCGATTCCTGAAAATCCTTTACCGCGATTCCCACGTGATTGAGCCGGAGACCTCCCTTGCCGGCATCCTGCGCCGCACCAGGTGAGATCAGCACAGTTCCTACCACGATTCCTGCGACAAAAAGTGTGAAGCCGCGCAGATAAACCGCTATTTCGCGCATGGCGCCTCCTTGTATGCGGAATTCAATTGCCCGGGCCCTGAAATGGCGATGCGTAATGCAGCGTCTTGCCATCGGGGAGCACGACTTGCAGCAGACGTCCTACGGGTTTGCCGCTCTTAACCGGCTGAACGGTAACGGTTACCTCGTCGCCCGGCTTGAATGTGTTTTTGCTCCAACCGCGATTAATCATATCCGGCGGATTACTCGTCTCAACAACCCAATGCTCCACGTTGCCGCTATCATCCTTTACGTCATAACTCAAGAAACAGTGAGGATTGGCCCAAAACCATCGCGTGACTGCGCCCCTCATGACCACCGATTTGCCGCTCAAAAGCGGCGG